>Ga0247831_1003599_pt1 | contig 22242 bp, 17 predicted proteins | sample LaCruzMarch2015__9_FD_192406 | JGI IMG/M metagenome (GOLD analysis project Ga0247831, IMG submission 192406) | Freshwater microbial communities from meromictic Lake La Cruz, Castile-La Mancha, Spain - LaCruzMarch2015_1m | ecosystem: Environmental > Aquatic > Freshwater > Lake | place: Spain...
GGACCGCGCGGTTGTCTTCCAGAACCACTCGCTGCTGCCGTGGCTCACCGTCTACGAGAACGTGCGGCTCGCCGTCGACAAGGTGTTCGCGCGCACCAAAACGCGCGCCGAGCGCCACGCCTGGACCGAGGAGACGCTCGATCTGGTCAAGATGACGGCGGCCCGCGACCGCAGGCCGGGCGAGATTTCGGGTGGCATGAAGCAACGTGTCGGCATCGCGCGGGCGCTCGCGATGGAGCCGAAGGTGCTGCTGATGGACGAGCCGTTCGGCGCGCTCGACGCTTTGACGCGCGCTCACCTGCAGGACCAGGTGATGGAGATCCACGCGCGCCTCGCGAACACCGTGATCATGATCACTCACGACGTCGATGAGGCGGTGCTGCTGTCTGACCGCATCGTCATGATGACCAATGGTCCCGCCGCGACCATCGGCGAGGTCCTACAAATCGATCTGCCACGTCCCCGCCGGCGGCTCGAACTGGTCTCGAAGCCTGCTTACACGGCGGCGCGGGAGGCGGTGCTCAAGTTCCTGTACGAGCGCCACGCAGCCCCCGCGCTCGTCGCCGCCGAATGACTGGGGAGCGCACCAGGATGACCGCCCGCAAACTCGTCGTCATCGGTAACGGCATGGCGCCTGGCCGCGCGTTGGAAAGGCTCATCGAGGCCGCACCCGGCGCCTACGACGTAACGATCTTCAACGCCGAGCCCCGCGTCAACTACGACCGCATCATGCTGTCACCGGTACTCTCGGGCGAGAAGTCGTTCGATGAGATCGTCATCCATGGCGACGGCTGGTACGTCGACAACGGCATCACGCTCTACAAGGGCCACAAGGTTGTCGGCATCGATCGCGCGGCGCGCACGGTGACGAGTGAGCACGGCGTCGTCGCGCCTTATGACAAGCTGATCGTCGCCACCGGTTCGGTGCCGATCGTGATCCCGGTGCCCGGCCACCAACTCGCGGGCGTTCTCACCTACCGCGACCTCGACGACGTGCAGGCGATGCTCCTTGCAGCCAAGTCTGGCGGACGTGCGGTCGTCATCGGCGGCGGGTTGCTTGGTCTCGAAGCGGCCGCCGGCCTTGCCGAGCAAGGCATGGCGGTCACCGTGCTGCATCTGATGCCGACGCTGATGGAACGCCAGCTCGATCCGGCGGCCGGGCATCTGCTCCAGAAGGCGGTGGAGGCGCGCGGCATCGACGTCATCACCAAGGCCAACACCAAGGCGATCCTCGGCACCGACCCGGCGCTCGGTCCGGCCCGAGTGCGCGGCGTGCTGCTGGAGGATGGTACCGAGATCGAAGCGAGCCTCGTTATCATGGCAGTCGGCATCCGGCCCAATGCCGCGCTCGCCAAGGCTGCAGGCCTGACGGTCAACCGAGGCATCGTCGTCGACGCAGCGATGCGCACCAGCGATCCCGATATCTTCGCGCTCGGCGAATGCGCGGAAGCCGAGGGGCAAGTGTTCGGCCTCGTCGCGCCGCTCTACGAGATGGCGAATGTCGTGGCGGCGCAACTTGCGGGCGATGCGACGGCAGCCTTCAAGGCGAGCGCAACGGCGACGAAGCTAAAGGTCACCGGCATCAATCTGTTCTCGGCCGGCGATTTTGCGGACGCCAAAGATCGCGAAGAGATCGTGCTGCGCGACGCAGCCCGAGGTGTCTATCGCCGGCTGGTGCTGAAGGACGGCACGCTGATCGGCGTCGTCATGTACGGCGACACCTCCGACGGCGCGTGGTTCTTCGACCTCTTGAAAAGCGGCGCCGAAATTGCTGAGATGCGCGAGACGCTGATCTTCGGGCCAGCGTTCGCGGGAGGCGCCACCCAGGACCCTCTGGCCGCCGTCGCAGCGCTGCCTGACGCAGCTGAAATCTGCGGCTGCAACGGCGTGTGCAAGGGCAAGATCAACGTCGCCATCGACACGCTCGGCCTCACCTCGCTCGACGACGTGCGGGCCCACACCAAGGCCTCGGCCTCGTGCGGCTCTTGTACCGGCCTCGTCGAGCAGCTGCTCAAGCTGAAGCTCGGCGATGGCTACAACGCGGCCGCCGTTTCGCCGATGTGCCCGTGCACCGACCTCGGCCACGACGATGTACGCCGGCTGATCGTCGCCAAGGAGCTGAAGTCGATCCCGGCGCTGATGCAGGCGCTCGAATGGAAGACCTCGTGCGGCTGCGCCAAGTGCCGGCCGGCGCTGAACTACTACATGATTGCGACGTGGCCGGGCGTCTACGCCGACGACAGCCAGTCGCGCTTCATCAACGAGCGCGTGCACGCCAACATCCAGAAGGACGGCACGTATTCGGTCGTCCCGCGCATGTGGGGCGGCATGACCAGCGCGAAAGAGCTGCGCGCCATCGCCGACGTCGTCGACAAGTTCAACATCCCGGCCGTCAAGTGCACTGGCGGCCAGCGCATCGACATGCTCGGCGTCAAGAAGGAAGACCTTCCGGCGGTGTGGGCCGACCTGAACGCCGCAGGCATGGTGTCGGGAGCCGCTTATGCCAAGGGACTACGCACGGTGAAGACCTGCGTCGGCACCGACTGGTGCCGTTTCGGCACGCAGGATTCGACCGGCCTCGGCATCAAGCTCGAGAAAGCCATGTGGGGCTCGTGGACGCCAGCGAAGGTCAAGTTGGCGGTATCGGGCTGTCCGCGCAATTGCGCCGAGGCGACCTGCAAGGACATCGGCGTGATCTGCGTGGACAGCGGTTACGATATCCACTTCGCAGGCGCGGCCGGCCTCGATATCAAGGGCACGGAAGTGCTCGGCCATGTCGACACCGAAGCCGAAGCGATCGAGATCATCTGCGCGCTGACCCAGCTCTACCGCGAACAGGGGCGTTACCTCGAACGCATCTATAAATGGGCGAAGCGCGTGGGCCTCCAGGTAATCCGCACCCAGGTCGTCGACGACAGCGAACGCCGCCGCGCGCTCTACGATCGCTTCGTATTCTCGCAGCAGTTCGCGCAGGTCGATCCCTGGGCCGAGCGCGTTGGCGGCAAGGACGCCCACGAGTTCCGCCCGATGGCCGACCTCGCGCAGCGGGAGGCCGCGGAATGACCATGCTCGACAAGCGCTGGGTCGACATAGGTGCACTCGACGATATCCCGCGCCAAGGAGCTCGCCTTGTCCGCACGCAGAAAGGTTGCGTCGCCGTGTTCCGCACGGCTGCAGACGAAGTCTATGCGCTCGACGACAGCTGTCCGCACAAGGGCGGGCCACTGAGCGCCGGGCTGGTACATGGCGCAGCCGTCACGTGCCCGCTGCACAATTGGGTCATCTCGCTGGAGACCGGCGCAGCGCTCGGAGCAGACGAGGGGCGCGTGCAGACCTATCCGGTCAGGGTCGCCGATGGCCGGCTACTGCTAGATGCGGGGGCCCTCGCTGGTGTTGGCGATCGTGAGCTTCAGGACACCTGCCATGGCTGACGATGGCGAGATGCCCGGCATCAGCGATAGCAGCACCGACGGATGGACGGCGACCGCCTGTCCCTACTGCGGCGTCGGTTGCGGCCTGCTCGCCAAGCCATCGGCCGACGGGCTCACGGCGAAGATCAAAGGCGATCGAGATCACCCGGCGAACTTCGGCCGTCTCTGTTCTAAAGGCGCAGCACTCGGCGAAACGCTGTCACTCGACGACCGGCTACTGCATCCAACGATCGATGGTCGACTTGCGGACTGGGACACGGCGCTGGATCTCGTCGCCGGAAAATTCAGCGCGGCGATCGCCGAGTATGGGCCGGACAGCGTCGCCCTCTATGTGTCGGGCCAGATCCTTACCGAGGATTACTACGCGGCCAACAAACTGATGAAGGGCTTCATCGGCTCGGCCAACATCGACACCAACTCGCGGCTATGCATGGCGTCGTCGGTCGCTGGCCACAAGCGGGCGTTCGGCAGCGACACCGTGCCTGGCACCTATGAGGATCTCGAGTGCGCCGATCTCGTCGTGCTGGTCGGCTCCAATCTCGCCTGGTGTCACCCGGTGCTGTTCCAGCGCCTGCGGGCAGCGCGCGAGCAGCGTGGCATCAAGGTCGTGGTGATCGACCCGCGCAGCACAGCCACCTGCGAGATCGCCGATCTGCATCTGGCGATCGCGCCGGGTGCCGACGTCGCGCTGTTCAACGGCCTGCTCGCGCATCTCGCACAGGCTGGCCGGCTGGACGAGGAATACGTGGCGGCCCACACCAGCGGCCTCGCCGACGCGCTCGCTGCCGCCCGCGGGCTCGATTTCGCCGGCATCGTCGCGGCGACCGGACTTACAGCCGGCGACATCGCCGACTTCTACGAATTGTTCGCAGCGCATGAGCGCGTGGTCAGTGTCTACAGCCAGGGGGTCAACCAGTCGTCGGCCGGCACCGACAAAGTCAATGCAATCATCAATTGCCACCTCGCGACGGGCCGCATCGGCCGGCCGGGCATGGGGCCATTCTCGGTGACCGGCCAGCCGAACGCGATGGGCGGGCGCGAGGTCGGCGGCCTCGCCAACATGCTCGCAGCCCACATGGAGCTTGCCGACCCCGACCACCGCCGCATCGTACAGACCTTCTGGGGTTCGCCAGCGATTGCCGCGAAGCCGGGGCTCAAAGCGGTCGAGCTGTTCGAGGCGGTCGGCCAAGGTCGCATCAAGGCGCTTTGGATCATGGCGACCAATCCGGCCGCCAGCCTGCCCGACGCCGACTGCGTGCGCCGTGCGATCGAAAGCTGCCCGTTCGTCGTGGTGTCCGACGTCACCGGCGACACCGATACTGCGATCCTCGCCGACGTGCTGCTGCCCGCCACCGCGTGGGGTGAGAAGGACGGCACCGTCACCAATTCCGAGCGGCGCATCTCCCGCCAGCGCGCGTTTCTCCCAGCCCCCGGAGAGGCGCGGGCTGACTGGTGGCAAATTGCGGAGGTAGCCAAGCGGCTCGGCTGGGTGGATGCCTTCGGCTGGCGCCACGTCAGCGAGGTATTCGCCGAGTATGCAGCCCTTACGGGCGCCGAGAATGGCGGTCGCCGCGACCTCGACATCTCGGCGCACGCCGCCATCTCAACCTCGGCCTACGACGCACTCGCGCCCTTCATGTGGCCGCAGCCGTCAGGGGCACCGACGGCCGACACGCGCTTCTTCAGCTCGGGCGGCTTCTTCACGGCCGACCGCCGCGCACGCGTCGTTGCAACGCCCTATCGTGCGCCGCGCTCTGCGGTGAGCCGCGAGTTTCCGCTGGTCCTCAACACCGGACGCCTGCGCGATCAGTGGCACACCATGACGCGCACGGCCAAAGCGCCGCGGCTGATGACACACGCTGCCGAGCCGGCGCTGGAGGTTCATCCTCGGGACTGTGATCGCTACGGTCTGGCCGACGGCGGCCTTGCCCTTGTCCGTTCGGTGACCGGAGAGGCCGTGCTCCGCGTCATATTGAGCGACGGTCAGCGGCAAGGCGAGGTGTTCGCGCCGATCCACTGGACCGACCAGCAGGCGAGCCGGGCACGCATCGATGCGCTTGTGGCGTCGCATACCGATCCCGTCTCCGGTCAACCCGAGGCGAAGTTCACGCCCGTCACCGTCACCCCGCTGGCCACTCACTGGCACGCGTTCGCGGTGACGCTGACGCCGCCACCCCGCCTGCAAGACTTTCGCTATGGGGCGAAAGCGCGCACCGCCAGCGGTTGGCGGGTCGAGCTGGCGGACGACGCCCCGCTCGACGATCTCGAGTCATTCGCGCGGCGATTGCTGGCGACAGACGACGGGCGATTGGTGGATCTGCTCGCCTACCATGATCAGGCCGCCGGCCAGCATCGCTATGCCGCGATGAGCGGAGCGAGGCTTGTCGGCTTGTTGTTCGTTTCGCCAGCGCCGCTCGCGGTGCCGCGCGCATGGGCTGCGGAGCAGCTCGGACGCGAGGTTGCGCCGGCCGATCGGCTACGCCTGCTCGCCGGTCGGCCCGGTGACGAAGTCCGCGACAAGGGCGCGATCGTCTGCGCCTGCCTCGAGGTCGGCCGCAACGAGATCCTCGACGCCATCAGGGCGGGCTGCGCGACGGCAACAGCGGTCGGCGAGGCGTCGCGGGCTGGCACCAACTGCGGCTCGTGCCGCGCCGAGATCGGGAGGCTGATCGATGCAGCTCGTATCCAGAAAGCCGGCTGAGGCCGAGCCAGCACGCATGGCGGCGCTCGCCAAACTACCGGTGTTCCTCGATCTTGCCGGCCGTCGCGCGGTGATCGCGGGCGGCAGCGCGGCGGCCGCATGGAAGGCCGAGCTGATCGCAGCCGCCGGTGCCGACGTCGAAGTCTACGCCCGTGAACTTGCGCCGGAAATGGCAGCGCTCATCGCGCGCGGGGCGGCGGCGGGTACGATCGTGCATCGAGAACGTCCCTGGAGCGTCGACATTTTCGGTGCCGCCGCTATCGCCATCGCCGATGCCGACAGCGCCGAGGACGCCCGCGCTTTCTATTGCGCGGCACGAGCGGCCGGAGTGCCGGTCAACGTCATCGACAAGCCGGCCTATTGTCAGTTTCAGATCGGCTCGATCGTCAACCGCTCGCCGGTCGTCGTCGCGATCTCGACGGATGGTGCGTCGCCGGTGCTCGGGCAGGCGATCCGGCGGCGTATCGAAATGCTGCTGCCGGCGGCACTCGCCGACTGGGGCCGCCTGGCACGCACACTGCGTGCGACAGTCGCCCGCGAATTGGCGCCCGGTCCGCTCCGGCGCGCCTTCTGGGAGCGCTTCGCCGAGCGCGCGTTCGGCCCGCCTCCCGGTGGCAATGACGGGATCTCAATGCGAGAACTAATCAGCGAGATCGGCCGCGATGGCGCCTCACAGGCCGGTCGCGTGACGCTGGTCGGGGCAGGCCCGGGAGACGCCGAGTTGCTCACCATCAAAGCAGTTCGCGCATTGCAGTCGGCCGACGTAATCCTCTACGACGACCTCGTCTCCGACGACGTGCTGGAACTCGCCCGACGCGAGGCGAAGCGCATGATGGTTGGCAAGCGCGGCCGGCGCGACAGCTGCCGGCAGGAGGACATCAACTCACTTATGGTCGGCCTCGCACGGCAGGGCCGCCACGTCGTGCGACTGAAGTGCGGCGACCCGATGATCTTCGGCCGCGCCGGCGAGGAGATCGCCGAACTCGAGGCGGCAGGCGTCAATGTCACGGTGGTACCGGGGGTCACGTCCGCTCTCGCAATGGCAGCCTCTCTCGGCGTTTCACTGACGCACCGCGACCATGCACACTCGGTGCGGTTCGTCACCGGTCATGCCCGCTCGGGCGAACTCGCCGACGATCTCGACTGGCGCGGCCTCGCCGATCCCAAGACGACGCTCGTCGTCTATATGGGCGGGCGCACGATCGCGAAACTGGCCGCACGCCTCATCGCGGAAGGCCTAACCGCGGCAACGCCGCTCGTTGTCGTCGCGGGTGTAGCGACGCCCGACGAAATGCGCATCGGTTCGACCGTTGGAGACATCGAGAGGGACGGCCTCCACCTCGCGTCTTGCCAGCCCGTGCTCATCGGCATCGGGACGATCTTTGGCACAGTTGCGGGGGAGCGGCAGGTTTTCGAAACTCTGACGATCACAGAGATCGTGCCCGCCCGACAGCTGGCGAGGCGGCGAACGGCCGCCTCGCCGTCAATACTCTTCTCAGGCCGCAGTCCCGGGCTTGCGTGACAGGAACCCGATCGCGAGCAAGAGAACCGCTGCGGCGACCAGGATCATAAGCGTCGTATCGGGCACGTAGAACGTCCGGTGCACTTCCCAGCCGAATGTCCGCAACACCTTCGAGAGGTCGGTGTAGATGCCAGCGAGATGACCGCCGAGCGTGCCGGTAATGCCGAGCAGGCCGGCACCCAGCAGCGCCAGCGCCGCCATGATCCAGCGGCCGAGCCCGTTCCAGAGCGCCTCACCCTGCAGGATACGCGTGATCAGCATCACAGCCCAATACGCTGTCGTCCACACGGCCAGCAGCATGTGGTTACGACCCATCGGCGATGTGGCGATAGCTTCCCACGGCCACACCATCAGGCCAACCAGGACCGAGAACAGTCCGGAGGCGAGGCCGATCGCCAGCAGCGGCACGAGCGCCCGGTCGATCGCCTGAGCGACCGGACCGTCGGACACGGCCCGCCAGACGATGGCAAGAGCGGCCGTCATCCAGAGCGCGATCGGGAAGTGGACGAGAACGACGTGATAGGCTGCCATGATCAGGCTCCTTTGCCGCGCTTGAGGGTGGCGTTGATGGCGACCGCAAACGCCGCGATCAGCAACAGGCCGGCGAACATCGTCAGCAGCCACTGACGCCTGATCGCGTCGTTGAACTCCATCTCGATGCCATAGTGGGCAAGCTCCAATTCACCGTGACGGAACTTGACGGGCACGCCTGCTCGCACGTGGTCGGCGCCTGGATGCTTGACGCTGTTGACATGGGCCCAATCGACCTGGCCCGGATAGAAGAGTGTCACGGCCTTCGGTGGCTGATCCCACTTCGGCGTGTCGCCGTCGAAGCGCACGGCGTTGATGTCGGCGTCGCGGCCGAGCCCGACGGTGACGGGCAACGAGACGTAGTGCCAGCGCCCGCCGGTCGCCTGCCGGTGGACGGCGAAGGCGAGGTGATAAACGCCACGATCCAGGAAAATCTTGTCGTCGAGGCGGTTGCCGGTGTCCATCTTCCGTTGCAGCACCACGTCCCAGGAGCCATCGGCCCATCGGCCCGAGCCTGCGACCTTGATGTCGGCGCGCGACCCATCACTGGCCTGAATGATCCGGCGTGGCAGAGTATCGCCTTCCTTCCAAGCGTAGGCAGGATCGAAAGGCGCCGCGATATCAGCGCGCAGGGCGTGCTGCGCGTCCTGTGTGATCTTGCCGCCGACGACGTCGTCCCACTTCAGCGCGGCGTGGCCGGCTTTGGCAGGATCGAACATCAGGCGCGGCAACTTCTTGGCAGCATCCCAGTTGGTCGCATACGGGCTCTTGCCGGTATCGGACAGCCGCGCCTCGCCGACGTTCTGATCGTCCGACAACTTGACCGGGTTCGAGCGGGCGGCACGCCAGTGCCAGAGGTCGAGGAAGTAACCGGCAGCGCGTTGAGCCTTCAATTCGTCTTCGGGCACGACCGAAAGATAGTCGTTGATGTCGCGCCGCGTCGCCGGAAGGTACTTCGTTGGTTCGTCCTGTTTCAGCTTCTTTCCGAGGTAGGCGTGCTCCGCGACGGCCTTGCCATCGACCTCTTTGGTGAAACCGGTGAGCCCCTGCCCGACGGTTATGTAGCCACCGTAGCGCGAGAACATCGGCACGCCGCCATCGTCGACCATCATGGCGATACGGTCTTCGTGCAGACCATCGGGCTCCGAGCCGGGGACGGCCTTGCCCTTGACCACCCAAGTGCCGCCTTCGAAGCGGAGCAGGTCGTGGAAGATGCCGGGCTTCGGCGAAGTCCAGCGATAGCGGAAGAAAATGTCCTGGCCGTTGTAGGCGGCTTGGACCGACAGCGGCACTGTCAGTGTCTTGGGCACTGAGATATGGCGTTTGGCGTCGTCTTTCACGACGCCGGTGCCATGAGTGAACCAGGCGATACCGAGTGCCCCGACGAAAATTGCGACGGCGGGCAACAGCAGAGCCTGGGAGCCACTACTTTGAGACATGGCTTCCTCGGGGGTTGTGATGGCTTGCAGCAGGATGCGCTGCGTCCCCACTATCGACTCCCGGCAGCCCCTGTTTGTTGATCGAGATCAGCCAGAAAGCAATTCGAGTCGGAAATCGCCCGTCAATCGGCCGTCAACAACGCCAATAACTCGCGGGCCGGTTGCAATGTGCATGTGCTGGCCCTCGTTCGGACGGGCGGCGGATTTTAAGCATCGGTGCCGGCTAAACGGCCCGGCCGACGAGGGACCCGATCAAAGCGGTCGCGATCATGGCGATCGCACCCCAGAATACGACGCGAATTGTCGGCTTCAGGATGTTGGCGCCGCCCGCCTGCGCCCCGATGGCACCGAGCGCTGCCAGTCCGACGAGGCAGGCGATCGAAACGGTCCATGGGATCGTGCCGGCAGGGGCCAGCATCGAGACGACCAGCGGGAATGCTGCGCCAATGGTGAACGTCGCAGCTGAAGTCAATGCGGCTTGCACAGGTTGGGCAACGACGTGAGGCGTGAGCCCGAGCTCATCGCGCGCGTGCGCGGCAAATGCGTCTTTAGCGGTCATCTGCTCGGCGACCTTGCGGGCCAGTGCCGGTTCGACGCCCCGGTTCACGTAGATCGTGGTGAGCTCCTCGAGCTCGGCCTCCGGCTGCTCCGCAAGCTCCCGTCGCTCGCGCGCCAGGTCCGCCTGCTCGGTGTCCGATTGCGAACTGACGGAGACGTATTCGCCAGCCGCCATCGACATGGCGCCGGCCACGAGACCAGCGGCACCCGCCACGAGGATTTCGTTACGCGACGAGGTGGCTGCTGCGACGCCGACGATGAGGCTCGCCGTGGAAATCAACCCGTCGTTGGCACCGAGAACGGCGGCGCGAAGCCAGCCGACCCGTTCGATCAGATGGTTCTCGCGGTGAAGTGCGCGCATGTCAGACGCCTCCGTGTGAATGCATAAATCCGGCTGATCCGTCGTCGGCTGGCTAACGCAGTTCGAACAACTCGGTAAAGACACGGCGGGGCGACTGGCCCATCGCCGCCAAGTCGCGCTCCACCGACCTCCTGAGACCGACAGGTCCACAGTAATACGTGTCGGCATCGTTGACCGGGAAAGGCGATCCATCCTTCAGCCGATGCGCCGTCAGTCGCGCATCGCGATTGGCGATCACCACATCGAATGAAAATCGCGCATTGCGAACCCTTGCCGCCTCCAGAACATCCTGCCCGATAGCGTCGCCGGGCGTGGTGACACAGTAGACCAGATGAATAGTGAAGGGCTCGGCACTCGTCAGGCTCTCGGCCCAAGCCAGGAAAGGCGTGATGCCGATGCCGCCAGCCAGCCAGACCTGCTGTTTGTGACCTCTGCGAAAATCAAAGCGACCGTAGGGTCCTTCGACGACAACCGTCATTCCCTGACGAAGAGAAGTCGGCAGTCGTCGCGTCCAATCTCCAAGCGATTTGATCGCGAACCTTACGTCTCCATTGGTGCGCGGCGCGCTCGCGATCGTGAAGGGATGGGGTTCCGACATGCCTGCCTCGGGCGAACTGACGAAAGCAAACTGGCCGGGCTGCCAATTCATGCACTTCGACCGCGGCGTCAATAGGACGTCCGTCACACTGCCGCGCCGGACGATTTCGGAAACCACGAACTCCATCCGCAGGAGCCGCCGCGCAAGCAGCTCGGTGTAAAGATATGCGCCCAAACCGACGATGCAGAATGCGTTCAGGTATAGCGCGAGCGGCGTGCCAGCGGCGATCGGCTTGTCCGTGAACAATTGGTGGAAGGCGACAATGGCGAAGAGAACGCCAGTGAGGCGATGACTGAGCCGCCAGAGCTGGTAGGGAATTTCGACGTTCAGGTATGGAAGTCGCTTGAACCAGCTCAACAGGACCAACCCAATGAAACCGTAGAGCGCGAACTCTCCGATTTCGCTTGCAAACTCGCCAATGCCACTCTCGGGTGTCCAGCGCTTGAAGTGTGGCTCGACCAGCTGATGCCCGATCATCAAAGCCATCGCACCAATGCCCAACCATTTGTGCACGCGGTACATGCGGTCGAGGCCACCAAAAAGTGGCTCGAGAAATCTCGGACGCGCAGCCAGAATGAAGCACTGACTCATGGCCACGACGGAACCCGCACCAAAGGCGATGCTGAGCGTGTTGGCAGCGCCGTAAGGCGTTACAGCCGAGACCGCAAGCGCGACGGCGAGAGCGCAAAAGGACACGACAATGGATGGCCCGATCAATATCACTATCGTTCCTTGAGTATTGAAGATTTATTTCGGCTCACTGTATTCGATCGAGTACTTCAGAATTTTCAACGTGCCGGGGTCCATTTTGGCCTCGTATTTGTCACCCTTGTCGTTGACCGCGCGAACCTTGTAGCACCCATCATCGGCTTTGATCCGCGTCACCTTCCAACCTTCGGCTTCGACCTTCTGCTGCAAGACTTCGCGGGGCTGCCACTCGGCAAGAGGAACATTGCAGTGCTTGCTCGCCAACGCGGCGCTACTGACAGCGACAAGCAGAAGTGTTGCTACTGGAATTGAATACTTCATCGCGCTTCTCTCCCGCCGATTTGGTGTTCGAGCGAGGTAACTCTCTCAACCTGACACTCAGCTGAACGGGCTCGACGCGTTGCTTCAGTTTGCAGTCAGCTTGCGGCCGTAGGACATCGGTTGCTATCGTCTGCCCGAGCAGCAAAGGCACTTCATGCGTATCCTTCTGATCGAAGATGACGCGATCCTCGGTGTGGCCGTGCGCGATCAGATCGCGGCCGATGGCCATACCGTCGACTGGGTCCAGCGCCTGGACGACGCGAGCGACTGTGTGCGGACCGTCAGGTACGAACTCGTCCTGCTCGATCTCATGCTGCCAGACGGGCGCGGTCTCGATTTCCTGCGCGTCCGAAGGCAGGCGGGCGACGCGACACCGGTCATCATCCTCACAGCTCTCGACCAGATCTCGGAGCGCATTGCGGGGCTCAACAGTGGCGCTGACGACTACCTCGTGAAGCCGTTCGACTTGTCCGAGCTTTCCGCCCGCATCGGTGCGGTCGCTCGACGATACGGGGGGAGCCCAAATCCACATGTCGTATTGGGTGATCTGACGATCGATACGGCTGCGCGGTCCGTCCAGCGGTCTGGGCGAACCGTCACGTTGACTGCGCGCGAATGGTCGATTTTCGAGGCCTTCCTGCAGCGTCCGAAAGTGCTGCAATCGAAGGCGCAACTCGAGGAGCGCCTGTACTCGTTCGATGCAGAGGTCGAGAGTAATACGATCGAGGTTTACATCGGGCGACTGCGCAAGAAGCTCGGCCACGACGTCATCGTCACCACGCGTGGCATGGGCTATCGCCTCGCTGAAGACCTCAGCCGGGCGAGGGACGACGGATGAGGTGGTTGCGGTTGCCGCCGCGACAAAGTCTTCAATGGCGGCTGACCGTCGGATTGACGGCTGTGGTATCGCTTCTGTGGCTGGCGGCGGTCGTGGCCGCAGGCCTGATCGTCCGCAGCGAAACCGACAAAGTATTCGATAGCGCTCTGCAGGAAGTGGCTCAGCGCGTCATGCCGCTTGCGTACATCGAGTTGCTCAATCGCGACCGCGACACCGCAACCGAGCCAGCGTCCCAGCGCATACCGTCTGTCGATCCACATACGGAGACCATCACTTACATCGTGCGCGACGCCACGGGGCGCGTCCTCATGCAATCGCACGACGCCTATCCGCTGGCGTTTTCGACGGATCTGCGACCGGGCTTTCACAGCAGTCCGACGCTTCGGCTCTACACCGAAAGCGCCGTGCAGGGGACGGTGCTGGTCACGACCGCCGAGCCCTTCCGTAATCGCCAAGAAGCGGTCCTAAAGGCCATGGCGATGCTGGCCTGGCCGCTGATCGTGCTGTTGCCCGTCTGTCTTCTCGGTGTGTGGTGGCTCGTCGCCTGGTCACTGAGACCGCTGGTCGCTTGGCAGAGCGAGATCGACGTTCGCGGGCGAAACAACCTCGCGCCGGTCAACGCCACGAACCTGCCCGCCGAGGTCGCGCCGATTGCCGCCGCCGTGGATGGGCTTATCGTGAGGCTCAGGCGGGCGCTGGATGCCGAGCGCAGTTTCACCGGCAATAGCGCGCACGAGCTTCGCACGCCGATTGCCGCGGCGCTGGCGCAAACGCAGCGCTTGATTGCCGAGTTGCAAGACGACGCCGCGCGCCGTCGGGCGCAATCTATCCAGTCGGCCTTACGTGATTTGGCACGGCTCTCCGAAAAGCTGTTGCAGCTCGCCAAGGCGGAGGGCGGGAGCCTGGTTCCCGATACACCGCAAAATGTGGCGGTCGTGCTCGAACTCGTCTGCTCCGATCTCGCCAGACTTTCGACCGTTGGAAAGCGGATCTCAATTCAGACACCGCCGAACGGCACCGTCTTGTCGTTGATCGATGCCGACGCGTTCGCCATCATGGCTCGCAACCTGATCGAGAACGCTCTCAAGCATGGCGACAGTAATTGCCAGGTCGAGGTGAAACTCTCACAGGACGGCGTGCTGAGTGTTGCCAATCGCGGTCCAGTCGTCTCGCCCGAACTTCTCAGCAGACTGACGCGGCCGTTCGAGCGCGGCGCGACACGGGCAAAGGGATCGGGATTGGGCCTTGCGATCGCCGACGCGATAGCGACTGGCGTCGGCGGGTCGTTGGAACTCCTGTCGCCGATGACGGGGCAATCGGATGGCTTCGAAGCTCGTATCCAATTGCCTAGTGCATCGCCCCCCGGCTTGTCGCACCGCTGACCACCCATCCGGCATTCTAAGCTGAAGGCAACCTGAAAGACTTTCTCGCCGGGCTTCAGTTGGGCTTCAGCTTCACGGGCCATTCCTGCGGCATCGGAAGATCGAAGCAGGAGAACCCGAGTGAAAAAATCACTGATGACATGCGCGCTGCTCGCCGGACTTGCTTTGCCGGTCGCAGCCGAAGCCAAATCTCTCACGCTCACGACGACGCTGAAGAGCTACGGCGGTAATGGCGCCTATCTCGCGATCTATCTGACCGACCCGCAGGGCAAGGTTTATTCGACGCTCCGACTCGCCGCGCCCAAGGCGAAGTACCACAAGCATCTGCGCGACTGGTCTCGCGGCTCGGCCGCAGCAAAGCGACCGCTCGATGGCATCACCGGCGCCAGTGTCGGCAGCGGCAAGACCCTGAAATTCAGTGTCGAGGTCGCCGATGCACTGATCGATGCCGGCTACCAGATCCGCATCGACAGCGCGGTCGAGGATGACCGTGACAACGCCGCAGAGGTGATCGCGCCGCTGACCAAGGCAGCAGCTGCGACTGCGATCGCCGGCAAAGGCTACGTCCAGTCTTTCCGTTTCGATATGTGATCAACCTGGATCGATGCCATGCTTCGTCTGACACATTCCATGCCAGGGCTGTTTGCGGCGCTACTGGTGATCGTCCTGGCGATCACCGGTGCGGTCCTGTCTCTCGAGCCTGCGATCGAGCGGGCTAGCGCGGTCTTGCCGGCTGCGGGACAGATCAGTGTGGCGTCTGTTGCTGCAAAGGCGACCGCGACGAGAACGGATGTCGAGCGGATCGTTCGCACGCCATCCGGTTCTGTCATCGTATACCATTTCGAAGGTGGCCGGCCCCGCGCGGATCGCATCGATCCGGCAACGGGCGCGACGCTGGCACCTCACACCTCCTCCGGCGTCTCGAAAGTCGTGACCAACCTCCATCGTTCGCTGTTGCTCGGCGACAGCGGCAGGGCAGCAGCCGGTGTCGGCGCGGTATTGATGATCGTCCTGTCGATCTCGGGCGCGATGATGTTGGCGAAGCGCGTCGGGGGATGGCTGGCGATCCTGAAGCCGATGCGCGGAACGACGGCGCAGCGTTGGCACTCCGCGCTAGCCCGGTTCGCTGTTCTCGGGCTTCTGCTGTCGGGGCTGACCGGAAGCTATATGTCACTTGCAACATTCGGCCTCGTGCCCGATGGGACGGGCGTCGAAGTTGCGACGCCGGAGAAGGTCGATGGCGGACGCCGGCTCGCGGTCGAAAGGCTCAGAGCTTTGCGGGTCGTGGACATCAACGACCTGCGCGAGCTGACGTTTCCCTACGCGACGGACCTGACCGACGTGTATGGATTGACCACGTCGGAAGGGATCGCGCGCATCGACGCTGCGACCGGCGCGACGCTGGTTTATGAACCGCACAGCACCTCGCGGCAGGTCTACGAGACGATCTACATGCTGCATACAGGGCAGGGCTTGTGGCCGCTGGCGGTGTTGCTCGGTCTCGCCGCCGCAACGGTTCCTGTGCTCTCGATCACCGGCATCGTGCTGTGGTGGGGTCGTCGCCGATCGATACCGCGCATCAAGGGGAACGCCGCCGCTCAATCGGCCGATACGATCATTCTCGTCGGCAGCGAGGGGGGCGCCACCTGGGGGTTCGCCGCCACCCTTCATGCCGCGATGAGCAAGGCCGGCCATACAGTGCATGTGGCACCGATGAACAACATGGCCGCGTCATATGCGAAAGCAGAGCGCATGCTGTTCCTGGCGTCGACCTACGGTGACGGGTCTGCCCCGTCCTCGGCCAATCGATTTCTGGCGCAGCTTGTCGGCAGCCGATTTGCCCTGCCCTTCGCGGTTCTCGGCTTCGGCGACCGGGCGTTTGCCAAGTTCTGCCGGTTCGCCGATGAGGTCGAGACCACGCTACGTGCCAAAGGCTGGCCAGCACTCCTGCCACTGAGCCGGATCGACCGCCAGTCGGCGCAGGACTTTGCGCGTTGGGGCGTCGAACTGGGGGCTGCCCTCGGCGTCCCCCTCGATCTCGATCATGTCGTCGCGCGCCCGAAGACCATGCGCTTCTCGTTGATCGAACGGACCGATTATGGTCACGACGTTCAGGCGCCGACCACCGTGTTTCGTTTTGTCGTGCCGCAGCAATCGGCAAAGATCGGAGTTTTCCGTAGCCTGTTGCAGCGATCGAGAAAGCTTCCGTCGTTTACGGCCGGCGATCTTGTCGGGATCGTGCCGCCTGGGACGAACGTGCCGCGCTTTTACTCGCTCGCGTCGTCGACCGAAGACGGCGTACTCGAAATCTGCGTGCGCAAGCAGCCGGGGGGATTGTGCTCGGGCTATTTGCACGGCCTGACGGCCGGCGGCACTGTCGACGCCTTCATCAAGACTAATCCCGGTTTCCGTCCCGTGCGCGGAAGCGCCCCTTTGATCCTGATTGGTGCCGGCGCTGGAATTGGTCCGCTGGTCGGCATTATTCGCAACAACAAGCAACAACGTCCCGTGCATCTCTATTGGGGCGGGCGGCATCCGGATTCGGATTTTCTCTACGAAGGTGACCTGTCGTTCTATCTGTCGGACGGGCGGCTGACGCGCTGCAGAACGGCATTCTCTCGTCTGGCCCATGGTCACTACGTGCAGGACCGCGTCGCGATGGAAGCTAACGTCATGCGCGATCTGATCAAGAGCGGCGCGCAGGTCATGATCTGTGGCGGTCGCGAGATGGCGATCAGTGTCGCCTCGGTCGTCGATGGCATCGTCAGGCCGATCGGCCTCGATCTTGCCAAGCTGAAAGCCGAGGGGCGCTATGTCGAAGATGTTTATTGAGCGCGCCAGGAGCTCACTCGGCCAATCGCTCCTGGTGCGTAAGACGTCGAGCGGTGATACGATGGGCACGCGCTATTCGGCGGTCTTCTATACGGCCGCCGATACGAATGTCGCTGCATTGGATGCCGCTTTGTTTGCCGCCGTCGATCGCGTCGATCGCCAGATGTCGACGTGGAAAGTCCATTCGGATCTGAACAGGTTGAATGGTGCGCCGACAAATACGTGGGTCGACATTCCACACGAGTTGATGGCCGTTCTGGAGGCATCGCTGCGAATCGAGCGCGCCACGAACGGCGCTTTCGACATTGGTGTCGGCGATCGGGTCGCGGCATGGGGTTTTGGTCCGGCGAGTGGCGCCGCCGAGCGCGACCTTCCGCTGTCGGCATCATGCGGCGAGCGCCGGGCAGCCTCTGCCATTCTCGAATTGAACCGTCACCAGGGGCAGGCGCGGAAATCTGCTCCCATCGGGCTCGATCTCGCGGGGATCGCCAAAGGCTTCGGTGTCGATGAGATGGCGCGCGTGATGAATGAATTCGCCATCCCGGCTTGGCTTGTCGGCATCGACGGCGAGATGCGAGCGAAGGGCAGGAAGCCGGACGGCACAATGTGGGCGGTCGCGCACGAGCGGCCGGATCGGCACGTGCGGGAAGCGATGGGCGTTCTCGAACTGCAGGACATGGCCGTCGCGACTTCGGGGAACTATCGCCATTTCAGAGACGTCGACGGCAGGACCATCTCGCACACCATCGACCCACGCACGGGCGCGCCGCTCGATAACGACATCGCCTCGGTGACGGTGCTCGCCTCCACGTGCATGGAGGCCGACGCATGGGCGACGGCATTGATGGTGATCGGCGTCGAATCCGGCCTGACTGCCACGCGCAAGCACGGTCTGGATGCTGTGTTCGTCCTGCAGACCGGCACCATACGGGCAACGCTTTGAGGGCCTCCTGACGCGCACTCGCCACGGCGCACTGTCAGGAGGAGCTGCCATCTACGGCACCAATCTGAATCGTGGGGCGGCTCCCCCTGAAACATCGTAGCCCGCGGGCTGCCGAGATCAGACTAATCCCGCACCGTTTTCACGACGCTCGAGATCGGCCGCTCGGCGCCCGCCGCCGGCAGGCCCCTCACGTCCTTCTCGACCAGCTTGTCGAACTCGGGCAGCGTTTTCAGTACGTCCTTCGAGCGCATGTGGACGATCTTGTAGCCGCCTTTCGCCAGTGCATCGAGCAGCGCCGGCATGGCCTTCGCCGTGGTCGGCTGGATGTCGTGCATCAGGACGATGCCTTTGCCGCGCTTGTCGAGCTTGTCGATAATCGCCTGCACCAGCCGCTCCGGCGTCTGGACCTTGAAGTCGAAGCTGTCGAGATCGGTCGAAAACACGGCGACGCCGCGACCGGCGAGATGGGCGAGCGAGTCCTTGCTGTCGCGCAGGAAAGGGTACCGGAAGAACGTCGACACCGGCAGCCCGAGAGCGCGGGCGACAGCGCTGGCGCCGCGCTCGATTTCGTCGACCGCCTCCTCCTTCGACATCTTGGAGATGTTCTTGTGCGACCAGGTGTGCAACCCGATGGTGTGGCCACCCTTGGCAACATCACGCAGGATTTCGGGCAGGCCGAGCGCCATCTTGCCGATCGAGAAGAAGGTCGCCTTGGTGCAATGATCGGCCAGGGCCTTCAGGATGGCGTGCGTCGTCTTGACCTGCGGACCATCGTCGAACGTGAGGATGACTTCCTTCGGCTGCAGGAAGTCGTAAGCCCGGTAGTGCTCCATGCCGAAACCTGGTCCGCCCGCCGTGTCTATCTCGACGGTGCGCGTGACGCCGAGCGCATTCGGCTTGCCGGGACATGTGGCGGCCATTGCAGGCCCAGCGATCAACAGGGCGGCCAGAGTGGACAGCAAAATGCGCATTGGCAGTATACCCCCTTGAATGAACGGTGTGATGGTTAACCCTAGGGGGCGCAAACCGGCGATGGAAGCGGGCACCCATTCGTCGTCCCGTGAGAACTATCGGTCATCGGCGAGGTGGGGCTGTCGGACCACAGGGCTGGTCAGGCCGAAATCTTTCTGCTAATAGCCCCGCTCGCCTGAAGGTGTTCCGCGGTAGCTCAGTGGTAGAGCAACCGGCTGTTAACCGGTTGGTCGTAGGTTCGAATCCTACCCGCGGAGCCAATTTTCCACAAAAATCAAGATATTACTGAGGCGGCAGCCGGCCTCGAACTGCGCCGAGCCGCTCACCCGGCGCAAGCATTTGGCCACGCGCGGTCGCGACGCCGAGTTCCAGGCTCGATGCGATCAGACGGGCTTTCTCGACAAATAGAGCTGCCGCAGCCGGCGGGCAGACGGTCCGGGCGGTCTCTTCGAACAGAGCCAGCCAATGGTCGAAATGCACACCCGCAACGGGCAATCGTGCATGGGCCAGCATCGGCCGGCCGTGGTAGCGGCCGCTCATCAGCGTCACGGACGACCAGAATGCGCACATCCGCTCGAGATGAGGGTCCCAGTCGCCGATGCGGGCGCCAAACACCGGGCCGAGCACGTCGTCGGCCCGTATCCGGTCGTAGAAGGCATGCACCAAACGCCGAATCATCGCCTCGTCGATTCCGGTTCGTGCCATGACCTCGGCGGCGAAAGCTGCGCGCCGCCGTGGGCCGTCGGTTTCGTCCTCATCGTCGTGATCTGAGCGCATGGCAGTCCTCCTGCCTGAACAATAGGCAGGAGGCGGGCGTCCGATACTGCGCCATGACGCCGCTCGGCCAAACCGTCGCCGCTCCCATCGGCACCCGCCGGCCTCTCAAATCCCGAGGTCGTGCGCGATCCTGCGGGCCATGGTGCACATCCGACGGTCGGTGCCGGGCGCACTCGAGACAAGGGCACCGATCGGCAACCCGTCCGACGCCCGCCCCAGAGGCAGCGATACGATCGGCCCGGCAAGCGCGGTCCACGGTGAGATGTACTTAGGGTCACCGGTCCATGCTAGACCCTTCGGCGCGGTTTGCGGCGCAGCCGGCCACAGGCTGAGGTCGGTCGCCGATGCAGCCGCCCAGAACGTCGCGCGCAGCCCATCGATTTCAGCGCGGGCGTCGAGATACTCGCGCTCGCTGGTCGCGCGGCCTTCGGCTATCGCCTCGCGCAGCTTGGCACCGACCGTCTCGGGCGGCTTGTCGTCGAGGAAGGCGAGCGCGCGGGCCGCATCGTAAAGCGATGTCATGCGCTGGAGGCGGAACAACCGCTCGAACGGGATCGGCGATGCGACCCGTCGGACCACGTGACCGGCGGCAGCGATCCGGTCGGCCGCTCGCGTGACGGCCGTTGCAATCTCGCCGCTGCAGTCGCCGAGATGGCCATCCTCGGGCAGCAGGACGGTGAGCGGGCGAGTATCGATCTTGTCCGCATCCCGATCGGCCGGTGCCAGAGTTGCGAACGGTGGCATCGCCGCCTCGTAGGCGTAGACTGCATCGTCCACGGTCTGAGCCATGAAACCGATGGTGTCGTAAGAGGGCGCCAGTGGCGCGATACCCCACATCGAAATCGAACGCGTCGACGGCTTGAACGCCGAGATACCGCAATAGGCCGCCGGCCGATTGACCGAGGCGACCGTCTGCGTGCCGAGGGCCAGCGGCACCATGCCCGCCGCCACCGCTGCCGCCGAACCCGAACTCGAGCCGCCGGGCGTATGCTCCAGGTTCCACGGGTTGCGCGCGGGCGAGGGATCGAAGAACGCGTACTCGGTGGTGTGCACCTTGCCGAGCACGATGGCACCCTGCCGCTTCAAAGCGAGCACGATCTCGGCGTCGCCCCGGGCGGGCGGGCTGCCGGCGCGCGAGCGACTGTTGCAGAGCGTCGTCATTCCCTCGACGTCGATGATATCCTTGATAGCGACTGGGATGCCGTGGAGCGGGCCGCGCAGCATGCCCTTCGAGGCTTCGGCCGCGCGTTCCTCCGCTACTGCGAGTGCCCGAGCGCCATCGACTTCGCGCCAGCATTGCACGGCACCATCGACGGCCGCGATGCGATGCAGCGAGCGGCTGACGAGCTCGACTGGCGACAACTCGCGCCGCGAGATGGCAGCTGCAAGATCACGCAACCGGCCAGGGTCGCCGACCGTCGCCGGCGCATCGGATCTGGGATTGTCGACTTTGCTCATGGCGTTCTCCTGTATCTACTTACCCGACAGGCCGTAACCTGAACGCGCCTAATCGCTGTGCACCACGCAGATCTATTGCTCACATCACATTGATTGACATGGTCAGTCGTCTCGGTCCCAAATGCCGATGCCCAAGTTTTCCGCGCTGACTGCGAGCGATGAAGTTTGCGTCAGGGTGGACCAGGCAGGGCCGGAGCCGCAAGGGCCCCGGATCGGAGACGTCACTTCAGCGTCAGGAGCGCACGCATGGATCGCAGAACGATACTCAAGGGACTGGCCGCGGCCGGCGGCGTCGCCGCGACCGGCTCACTGGCGGCGCCCGCGATCGCGCAGGGCAGCGCCAAGGTGCTGAAGTTCGTGCCGCAGTCGAATCTCGCCAACTTCGACCCCATCTGGGGCACGCAGTACGTGGTCCGCAACGCCTCCCAGTTAGTGTGGGACACGCTTTACGGCATGGATTCGACGCTCCGTGCGAAGCGCCAGATGGTCGAAAGTGAGGAGGTATCCTCCGATGGCCTGACCTGGACCTTCAAATTGCGCTCAGGCCTCAAGTTCCACGACGGCGCTCCGGTCACGGCCAAGGACTGCGTGGCCTCGATCACCCGCTGGTCGGCGCGTGACGCCATGGGCCTGGCGCTCAAGGGGATTCAAAAGGAACTGACAGCGGTCGACGACAAGACCTTCAAGTGGGTGCTCTCCAAGCCGTACCCGAAAATGCTGCTGGCGCTCGGCAAGGTCGGCACACCGTGCTGCTTCATCATGCCGGAGCGCATCGCCCAGACCGACCCGTTCAAGCAGATCACCGAGTACGTCGGCTCCGGCCCGATGAAATTCGTGCGCGCCGACTGGAAGCCTGGCGCGCTGGCAGCC
>Ga0247831_1003602_pt1 | contig 22236 bp, 14 predicted proteins | sample LaCruzMarch2015__9_FD_192406 | JGI IMG/M metagenome (GOLD analysis project Ga0247831, IMG submission 192406) | Freshwater microbial communities from meromictic Lake La Cruz, Castile-La Mancha, Spain - LaCruzMarch2015_1m | ecosystem: Environmental > Aquatic > Freshwater > Lake | place: Spain...
AACAAAAAACGGACTCATCCATCATGCTCCTATCGAGGACTATTATCGAATTATTACCGCGATATATATGTCTATTACTGCTATCCACGATATATTTATTATATCGTAAGTATTACAATAATTCACTATCGATTCCCGTGGGATTGATCCGTCCCGCCGAGAATCCGTATTACGATGCCATGTACAATAAACGACCGGGATGGGATGCCATCACGCGCATGATGAATTATTCGTACATTGTCGGATTGCACATTGCCAAATCCGTGGGCGTGGAAATCGTCGGTCACAGTCACGAATATGGGTACGATTGTATACCGGAAATTAACGAGTTTTCATCCTTCGATGTACGATTGGCATTGCCGATTGGCATTATACTACTATTTACTATTTTTGCCATGTATTCATGGTACGGGTATGATAGATTTGATAAGGACGATAATGATGATGATGATAATGAGGCGTATCGGACATACCGTGTATTACTATATTTAGTATTCGTATCGTGGATGGCAACATTATTCCCAATTGCTGGTATTATCAAGGTTGGGACATTTGTTTCAGATCGTATTGTTGTAGCGAGTACATTTGGGACGTGTATATTTGTTGGTCGGGCATTCGCTCTGTGCATCGTGGGTGGCATAGACAATGATGATGATGACGATTATAACTACAAAGATGTAGGCGGTGCTGCTGGGTCGACTAATGGTTCTTCTACGAAGAAGCAACGTGGTACAGCAACGTCGACAACGATAACAAAGTATACTCGGATGATATACTCCCTGGTCTTCTTTGGTCTATGCTCGTACAATCTCGCTAGACGGACAATACGTCGATCATCGGAGTGGATGGATAGTGTACCATTATTCGAAAGCAGTCTCAAGGCATGTCCACGCAGTATCAAAACCAATCTTGAAATTAGTAAGCTATATTCAGGTTTGATCCCACATAAAACAGATCTCGACAAAGCCTTATCGCATATACGCACGGCTCAATCGATAGATCCAACATACTGTGATGTTCATTATCAATTTTCACATGTTTATATCCAACAAATGAAGTACGTACTTTTTGAGGAAGAGCTAGTTGAGGCATTACAATGTCAATTTACAATGGGACAGGCAATGAATATGTGGAATCGATATTGGCCAATCATACTACGTAATGATGGTAATGTTGACAATAACAAGATAGAAGCTGGTATGAGGTATCAGAAGTACATGACAAAGATACGAGAAGTCATATCTAAAGCAGAAGAAGAGGAGGAAGTCGAACGCACGACATCGATTATTGGTGGAGGCACAAGAAGCAGTACTGAAGGCAGTGGCGAATTGTGATACTCAAGATGCTGATATGACTTCCAGCTTGTCAACTGTGTGAGGTATCGTAGTGGTAAGGGATCTTTTGACAAAATGTATTTAAAATGACGCCTGAGAATTATTTTATCCTTGTTCTGCGCGACAAGCCACAAACGTCCCTACACAAAAAGAGGAGACTACGGACGTGTCTGAACGCTACAAGAGAGAGAGATTGATACACAACTAAAGTATGGCGACTAGTAGGACCGTCGGTTACGACCCGGGTCTGATGTCAAATGAGGAGCTCCTTGCTGCGAATAAGGGCACGGGTTCGGGTGGGAGGAGACGAACTCTTGAGGAACTAATCTCGAAAGAAACATCTAAGAAAGTATCGGTGCTCAAACATGTGATGGATGCAATACGCTGGTTTATTGACAATGCACGATTTAGCATATCGTACGATGGTTTTATGACGGCCGTGACGATATTTGTCTTGTTTGGTGACGATGTAAGAATCCTCTTCTTTCCACCGTCCACAGATGGAACGTTTGCATTGTGTTTCAACATTGCATTTGTGCTCTTTGCACTCGAGATCCTTCTGTACTTTACGGCGAAGAGTAACTTCTCGATGAGTGAATTCAAATTCAAGGGCTACGCATTTAGTTTCTTCTTCTGGCTAGATTTGCTCGCCATTCTCTCGATGGTGCCAGATGTTACCTGGTTTGCGTCAATAAATGGAAGCGAGGTCGGTGTCTTCAACAAAATAGGCATCGCAGCGGGAAAGGCCGGGAAGATTGGTGCAAAATCAGCCCGTGTCATTCGAATGGCCCGTCTCTTCCGTTTAGTGAAGCTGTACAAAGTAACATCCCAGAGAACACGAAAGCAGCAGAAATTGGCCGATCTTACAAAGCTCATCGAGTCTGGTCACTTTAGTCAAGAGGAAATAAAGCACCTCTTGGAAAAGTCAAATGCCGAGCAACAGAGTAAAGTTGGCGCAGAACTATCCGACAGCATCACTCGTCGAGTGATCGTCGGGGTGTTGCTGATGCTTTGCATTGTTTCCCTGCTGACCTACACATCTCCCGTTGATGATGAGAACGAGGCTACAATGTTTCTACATGAGCTCAATATTCGAGCTGGTCTTGACTGCAATTATCTCAACAGGGCTGTAAAGAACTTTCGATCGTTTATGGACCGGCTTGGCACAGATGAGCAACCATTCTTAATTGCTCTTGGCGTGTCGCCTCCACGTTGCGAAGATTCGTTCCCATTAAACTTCTCCAACGATGACATAATATCAGGAATGAGAGATGATGCGCTTCGAAACATATTTACGGATCCAGTGTTAGAGGGCGGCTTATTGTATTCTGTCACGACCACATTCAATTTGAAACCCTACATGGATCAGCAATCAATTCTCAGCATCGGCCTTCTTTTGTTCGTCATGTCAATGTTGATTGGGTTGTCATTTCAATTTACCCAGGATGCACAGAGTCTTGTTCTCTCTCCAATCGAGAATATGATGTCAATCGTCAACTTGGTCGCCGCAGATCCGTTACAGGATTTCGACTTTAAGTCCATGCCTGGTTCTGGTGATTACGAGACGCATGGTGTGCAACTTGCAATTGAGAAAATAACAGCGCTGCTTCGAATTGGATTTGGTGTTGCAGGAGCAGAAATTATCTCATCGAACATGTCTGTGGAAGGCAATGGTAGCGCGTGTTTGAACCCCATGATTCCCGGGAAACGCGTTTATGCCTTGTTTGGATTCTGTGACATCCGTTCCTTCGATCGGGTGACTGAGATATTGGAAGATGAGATCATGACATTCATCAATAACGTTGCGAGGATTGTACACGATCAGGTAACGCGATGGGGAGGAACTTGTAATAAGAATTTAGGCAATTCGTTCCTTATGGTTTGGCGTATTGGCGATGAGGAAGCACTCCTTGACTATCGCAAAGTTGGAAAGACACGGAGTAGTGAGAGGAGGAATAGTGAGAAGAGCGATGACTCGGGAGATCGACGTATCAGTCAAATCAAGGTGGGCACGAATGGTGGTGCGCGAGTTGAGATGGACCTTAGCAGAATACCAGGCCTCGACATAGTCTCCGACAAGGCGCTTATCGGTTTCTTAAAGGTTATCATCGAAATCAATCGTGATGTCCAATTGCTGGCGTATCGTAAGGACGAACGGTTGTCGAAAGGAAGCGAAGAGGAGTTTGCGGTTCGAATGGGGTTTGGGCTGCATGCTGGATGGGCGATTGAAGGTGCAGTCGGTTCACTACAAAAAGTAGACGCAACATACCTTTCACCACATGTTAACATGGCGGCTCGGATGGAAGTGGCAACGAGACAATTTGGAGTCTCATTACTCATGACACGGAGTTTTCACAAGCTACTATCCGAGCCGGCTCAAAAGCAGTGCCGAAAGATTGACGTTGTCACGGTGAAAGGAAGTAACGTTCCCATGCCGATTTATACGTTTGACACCCTCCAGAATCAAAAATTCCCTCAGCTACGTGCTCCCAAGCTAAGTTCCCTGACTCTACCAGAAATTCTCACCCGCCAGGCAGAAAATTATGATACGTCCACTTGGAAGAGTGATCCTGATCTTATCCAGTTACGATGTTTGGCAACTCCTGTATTCATGAAGGTATTTGAAAAGGGTGTTAATGATTACTTGGGTGGACATTGGGAGGAGGCACGGGAGAATCTAGAAAAAGCCGACGCGATGATGGCATCCAATGATATTGGTGGTGATGGACCAAGTCGTGCAATTCTGAAATACATGAAAGCAAATGAGTGGGTGTGTCCACCGGGTTGGGCAGGACATCGCAGCCTTCAGTCTAAATAATTATGAAAAATAAACCAAACCATTGTTACTCAGTAGACCATTGATATGAATAATAAACACGACAACACTCCTCTCCAAAAAATCATTTTTATTTGCTCCCATGTCCTCCATCACCGCCACCACCAGGACTTGGTCGCTTCACAGACCTCACCACAAACGTCGACCGACGTCGATGATGTGTGACCTCATTTTCAGTAACAATATGCGGGGCAAGACGAATATACTCCTTCTTAATTATTTCATACACCATATCAATCGTTGGACGTTTCTTTGGATCGGCATGCCACCCAGTACTTATCAATTCAGATATGACCTTACTTTTCACTTGTTTCAATTCCGGTCGTATACCATTACGAAAGACATCTTCTTTGAGTCTGCTGTATGAATATCCCTCAAGTGGTTTCATGAGGGTCATCATTTCCCATAGTAGCATAGTAATGGAATATACATCAGCAGAACTGTATGGAATAGTGAAAGAGGGGTTAAACATGGGATGGAGGCGAGAAAAAAGTAAGAGTGGGGGAAGAGGGTGTAAGATAACAGCAATACAACAAAAGCTACTTACAGATTGTATGGCATGTATTTGCCCACCTCCGGTGCCATATATCGCGGAGTACCCGCCAATGATAAACTATATGTCCCATCTTTCATTTTATCTGCAATATGTAATTCCTTTACTAATCCCAAATCAAATAATTTAATATCATCACGTACATCAAACCCTAAATTCTCAGGCTTTAAATCACGATATATAATATTCTTTTCATGCAAATACTTGATCGCCGCACTCATATCCATTGCCACCTTCAGTCGAATAGATATATCCTCATTCCGATCTAGAATATCATCTTTATTCTTCTTTAGATTAAATAATCCAGCCTTTCGTACTGTGAGGACATGATTTAATTTCCAATCATCATATATCCTGTCGCCTAATGTGTCATATAACCGATCTAATACTAAAAAGTATCCCATGTTATTAATTCCACCACCTCCTCCTCCACTGTTGTTGTCATCATCACATAAACACATGACACCCCCCGTGGGCAAAGCACGTAATTTGATAATATTCGGATGTGACAGACTAGCCAAGAACATACCCTCAATGATCAAATCGACCGTCCCAATTAAATACTTTTCGGGTGTGGAAATGACATTCGACTTGAGATATTTTATTGCATATCGGTAACCTCCGTCAGATCGTTGATAATGCAGTGATAGTAGGAGTCGAGCATTCTTAATTTCAGTTTGCTGTGCTTCACATGTTGATGCTGTTGGTGTTATTGCTGCTAGTGTTTGTTGATCGATGATGCTGTTAGTGCCTTCGACGAACGATGATGCCACTGCATCCACTTTGATAATTTCACTATAAATAGTAACACAAAACAAACATTTTTTAGATACTTACAAACAACAACAAAAGAGAAAATATACAATTTGCAAATAATATACACAAACTAAAAAATGTTCGTTCTGTTTAAACTCACTGTACATCACTAAAGGAACCATTGCCTAAGAATTTACCAACCTTTAATTCATGAAACTTCACCATTGCCACATCATTACAATCTGCTTCCGAATCGAGACTCTCCTTTTTTAATATTTTACTATTGGCCACGGCCTTGTTATATGCCCTGGTGGCATATGCGGCGACACGTTCATTTAGTACCGCGGTTGCAGACTTTTGAAATTTTTGCTGCCGCTGCTGTTGCTCACTAATTTTATTGGCAGTGTCTCCGTCATCACTAATTTTTAATTTGTCAAAATCATCATCATCAGCATCGTGACGTGTTTCATGGTGCGTCAATGATGATTCATCAATGGCTTCTCCACTAGTACCATCAGTACTACTACGCCGGCTGGCCACGAGGTGATGGTGCGTGGCCGATGTTTCATCAAGGTGTTCACTAGAGGAGGTCGCCATGGTGACGGTTGCTGGTTAGGATATGTACGGCTTAGGATTTTAGATTTTAGGCAAGAAAAATGAACTTCAAGCACCAAAATAATGAGCAACCAAGCTCGGACTCCTTCAAGTTGTTTCGGTGTCATGTTAGGCCATTACGTGGCACGTAGCATTACAAGCAATAGCGATGCCGCCTAACATACACTTTAGGTGTGATAACGTATCGTTTAATATATTTGGTTGTATAACTCATACAGCCACCATCACGTCAACGAACTAACGCTCTAACACTCTTGTCTCTCAACAAAGTTGTCGTTCAGTATGTGACCTTGACTGGTAACACAATACTGAAACAAAGTCGTACATCGTCGTATGGTATCTAAGTCGTAATCGTATCGTCGGTCGTTCTCGTTGAACATTTGGGATGCATACTGATCATGAGAGTCGTAGTTGGGAAATGGGGGAGGTTTGGTCTGCGTTATGCAAATTGGCAGTTGACGGAGGGGGGGAGAAAAGATCGATCGATCGTCGGCAAGAATTGGACGATTTATTAGCTGTTTTCATCGCTTTTGGGGAGGGCTACGAGTGGACCAATCGCGTTCGTACAAGTCGCCTCTCCAGACTTAGCTTGGAGCGTCTGGAGCACACTCCATGCTGCAGAGTGTTATTGATATGTGTTTTCTAAAGTTTATTACAGTTAGCACCTACAGGAACCTACCACCCTATTTCATCAAGCTGTGTTGTCTTTCCAACCTTTTCCGACATACCACCCCTTTGTCTCATAATTGTAGTATGCGTTCAACCTCTCAGAACCTTCACGTCCTTCGCGCCTCATTCTATCTACTTCGGCTTGTGCATCCCTGTGAGTTTTGTGCTTGACCTTGAGATGATCATGATTTTTGCGAGTGTAGCTATTATTTAGTTGCTGGGCATGCTGATAAGGGGCATCACTATGACGTTCTTCTTCAGCTTTCTCCTCACTCCACCATGAATAGAACTGATACCCCAAAGCGACAACCCCAGTACAAAAAGCCACTACTTGTGCTCCTTGTCGTTGTTCTGCGACAGCCCTACGACGTTCTTCTTCAGCTTTCGCTTTCTCCTCCTCCTCCTCACTCCACAATGAATAGAACCGATAAGCGACGACCACCGCCACTAATTGGACCAACATCTATGATATTGCCGCTGATGCTCTAATATGTCTCTCTGGCCTGATTGTCTTCCCTGGTATTCCTCAGCTTTGCTGGAAAACCAGTCGACAAAAATCAGTTCGCAAATATCGTGACATGTCTCCTTACTTAAGTCCCACGGTTTTTCATCAATCAGTCATAACTAATAAATATTAGCATTCGAAACCTTTCTACGAGAAAGTTGTTCTGCACACAACACGAACTCCTACACTCCTAGGTACACTGTCCGCGGAAGAGAAAGGAATCAACAAATCTCAAATCATCTGCCTCATTTCATTTTTTTGCTTCAACACTCACGCCTCATGCTGCGTTTGCTAGTTGCAATATTGATAGTAGCATCCAGCAGTAGAAGTCAGGAGGTGCTCGCCTTCACCACACCGCCATATAGCGTCAGCAGCTCGTCGATCATTAGCAGCACGCGTGGGTTTTACGTCCCGTCGTCCACATCACTTCGTCTTGGTGACTTCTTCAATAACCTTGTGAGTGGTGGCAACAGCAACAACAACAACAATAATAACAACAACAACAACAACAAGCAACCACTGACAAAAGCCAATGATGCGCCAGAAGAAAAGGATGAGGGTTATTATGACAATGATGACCCAATCGAAAAGATATTTACTTTCTTCTTTGGTAAAAAAGAGGAGTCACCGCTGGGTATGCCACGCTTCGGCCAGCAACGTTTTCCAGAACAATATCCTGCCACAATAACTGAATATGCAGCACCTATAGCTACGGATACGGTCGAAATGTCCACATTACGTCCATTATTAAAAAATACAAACTTGGAATATAGAAAATTACGATTAACATATGATGCCAATCAACATGGATGGGATCCAACTAGTTTTCACAATAAGGTGGATAGACAAGGTGGGGCTATTGTACTATGTACTACATCATCAGGGAAAAAAGTGGGAGGATACAATCCAAAGGGTTGGGTAGGATATGGCGAAGCACGTGGAAGTATTGCTGCTTTTTTATTCATACTCAACAACAATAATGACAAGTCAATGCCGCCAACGAAATTGCGTAAGGTCGGTGGACCAGGATTAGCACAAATGGATGAACCAGAAACTGGTCCACAATTTTCTCCAGATGCATTAGTTATACGATTAGATAAACGTAATCCCAAAATAGCACGATCTAAGCTTGGATCGTACTATGAACGTTTACCGGATGGGACGAATAGTTTGTTTGGAAAGGACAATGCGACGGCGCAGCTTACGGAATTGAAGGTATATCATGGTGTGTATGATGAGGGAGAGTATGTTCCTTTTACTGATGCTGAACCCTTTGCTCTGTATTAGTAGTAGCATATAAATGTGATACCGAAAGAGAATATTATCAACTATATGAGCAGTAACTTAATGTATTATTAGCGAGTAACTTAATGTATTTGTTCTGCAACTGCCGTTAAGATTTCAACACGACCCTCTGCTCATGTGCCAAAGTCAGAAAATATGCATTTACGTCCTGAACTTCTCATATCGGCGAGTAGGCCTGGAGAAGTGGAAATATTCTCAATCATCGGCCAACCACATTCATCAAACATGGGTATATTGTCATACTGAGCATCAGTTCCAACTGTCAAATGTGAACATAGCAATGCAAGTCGATGTTCGATTACCTGAAATGTTGGATATTGCTTAGCATGATTATTCACCCAAGTGTTTATCTCTTCTTCGGACACTAACAAACATTTGGGTAGGTATGGCTCTTCCGTGACACCACCACTAATTGTTGCGATGCCATCGACAAAGTGTTTTCGGATATGTTGTACGATTGAACGTTGCTGCATAGCAGACACAATCGTTATAGACCCAAGACCATACAATGCAGCATGAACAAGTAGGCCAATGTCATGTATCATCGGATTCCACCATATTGGCACACCCATCGTTTGACTATGCCAGATGTGGCCACGAAGAAACTCTTTCAATGACTGAATTGATACACCTCCACCCACGATGAATCTAATAGACTTAATTAGTCTATATCTACGTAATATGGCATAGGCATGTGACATAGCCTCCTCAGAATGATTTACCAATGGTATGTATGGATCTGGGAGTGGTGATAAATTGCTATATGACGGTCGACCAAGGTATACATCCGTCTTACCTCGATCACTAACAACCTTCGTTTGTTCCTCGGCTAGTGTTAGACATAGTTTTAAACAATGTGGTAATAATACCGATTGGAGGTAGTCGTCCATAGACTCATCTTCGTTAACATGATTCGTGGGCCAATGATGACCAGCATTTTCTAACATGGTACTGAATACATCCTTCAAAGTTGAGAATTGTGTTGTCGCCGTTGGAGTGAATGACATGAGTGCAGGATTTGACTTGACTTCATGCAACAACTCTGCACTAATGTGCATGAATTTATCATCGCAAGAAGGAGATGAGGGGTATACACCATTAAGTATGTTTGTGCATATTGATGCACGCAAAGTAGTGTCATCCTTGATATATTGATATTTTTCCCGTGGTTTCTCGTTCACATCTGTACTCTCTACAGAGTTAAGCTGAACATCTTCCCCAATTTCATTGGTGACGGAGATAGTAGTAGTAGGGTTAAGCGTATCCTGCTTAGCATCTATCGTGGCAGCAGCAATATCCTTCTTCATATCATTCAAAAGACAGTCAATGAGAGAATCCTCTGCTTGTAGAATAGACCCAAGAGTAAATCGAGTGACAATGAGGGGGACAAAAGGACCACGTTGATATCGTGATGAGTCGGCACCAACAGCAATACTTGCTAGTTCTTGAGACGCGGCACCTAAAAAGTAGTCAGAACCATCATCGTGAGGCTTCTTGTCAGCCCCTGACGAGAGGCTTCCCGTGAATAACAATTGTCTATGTCCCAAGTCATTTTTAACAAGATGTGATGGCGGTGATTTCAATTGATGTAAAATTTTCGTGTTCGTCGCAATAATCATCTCAATTGAATTTCCATCTTCTATTCCAGATGAATCTTCACTCTTTACAACATTCTGATCTTGCTGACGACTATTATCAAGCATGAACTGAGATGAATTCGATTCGATACTTTCAACAATCTTGACGAGTAAGTAATCAAGATGCTTAGAATCTGGCAAAGGCAATAATGAAATTTGTCCGCTCTTAGACGATGTGCCATTTGATTTGCGGAATGCTTGAATGCATTCATCCTTAAGCCGATGCATAGAAACATAATCATCATCGTCCATTTCCTGTGCTCGTGCATTATACGTCACCTTGACATCGCTCCCTCCGGCATTCTGAGATGCAGCAAACACAGCTGCAACAGCAGCATGAGTTTGCTCCTGGAACTTGCGTTTCATAGTGACGAGAGCAGTATCAAAGACGCTCTTAGCAGCAGAAGCTGACATTTCAAATTGGTGATATGCTTCAGCCTCAGCGCTGTTACACATGGCGTAAGATTTGATCTTATTCACGAAAGGGAGGTCTTCGTCAGTCCTCATTGCTTCGTAATTTCCTAGACCATGGAAAAATGTGCCCAAAAGGAGACCCAAATCACAATTTCTATCCCACCAAGGAGGACAGTTGAGTTTGTAGGATTCCAACGCCACGGGCATCTTGATACTTAGAGCATAAATAAGCTCCTCAGTAGTGATATAGCGTGCCTTGAGGTCCATATCCATGATGGAATAGTCAGATGTTAAGCAACCGCGTTTCCCCATGGCCTCGCTTCCGATATCACTGATAGTTCTATCTATGGCATCATGTATTATGCTGTTGAGTCTCGATAAAAAAGAAATGCGATGGAGAGAACGAATAGCCACACCCTGTCTCAGATCGTGCACGAATGTTGGCTCTGTTAGCGTTAGTGGCATCCTCACAACTACATCATGTGATTTCATCCGCATGTGCATACACAGGGATGCTAGAATAGCATTACAAATCCAGTCAAAATCACTTCTGTTGCCAACTAACGGGCTGAGCACCTTGTTAAGACTTCCTCGAAGAATATGGTCCATGTCTACATCTAACGCAGCACCAAATGCATCGACGTCTACCATAAGAGTGTAAGATGATTGCAAACCCAGCTGATACATATACGAGCGTGTAAATACTTCAATGTCTTGGATTGGAAGGCTAGTAAAATTCGATTCAGCCCGCAATTTCGTAAATCGACCAAACCCAAAGCGCAATATTGCATTCACAATCCTCGTGCGTTGTGACGTGTCCCAAGCTTGTTTCACCCTCTCAAATACAGGATCTTCGTGCTCTGCTCTCTTCAATGCCCTTTTGCGGTCTGTCTTTCTGTCATTATAAACGACTTTGACTTGATTCGCTTTCTTCTTCACCTCCTTCATCCTGAATTCTTTCAATTGCTTGATCTTCTTCTCTCTCAACTTTACTTTCAACTCAATAAGCTCCTGCTTCTTTTTCTCTTTTGCTTCACGTTCGGCCTCCTTCTGAAGATGCCTTTCCAATCTCTTCCTCTCTTTTTCGTCTTTCTCCTCCTGCTTCTGACGAGCTATCTCTTCCTGCCTCCTCAGCTCTGCATCATTCTCTTCCTTAAATGGATCGAAAGCCTCGACCTGCTTCCGTGATCGTTTGCTTCCTTCATCTATGATAAGAGCCATGGTCGGGTCCATCTCTTCAGGAGGCGCTTCTAATCCTATTGCCTTGGCCCAAAAATCCGGATCATCAAGGTCAACATCCCTTCCATCCCCACCGTCACCCGTTGATGCAACAAAGCTTGCTTTACTGAAGCTCCCAAGACCACTACTGAGGGACGACGTGGCCGTCGCTCCATAAGATACTTTCCTCGAACTCTGCTCTAACAACTGATCAATATCAGTGTCCATGAATTTTTGAGCTGCTTGATCGTCATCGTCATTAAACACGTCATAAGCACCCTTTTTCAGCAGTTGATCAATTTCTTTGGCTTGCTCTTCTTTTTCAGCTTTAGACTTCTTTTTCACAGACAAGCCGTCTTCAGGATTTTCATTTTGTCGCTGGTGGGCCAAGACAGCTCGATCAAGACCAAGCTTAAGACTAGCACTATGGAACATGTGCATCTCGTATGTCTTCGCGGTTAGGAGACGATAGACACGTACAGATCTTGTTTGGCCTATTCTGTGGGCCCTCGCCATCGCCTGGAGATCATTCTGGGGATTCCAGTCTGAATCAAAGATAATGACTGTGTCAGCAGCTGTTAGATTCAGTCCAAGTCCACCAGCTCGAGTAGATAGAAGCATTACAAACCGTTTCAAAGATTCACGTTTGAATCGGTCTACAGCCGCATTTCGAGCGGAAGCTGACGTTGACCCATCAAGTCTTTCATAGCTGTAGTGTTTAAATTGCAGAAGTTCTTGAAGCAGGTCAAGCACCCTAACCATTTGACTGAATATCAATACCTTGTGTCCACCAGCGTGTAGCTTTGGGAGCAACTTAGATAATAATACAAATTTTCCCGACGATTTTATCAATTGCTCACCAGTAAGTTTAGCATAATCAATATCTCGATACATTTCATCCTTACGCTCATTCTGTGCGGCGTCATCTATAATCCGATCTTCTGCGCCACGGATTAAGAATGGATGGTTGCAACATTTCCTCAGCTCCATCATCACGTTCATAAGGCTTGGTGCATTACTTGGCTTCGTGCCTTTGAAAAGAAATGCCGTATTCCTCTCGTAGATAGCCTTGTAGAATTGTTTTTGAATAGGAGTTAGTGTCACTTCAAGAATAGTTTCCTCCTTAGGCGGTAACGCCTTCTCCACGTCCTCTTTTACTCGTCGTAATAAATAAGGACGTAACACAGTGTGAAGATTGGCAACTTGCTCCGCGTCTTGTAGCTGTCCGAACTGATTAGTGAATTCGTCCTTGGAACTAAACCCAGTGGGATCACAGAAATGCAACAAAGCCCACAATTCTTCGGTACTATTTTGAAGCGGTGTGCCAGTGAGCAATAAGCACCAATCGCGAGGTACTGACATCAAGTCCTCGAATAGCTTGGACTTGATGTTCTTCAGCCGATGGGCCTCGTCAACTATCAAGGCTTTCCAACGAATCTTGGAAAGTATATTCACATCCTTAAGGACAACTTCGTAAGTAGTAATCAGGAGCTGGAATTTTGTGATATGCTTTCGCTTCAGATTCTGGACTGTTGCCTTCGAATGATACTGTTCAGTGTAATAGAACTCATTCTTCACTAGGAAGTCTCGGGCGTCAGCACTTCCATGATACACGACAGCATTCATATCAGGTGCCCATTCCTTCGTTTCTGATTCCCATTGGCTGACTAGAGAGAGTGGAGCAACGATGACTGTGGAACAAACAATGACATCCGATGTAAGTTGAGAGCTGCATTAAGGTCATGTGTGAAATCAAAGCAGAAACTCACGGAATGGACCCCTGACGCTCCCTTTTGGTAATCGTTGAAGCCCTTCAAGAAATCCAATTGATTGAATTGTCTTGCCTAGACCCATCTCATCAGCTAAGATGCACGACCTTTGATTATACCAGTTCCATAACAACCAATTGACACCCTCAAGTTGATACCCACGCAGCTTAAAGACTGATCCTTCGTCTGAGTCACTTGGCGTTTCAATAATCTCGTCATCGCCAAGCTTGGCTACCTGTCTCTTTATATTCGAGATGCCGAACACTGGTGATTCATTAAGCTTTTTGAAGCTTCTCGGATGAGGATGGCGCTCACTTGACATTTCCTCAGCATCGTCAGGAGAAGGAGCCTGCTGCCTCAGCCAAAAATCTTCCACTTCGTCGACAAAGTCATGCTTAATATCAATCCAATATTCCCAGGTGGCTTCTGTTAATTGCAGACCTTTCCATCGTACAATATACTGAACATAGTCCTCAGGATCATACTCCTCACCGTTCTCATCAACAGCTTTGTGCTTCGCTGGAGAAATAGCACAGTCCTCTTGGGTTCCTTTCAACCATTTCGCTTCGTCACAATCTTCCTGCTCTCGCTTTTTCAGAGCATCTCTTTCAGCGCGGAGGTTGAGAGCACGCTGTCGTGCAAGAACAGTCATATCCAGCTCGCTTTCGTCACATCCACAGATTCTATCAACCTCGATGAAAATTGGTGTGAAATAATCCACGTCATCAATCTCTTCGTCAACATCATTTGCCTCTGAAATAGTTGTACCACTGTCAGCAGTAGGTTTGTGTGAGTGATGAGAGTGTGTGACAGGACTTGCTTCGGCTTTCCTAGCATCTTCTAATTCTTTCTTCCAATCAGGACCTAATGCGATCACCTGACCTTGGATAAACTTGCTTATCTTTGCACGAGCAGCACCATGCTGTGTTGATTGATCGAACTTTGCAAGATCGCCAGCACGCTCCCACGAACAATGAATGTATGATCGACCACGCCACTTGACTAGATACACTTCTTCACGCTCTGACTTAGATTTGACGACCTTGAACTTAAGGCCTAATCCGGTAGATGTTGACGTTTCTAGCTCCTGTTTGGCAGCAATCTCCTTTACGTATGGACAACCGCATGGATTGATTCGTGATATCTCCCTTCTCTTACGAAAATCATTTGCCGTATCAACAATTGCCTTGTCTTTCAATTTCAGTGCATTGTCGAAGTCTAAGTGAAAGCTTCCTCCTGCAGACAAAACTGGCGGTGCATTTGCTTCGTCGCCCTCCTCAGACTTTATGGATTCACAAATTTCAAGTGTAGTCACAGGTCTTGTCTTGTATCCCAACACCTTCTCAAGTACGAATACATGCAAGAATTGCTCCCGCGAGTACCATAGACTTGGCAGATGACCTGGCGGGGGAGAATCAATCTCATGAATAACAACCGGCGGATGTGCTTCACCAGAAATTTCTTCGCCTTCATTTACAGCAGCAAATACTGCATCATCATCTTTCTTCTCCGTCGACGATTCAGCTTTCTTCTTCTTCCTCTTCTCAACGTCCTTCATCCGGCGTTTTTCCAGCCGTTCTTCCTCTTCGCTTGTCATTATATCGTCAGAATCAGTGCAGGAGTCTAATTCTTCCGTATAGGCATTGCGCTTACGCTTGACGCTGCGAGCGGTCGATCTTACAGCAGTGGATTTTTGTGTACCATCCTCTGCAGTACGAGTTGGCGACATCACTTTCAGTCGAATTGCTGGTTTCTTTTTCCTAGCGTCAGCGGTGGGAAGAGAGCGTTGCGCTCTCGCAGTTTTCGCCGCGGGCTTCTTTCCATTACCAATGTCATCTGGATCGATGGCATCTTTTTTACGTCGAGTTTGCGGAGACGAAGCGCCAACACCACCAAGCCTTGCATACTTTTGCTCAAACATATTCAGCAAACCTTGAGCTAGAGTATGATACGCAGAACCCTCTGGATTGTACATCATGCAATTCCTCCAGACGAGACGTACATCTTCTGCTGCCTCGGCTACAGAATCGTAGTTTCCGGCATCACAATTTCTTTTGACAAGGCCAAGGTCCATTGGGTGTTGAATAATGCGGGGATAGTCAAAGAGGCCAAGTGCCATCCAATCGACAGCGGTTCTGAAGGGAGCTAAGGAAATGAAAAGGTCATGAGGTATCAGAGATGATTTCAACTTGGCACATTCTAACAACAATTATATTCGTTGTTCACAATGCTTACCTGTATCATCTCTAGCAATAAAATGTGATAGAATCTTCAATAAGCCCTCGAACTCAGACTTGGATTTGTTTCCGGAAGCGGCACGGTTGGCTTTTGTCGGCAAGAGCTTTCGATTAGTACGTACTCCCACCGATTCCGATTCAATAATGAGGGATGAGTCGAGAACATCATGATCTCGACTTTTCCTCGCTTTCTTGGGGATGGTGAATTGTTGATCCGTCGACATGATTCCTGAAAGAGAGTTGGGATAGAAAGACCAATGACGACACGATGAGAGGTCAATTGTTAGTTACACGAAATAATTTTTAATGAATATTATGGGCCGAGGTTTTAAAGGAAAGTCAATTGTGCTGTTGATCAAATAATATGGTCAACATAACGTCAATCACCACACCACATACATCGATGTCAACCCCGCATCGCATGACAGTACGGAGCATACCACTCTAGCGCACCACAACCCTGCCCCCCCCACATACACAATAAGAGAGTCGGCCAGATGCAAAGCAGGACATCCAGACGAGGTGGGCCACGACATGACACCCATCCGCCCAACGAGACTACGCCGTCGTGGACACTGTCGCCGACCCACCAGCCTGCTCTAATATTAATTCACTTACCACGGTATCTACGGATATAAAAGGTTTACGATGTGCGGATGACGATGGTACGTGATTCACACCATGGGTAGTAGTAGTCAAGGGAGAACGACTTTCAGTTGTGTTGAGGTGGAATCGGCGCACCACATCACGGATCCAATTCTCATGAGCGGAGGAGCGCCGGGCGCCGGCCAGACCTTTCACCATCGTGAGAGACGCAAATAGAGACAAGCGATTTAATGCGGGAATCCCGCTTTTATCATGACGACGAGGGCAACGACCAGCCTAGCAGCAGCATCAGCAAGGAGGTGGACAAGTCCCACGATTTGCTCCTCCTCCTCCTCCTCTTCCTCTTCTTCCTTATCTCCGTGGCGTCGTCAACTCCTCTTCCGTAGTGGCAGTGGCGCTAGTAGTGAGTCAGAAACATGTCCCTTCGATCGCACAGTCAAGGGCATACAACGTACTCGTTCTGCCAAGCTGTCAAGTTGTTATTATGAACGCTATTTACAGCGTGCCCAGCAGACAAAGCATCAGGACGATGATGATACGCCACACTGTCAACGACGGCCAACATTACCCTATGATTACTTCCATATTGAAGTAGCTAAGCGATTAGTTGATCGATTAGATGATATTAATATCTCGTCTTCACCGTCTGCTATTGATGGAAATGGAGGATTTCCATTAGCATTAGAATTGGGCACACGTGGGAATATCATATATAATGCATTAGTTGATATTGATATGGACGAGGACGAGGACTTTGGTTTATCTCAAGAAGACCATCACAACAATAACAACAACGACAACAATATGATTATGCGTACGGGAAGAGGTGGAGTACAAAAGTTAGTTCGAATTGATTCCTGTTCCACCATGCTCCATCGTGATGATGACGAAGATCATGATGATACTGGATTGTGTGTGTCATCATATTATGTAAAACAAAACAAAAATAATGTTACATGTGAAACATTCGAACTAGTACATGATATTGATAGTCAATCAACAACAGGCTTGCCATTCCCATCCAATACATTCGATATAGTTATTAGTTCCATGTCACTACATTGGGTAAATAATCTACCGCAATTATTATCCGAAGTAGAACGTATATTACGTCCCGATGGATGTTTTTTATTTGCTCTGCCGGGTGGGAATACATTACCAGAATTACGCAGTTCATTGGTCTTGGCCGAATTGGAACGTACTGGTGGAGTGTCGACACATGTTGGACCGTATGTTGATTTATCGAATGTGGGTAGTTTACTTACCGGTGTAGGATTCAAATTACCCACTATTGATATTGATGATGTACATATAGGCTATCCGAATAGTATGACATTAATGGAACATCTTGGTAGGATGGGGGAGGGGAATGCATGCACCTCTCGGAAAGAACGTGTCGGACTTGGTACATTTCTAGGTGCGGCATGTTTGTATGATGAACTTTATCCCACCGAAGATGACAATGATGATAATGGTGGTGGTATTGTGGCATCGGTACAAGTGATTTATGGAATTGCATGGAAGGAGCATGAGTCACAACAGAAACCGGATGTACGTGGCAGTGCCACTAAGAAGATTGGTGATGTGTCTATTACAAAGACCCCCGGTGGTGATGTATGATGATGATGTTGTAAATGTAAATAATTAAACTTAATGTATACTAATATACTACTGTGATAGGATGGGGGAGAGCATTATTTCCGAATACTTTCTACTTAGGCATCCTCCTCCTCATTTATTTCACCATCTTGACTACCAAAGAAATCACTTATTGAAGTAGACAGACGTGCACTCATCTTTAAATCCACGCCCTTACGTAATGCACCAACATAACCTTCCACGAATCGACTGAAGAAGCTTTTTTCACTTTCTGTGGTCTTGGAATTATTATCCTTCATTTCACGCAGTATAGCCTCCTCTTGTATAGTTGCCTTAAGTTCTTCTTCTAATCGACGTATACGTGCTTTTCCCTCTGTTGATATATATTCACATGGCTTGACAGATGTGGATTGTAGCTTTGTAACTTCACGTGCGGCTAACTCAGCTAAACGTTTATTTCGTCGTGCATTACGCATAGCTTCCTTCACTCGGTCAAGAGTAAGGATTAGTGTTCTATTAGGGACAGTAAATGCCAAATAGTGATTGCCTAGAAATCGCCCAGGTCGGAGTAAGGCACTGAACTCTATAAGTAGCTTTCCATTCTTAATGTCAATGAATTTGATCTGATTATCCTCGCCTAAATTGAATCCATCCATATTATCATTCTTTTTCAGTGGTGAAACTAATGGGATAAATGTATATAATGGTTGTAATACTGGTATCGTATAACCGAACCATTCTCTGAATTTATCCCTCACATTCATCTCAAACTCTTTTGGACATTCAAAAAAGATTGCAATCTCAGGCTCGAGCAAACCAATTATCCGTCCATACGATCTTGTACCAATCTTCGTCCGTACCTTGAACCCCTGTTCAATTGGATCATGCTTATATCCCAATGCCTCCTTTATCTTAGCCCGGCCGGTGATAATAAGACGATTACGATTATCAAATTGAACATTCTCGAGTTTAGCAATCTCCACTAATGGTGCATTTTGTTCCAATGTCTTCCATGTACGGCCGTAGAAGACTGCACCATCCAATAGATCCCGCACGCCCCGAACACGTCTACTTAATGCACGTGCCACAAGTCGACGCAGTCCAGTATCCAAGAGGATTGATTCCATTATATCATCTCTATTAAAAGAACATGTTAATGTGGCCGTAAATGGTTTCAAGATTAGTGGCCCACCTGGTAGTAGTCGCTTTACTCCTCCTGGTATAGAACCAAATAAAAATTGACGCAAATCGAGATTTAAACCTTCTAATACAAGACTGCCCTCGCCATCATCTTCTTCCACTAAATCCCATATCTCATCATTCAGATGATTTGTAGTATCCGTGACATCAATCTCTGCAATGGATGTCTTTCTATTGTTGAAGAAAGAAGTGAACCAATTCTTCTTCTTCGTATCCCCATCACTATTACCGTCAACAACACTTTCTGTCACGTTTGTTGTGCCATTGTTATATCTCCTTCGTCCTCCCTCCTCTTCATTCATCCTTGCATACCGTAATGCTGCCATATCCCGTACCAACATTTGATATTCCTGTCTATCCACGACACCATCTCCATTCACATCATACAATCGTACCAATCGTGCCGATAATTCAGTTAATGACTCTATTACACGTGATCGTATACCCAATCGTGCACCGCCCATTAATGCGACAGTTTTTAATGCCTGTGCCAATTCCCATACGTCTAATGTACCATTACCATCAATATCAATTTTGTCAAAAGTTTCATTGGCAGTATCTGTCTTGCCAAAATTACCAAAAAAGGAGGAGGAACCACCTCCCGATGATGATGATGATGATGATGATGATAACGATGACGATCTTCTGCGTGTTGTTGTCTTACTTGACGATTCCAAATTTTTACTAGCCAGTAGTAAATCACCCAACGAAGATGATGATTCCAATTTAGACGTATGGTGTAATAAACCATCTATTCCACCCATACGTAATTGTCGAAATGCCAATCGTGAGAAGTAAATACGTATCGAATTTACCATCTTTTCATTCATGGGCGTTACATCGTTGGTATTCACTTCGATTTCTAAATCTTTCACCTCCTCGGCAAGTGCCATTATTAGACCCGTGAGCAGTCGTCTTGCACCGACATTATTGTTGTTATTCGTCGATATTTCGGTGGCAGTATCGCTGCTAGCGATACCATGTTTGACTATATTATCATCGTTCGAGGTGGGGGCGGCATGAGGTGCACTAGACTCATTCGAGTGATCACTGGCGTACGACCATTTTGGAATAAGACCGCCGCCAAGCCATTTTTTACCAAAGAAACGATTGGGAGCATAAGGTGCACTAGACTCGTTCGAGCGGTCATTGGCGTACGATTTTGGAATAAGACTGGAGCCAAGCCATTTTTTACCAAAGAGATGAATCCTCCGAGCCAGAGGATGGCTAGTAGTAGTAGTCGTTGTATCATCCATACCATTATTGTTAGTAGTAGTTGCACTACTTTCAATTCCGCCACCTCCACCACCACCACCTATAAAGTTGGAACTGTCGAGTATATTACTAAGCAACCGTTCTCGTTCCAGTTTGTTCATTATCTTTGATTCAAGACCTTGACGTAATGTCGATTTAAATCGTCGTTCTTCTGTATTCTCATCCCCATCATTCGGCATAATATTATCGTCTTGTATATTAATTATTTTCACGTGTCGATTGTCTATTGATGATGAGACTGTCACATGTTGATTGTCTATTGATGACAATAATTGATCATCTTTCTCCATCGTGACATTCCGATGACGATCGTTGTGATTTTTCGGGAAGTAGTCATTCATCGAATGTTGTATCCTTCCTACTACCGTTGCAACAGGTTTCAACGGCTCACTAATAACAAGGCCGTAAACGTTGTTGCCATTTCCTTGCTGCTGCTGCTGCCTTCTCCTTCGCCGCTCTATTAGTGTATGTATAAACGCCGCACTAGAAGAAGAAGGATACCCGTCGTTACTACTCCCTAGACTTATTTTTACAGCTGTGACGGTTAATGTTGTTGACGAAGTCATGCGCAATTCCATAGACTGCACCGATTGCAGATGACATGCACACATCATCGTCAACAACAACAACAACATCATCATCATCCCAGCAGAGTGAGGAGCCGCCACCTATTTCCCACCTAGCTGCTCGTCATGCGCCGGATAGTATGAATGAGGAGGACATACAATACAGAAAAGAGGAGACGGGTGAATTGTTCCCGCCATGAATTTAGGTTGAACCCCCTCAAATCAGGAAGGACCTTGCACAATGACGAGAAATATGTATGCACAGTGTAGTGGAGAAAGACATCCATAAGAACCTAATATACTAAAGCCCCAATCGATAGTATCATGACAAGAACAACAAGGACATCCACACCATCCTCCTCCTCCTCGGAACTAACAACAATCAAGAATAGTTCCTCGTCGGTGGTACGGGCGGTTCACGAGGGAGTGGTGGTACATGAAAATTATCACCCCCCCAAGAACAACAATGACGACGAAGGAGGAGGAGACGTTGATGTCGTGATGACCCATAATTCTACGACTGCAACAACAACAACGGCCGCAGGAGGAGGAGGAGGAGGGGGGGAGGGGGTCGAGGACGATGTTGACGGGATGGTGGTGGCAGACGAGGAAGGGGGAGATGACAATAAGACGACGACGAAGAAGAAGAAGAAACACCCCACCATTACTAATATTATGAACAAAGATGACGACGACGATGCATTGGTGGGGGAGGAGGGATTAGATAATAATAAAGAGATGATGGTCAATAAGAATGATAGTAACAACTACAACACAATAAACGAGGTGGGGGGGAAAAACAAAGGAATGGGGGGAGGAGATTCCACCATTACCTCCTCCTCCTCCTCCTGTGCTGCTCCAGCATCTGCTGCCGTACCACCACCACCACCCTCCTTTTCCATGACACTAGCCATAGGGCCCGATGATGCCCGACGTGTCTATCGTGCATCGAATGCGTTTAATACAGAAATACGCAATTTGCAGCAGCAGCAGCAGCAGCAGGCAGTTGTAGTAGGGGTCAACGAAAAAGACACAATGCACATGATAAAGGGTGGTAGTAATAGTAGTAATAGCAGTAGTAGTAGTGGAGGGGGAGATGAAACGTTGTTGGATGATGATGATGATGATAAGAATAAGAAGAA
>Ga0247831_1003605_pt1 | contig 22234 bp, 17 predicted proteins | sample LaCruzMarch2015__9_FD_192406 | JGI IMG/M metagenome (GOLD analysis project Ga0247831, IMG submission 192406) | Freshwater microbial communities from meromictic Lake La Cruz, Castile-La Mancha, Spain - LaCruzMarch2015_1m | ecosystem: Environmental > Aquatic > Freshwater > Lake | place: Spain...
CGAGCGCCGTCCCCGGCTGTGGGGGTAGATCCCACGCGGTATGACCGCTCGGAAGAGCACGGGACCACGGCCTTACGAGCTTCTTGGGCGGCACGCGCGAGCGGGCCGTACCTCGCAGACGGAGGCCCGGCGGACAGCCTGCAGCGGAGCGGCGCACGTGCTGCTTTTGTTATCTACTCTTGCGGCGCGTGAGCCGCTCCGCCCCGTCATCTCCTGCGGCCCGCCGGCCGGCGGGCGGCGCAGCCGTGTCCGCGCTTTCGGCAGGCCTCCCCAACCACCGGGGAAGGCCCCGGAGCGGCGCGCTGCGGCGCGCCGTGCGGGGACGCAGGTGCCGGGATGGATTAGACGGAAACGAGACCCCGAGGGCCTGTGATCAGGCTGCCACGCCGAGGCCGCCGCCCTCTGTGGCGAGCCACGCCGCGCAGCAGGCTTTGGCGAGGTCGCGGACGCGGAGGATGTAACTTTGGCGTTCGGTGACGGAGATGACGCCGCGGGCGTCGAGCAGGTTGAAGATGTGCGAGGCCTTGATGCACTGGTCGTAGGCGGGGAGGGCGAGGAGGTGGCGCGCCTGCTCGGCCGGGGCACCCTCGCCCGACTTGCCGGCTGAAAGAAGTGCCTGGCACTCGGCCTCGGCGTCCTTGAAGTGCTGGAGCAACACGTCGGTGTTGGCGTGCTCGAAGTTGAAGCGCGAGTATTCCTGCTCGGCCTGAAGGAACACGTCGCCGTAGGTGAGCTTGCGCGCGTCGGTACGGCCGTTGAAGTTGAGGTCGAACACGCGGTCGACGCCCTGCACATACATCGCGAGGCGCTCGAGGCCGTAGGTGATCTCGCCGGAAACCGGCCGGCAGTCGAAGCCACCGACCTGCTGGAAGTAGGTGAATTGCGTTACCTCCATGCCGTTGCACCAGACTTCCCAACCGAGCCCCCAGGCGCCGAGCGTCGGGCTCTCCCAGTCGTCCTCGACGAAGCGGATGTCGTTGACCGAGGTGTCGATGCCGATGGCGTCGAGCGAGCCGAGGTAGAGATCCAGGATGTCGGCCGGCGACGGCTTCATGATCACCTGGAACTGATAGTAATGCTGCAGGCGGTTGGGGTTCTCGCCGTAGCGGCCATCCTTCGGCCGCCGCGAGGGCTGCACGTAGGCGGCGTTCCACGGGCGCGGCCCGAGCGCGCGCAGCGTGGTGGCGGGGTGGAAGGTGCCGGCCCCGACCTCCATATCATAGGGCTGCAGTATGGCGCAGCCCTGCGCCGCCCAGTAGCGCTGCAGCGTCAGGATCAGGTCCTGGAAGCTCGCCTTCGGGTTCAGCGGCGGCAGCGCGCCGGCACTGGTCGGCGCTGCGGCGTGGGTGGCGGCGGAGGCGGATCGTTTGGTCATGGCACTGCCGGATTGGAGTTGAGCTTCGCCTTAGCACGAAAGTGGGTGGGCGCGTCACGTGGCGTCAAGACATGTGCGGTCAAGACGAGGGGCGCCGCCCCTCGACCCCGCCAAAGGGCTGGCCCTTTGGGAACCCGGACTTAAAAGGGGCTGGTCGAGGGCTAAGCCCTCGTCAGGGAGCGCGAGGGATGACATCCCTCGTATCGCCCGCAGGGCGACAGGACGTTCACCGCCGAGGAGGCCCGACGGATGGAAGTACTCGGCTGGATCGCCTGGGCGCTCGGGTGGGTGCTGTCGCTGGTGTGGTCGCTCGTCTGGCTGCTGCTCGGCGGCTGGGTGTCGACCATCGCGCAGGTGCTCGCGGTGCTCGCCGGCATCGCGGTATGGCGCTACGGATGGCAGCGGGCGCCGGCCGAAATGACTCGCCAGATCGCCCAGTTCGTGCGGTTCGTGCGCGGCTGGATCGGCAATCGCAGCGATGCGCCGGTAGCGCGGACGTCGACGGACACCGAGCGGCGGCCGATCGCCATCCGGTACAAGGACGTCGGCGACGTCAACCTGTCGACGCTGATGACGCTGGTGATGGTGATCGGGCTCTGGTTGCTCGGTGCTGCGGGATGAGAGGGCCGTCGCGGGCGGGCGGCGGAAAGCCGGTCGCTCAGTAGAGATGGCCCCAGACCATGCCGGTCGGATCGAAGGCGAAGCTGTCCGCCCCGATTGTCCCCGCCGTCGTGTCCTGGAGGATGATGGTGCTGTTGGCGCCGTAGCGGATGTAAAGATCGGCGCCGCTCTGGGTGAAGGCGAGGTCTTCGATGCCGTCGACGGCGGCCGATCCCGTGATGACGATGCGGTCCTCGCCGGGATCGAAGTCACGGACGGTGTCGTAGTTGTCGCCGACGCGGAACAGGAAGGTGTCGGCGCCGAGGCCGCCTGTCAGTTTGTCCTTGTTGGTGCCACCGATCAGCACGTCGGCGCCAGTGCCGCCGTTGAGGGTGTCCTGGCCGCCGCGCCCATCGAGGATCGCGCCAGTGTCGGTGGCGTCGATCCGCTCGCCGGCATCCGCGCCGACGGCGCGGGCGAAGCGGACCACGTTGTCGCCGAAGATGTCGGTTCTCGCGTGCACGCTGCCGCCGTCGCCGACGATCGGCCAGTAGCCGTTGCCGATGCCGGTGTTCTGAGACTGGTCATAAGCGAGGCGTGCGTTGTCGACGATCACGGTGTTGGTGTGGTCAGCGCTGCCGTGGAAGTTGATGTCGCGGTTGGTGTCGGCAACATGAACGAAATTGCCGACCTCGGCGTCCCAGGAGGAGAACAACACGGCGTGACGGGTGTCGAAGATCTCGAGGTTGGTGAACGATCCGCCGAACGTCTCGTAGATCTGCAGGCCGTAGCCGTTGCCGTCAGTGCCCTTGCTGTGGGCGCCTTCGACCAGGATGTCGTCCACGACGGGGGCGAGCGAGGTCCTTATGTCGAAGCCGTGGCTCGGCGCATCGATCAGGCTGACGCGGGCGATCTCCAGGTGATGCGTGCCGTCGACCCGGACCAGCGCGGTGCCTTCGAACTCGGGATGGGTGTTGGCGAAGTCGAAGGCGTTGGCGGTGCCGAGCGCGCCGGAGATGGTCATGTCCGAGATGGTGACGTCGTCGATCAGATCGATGACGCGGGCGGTGGCGAGGCCGGCCGCGAAATCGAAGGGCAGCGCCGATGCGAGGTGTACGGTGCCGCCTTCGATGCGATCGATCTCGACGATAACCTCGCGGAACGGGTTGCCGGCCGACTTGACGGGATCGATGGTCGACCAGCCGTTGGCGGCGAGATAGGCCGCGTCGTTGGGTTGGCTGATGAACAGCGTGTCGCCGGCCACGAGGCCCGAGGTGTCGGCGAGTTCGATGGTGAGAGCGCCGCGCACGCCGGCGGCGGCGAGGCCGAGGGGGGCCGCGAGCGCGCCGCCCGCGACGACGATGCCATTGCCGCCGGTGCCCGCCGGATAATCGAAGGTGACGAACGTCGCGCCTTCGCCGGCGCCCTTCAGCGTGACGCCGTCGTGGCGGACCAGGATCTGGCTGTCGAATACGTGCTGGCCGGCCGCGAGAATGATTGTGGCGCCAGGTCCTGCCGTCTCGATGAGGGCGTTGACTTCGGCGGCAGTGGTGCCCGGCGCGATGTGCACGGTCGGCGGGCCGGCAGCAATGCCGGTGAAATTAGCAACCGAGAGGTCGGCGGCGTCGAGGCCGGCGAACATCAGCGTATCGCCGCCACCGAGATCGAGCACGACACCGGCGGCGCTGTCGGCGAGGCGGGCCGTGATCTCGCCCCAGGTGGTGAGGCCGGTCGCCTCGAGCGTCACGGCGTCACGGGAAGCGTCAAAGCCGACCACGAGGTCGGCGCCGTCCGCCGTGCCGAAATGCATCGTATCCGTCCCGATCCCGGCAATCAGCGTATCATTGCCGTTGCCGCCGTCGAGGATGGAACCGTTCGCGGCGGCCCGGATGGTGTCGCGGCCGGCACCACCCATGACGCGGACGCCGGCGCCGTCGGCGATCGTGACGGCATTGTCGGTGGCGTCGTCGAGGCGAACCGTACCGGCGCCGGCGATGCGAACGGTGCCGCCGAGCACTGCGCCAGCACCGAGCAGGTCGATACCGGCGGACCCGGAAACGACTGTCAACACGCCGGCATCGGTCTGCGCAATCATCCCGGCCGAAAGCCGCACGTCGAGGCGGCCGCGGGCGTGGCCGGAGAAATCGAGCACCTCGATCCCGCTGAGCGCGAAGACGCTGGACTGAGAGAAACTGACGGCGCCGGCGTCCGCGATGCGCAGCGTGTCCGTGCCGCTGCCACCACGGACATCGGCGGTCTTGAGCGCCTTCGTGGTCAGGCGAAACAGGTTGTCGGACGTGCTGCCCTTGTAGACCAAAACCATGGTACGCCTCCTGTCGGCCGCCACTCCAGTGCGGTGCGTGGACGCAGCATGCAGGCGTCGTGCCGCCGTTGGGCTCGGAGCGGGCGCTGGCGAGGGGTGTCCCGGAATGAGACATTCGACTCGATAATATTATGTAATTTTTTATTAGGGCGCGTCTTTATTGTTTTTCTTGCGCTGTATAAAACGCGGCCGCCAGAATTCACCTAATGTTATCTCGCCGGGGGTAGTTTGTGTCTACCGGGGCGACGAACTGAGGTGCCTCGGTAATCGGGAAAACAAAGCGCAATCGCTTGAGTGGGAGATTACCATGCAGAACCTGTTCGCTCGTTTCGTGAAGTGCGAGTCCGGCGCCACCGCCATCGAGTACGGCCTCATCGCGTCGCTGATCGGCGTCGCCATCATCACGGCTGTCGAGGCCGTCGGCACGGGCATCACCAACACCTTCAACGACGTGAAGGGCAAGCTGAAGTGAGCATTGCCTCCGTCGCATGAGACGGTGGTTTCTGGCGGCCGCGCTCCTTCTGGGAAGCGCGGCCGTTCTGCGTCGCGGGTGCGCCGACAGGCCGCCGGGCGGGTTTCGGTGTTAATCGGGCGTTTGCCACCCGACAAAAACGGCGGCCTCGGCCGCGATGGTGGCAAGGGCCTTTAACTTTGGCGGTCTAGCTTCGGTGTGCAGGCGAACAAGCGTCCGTCCGGGTGGCGGTCTGGCCATGAGCAACAAAGCGCAGGGAGCACTCAGATGTCGCGCGTGTTGAAGAATTTTCTCGACGACCAATCGGGCGGGACTGCCATCGAGTATTCGCTGATCGCATCTTTCATCGCGATCGCTCTTTACAGCTCCGCACAAGCCATCGGGCTGCAAGTCAGCAACGTGTTCGCGAGCGTCACACCGCATCTGAAGTGAGGCGAGGCGCATGGCAAGCCGTGCCGCTTAAGGGGGCCTTAGGCAGCATCGGCGATAATGTGTGGGGGCCGGTGAGCGTGCCGGCAGGGTAGGGAGTAACCAACGTGTTCGAGTACAGCCTTCTGCTGGTCTTCCCCGCTGCGATGGCGTTCGCCGCGATGATGGACCTGTTCACGATGACCATCCCGAACCGGATTTCGCTGGTGCTGCTCGGCTCGTTCCTGGTGGTCGCTCCGCTGACCGGCATGGCCTGGGAGCAGTTCGGCCTCCACATCGCGACGGCCTTCGGTATGCTGGCGTTCGGCATCCTGCTGTTCGCGCTCGGCTACGTCGGCGGCGGCGACGCCAAGTTGCTGGCGGTCGCCACGCTGTGGATCGGTCCGCATTTTCTGCTGCAGTACGTGGCGATGGCCACGATCCTCGGCGGCGTTCTGTCGCTGATGATCCTCACCTATCGCGGTATCATGCCGCCGCTCTGGCTGACCCGCCAGAAGTGGGCGATGAGGTTGCACGAGCCGCAGGTCGGCGTGCCCTACGGGCTGGCGCTGTCTGCTGCGGCTCTCTGGGTATTCCCGACCACCGCATGGTTCGCCGCCGTCGCTGCCTGAGGCGATAGTGCAAACTCTGAGATCGACGTGCGAGGCCGGTGCCGTCATGGCCCAGCCTCCACCGTTCGTTGCGGTGCGGCATGCGGTTGCGAGCCGGTGGGCGATGTCGACAGCAGGCGGTCGATGGGAGCGAATCGTTACCCAACGACTAATCTGCCAGCGGCTCGATTTACTCCGACGATTAACCGCTAATTGATCTTTGTTGGCCATTCTCTCGGCATTGAGGGCCACCCGGCGTGGCGCGAGAGGACGACGGGCACCATGAAGAAAGCACAGCTGATCGGATACGGGATTGCGGGCGTCTCGGCGCTCGTCGCGGTGTTCGGCATGTCGAAGATCATGAGCCGTCCGCAACAGACGGTCGTGCAGACCGAAGTCGTCGATGCGGTGCAGGTGCTGGTGGCACGTGCCGACATCGGGCTCGGCGAAGTCACCAGCGATTCGAGCTTCCGCTGGCAGGACTGGCCGAAGGCGGCGGTGAGCCCGGCCTTCATCACCAAGTCCGCCAGGCCGCATGCGATGCGCGAGATGACAGGCGGCATCGCCCGCTCGCCAGTGCTCGCCGGCGAGCCCGTCACGCCGACGAAGCTGATTCAGGCTGGCAAGGGCGGCGTGCTGGCCGCGATCCTGCCGCCGGGCATGCGCGCCATCTCGACCAAGATCTCGGACTTCACTGCGGCCGGTCGCATGATCCTGCCTAACGACCACGTCGATGTGATCCTCACTCAAAGAAAGCGCGGCAAGGGCGGCGGTGAAGAGCACGTCGCCGATACGATGTTCCGTAACGTCCGCGTGCTCGCCATCGGCCAGCAGATCGAGGTCAAGGAAGGCAAGAAGAACGCCGACGGGACCACCGCGACCCTGGAACTCACGCCCTCGCAGGCAGAGTCGCTCGCGCTCGCCAACTCGATGGGCGAGATCTCGCTGGCACTGCGGTCCGTCGCAGACCTCGCCGCCGGCCAGGGCCCGCTATCGGCCGAACCGCGCAATCGTGAATCCGGCAATTCCGTGAAGATCCTGCGGTACGGCGTCAAGGGCCGCGCCTACGGCTTGAACTGATCCGGGGCCGGCCTCGCCGGCTCTATCCCGACCGAAATCAACCGATCGATCCGACAATTGTAACTGCGTGTGTTTGCGTTTCTCGAGTGCACCCGTCGGTAGCTCGTCAAGAGGCTAGAACCCATGCAGGACCAAATTCAGAAGACCCGCAGCGCCTCGCGCTTGCTGTTCGTGGGTGCCGCGGTGGCCGCAGCGATCGCGCTCGGCGCCGGCATGGCAACGGCGGGCAGCCCACGCGGTGCGATCTACGGCGGTGACGACGGCGCGGCGACGCGGCGTCAGGCACCGCAAGCGCACCAGTCGGTGATCCGGATCTCAAACCGCGAGCAGCTGCCGCAGACGCGCTCGATCACCGTCGCCATGAACAAGTCGGTGCTCGTCGAACTGCCGCGCGAACTGCGCGACGTGATCGTCTCGAACCCCGAGATGGTCGATGCGGTCGTGCAGAGCTCGAACCGGGTCTACCTGATCGGCAAGAAGAACGGTCAGGCGAACGCCTTCTTCTTCGACACGCACGGCGAGCAGATCCTGACGCTTGAGGTGGTGATCGAGCAGGATGCCGGCACGCTCGACGCGGTGTTCCGCCGCCTCATTCCCGGCTCCAACATCCGCACCGAAGTGCTGAACGATACCTTCATCCTGACTGGCACGGTGCGCAACCCGGTCGACGCGACGCGGGCGGTCAAGATCGCCGAGCGCTTCGCTTCGACCAAGGATCCGCGTGACGCTGCGCCCCAGGAAGGCAAGGTCATCAACATGATCGCGGTCGAGGCCGAAGAGCAGGTGATGCTCAAGGTCACCGTCGCCGAGGTGCAGCGCTCGCTGATGAAGCAGTTCGGCATCAATATCGGCGCGACGATCAACAACGGCAATTTCTCGACTGCGCTGCTGACCGAGAATCTGCTGCCGCTCACCGCCGCCGCCGGTCTCGGCAACCTGCCGATCCCGGGCCTCGGGACCGGTGCGGCGACCACCGGCTGCGGTGCGGCCGGCGCGCTGTGCGCCTATCGCACCGGCCCCTCCGCGAACACGTTCGGCAACAGCGGCGCGCTGACAGGCTGGAACGCAGGCGGCGCCAACGTGCAGCAGTCGCTGCGGGCCCTCGAGCGGGTCGGCATGCTGCGTACACTCGCCGAGCCGACATTGACGGCTGTCTCCGGTGAGCCGGCGAAGTTCCTCGCTGGTGGTGAATATCCGGTGCCGATCGTCGACAGCGACGGCCGTCTCGGCGTGCAGTTCAAGGAGTTCGGCGTCGCGCTCGCCTTCACACCGCTGGTCATGTCGGAGGGCCGTATCAGCCTGAAGATCGAGACCGAGGTGTCGGAACTGACGACGCAGGGCTCCGTGACGCTGTCGAACGTGCAGATCCCGGCTCTCAAGAAGCGCCAGGCCAAGTCGACGATCGAGCTGCCCTCCGGTGGCTCGCTGGCGATCGCCGGTCTGATGAGCGAGGACGTACGCCAGAACGTGGACGGCCTGCCGGGCCTCAAGGACCTGCCGATCCTCGGCACGCTCTTCCGCTCGAAGGACTTCATTCGACAGGAAACCGAGCTGGTGGTGATCGTCACCCCCTACGTGGTCAAGGCGGTTGCCCGCAACAAGCTCGGCCGGCCGGACGACAACTTCGCGGCGGCGACCGACGCCAAGGGGACCTTCCTCGGCCAGCTCAATCGCATCTACGGCAAGGGCGCGCCGATGCCCGATGGTGGCCTCAAGGGAAGCTACGGCTTCATCGTTGACTAAGGGATTGTGGGAGAAACTGTCATGATGAACTTCAAGACCCAAAACGGCTCCCCGCTCGCCGGTCTCGCCGCTGCGTCCTTCAAGGCACTCGCTGCCTCGGCGGCGCTGCTGTCCCTGACCGCCTGCAAGACGCTCGAGGAGAACACCAAGATCACCGGCTGGACGCTGGTCGATCCCGTGCAGCGCCACCCGATCACTGTATCGCAGCAGCCCTCCAAGCTGGTGCTCAAAGTGGCCCGCGGCTCCTACGGTCTCGACCCGGAGCAGCGGGCTCGCCTCTACAACTTCGCGAGCGAATACCGGGCCAACTACTCTGGCAACTCGAAGCTCGTGATCCATGCGCCGTCGGGTGGGCCAAACGAAGTATCGGCGATGCAGGCCGTCGCCGAGATCCGCCACCTGTTGCGCGAGGGCGGCTTCGATGAATCCCTCGTGTCGATCGAGGCCTATAGCGACGAGAGCGATCCCCAACCGCCGGTACGCGTGTCCTACCAGCGCTATGTCGCGGAAGGTCCGGAGTGCGGTAACTGGCCGACCAATCTCGGAGTGCAGACGGACGGACTGAACCAGGCGAACTTCGGCTGCAACCAGCAGAAAAACCTCGCCGCCATGGTCGCCAACCCGGCCGACCTGCTTGGACCGCGCGGTTCGACGCCGCGTTACGGCGAACGCCGCGACGCGGTCTGGGAGAAGTTCCGCAAGGGTGAGACGACCGGCGCACAGAAGTCCCAGGACGAGAAGGTCCGCGTCAAGGGCGCGGAGTGACGTGGCTCGAGCGCTGCGCATCGGAGACAGAGTGACATGACGAAGCAAGCCCATATGCTCAGCGACGACGCGGCCCCTGGCCACGAACTCGCACTCTATGATGAAGGCGGCGAACCCGGCGCGGTCAGTGCTGCGCGGCCGGTACCGCGCATTTCGATCCAGGCGTTCTGCGAGAGCCCGGCGACTGCCGAGGCGATCCAGGTCGCGGCCGAGGATCGGCGGCTTTCCAAGGCGCACGTCTCCATCCACATGGGTGGGGCGAGCGCCGCGGTCGCCCACTACCAGGACAGCCCGACGCCGAACCTGATCGTGATCGAATCGACGTTCGGTCGCGAGCACATGATCGGCGAACTCGACCAGCTTGCCGAGAGCTGCGACGCGGGCACCAAGGTGATCGTGATCGGCAAGGTCAACGACGTGCTGCTCTATCGCGAGCTGCTGCGTCGCGGCGTCAGCGAGTACATCGTGCAGCCTGTGCGGCCGAACGCCTTCATGGAGGCGGTGTCGAACCTCTACAACGATCCAGATTCAGATCCCGTCGGCAGCGTCATCGCGTTCATCGGCGCCAAGGGCGGTGTCGGTTCCTCGACGATCTGCCACAACGTCGCCTGGACCATGTCGGAGACGCTCGGCACCGACGTCGTCATCGCCGACCTCGATCTGGCATTCGGCACCACCGGTCTCGACTTCAACCAGGACCCGGTGCAGGGCATTGCCGATGCACTGGCAGCCCCCGAGCGGCTCGACGACCAGCTGCTCGACCGCCTGCTCACCAAGTGCTCGCAGCATCTCTCGATCTTCGCCGCCCCCGTGGTGCTCGATCGCGACTACGACATCTCGCCTGAAGCCTGCGAGGCGGTGATCGACGTGGTGCGCCAGAACGTGCCGCTGGTCATCGTCGACATGCCGCACGTGTGGACGGCGTGGTCCAAGCGTCTGCTGCTGCAGGCCGACGAGGTGGTGATCACCGCCTGTCCCGATCTCGCCAACCTGCGCAATGCCAAGAACATCGTCGACCTGCTCAAGCAAGGCCGTGCCAACGACGGTCCGCCGCGGCTCGTAATCAATATGGCGAACACGCCGAAGCGGCCGGAGATCGGCATCAAGGAGTTCTGTCAGAGCCTCGATCTCACGGCCTCGGCGGTGATAGACTTCGACAGCGAAACGTTCGGTCTCGCCGCCAACAACGGTCAGATGCTCGGCGAGCACAACAAGCGGGCGAAGGCCGTGCCGGCGATGCACAGCCTGGCCATGGCGCTCGCCAACCGCCGCGAAATTGCGCCAGAGCCGAAGAAGTCGAGCAACCCGCTCGGGCCTCTGCTCGAGAAGCTGAAGCTGAAGCGCTAAGGATAAGCAGCCATGTTCGGCAAACGAACGAACGATCCGAATGTGCCGGCGCGGGCGCCGGTTGCGAAGGCCGAAGCGGTGTCGGCGAACCCGGCGCCGCAGGCCCAGCAGCCTGCCACGCAGCCGCGCACGGCGTCGCCGCAAATGCGAAATGCGACGCCGCAGCGGCCGCCCGAGCCGGTGCCGGAGAAGGCGCCGCAGCGCCGCTCCGAGGAGTACTACGACGTCAAGACGACGGTCTTCAATGCGCTGATCGACACGATCGACCTGACGCAGCTCGCCAAGCTCGACGGCCCGGCAGCGCGCGAGGAGATCCGCGACATCGTCAGCGAGATCATCCAGATCAAGAACGTCGTGATGTCGATCGCCGAGCAGGAAGAGCTGCTCGAGGACATCTGCAACGACGTGCTCGGCTACGGTCCGCTCGAGCCCCTGCTGGCCCGCGACGACATCGCCGACATCATGGTCAACGGTGCTGGCGCGACCTTCATCGAAGTCGGCGGCAAGGTGCTCAAGACCAACGTGCGGTTCGCCGACAACGCGCAGCTGATGAACATCTGCCAGCGTATCGTCAGCCAGGTCGGTCGCCGTGTCGATGAATCGAGCCCGATCTGCGACGCCCGCCTTCCCGACGGTTCGCGCGTCAACGTCATCGCGCCGCCGCTGGCGATCGACGGCCCCGCACTCACCATTCGAAAGTTCAAAAAGGACCGCCTCCGCCTCGAGCAGCTGGTCAAGTTCGGCTCGATCTCGCCGGCCGGCAAGGTGCTGCTCGAGATCATCGGCCGCGTCCGCTGCAACATCGTCGTCTCCGGCGGCACGGGCTCGGGCAAGACGACGCTGCTCAACTGCCTGTCCTCCACCATCGACAACGACGAGCGCATCGTCACCTGCGAAGACTCGGCCGAACTCCAGCTCCAGCAGCCGCACGTCGTGCGGCTCGAAACGCGCCCGCCGAACCTCGAAGGCGAGGGCGCGATCAGCATGCGCGACCTGGTCAAGAACTGCCTGCGTATGCGACCCGAGCGGATCATCGTCGGCGAAGTCCGCGGCCCGGAGGCCTTCGACCTCCTCCAGGCCATGAACACCGGCCACGACGGCTCGATGGGCACGCTGCACGCCAACTCGCCGCGCGAGGCCATCTCGCGTATGGAATCGATGATCATGATGGGCGGCTTCACGCTGCCGACGAAGACCATCCGCGAGATGATCACCGGCTCCGTCGACGTCATCGTGCAGGCCGCCCGCTTGCGTGACGGTTCGCGCCGCATCACCCACATCACCGAGGTGATCGGCATGGAAGGCGAGGTCGTGACGCTGCAGAACATCCTCGTCTACGACATCATCGGCGAGGACCCCAACACCGGCAAGATCATCGGCCGCCATCGCTCGACCGGCATCGCGCGTCCGCGCTTCTGGGAGCGCGCCGAATACTACGGCGAGACCGAACGGCTCGCCGAGGCACTCGCCTCCGCCGAGGTGCAGGACGCAGACGGCCGCGTGATGGGAGAGGTCAATGCTTAGCCCCGAGATGATCGATCTGCTCGTGCTGCTGACCGGCGGTCTAGCCGTCGCAGCGCTCGCCTACACGTTGGTCTATCCGCACGTGTCGGGCGAGAAGCATGCCGAAAAGCGCGTGGCTGGTGTCACCGAAAACAAGTCCCGGCGGTCGTCGCGGCGCACTCAGGTCGACCAGACCAACAATCGCAAGAAGGCAGTCGCCGAGACCCTCAAGGAGATCGAGGGACGCCAGAAGTCGCGGGAGAAAGTTTCGCTGCGGTTGCGCCTGGAGCGCGCCGGCCTCGACGTGACGCCGAACTCGTTCTGGATCGCCTCGGCGATCGTCGGCGTGTTCACGGCGATCGCGGTGTTCATCGCCATGCCGTCGCTGCCCTCGATCGCGCTGGCCGCAGCCGGCTTCATCGGCGCCTTCGGTTTGCCGCGCTGGATCGTCGGCTTCATCACCAAGCGGCGCCAGAAGAAGTTCATGAACGAGTTCGCCAACGCCATCGACGTGATCGTACGTGGCGTGAAATCCGGCCTGCCGCTCAACGAGTGCCTCGGCATCATCGCCCGCGAAAGCCCGCAGCCGATCCGCGGTGAGTTCCAGGAGCTGGTCGAGCAGCAGCGTGTCGGCGTGCCGCTGGCGGAGTGCTTCGACCGCATGATGCAGCGCATGCCGCTCGCGGAAGTGAAGTTCTTCGCGATCGTCATCGCCATCCAGCAGCAGGCCGGCGGTAACCTCTCGGAGGCGCTCGGCAACCTGTCGCAGGTGCTGCGCGATCGCAAGATGATGGCGGCCAAGGTGCAGGCGCTGTCGGCTGAAGCGAAGGCCTCGGCGATGGTGCTCGGCGCGCTGCCGTTCACCGTCATGGGCATGGTCTACATGACGGCGCCCCACTACATCTCGCTGCTTTGGACCACCAAGACAGGCCAGTTCATGATGGCGTGCGCGGCGATCTGGATGTCGTGCGGCATCTTCGTCATGAAGAAAATGATCAACTTTAAATTCTAATCTGATGACGGGCGCTTCGCGCGCCGGAGGTTCGCGGTTGTGGTGATTGGGATCGAGGTGCTGCCATGATGGACTTCATCGAAATGGTGATGAGGCCGCAGCTGTTCGTCATGGCGGCGGCTGCGATCGCCGCCTTCGCGACGGTGCTTACGATCGCGATGCCGATCCTCAATCGCGACCAGATGTTCAAGCGGGTTCGCGTGATGGCGACCGAGCGCGACAAGATGCGGACGGCGCGCGTCGCCGAGTTGAAGGCCAAGGACCAGGGCGGCAAGCTGCGCCAGTCACCGACCGGCTTCATGCAGCAGCTGGTCGACCAGTTCGACTTGCGCTCCAAGTTCGAGACCGAAGAGGTCCGTAACAGGCTGCGCATGGCCGGTCTCAGAAGTCCGGCGCACGTCTACAGCTATGTGTTCTTCCGGCTCGCAGCGCCGGTCGTGGTGTTCCTGCTGGCGCTCATCTATCTGTTCCTGATCAAGAAAAACCTGCCCTACCCGCCGCTCGTGAAGTTCATGATCGCGATTGTGGGGGCAGGCATTGGGTTCTATCTGCCGAACGTATTCATCCAGAACCGGGTGCAGAAGCGCCAGCAGGCGATCAAGGCGGCGTTCCCCGACAGCCTCGACATGCTGCTGATCTGCGTGCAGTCGGGCATGTCGGTCGAAGCGGCGTTCGGTCGTGTCGCCCGCGAGGTTGCGAGCCAGTCGATCGAACTCGCCGAGGAGTACAGCCTGACCACGGCTGAACTGTCGTACCTGCAGGACCGCCGCATGGCCTTCGAGAACCTCGGCAAGCGAACCGGATTGCCCGGCATCAAGGCGGTGGCGACGGCGCTGGTGCAGTCGGAACGCTACGGTACGCCGGTCGGTCAGGCGCTGCGCATCATGGCCAAAGAAAACCGTGACATGCGTATGATGGACGCCGAGAAGAAGGCGGCCGCCCTGCCGCCGAAGCTCACCGTACCGATGATCTTGTTCTTCCTGCCGGTGCTGTTCGTGGTCATTCTCGGACCGGCGACGATCCAGGTCATGAAGTTGCAGTAGCATCAACTACGCGCAGACGATGCCCGTTTACCGACGCCGCCACGCTGGCGGCGTTTGGCGTTGGCCCGGTGGCGCCAACCAGCGGCCCTTGCAGCGCACCCGCGATCGCCCGGCGACGGCCACTGTTGTGCGTTAACTCATTCAGCCGGTTCGCTTTACCAGCCGCGCGCAGCCGCGGTTGCAGCGCAATATCGTTCGCTGGGCGCTTGACAAGCCGGCAGATGCCACCTATCTCGACGCCAGCCTGTTAGCACTCCCTCAGGTCGAGTGCCAGCAACGGGCGCCAGACTATTGTCATCCAGTCAATCCGAATACAGGACAGGGCAAACCCCATGAAATTTCGTCCGCTTCATGACCGCGTGGTCGTGCGTCGCGTGGAGAACGAGACCAAGACCTCCGGCGGCATCATCATTCCCGATACCGCAGCCGAGAAGCCGCAGCAGGGCGAGATCCTCGCCGTTGGCCCAGGCAGCCGTGACGACAGCGGCAAGCTGACAGCCCTCGACGTCAAGGTCGGCGACCGCGTGCTGTTCGGTAAGTGGTCGGGCACCGAGGTCAAGATCGACGGCAAGGATCTCCTCATCATGAAGGAGAGCGACATCATGGGCGTTCTCGCGAAGTAATCGCGCGCCCCGCTCTCCTCTTCCACACCAGATCCATCATCAGGAGTAGGCCACCATGGCTGCCAAGGACGTAAAATTCTCCACCGACGCGCGCGATCGTATGATGCGCGGCGTCGACACCCTCGCCAACGCCGTCAAGGTGACGCTCGGTCCGAAGGGCCGCAACGTCATCATCGAGAAGAGCTTCGGCGCCCCGCGCACGACCAAGGACGGCGTCACCGTCGCCAAGGAAATCGAGCTCGAGGACAAGTTCGAGAACATGGGCGCACAGATGGTGCGCGAAGTCGCCTCGAAGACCAACGACGTCGCCGGTGACGGCACCACGACCGCGACCGTACTCGCCCAGTCGATCGTCAAGGAAGGCCTGAAGGCCGTCGCCGCCGGCATGAACCCGATGGACCTGAAGCGCGGCATCGACAAGGCCGTCACGCAGGTGCTCGAGGACATTCGCAAGAAGGCCAAGAAGGTCAAGAATTCCGACGAGATCGCCCAGGTCGGCACCATCTCCGCCAACGGCGAGCGCGAGATCGGCGAGATGATCGCCAAGGCGATGCAGAAGGTCGGCAACGAGGGCGTCATCACCGTCGAGGAGGCCAAGACCGCCGAGACCGAGCTGAACGTCGTCGAGGGTATGCAGTTCGACCGCGGCTACCTCTCGCCGTACTTCATCACCAACGCCGAGAAGATGATCGCCGAACTAGAGGACCCCTACATCCTCATCCACGAGAAGAAGCTCTCGGGCCTGCAGGCCATGCTGCCGGTGCTCGAGGCCGTGGTCCAGACCGGCAAGCCGCTGCTGATCATCGCCGAAGACGTCGAGGGCGAGGCTCTGGCGACGCTGGTCGTCAACAAGCTGCGCGGTGGCCTCAAGGTCGCAGCCGTCAAGGCACCGGGCTTCGGTGATCGTCGCAAGGCGATGCTCGAGGATCTTGCCGTGCTGACGAACGGTCAGACGATCTCGGAAGACCTCGGCATCAAGCTCGAGAACGTCACCATGGAGATGCTCGGCCGCGCCAAGCGCGTCACCATCACCAAGGACGACACGACGGTCGTTGACGGCGCTGGCAAGAAGAAGGACATCGAGGCCCGCGTCTCGCAGATCAAGGCGCAGATCGAAGAGACGACATCCGACTACGACCGTGAGAAGCTGCAGGAGCGTCTTGCAAAGCTCGCTGGCGGCGTCGCGGTGATCAAGGTCGGTGGCGCCACCGAGGTCGAAGTCAAGGAGCGCAAGGATCGCGTCGACGACGCGCTCAATGCGACCCGCGCTGCGGTCGAAGAGGGCGTGGTTGCCGGAGGCGGCGTCGCGCTGCTCAAGGCCACCGCGGCGATCACCGTCAAGGGTGACAACGCCGACCAGGATGCCGGCATCATGATCGTGCGTCGTGCGATCCAGTCGCCGATCCGCCAGATCGCCGAGAACGCCGGTGTCGAGGGCTCGATCGTCGTCGGCAAGGTGCTCGAGTCGAAGAGCGCCACGTTCGGCTACGACGCTCAGAACAACGAGTACGTCGACATGATCGAAAAGGGCATCATCGACCCGGCCAAGGTGGTGCGCACCGCACTGCAGGACGCCGCTTCGATCGCTGGCCTGCTGATCACCACGGAGGCCGGCGTCGCCGAGGCTCCGAAGCGTAAGGAAGGCGGCGGTGGCGGCATGCCGGGCGGCATGGGCGGCATGGGCGGCATGGGCGGCATGGACATGATGTAAGTCCTGCCTCAGTGCAGAACTTCAGGGAGGGCGGCCCACGGGCCGCCCTTTCGCGTTCGGCGCCGCCCATGCATTCCTCGTTGGAGAAGTCGGACAGGCCCGACTTCTCGTGGCGGCATGGACATGATGTAAGTCCTGCCACAGAGCTGAACTTCAGGGAGGGCGGCCCACGCCTGCGATCGTCCGAGCAAGACGAGGACGTGAATCGCAGGCGCGAGAACCGCCGCCCTTTCGCGTTCGGCGCCGCCCATGCATTTCTCGTTGGAGAAGTCGGGCAGGCCCGACTTCTCGTGGCGGCATGGACATGATGTAAGTCCTGCCACAGAGCTGATCTTCAGGGAGGGCGGCCCACGCCTGCGATCGTCCGAGCAAGACGAGGACTTGAATCGCAGGCGCGAAAACCGCCGCCCTTTCGCGTTCGGCGCCGCCCATGCTGCCGATGCACAGTTGCTGGGGCGAAGTCGGGCAGGCCCTACTTCGCAAGGCGGCATGGGCGCGTCGCTGGCCATTCGCCTGCGGACGTGGAATAGACCGCCGCGACTGCCGAGCGAGGATTAGACCACATGGACTTTGCACGCCGCATCATCCGCCGTGAGGTGCTTCCGCTCGCAGCCCCGCCGCCCGACATCCGCGCCTTCGAGGTCCACGCCGTGCACCCTCGCTCGATCGCGGCGGCGGCCGATATCAGGCCGGGCATGGCGCTTATCCTGCCGGCGCTTAGAGACGCCATGCCGTGGCAATTGCCGGAACGCGGGGTGCGCGGGCCGCTCGTCAGCCGCTTCGTGGATACGGCGGCTGGCGAGATCGTCGAACTCGAGACGGTCGGCTTCCCGTTTGGAGCGCGTCTCGCAGCTATGCCTGCGGCGATCGCCAAGGCCGCACGCCCTGAACCGCTGGTGCTGCGCGATGCGGTCGCCCTGATCCACGAGACGGGCGAGGGCACGCTTGCCCGGATCGCCGCCGCGATCGTCGCCGAGCGCGACCCACCCCGCACGCTCGGCCGTTTGCTCGGCGGGCGCAGGCAGGGCTTCGCCGATCCCTACAAGTACGACCTCGTCGACCAGGTGATCGTCGGGGCTGCCGCTGCAGTTGCTGGCGAGGTCGAGCGAGCGCAGAGTTTCTACATGATGCTGCGCTCGCTGCGGCCGGTCGAGCACGGCCGCATCGTCGAGGCGTTGTATTTCTACGGCATGGCGCGGCTGGTCGAGGCAGAGGGTGGGCCACCTGAGGAAGTGCGCGAGTTGCTCGGCGCAGCGCTCGCGAGCGATCCCGAAAGCCTGCTGATCCGCGCCCGCCTCGGCGTCGAAGGGGCGGCAGCAAAGCCGCCGCACGTCGGCGCGGTGTTTCCCACGCAATACGAATTGAGGGCGCACGATCCGCTCGACGGCGCGCCACCGCCCGGGCCTGCAACGTGGGTGTCGCTCGCCGAGACACTCGCCCGGCTCGGGCCGGGGCAGTTCCTCGTCATCATGTCGCTCGGCGGCTATCGCGCCAACGGCTACTATGTACAGGCCATGTTGCGCCTGGCCGAACTGCATCACAGCGTCGCCGACTGGTTTCCAGCCATCCACGTGGTGACGTCGCACGTCGCCGGCATGCCTCATCACGACGGTTGGATGCAGGGTGAGCGCGCGTGCCGTGCCGCCGGCGTGCCGGTCACCGTTCTGCACGATCCCAACGAGGTGGTGCCGCAGGCGCTCGCCAGCACCGGCAGCCCGCACAATGTCATCGTCGATCGCGGTGGACGGGTGGTCTACGAGGGCGCGCTGTTGCACGACCACGGCTACTTCGAGGCGCTCGGCGCATCGGCTGCGGCTTGAGATAACAGACTGCGCTGCAGCAATATTTTCGCGGTGCAGCACGCCGCAAACAAGCTGCGTGCAATGCATCGCCCCCGCTTGAAAGCCCGCCGCCGTTCTGCCTAACTGGCCCTCGTGGCCATTCGCATCGCGCGGGGAGCCGGGCTACGTCGTCGTGCGCGCTTCGGCACGATCTGCGCTTCAGGCCCATGCTTGCAGAAAATGGCCGGGCGCCGTGACAGGTGGGACAGATGCAGCACGACATCGAGGTGACGCGCGCCATCGCGGAGGCCGAACGCGGTACCGCCACATCGGCGGCAGGTGTGATGTCCCCTACCGACATCAAGAATCCGAGCTACTTCCACAAGGTCGTCGATTGCCAGTGGGCTTGCCCGGCACACACGCCGGTGCCGGAATACATCCGGCTGATCGCGCAGGGCCGCTACGCCGACGCCTACATGCTGAACTGGGAGAGCAACGTCTTCCCGGGCATCCTCGGCCGTGTCTGCGACCGTCCCTGCGAGCCCGCCTGCCGGCGCGGCCGCGTGGAGGACAAGCCAGTCGCAATCTGTCGGCTGAAGCGCGTCGCCGCTGACTACAAAGGCGATATCGCCGACCGTCTGCCGCGCGCCGACGCACCGAGAAACGGCAAGCGCGTCGCGCTGATCGGCGGCGGACCGGCATCATTGACCGTCGCCCGCGACCTCGCGACCCTCGGCTACACCTGCGTGGTGCACGACAAGGACCCCAAGGGCGGCGGCCTGATGCGTACGAACATTCCCTCGTTCCGCCTGCCCGAGCGGGTGCTCGACGAGGAAGTCGACCAGATCATCGGCCTTGGCGTCGAGACGCGGTTCGGTCACGAGGTCAAGAGCCTGAAGGCCGTGCTCGACGAAGGCTATGACGCCGTGTTCGTCGGCACCGGCGCGCCGAAGGGCAAGGATCTCGTCGTCACCGGCCGCCACGAGGCCGACAAGGACATCCTCATCGGCATCGACTTCCTCACCTCCGTCGCGTTCGGCCATATCGAGAAGGCGGCCAGACGTGTCGTCGTCATCGGCGGCGGTAACACCGCGATGGACTGCTGCCGGACTGCGCTGCGGCTCGGGGCGAGCGAAGTAACCGTCACCGTCCGTTCGCCGAAGAAGGACATGAAAGCCTCGGCCTGGGAGATCGAGGAGGCCGAGCACGAGGGCGTGCCGATACTCGACAACCACAATCCGAAGGCATTCCTGGTCGAAGGCGGGCGGCTTACCGGTGTCGTGTTCGAGAAGATGGCCGCCGAGTATGGCCCCGACGGCCGCCGCGCGCTGAAGCCGACCGGCGAGGAGGTGACGATCGCCTGCGACCAGGTGCTGATGGCGATCGGCCAGGACAACGCTTTCCCGTGGATCGAGCGCGACATCGGCATAACATTCGGCAAGTGGGAGATGCCCGAGGTCGACAAGACGACCTTCATGTCGTCGCGGCCCGGCGTATTCTTCGGCGGCGACGCGGCGTGGGGGCCGGGCAACATCATCTGGGCGGTGGCGCACGGCCATCAGGCGGCGATTTCTATCCACCAGCATTGCCAGGGCCAGCCGGTCACCGCGCGCCCGGCACCGGGCACCAATCTGGTCAGCCAGAAGATGGGCATCCACGAGTGGTCGTATTCCAACAATTATGACCCCGGCCGTCGCGTGGCGGTGCCGCACGCCGACCTCGCCAAGTCGCTGAAGAACCTCAAGGTCGAGGTCGAACTCGGCTACGACGACGCGCTTGCCGCCAAAGAGGCCGAGCGCTGTCTCAACTGCGACGTGCAGACGGTGTTCGCCCGTGACCTGTGCATCGAGTGCGATGCCTGCGTCGACATCTGCCCAGTCGACTGCATCAACTTCATCGCGAACAAGCCGGAGCCCGATTTGCGGGCCAGCCTCCGCGTGCCCTCGGCGCGGGCCGAGCAGGCGATCTACGTCTCGGGCGCGCTCAAAACTGGCCGCATCATGGCCAAGGACGAGGACGTCTGTCTGCACTGCGGGCTGTGTGCCGAGCGGTGTCCGACGGGCGCCTGGGACATGCAGAAATATTTCTACGTCGAGCGCCAGGCCTCGCCCGCCTGCCAGCGTCATCTCGACGCCTACATCGCGTGAGCGGAGGCACTGTCAGGCCCATGAGCGGCATCAACGACTTCGTCGTCCGGTTCGCCACCGTCAATGGATCGGGTTCGGCCTCGGCCAACACCATGTTCGCCAAGACGCTGTTCCGGATGGGCATCCCCATCTCGCCGAAGAACATATTCCCGTCCAACATCCAGGGCCTTGCGACCTGGTACGAAGTGCGCGTCTCGGAGAAGGGCTACACCGGACGGCGCGCCGGTGTCGACATGATGGTCGCGATGAATCCGCAGTCGTTCGCCGAGGACATGGCCAGCGTGCTGCCCGGCGGTTACCTGATGTACGACAGCTCGATGCCGCGCCTGTGGAGCCGCGAGGACATCGTGGTGCTGCCGATCCCGATCGCGCAGATCTGCGCCAGGAAGTGGTCCGATCCACGCCAGCGCCAGCTGTTCAAGAACATGGTCTATGTCGGCGCGCTGACTGCACTGATGTCGATCGACATGGCCGTGCTCGAAGGCGTGGTGAAGGATCAGCTCAGGGGCAAGGACAAGCTCGTCGCGCCGAATCTCGAGGCAGTACAACTCGGCCGCGACTATGCGTTTGAGCACTTCCAGTGCCCGCTGGCGCTTTCGGTCAGACCGGCGAACGGTACCAAGGGCAAGATCCTGATCACCGGCAACGAGGCGGCGGGCCTCGGTGCCGTGTTCGCCGGCGCCTCGGTCTGTGCCTGGTATCCGATCACACCGTCGACGTCGCTCGTCGAGAGCTTCGAGAAGCACGCGCGGCGCTATCGCGTCGACAAGGACGGCAACAAGCTCTTCGGCATCGTGCAGGCCGAGGACGAACTCGCCGCGATCGGCGTGGTGATCGGTGCGAGCTGGAACGGCGCGCGCTCGTTCACCGCCACGTCCGGGCCAGGCATCTCGCTGATGAGCGAATTCCTCGGGCTCGCCTACTTCGCTGAGATCCCGGTTGTGCTGTTCAACGTGCAGCGCGGCGGTCCTTCGACCGGCATGCCGACGCGCACGCAGCAGTCCGACATCTTCTCCTGCGCCTACGCCTCGCACGGCGATACCAAGCACGTGCTGCTGTTCCCGGCCGACCCGAACGAGTGCTTTTCGCTCGGCGCCGAGGCGTTCGATTATGCCGAGCGGCTGCAGACGCCGGTGATCGTGATGAGCGACCTCGACATCGGCATGAACGACTGGGTGGTCGACAAGCTCGCCTGGGACGATGCGCACGTATTCGATCGTGGCAAGGTGCTCGACGCCGCCGGCCTCGACGCGGCCAAGAGCTGGGGTCGCTACCAGGACCCCGACGGCGATGGCATACCTTACCGCACGCTGCCCGGCACGCACCCGAGCAAGGGCGCGTTTTTCACGCGCGGCACCAGCCACGACGAGAACGCGCGCTACACCGAGGACGGCACAATCCACGCCCGCGTCATCGACCGGATCGCGGAGAAGTTCGACACGGCCGCAGCCATCCTGCCGAAGCCCGAGACGACGTGGCGCGACCCGCAAGGCGCGATCGGTCTCATTTGCTTCGGTGGCACGAAGCCGGCCGTTGTCGAGGCGCTCGACCGGCTCGCCGAGGACGGCGTGAAAATCAACATGCTGCGCATCAAGGCGTTCCCGTTCTCCCAGGAGATCGCGCGGTTTTGCGAAGAGCATGAGCGCGTGCTGGTGGTCGAGCAGAACCGCGACGCGCAGATGAAGAAGCT
>Ga0247831_1003611_pt1 | contig 22219 bp, 21 predicted proteins | sample LaCruzMarch2015__9_FD_192406 | JGI IMG/M metagenome (GOLD analysis project Ga0247831, IMG submission 192406) | Freshwater microbial communities from meromictic Lake La Cruz, Castile-La Mancha, Spain - LaCruzMarch2015_1m | ecosystem: Environmental > Aquatic > Freshwater > Lake | place: Spain...
GCGTCGGGGGCGTCGGTTGTTTGCGGGGGCAGGGGGGGTGGAGGTGAAAGGTTGTCGTCGGTTGTGGTTGGGGGCGGGGGAGGGTGTGGCGTGGGTATTTCATCGTCGATTTCAAAATACGTATTGGTTATATTTTTTATATTAATTAATTTAATCAATGCGTGTTTTAAACATTCGATTTCTTTCAATAATTGGGGTATTTTTTCTTCCTCGTTTTTTTTAAAAATATTCATTATTTCATTGTGTTTTTCGTTAATTGTATTGGGTTTTTTATTTTTTGTATTTTCTTTGGTGGAAGGTAAAGGGGGTTTAGTATAATATGAAGTAGGTGGATGACTTTTCATAAATATATATTGGTTATGGAATCAATAATGTTTTATGTTGTTGTAGTGTAGGGAACCTACGGTTCCCCTACGACCCCTCCCTTCCTTGAATTTTTTTGGATTATTTGAAGTTGTGTTTTTAATTTACCTATAAAACAACGTTATTTGTTTTTAGTAAGGGTGGTGTAGTATTTATTTAATATTAATTATTTTAAATATTTTATTAGGTAAAATATTTAAACTTTATACCCATCAACAAATAAGGTTGTTTTACAGGTAAATAAAAAATCCACTTTCAAATAATCCAAAAAAACACAAGGAAGGGAGGGGTCGTAGGGAAAAATACGGAAAGCAACCGTAGGGAGCTTGTAGTATTTCTTTTATTTACCGGAAAGCGACTGTAAGGAGCTTGTAGGTAAATGGGAACCGTAGGTTCCCTACACCGGAGGTTCCCTACACTACAGGGAGTGTAAACACATATTATAGAAAATTCGGTATAGGATATAGACCAAAATCAATAAACCAAATTGATATATTCCTAAAGCAATTTGTAAAGGGCTTGGTCTATTTTTAAATGCTCCACCACTCAATAGTGTGTATAACCCACCCGCAATAAAGATTAAAATACCAATAAATGAAATCCAAGTAATAACAAATAATAAGTTGCAGTATTTGGCACTTAAAGGTCCCGTGACGGAAGATAATATAGATGGTTTGTTATCCACCGATGGACCAGCCGGTTGATTTTCTGCGGAAGGGTTCTTTGGTTGTTGCAAATAACTCATTATATTATATATTATATATAGTATAAAAATGGCGAATGGTTCTGGTACTTCTTTCAATAATCCCTATGATACACAAAATGGTGGTATTTTGCCCTCCCCTTATCCTTCCGCAACGGGTGGAAATACATATTTATACGAAGAAGGCGGGAACGGAAATAATTTGAACCACTCTGCCGCTATTGTTCCAATCGGGGGCGGGGGCAGAGGCAGGGGAAATAGTAAAAGAAGGGGAATGAAAAGAGAAAATAGTAAAATCCGGAAAAATAGTAGGAGCCGGGGAAGGGGCAGGGCTGGAAAATATACTAAAGGTAGAAAAATACCTAAATATATTTCAAACAACAAAACAAACAAAAAAAAGTGTCAAGTATGTAATTTCAAAATTTTCTAAAAAACAATACCTTTATTTTTTTTATTATTTATTTTCATTTTCATTTTTTCACTTATTAAAATCAACCATTAGCGACGGGGATGGTGGAAGTGTTGATGGCGGGGATGGCGGCGGCGGGTGGGGGACTTTCATTAAAGTCTATCAAACATTTACTATTTTTCACTTCTTTGAAATGAGCCGAAATACTTGCCTCCTCCCCTCCCGTCTTCATAAAATCCGGCAAATGCAACGTCTTCCATCCACCCCGGGGAGTATCTATTTGCACCATTGCGTTATTCTCTTTCGGAGCTTTTAAATAATTATCCACCGTCGTTTTTTGGATTTTATAGTTGCATTCTTTGTAATATTTCTTTCGTTTTGTCCATTGATTTTGAAACGTTGGATGTGAATCTACTATATCCACTATGATAGGAGTATCGTGTTTTTTACGTAATATACGCCCTACACATTGTATAATATCCGTTTTAGGGGATGACAAAATCAGCGTGGAAAGAGTCGGTATATCCAACGCTTCGCTACTCATCATATATGTCGATAGTACCACCTGTTTCGTATTTGCCGTTTCGTCTAAAAGGTTCTGTTTCATCCCCCCCACATAAAACCCGGCTGAAATCCCCTTTTCAACCAATTTAGTAAAAATATTTTCCAACATTAGACGAATATGGCTTAATAATAGGATTTGAGACCCGCTATTTTCCAGAATCAAATCCTCCACCACACGAACAATCAAATCGCTTCTTGGGTCATACCCGCATATTTTGGAAATCATCGTGGAATAGGCAATTTCCCCTCGATGATTTGTAATAACTTCATTGTAATGTTCATCCTCGGTAAAATAGTCGATTCCACGAACACTAACAAAACTGTCGCCTTTACGTTCAATCGAATAGACTATATCCCCCATAAACATATGTATTAATTTTTCCATTTGGTCTTTACGTTTTACCGTGGCGGAAATACCGAGCCAAAAGGGGGGGTGTAGTTGAAATAGACATTTATGAAATTGAGAACTACCAATACGATGAACCTCGTCGACGATACAAAGACCAAACGATTCCAGGTTGAATGTTTTTTCTTCATTATATAATGTCTGCATCATTGCCAATACAATATCCTTCCCTTCAATATCGAATATTTTGCCTTGAATACGCCCTATTTTTGCCTCGGGGGTAAATTCCCGGATTCTTTCAATCCATTGGTTCATCAAGAATTCTTTATGAACAATTATTATTGTTTTCTTTTGTATCATAGAAATGATTTTTATAGCACATACGGTTTTCCCTGCCCCGGTATAGAGGGAAAGAATACCCCCGCCGCCGTGGTGGTCGGGGGGCGGGGTGGTGGACGAGGACGTCTTGGGAGCGGTGGCGGCGGCTTGTAGACAAATTGGTTTATTTACACAATTAACATATGTTTCCACCACTGTTTCTTGGTAGTCACGTAGCGATTTTACAAATTCAATATTGATTGTTTCCACCTTTTTACCGATTTCACTTTTAGATGGTAGTCCATACCGTTCGACCCCGTAAAAACGGGGGATATATATTTTTTTTTCATTTTCTTTGAAAACAGGGACAGGGGGGGGAGTAGGAGTTCCAGAAATGGGACATTCAATGACGGGGGTTATCGTCAATTCTTCATATAGTATCTTTAACTCTTCGGGAGGGAGAATTGATTTGGGAATGGTATATCCTTTTTGTCCAAGATAGGAATGAGTGGCAATTATTGTTTTTATTTCAGGGGTTAATATGTATTTTTTTTCTACTGGAGGAGGGGGGAGGGGGGGTGACGAGGGTTTTGTACCAGTTTTTAAAAAGGGGGCTGACGGGAGTTTTGAAAAGAGGGATGACGGGAGTTTTATACCGGGTTTTGACGAGGGGGGTGTACGGGGTTTAAAATAGGATTTCATTTGGATGTTTGTAGGGGTGCGAGTTATCAAATAATTTGCAAGAAGGTAAAATATTATTAAAATTTGCAAGAAGGTAAAATATTATTAAAATTTTCCGTCGTCGGTAAAATATCCTATTTTTGGTTTACACCCCGTCTTTGTATTTTAATAATATCAATTTTTTATGTAATATTATATATTAAATACTTTGTTTGAATGACATTTTTTAATTCACCGTTTGAATATTTTTTACTAGTAGTATTTATTTTATATTTGATTTTACCGATAGAGTTACCTCAAGAAATCGCTGTAATTGTGGAAACCCCTTTAGGAATTATATCGATGTTTTTAGTAACCGTTGCATTATTTGCGTATGTAAATCCTATTCTAGGTGTATTACATATTTTTGTTGCCTATGAGTTATTAAGAAGAAGTTCCCATATAACGGGTAAAACATCCTATATTCAATATACTCCTACTCAAGTACAAAAAAATGAAACTTTGAAGAAAATGAACCCGCCTGCGGATAAATCGTTGGAGGAAGTGATTGTTGAAAAAATGGCACCGATTGGTGAAAATACTTTTGTGGATGGAAGAGTGTTGAATGAAAAAAATAAAATGATTGGAGGGGCGTTTCAACCAGTGAGTGAAAATATACACAATGCAAGTACGTTATAAAGACGTTTTTTGGAAAAAACAAAGGGGCGTATTGAGATAAAAAACAAAGGGGGCGTATTGAGGTAAAAAAACAACCGTACGAAAATTACATTAGAGAGTTGGGGGATTTTGGATTTATTACTTTTGATATAGTCAATAATCCTACCATAGCTAATACAGAATATATACAAATTCCAACCCCGATTATCATAAACCCTGTACTAATAGTTTTTGCAATTCCAAACGGATCAAACCCCCACAAAATTAATGAAACTCCTATAAAAAAAACAATTCCACTAAACATAGTTGCATAAAATGGTGCTTCAGTTTCTTTCGTACTATCTTTCATAAATTTATCCCACCACGAATCAAACATATACGGGGTAATAAACATTGAACCAACTACAATTACTGCCCCTATTATAATATATAATCCAGTTAGTAATGTATTCATTTTTTCTTGTGATTTATTCGTTTTTCCATCCACTGGCACCTGATAAAAATTAATTTCTTGGTTTTCGTGAATATTATCATCAATGACTTCACATACCATTGGATTTTCGTTTTTATTATCTAATGCATACCCGTCACCAGCTACCTTAACAAACCCCTCTTTGTAATTTAAAGGGTCTTTATTGGTCATTTCATTCACATTATTTGCAAAGATTGAATCATTGTAGGTAATAAAAGGGGAAACTGTTTTTGTGTTACTTGGTATTTTATCAAATGTCAAAGAATCGATTGATATAGGGGGTTCTATTAAAACTACAAAACAAGATTTTCCATTTTCACGGGTAGTAGATTTATATAATTTCCAATTAACCGGCAAGTCGGGGTTTTGTCTTTCATTCATAAATACTTGATATGGTCGTAAAAAACTGGAAAGGTCGATTTCAACCGATTCTTTGGATTCTATCATAAGTTTTAGTTGACCCGCAGGGCTTTCAAATGATTCCATAGGGGGCGAGGGCGAGGGCGATGGGGAAGAGGGAGAGGGGGGAGAAGGTGCCTTTTTATGTAAAAAGAAACAAACATATAATGGATCCACTGAAGATGAAACTGGTTCGTGTTTAACAACTAATTCGGCGGAATGAGAACCTTCGTGTAAAGGATTTCCATAGATACATAATTCACTGGTTTGATAGTAAGTAGGAAAATAGTTTTTATCGTTTAATATTACATTTGGTTGAGTTGTATTTCCACGATAGATGGAATATATCATTCCGGATTTTCTTTGAATTTCACGGCTAATAATTGGATAGTAGGAAAATTGTATATTAACCCCCGTCAAAAGTTGTTGTTCTAGGTCTAAAGTTTCATATTCCTTTATTGGATTTGTATCAAAGTGGGAATATAAATTATTCATTCTATAGGTTGACTTGATAAATACTATATCAAATCAATATATTTAAAGTAGTGACCCTTTCTTTTCGTCGTTGATTTTTACAAACCCCACTTACGGTATTATTCAATATTTATATATAACCTCGTTTATGGTATTTTTCCATAATTAATTTCTACAAACCCCACTTACGGTATTCTTCAATATTTTTACAAACCCATTATGGAAGGGAGGGGTCGTAGGGGAACCGTAGGTTCCCTACACCGGAGGTTCCCTACACCGGAGGTTCCCTACAACAAGCATATAAAGAAATCCTTAAAAATACACACAAAAAGAAAAACAATAGATGACCTATAACTCATCCAATTTGACGACTCAAAATTTACTACTATTTGAAAATTTAATCGGTTTTTTCAAAGAAAACAACAATCTACAAAAAATATCCAATATAATCAACGGTAATTCACGCCTTTCTTTGCGTATTATAGACTGGTTTGTAACAAACTTTGCCAAAAAAAACGACGTTATTTATAAAAACAATACACATTATTCAAAACACAACCGCAGTTTTCGGGTATATAATGAATATAAACTAAAACTAAAAGCCTATGGTAAAATGAAATTCGACCCTTTTTGTCGTTGGACAAGGATTACAATTCCCTATGACAGCGAACATTTTATGGAAACCACCATTGGCCAACTAAACTTTTTTAAATGGGCAATTGAAAATAACATATTGGAATATATTGAAGAAAATTATGAAAATATAGAGACCGATATGAATACCCGAAACAGCACCTCCCGTCGTAAAAAGAAATCCCCTACAACCGTCACCGAATGTGAAGATGATATAGTAGGTGGGGACTTGAAAGAAAAAACAACCACACGAAAAAAAAGGGAGGAATTGTCCGTTTCGGCTTACAAATATTTGAAAATTGAAACCACCGAGGTTATATTGCATTTTTAAAACCTTCTTTGTAGGGAACCTACGGTGTAGTGAACCTACAATATAATCACCCAGGCTATTCCGCACGAACATAGTAAGGTATTTTTTAATATGAACGTCCGGGCTATTCTGGAAGGGATGGGTCGTATGGGGAACCGTCGGTTCCCTACACCGTAGGTTCCTTACACCTTTAGGAAATTTATCTATTTTTTTTTCTTTAGCAATAATATATAATAAAAAATGGCTGGTGGTTTAATGCAATTAGTTGCCTACGGTGCCCAAGATGTATTTTTAACTGGAACTCCCGAAATTACTTTTTGGAAAGTATCTTATCGTCGTCATACCAACTTTGCAATGGAGTCTATTGAACAGACTTTCCAAGGACAGGCCGACTTTGGACGTCGTGTAACCTGTACCATTAGTCGTAACGGTGATTTGTGTTACCGCACCTACTTACAGGTGACACTTCCCGAGATTAACCAAGATATGAAAAACGGTTCAGGGCATTTTAGCGATGGTGTGTATGCCCGTTGGTTGGATTTCATTGGTGAGCAGTTGGTTGCCCAGGTAGAGGTTGAAATCGGTGGTCAAAGAATTGACAGACAGTATGGTGACTGGATGCATATCTGGAACCAAGTCACTCTTTCCAAGGAACAACAGCGTGGATACTACAAGATGATTGGAAACACCACCGCCCTTACCTACATCACCGACCCCACCTTTGCCGCAGTTTCTGGACCTTGTTCTTCTGCCAGTGGTCCTTCCCAGGTGTGTGCCCCCCGTAATGCTCTTCCCGAGACTACTCTATACATTCCTCTTCTTTTCTGGTTTTCAAAGAACCCCGGTCTTTCTCTTCCCCTCATTGCATTACAATACCACGAGGTAAAGATCAATCTTGATATCCGCCCAATTGGTGAATGCTTGTGGGCAGTAGGTTCCCTTAACCAGTCAACTGGTTCGGCCACTGTTAACACCGCTTACCAGCAGTCATTGATTGCCGCCTCTTTGTATGTGGACTATATTTTCCTTGATACCGATGAGCGTCGTAAGATGGCACAGAACCCTCACGAGTATTTAATTGAGCAGCTTCAGTTTACTGGTGACGAGAGTGTTGGTTCGTCTTCCAATAAGATCAAGTTGAACTTTAACCACCCTGTGAAGGAGCTTATCTGGGTTGTTCAACCCGATGCCAACGTAGACTATTGTGCTTCGTTGGATGCACAACAGATTCTTTTCCGCACTCTTGGTGCCCAGCCTTTCAACTATACCGATGCGATTGACGCCCTTCCTAATGCCATCCACGCCTTTGGTGGTCCGGATGAGACCAAGGGTTCCCAGTCATTTATTGCTTCCAACGGTCTTTTCCAAATGCCGGGAGCAATTGACTATACAGGAGAAGCTGGTGTCAGCAACCAATGGGGGGACATATCTGCTAGTATTCAAATTCCTTTCCATTCACAAACCGCCGGTTCACCCTCCGTCGTTACTGGTTCATATGTGAGTGATGCAGGAACATTTGTTTTATCCGAGACGGCTCTTGATATGCATTGTTGGGGTGAGAACCCGGTGGTGACTGCAAAGCTTCAACTCAATGGACAGGATCGATTCTCGGAGCGTGAAGGTTCTTACTTTGACGTTGTCCAGCCTTTCCAGCACCATACCCGCAACCCGGACACTGGTATCAATGTCTACAGTTTTGCCCTTCGCCCGGAGGAACATCAACCAAGTGGTTCTTGCAACTTTTCCCGTATTGACAATGCTGTCCTGCAGTTGGTGTTGTCTTCTGGTTCTGTTGCCGGAACTGCTACTTCAAAGGTTCGTGTGTATGCCGTCAACTACAATATCCTTCGTGTGATGAGTGGTATGGCTGGTGTTGCTTACAGTAATTAAAAAATACGGAGGAGTGTCACGACATTACATACACCTTTCTTTTGTAAAGCGGGTTTGAAACCCAACACGTATACAGTATTAAATATTTTACATTTAATAAAATATTTGAAATTTGAAAATTAATAATGAAAAAGGGAGGGGTCGTAGGGGAAAATACGGACGAGTGTAACGAGGTAGTATTTTATTATTTACCGGAAATAATACCTTTATGGCGTTTTTTGGAAAATTAAAAAATACGAATGAGCGTAGCGAGGTAGTATTTTTTTATTTTTTAACAACCGACCGTAGGAAGGTTGTTAAAAAATTGATATAAAAAGAAACAATTTATTTAGTTATATATATCCCTATTTATTACCAACCCGTTTATTTATTTTATTATATTTAAATAATAAATAAATTTACCTCTATCCAAACCCATTATTTTCAACTACACCCCGCCGACATTACCCACCATCCCCCCCCATCCACCAACTCTCGCAAAAATGGATCAATACCTAATGAATAAACAGCCACAATTTTTAGAGTTTTCGTATGAAACAATGTGTCATACGAAAGTAACGCCCAAAGAATATGAAATATGTATTGCTGTCCCCCAATCAAAAAAATACATTGGATATATTACAATGGTTCAAGAACAGCCGGCAGTAGCGGTAAATGAACCGAATACAAACCCGTTTTATCCAATACTAATTATATATGAACTAAATCGTTTTCGTAAAGTTAGTAATATATATGCAGTTTCAACTGTCGATTATGAAATGTGTGAAGTAGTTGGTTGGATGGAAGAAACTATATTTTATGGTTCAGTGGTGGATTCCTTCTTTATTATGGAGGACGTTCTTTACTATAAAAAGAATTCAATGAGAAATGCCATTTTCAAAGAAAAGTTGGAAGTAATGAGCTATATTTTATCATTGAGTGATTATTTTGACTGGATACCGCTGTCGACCCCGTCCCCACCGACGCACTCATTTATACCCCCACCCTCGTTACAGACCTCGTTACAGACCTCATTACAGGCTCCGTTCCAGACCCCGCCCCCGCCCCCATCCGCTTTCCCCCCTCTTCCTAGTTGTCCATCTTCTTTTGAAAGACGTGATTTTATGGGAAAAATGAAATTGGTATTTCCAATGTTCTTTGAAAATGTTGAACAAACAGTAATCAATATTAGCGAGGTACCCTACCCCGTTCATCACATACAATACCGTTCTATATCATTATTAACCCCGATTTTAAATGTGGCCGTGTTAAGAACAGGAGGACTAGTATTTAAACCCCCACCGATTGTCAAAGAAGTAGAAAATAATACCCACCAGCCAAGTTTCAATGGTCGCTTTCCATTAAATACTTCCTTTTCCCATCCCACCTCCCATCCCAACACCGCCCCCGGTAAGACCACCATCACCACAACCAACACCACGTCGACACCTTCAAATAAAAAACGGGCGGGGTCTACTTCCCCTAATTCTTATTCCAATCATTTTGGAACGGTATTTAACTTTAATTATAGTAAACCCCAGTACAAAAAACGTACTCTCTTTGAAGTAATGGCAGACATACAATATGATGTATATTTATTATATGCCTATAACAATTTGTCCATAACTGGAACGGGTGGGTCTTCCAAGACGGTTGAAAAGAACGTCTATGTGAATGTGGCGTTTATTTCCAACTATAAAACAAGTAAAATGATGAATCGTATTTTTAGAAAAATCAAAGAAAATGAAAATCTGGATTATATTGAAGAAAGTGAAGATGAGGAGGACTTTGAAAATGCCGACCCTGAAAAATTCGTGGATTTAAAGAAAAAGGTGATTATGGAATTTCAGTTTAATTTCAAGTTTAAAAAGTGGATGCCGTTAGGTATAGTGGAAAATACGAATTCTTATACGAAAATAGTGCCTATAGGTAATTTATAAATAAACGTATTTCATTTATACTACCCTACACTATTCGACGATTTTTTGGTAAATAGAATATGTATTTTATGCACTCATCCGCCGACGCCGTTTAGAGTAAGTCTGTAGGGAACCTACGGTTCCCATTTACCTACAAACTCCCTCCGGTCGTTTTCCGGTAAATAATAAAATACTACAAGCTCCTTACAGTCGCTTTCCGTATTTTCCCCTACGACCCCTCCCTTTTTCAATGTGTTTTTAACCCGCTTCACAAAAAGGGAGGGGTCGTAGGGGAACCGTAGGTTCCCTACACTACAAGCTCCTTACAGTCGCTTTCCGTATTTTCACATACGATTTTTATAGGGTTGTTTGTTCAATGTGGTCGACCTGGTCATTTACCAAAGAAGTCGTATTTTTCACTTCCTCTATACCATCGATACATTCAACAATCTCGACACCTTCGTTTTTCAACAAGACTTTTTTTTCCGTTTCTTTCATATAGTTGGCAAGTTCTTCTTCTAAACTTTGAATTTCAATATTTCCTTGTTCGTTTTTATTCAAAGAAGAATCTAGGGTCGGGTCGTCGTTATTGTTTTTTTCAAGAAGTTCGTTTATTTCATTCAATACGCTATTATATTTGGTTGGTTCAAATAGTTCGGGTTCTTTCTTTTTGTTTAAAAAGAGGTTTTTCATATAATTATAGGCAAAATGGAACGAGATGAAAAATAGAATAAATAAAATCAATTGTGTTAGGTAGGAAAACATATTTACAAATAGTAAATATTTTTGTAAATATTATTTAACGATTTGTTTTTGAGTGGAAATAATATTTTGATATGATTATCTTTGTTTTTTACTTTTTCTTTTATTTTTATTGTTTTTTTTAGATTGACCCTTCTTTCTTTTACTTCCACCTACTTTAGCTTGTTGTCCTTCTGGTGTTGCTTCTGGTCCTGTTCCTGTTGCTTCTGGTCCTGTTCCTGTTGCTGCTTGTTGTGATTTTCCACTGAAAGGATTAAAACTACTTGTAGCAGCTCCCATATTTAAATATATTTATATATAGTCAAAACAAAATAGTATAAAGATAAAACAACTAAAAAATCAAATGTCAAAATCCAAATTCACAGTCGTCGTTGTTGAAAAAACGGGTAAAATGAAAGAAACAGTTCTTTCCCTAACAGACAAGTATGATATTCACGATACCCAATATGTTTATAATTTTAATACTGCTCACCCCCACCCGTTTAAGGTAGCCGTTTATACAAAGAGCAACGGAAAAGCCGGGCAAGAAAATAAATATGAATTTCCACCCCCGTTCGATAAACAGCTTTTCTTTGACAAATGTGTATTAATTAAATACAACGAACATTCAATCCCGACAAATTTGTCTATTCGTGAGTGGAAGAATCTGTATAATGATTTATATGGCGGGTTTGAGGAGTTGGAGGAGGAAGACGAGGAGGAGGAAGTTGAAATGGAAGAAGAAAGCCGAATGTTAAATAATCCAAGTATCAAGTTTACTAAAGAAGGTTATATTAAAGATGATATGTTTGTGGATGACAATGAGGATATTGAAGTATTTGGGGATGACGACGAGGAGGAGGAGTACAAGGACGAAGGCGAAGACGAGGATAAACCAGTTTCAAAAAATTCAAAATCAAAGAAGGTAAAGAAGTCAAAGAAGTCCAAAAACCAAGCCGCCCCCGTTTCCTCCTCCGCCCCCGCCTCCGCCACACAACCTCTTCTAAATAACGTAAAGGAAGAGTTGCCGGTAGAGAAAAAACCAAAAAAGGCAAAGAAGGCTAAAACCCCGCAAGAAGCCCATGTAAATGAGCCTGTCCCTCAAGCAGAAACCCCTGTAAATGATTCTATAGAACAACTGCCAGTAAAGGAGAAGGCAAAAAAGGCAAAGAAAGCTAAAACCTTGCAAGAAGTACTTCCTACCCCTGCCACCCTTCAACCAGAAACCCCCGTAAATGATTCTATAGAACAACTGCCAGTAAAGGAGAAGGCAAAAAAGGCAAAGAAAGCTAAAACCTTGCAAGAAGTACTTCCTACCCCTGCCACCCTTCAACCAGAAACCCCCGTAAATGATTCTATAGAACAGTTACCGGTAGAGAAAAAACCCAAACGAGCAAAGAAGGCTAAAACCCCAACAGAGTCAGTCCCTACCCCTGCCGCCCCTCAACCAGAAACCCCTGTAAATGATTCTATAGAACAATTGCCGGTAGAGAAAAAACCCAAACGAGCAAAGAAGGCTAAAACCCCGCAAGAAGCCCCCGTAAATGACACTCTCCCTCAACCAGAAGCCCCCGTAAATGATTCTATAGAACAATTGCCGGTAGAGGAAAAACCCAAACGAGCAAAGAAGGCTAAAATCCAACCGGAAGCCCCCGTCGATCTCCAACCTGTCACTGAAAATACTTCTTTGCCAGTAAATAAAACCAGCAAACGGGCAAAGAAGGTGAAAGAAACATCCCCACCTTCAAATGAACATACTCAACCTGAAAGTGACCCTAAAGAGGTAGTTGGTAAGCCAAAGCTAAACAAGAAACAAAAAAAAACAGAGACGGTTGCATTAAACAAGCCAAATAATATAGAACCTCAAACACTTACCTGTGAAAACGAGCTAACAGAAGAGACATATACTTCATAAAGAATACAATCCTTGAGGGGAAGAAAATGAAATAAAAATAATAAGCTTGTAAAAATAAAACAAAATAAAACAAAATAAAACAAAATAAAACAAAATAAAACAAAATAAAACAAAATAAAACAAAATAAAACAAAATAAAACAAAATAAATTAAAAAAGCTTGTTAAATACTTATAAATTTACATCATACACAGTGTTAAATATTTTATAAATGGTAAAATATTTAAAAATTCGCAAACATCCCCCCCCACACCCCCTCACCACCCCCGGGGGTAATAAATTATCTTTCATAAACAACACTTTTTTTATCCGTATATTTTCGTAAATATACCGTATCTTCATAGGAAGGAACAAAATTAGAGGGTCCGTATTTAAGTGTATTCGGTTGGTAATAAGTCGAATATTTGGGCACTTCTGTCCATTCAATATATTCCAATTTACCACTGTCATTTTTTACCCATATTCCAGTCGACTCCAATTTATTATTATATATACTATGATATTGAACGTCGTAATTATTAGTATCGTAATAATAACTATTATAACTCGTATCGTATTTGGTGAGTGGTAATATGTTCGGGGCATTTAATCTGTAATCCAGTAATATTTCATAGGATACCGTTTTATAGTATCGAATATTACTATTGGAAATATCCCTATTTAAATTGGCCAATGAAAAATCTAAATTACCGGGTGATTCAAATGGTTCAAAGAATGTATTTGACAAAAAGGGGAATTTTGTATCCTCCCCATCCATTCCAATTACAAATAGAATTAAAAATGCAAATATAACTGTAACTATACCTATACCTATAATAAATAGTTGATTCATATATATAAAGGATTATTCGATTAGTAGGGAACCTACGGTTCCCATTTACATACAAGCTCCCTTTTTCAACGGTTTCTCCTACGTGTTTTTCAACCCGCTTTACAACCGCTTTACAAAAGGGAGGGGTCGTAGGGGAACCGTAGGTTCCCTACAATATAAATATATCGCATTTCGTATAATATATATATATGAATTTTATTACCTTTGGTGGCCCTACTCCCAATTATCATAAAAGGGTGGTGGATATATGTACTCAAGCATCCGGTGAAAATACACCCTTTACAAAAATCACAGGATTTACCGACAAGGATTTAAAAAACGACCTCCCCTTTTGGAAAACACACGGTAATTTTATTGAATCCAACCCCCGTGGGTATGGCTATTGGTTATGGAAACCCTATTTAATTAAAAAAACATTGGATTCGTTGAACGAAAATGAAATACTGGTTTATGCGGATGCGGGTTGTTTTATTAACCTGAATGAAAATTCTTTGAAACGATTTTACGAATATGTAGAAATGGTTAAAAATTCTCCACAGGGGATTATTTCTTTTCAAATGAATCTTCCCGAATTCCATTATAACAAGTATCATACAATACAAAATGTACTAAATGATAGTTTATCCAATATAGAACAAATGAACCGTATTATTACCAGTGGTCAATGTCACGCCACGGTCATTATATTATGTAAGAAAAAACATTGTATAGATATAGTAAATAAATGGTGGAAATATGCTCAACAATATGATTCAATCGATGATAGCCATATTGGTAATGAATACCCCGAATTCAAAGACCATCGTCACGACCAATCTATATATTCGCTATTAGTGAAACAAACGGGGGCTATTTTTGTAAAGGACGAAACCTATTTCCATCCAAATTGGCATAGAGACGGGGGAAATTATCCATTTTGGGCAGCTCGTATAAGATAGGTTATTTACCATAAAATACGACGGGACAAGTTATTGGCAGAAAAAGGGTTCTTTTTCCACTCCCCCTTCATTTTTGCCGTACGGGTCAAATAGTTGTGTCGTCTTTTCAAAGAACGATGTTTTGTATAGTCTTCATACTCCATTTGTCCAAAGGAAACCATACGATTATGTTTATAATCATATATTTGATATTTTTTATTTTTTCGGGTGGAACGATAAATGACCCCGTGTTTTTTTCCGTATACCTTGAAGCTTTTACGCTGGGCAAGTGTCGGGTTGGACCATTTCCAAATCGGGTCGCTTTTTGGTATTTTATGTGATACAATCAGTTTTTGTTGTGGCATACTTTTTATGGTATATATTTATTATGGTATATTTTTGTTATAGAATATTTTGTTATGGAATTTATTTTTGTTGTGGCATACTTTTTATAGTATATATTTATTATGGTATATTTTTTATTTTTTGAATTGGTTTTTCAAAAAATAAAAATCATATATTTCACCCAACTGTTTATAAATATATACAAACACCCTACCACCCCCGTCCACCCTTCCACCCTACCATCCACCCCCCCATCCACCCTTCCATCCTACCAATAACATCCATTTTCAATCGCCGTATAATTATTGGGTTTTTCACTATTCGACGGTCTCGACCAATGCTCATTCATAAACAGTTTTAATACATCCGCCCGTTCTTTCAACCACCTCCCCCCGTAAATACCAAAATACATTTGCAAAACCCCCCCGACATAAATGGCGGAAGCCCCGTGATTTTCATATATGTAATTTGCAATGAGGTTTGCATACCCACCGCAACTCAATAAAGCCACATCATACTTACCCCGCAACCCGTTTAGTCTTGCATAAAACCGTGTTAATTCTATATCAAATTCGTCGCTAATATTGTCACAGTTTGTAACAGGGGGGATAATAAAGACAAATGAACAATCCGGAAACAAATCCACCCCGTCATATAACTGGCTTCTAATCTCAAGTTTTGCACGAATGGAGGCTTCAAACGGGGAAACAATCAGAATCCGTTTGCCTTTCAAGGCCGTCGTAAAAGGCCGGTTGTAAATATAATGATATATGTCCATTGCAAACCCCCAGAATATTTTTTTGGATGAAAAATTATTCTTTATAAATTGGTGAGAATGGGCGATATGTGGTATATAATGTCCCCAACTTTCCCACCCACCATACATTTCGCAATTCTCAAACGCACGTAAATACTGATTGGAATAATTTAAAATACTATCCAAATTCGACAACCGTATTCCGGCATTCCGTTTCATAATTGGAATTACTTGTTGAAAATAACTTTGTATTTCATTCGGGATTACTGGTTGTGTTCCATTGGCGATATTTTGTTGAATGACTTTACCAAAGAAAGCAAAGTTATTTTCGTGCCCGCTTATTCTTGGAATAATAAACTTTTCGTTTTTTTCTAATTTACGACTAATATAATTATATAGTAATTGATTGTCATCAAATCGTATATGTTGAAACCCGTTGGTGGATTCAATGACCGTTTTTATATTTATCCCTAATGATACAGGCATTGTATAGGGATTAAACCCCGCTGGACAAAGAACCGTATAAGGTTGTGGAATAACATCTTTACTTGTATAATTTCGAGCGGTTTCTATATGATAATGATATGTTTTAATAAACCGTGGATCATTAATTATTTCACAACCAAATACATTTAATAAGTAGGCGAATTTGTTGTCACATCCCGGGCGTCCAAATTCGAAATCAAATGCCTTTTCTTGGTTTTCTTTGACATAAAACGTATTTGGGGGGGTGCCAGTGCCGCCGGTTTCGCTGGTGTTCTTTGAAAAATGAACAATCCACGTATCTTGTGAGTCGAACCGAGGACCAAATATTTGGCATTTTGTTAAATCGGGTTGTTCCTTGAATTCGTATCGCAAAAGAGCAAATGCTTGACGTTTTTGTGAAATGGAAGTAAATAGTACATTATGGATGGTGGGGTCAAAGAAAATGTCGGCATTGGTGAATACACAATATCCATATATTCCATTTTCACGAATATAATGAAACACGTCTTTGAATGTTAACCGTTTTTTAATATTGACTTGGACGATTTTACTATTATTTTCTATTTTGGCACTATTATTTTCGTATAGTTCTTCATTACTATAGTTCCTTTCATTCAATAAATGGATTTTTGTAATATGTGGATTCAAATAGTTTTCATAAAGGCAATATTTCAGTTCCTTGTTTCTTTGAGAAGAAGTGGGATGTATAAAAAACTGGATAAATACGTGGACTTCATTGTCGGTCGGGTGAGTGGGTAGGCCGTTGAGTGGGGTAAAGGTTGCGTGTTTAGATACTTCAATATTAATCATTCAATAATTCGGTTAGTAATTGAATGATTCGATTTATAATTCAAAGAATGTATAGGTATATAGAATGTCTTTATGTTGTAGGGTAGGGAACCTACGACTCCTCCCTTTTGTAAATCGGGTTGAAAAAGGGAGTTTGTAGGTAAATGGGAACCGGATGTTCCCTACACTGGATGTTCTCTACAAACCGTAGAAAGCTTGTATGAAAATAGCGGTGACGGGGGCGGGAGGTATAACAACGTAAAAATAATATATATGATATAGTAAGATGAATGTAAAACAAATGATGGCATCAGGGTTGTATATTGCTTTTGTATTTTTTCAAACGGATTTTACAAATGGGTTTTTATTTAATAAGAAAAATCGTGATATTACCAACGCCATCATAACCGCTTCATTTTCTCCATTATTCGACAAGTGGATTAAAGACCTCACCGAAACACCCGTCGCCCCCGTGACAAATATTTTAGAAGTGGTGGAATACCCGGAAATAACGGGCGGGAAAGCCGGGGGGTATTATTTGCCAGAAAGGGAGATTATACATAAACTACCCACTCCATTTTCTTTGAAAAATTATATATATAAACTTGACACGACAGCCCGAGGACATCCGTCGCCACACCCGGCAACTCTTTCATCCTCCGTTCCACCAACCCGTTCATCCTCCGTTTCCCCAATACCTGATATAATTGAATCAATCAAAGAAACAAATCCACCGGTGGATTTCACCACTTCCTCCTATGAAATATCACTTACTCCACCAACCGAAATAGTCTCCATCTATGAACCCCCCATCTATGACCCCCCTATTTATGATATAATCAATTCCGTCAACCCACCAATCCACCTAAAACCTGATATAGAAACGTTTACAAACAATGAAATAGTATATTATATTATTAAAAAGGAACCGGCTCTAATTTCCAATAATGATTTTTCTTTGAAACTAAACAATTATGAAGGTATATTTTTAGTTACTGGGGAAGTATTGATTATTATATTGCTTTTTTCCATATTGACCGAGTTACAAAAGTTTTCGGTTATTCAAAGAAATAATTTAGAAAATCTACCGTAGGCGTCACGAGGAGGTGAGAGTGTAGAGGTAAATATTTTATAAAAAGGTAAAATATTTAATAGGGTAAAAATACAGCCATACAGGGTTATGGTTGTTTTAAATACGGTTTTTGTGGTTGTTTTTCTTGGTCTTGGTTATGTTAATGTTTTTTTTTAAATACTAAATACTGTTTTTTCTTTCAAACTGACCACATTCCTATCCTGATAATTATGATTACCTGCCATATCATCCATTAAAACGAATTTATTAGCGGGTATATAATTTACTACGGATTCTATTAAATATTTGGTCACTGCTAAACGTGTTTCCAGTATTTGCTCAGTAGGCATCACGGCAAACCATTGATATTTATTTCGTTTCAATACTTCCTCTTCGGGAATATATACCCCATATGTGTCGGGATGAATATCTAAAAACCCTTCTTCAAACAAGTCCTCCAACAAGACTGGTTTTTTGTCCGTCATTTTTTTGGTGCCAATTTTTTCGCCATCCATCAACACCATTTTCCCTTCCATCACTTTCGTCAAACACCATTGCGAATTATTCCCCAGCAGTTGGTTTTCACAACTAAACGGGATACGACTGTCCCGGACTTTTAAATATTCCACCATTTCTAACATAACGGGGTCGTTTCTTTTTGCCCCCATAAAAAACATATTTGGCATAAATAACCGTGTTTGGCGTGTCTTTGACAGGACGGGATTGTGTGACTGTTTTTGTAAATCGTATTTTGCATTGTCCAATACGGCATTTACCCCGCTGGATAAATAATTCAAATCCCCCATAAACGCCGATTCTTGTCCCCCTGCAATGGAATTCACACACTGGTTTTTATATTCCCCTATAAAAGGGACGCCATTACGGGTTTCATTAATCCACATTTCTTTCAAATTTTTACGACAAATAAAGGTATTGGGGACTACTATCCCGCCGTAATAATATAGTAATTGAGCCATTCCATATTCCCGGTAGCGTGTTTTAAGCGGGTCGGGGATCATTTTCATATCAATATTCCAGGAAGGGATTAGTTTGCTAAATGTGTCATCATCAATTAAACAAATATTGAAATCGTCGGCACAATGCAAAACAATCGACTTGATGGTAAGATGTATATAGGGTTGGTTCAAGTCGTGGGAAGAACGGGATAGGAATGATTTCCAGTTGCGTGAATTGTATTCGTATTTTGTATGGATCCATAGTTTAGGTTTGTTGTATCCATAGAGGGGCGAGTCGTTTAATAGATACTTTTGAATCAGCTTGTATTCGTTTTTATTCTCATCGCCTTCGATATAGTTGGTATATTTTTTACCAACATAACTAGCAAATAGAATAATCCCGAACAGTACCAAGTATTTGGGTATATTATTATTGTCAAAAACCATAATTTTTCTTTGAATGTGTTTATAAAACGAATATATATTGTAGGGAACCTACGGTTCCCCTACGACCCCTCCCTTCCTTTGGTGGTGTGTTGGTATTTTATTATGATTTCTTTGACCTGTTGTTGAAATATTATTTTTACTTTCTTTGGTGGTTTGTTGGTATTTTATTATGATTTCTTTGACCGGTTGTTGAAATATTATTTTTACTTTCTTTGGTGGTTTATTGGTATTTTATTATGATTTCTTTGACCAGTTGTTGAAATATTATTTTTACTTTCTTTGATGGATTATTAGAAATCCAACATTATACTTTCCTTGATGAATGATATTTACAATCCATCAAAGAAAGGTAATTATTTAAATTATTTCAATAAAAAATCCTGTAGTTTGCGAAGATGTTCCCCATCCTTTTTAATTACTTCCCTAATTTCTTTCATTTCTATAACATTACCGGTTTTATATGGGTCATTTGCAGTATTTACTTTTGCTCTTTCTAGTATTTCAAGAATTACGTGGTGTTTTACATCTTTGTCTTTTACCCCCTTTAGTATTTTGTAGGGAACCTACGGTTCCCCTACGACCCCTCCCTTTATTTGACCGGTTGTTGGAAATTCTATATTCCCTTTCTTTGATGAATTGTTGGAAATTCTATATTCCTTTTCTTTGACCGGTTGTTGGAAATTCTATATTTATTTTCCTTTCTTATAAAGAAGAAAAAACACCAATAATGTTATATTAATCGTCATACTAACAACCCCACCAACAATAAGTGAAACATCCAAAATGAAATACCCGTGTGTCAACCATAACACATTTGTTGTTAAAATAAGTATCAAAGAATAGTAGGATAAATCTTTTACGCTTTTTGTCGTATACGTTTTATATAATTGTGGAATGAGTTGAACGCAGTTTATTATTGGTGCCAAGGTTGCTACAACTACCGGTAGCATTTATATATATATCTATTTTATAAAATACAAACAATTCGTAAAGAGGTGGTCAAGGTGGTCAATGTGTTCAATGTGTTACAAACGTATATCTATCAAAGACCTGTAAAATCTATAATCCAGTTTGTACCACCAACCATTCTTTGAAAACATCTATATGACTTTTGACTTTATTAACATCCACCTTGATGCCTATTTCATATATAATAACATTAATTAACAAAATGATTGAACTGCTAAAAATGAATTTCTTTTCATATTCATTAATAAAAATCCCCCCATTTTTTAAAGGGTTGAATTTTACCATTAAAAACACACATATGAATAAATGAACAACAATAATTAAATAATGAACATATTTAATATTTACGAACGCAACCCCTAAAATCAAAAATATGTATAAAAAATGCAAAAATATATTTATCGTATTATAGTATTCGTATTCTTTCTTTGATAAATGAAGGTCAAACACTGCATTCATAATTATTATATTGTATATGTGTTGTATAGATTTGAAAAAACACGGACGAGTGACCAAAGAAAAAACAGAAAATCAACCAACGGAAGCTTGTAGGTAAATGGCTTCCCTACAAAGGCTTAAACACAAATTGATTTATTATATAAAGAAATCATTGTAAATAAATGTTTTCCATCAATGAGATGAAAATGATGACACCTGCAAATGAAACCGGTGATAAGAAGGGCAATAAATATAAAAACAAAACCCCGCCGAATATTTATTCCAATAGTTATTTATCACCCTTCGTGGAATCTAAATGCGACAATGAAGTAAATACTCAAATGATTGATAGTATGTTGGAAAAGGAAAAGCAAATGAATAAAAGCGAAACCTGGAACAAACTCAACAAGACCATTAAAATACAGAAATTGCACACGTTCGCCGAAAAATATGCCAAAGAACACAGTGTCAATGAAAAGGACGCCAAGACATTAAAAGCCTTTTTCATTTCGTGTTTGGAGAAAAACAAGCTTCAAAAATCCAAAGATTTGGTATATAACAAAGAAACACAGGAAATAACCGACATTCCAAGTTTGGTATTTCACGCAGAAATACGCAATTTCACATTGAAAAACACGGACAAGTCACGGGTTTCTACCTTAAAGTCGCTTACCCCCAAAAAGACCCCGATTGTGATTGTAGGGGATAGTATTACACCGGACGAAGATACGGAAAAACACGAGAATGAATTGTAGGGAAAATGGTGGCGGTGGCGGTGGCGGTGGTTCTTTGTATAAAAATTATTTGAAATATAATAAAATGAGTATTATATTTCAACCAATGAAAGAAGGTGATATAGCCCGAAATTCAAAGAATACGGGCGACCGGAGGGAGCTTGTAAAGACCTTTGAAAAGATGGAAATCAATACCTTATATACCTATCTTCAAGAAATAGAAGGTATTCTTTTTGAAAAGCTAAAAACCAAATACGATGAGGAGACCCCCCCTTTCAAAGAAATCCCCCTAACAGGGGAGACAATCGAAAATACGAATATTTCAATGGAAGAAATCTTTGATGAAGATTTTTTACTCGATTTGGACAATGAAGTTTATACTCAAATAGAGGAGTATGAAATAAAAGACGTTTTTTATATAACTCCTTCTTTGAAAAACAAAATTACAAATACTATTTTGGAAAATATACTATATTCTTTAGAACTAATGGCAGAGGGGGGGGAGGGCGAGGACGAGGATAACGAGGAGGAGGATAAGAATGACGATACCGTTGATGAGAATGAAGAGACCGGGGGGGATGATGAAGAGACGGGGACAGAGGAGAAACACGCTCGAAAATACGATTTGGAATTTTTAAAGGTAGAAGAATTAACAACTTTTATCAAAGAAAGGGTCGATATTTATTTTGAATTCACGTATTCCGC
>Ga0247831_1003615_pt1 | contig 22187 bp, 22 predicted proteins | sample LaCruzMarch2015__9_FD_192406 | JGI IMG/M metagenome (GOLD analysis project Ga0247831, IMG submission 192406) | Freshwater microbial communities from meromictic Lake La Cruz, Castile-La Mancha, Spain - LaCruzMarch2015_1m | ecosystem: Environmental > Aquatic > Freshwater > Lake | place: Spain...
ACCCTCCTGCGCCTCCTCGGCCTCGACGACAACAAACTCACCTACTACCACGCCGGACGCTTCAAGCAGCTCAGCCAGTTCGGCGGCACGGTGATCAAGAACCTGATCGCGTGAGGTGAGCTTCAAATGGTGATGGATAGTGGGCTGCAACCGTCGCTGCAGAACTTGTCATAAGTCAAGCCAACCCGACACCACCAATCTAGTTTGAGGAAACATCTAATCTCTTCCAATCGCGCTTTCTGCTTCAGCTTGTAGTGCCTCCAGCGCCCGAATTAACACCTGCTTAACTTCCTCCACCCACGCCTGGGCATCGCGGTCGCTTATTGACTGCGGGATGGGAACTTGATGCACAAACAATTCATGCACGCGTTGCCTTCGCAGAAATGTGCTTCCTGTCCCAGAGGGTTCATACGCTCCTTGCCACCTCTTCTGCGGTTGTTCCCAAAGCCGTCGCTTACTTAGAAGAGTGAGTTCCTCGTTTACCAATTTCTGAAGCTGGTTAATTATGGCCCTTTTTTGCTCTTCGGTGATAGTTTTTCCGGTTGGTTGCCACTCAAGAGGGGACTCCAGAAAACGGGTAAGCACATTACGCGTCAGACTGATGAGCGTGTCCATCGGACGAAGAAAGTAACCATCAAACCATCCTTCCGCGTATCGTCGCGACATCGCTTTGATTTGTTGCCACTTTGCAGGATCGACATTGATGACACGCTTATATCCAAGCCGCGCCTCCCAAACCTCTTGAAAGGCGACACTTGCTTCTCTGACAGCCAAGCCAAGACTTTCAAAGCTGTATTCTGGCACGCTTGGCCGCAGTTGTTGTGGATTTGCCCTCTCAACGAGGTGCTCTGTCATTGACCACAGATCTGCCCCCAAAGACTCATCGAACGCGTCCTTGTCTTCTGTGTCCCAGCTTTCTGGATACTTCTTTGGATCAAGATAGCCGAGATAGAACGTGCTATTCTCAAGATGACCGGCCAACTGCCTAGCAGCATCTCGGCTGACATTGCGGCTCACTTCGTTTTCAACCAAGCTGCGCAGTCCGCTGAACGCTTTTCCTTTCCGGTCTTCCGCTGTGGGAATGTCGTCGCCGACCACCAAATCCATATGAGTCAACGCTACGGTGAGGTTCGCGGTGTAGCCAGCCCCCGCTATTGCCTCCATAACTTTCCGGGCGGATTGACTCTTGAGTGAGTCTTTGCCGGATTCCACGAACAGAATGTTCTGCACCTTGGCGAACATGGATGTCGTCTCGCTGGACAGTTCAGTCGTGGGTTTCTCGTGGTCCAATCCTTGGGTATCGACAAATACACGCTCATAGCTTTGAGCGGTTGGCACCCAATCAGGGCGAAACGGACCACTGACTCGAATACCAGTCACAAGCGGCGTCAGCAGGTGCCCCCATTCCTCCTTGGTGTTTGAGCAAAACCAGCGCACGGCCTTCAAGAAGTTAGCTCGCTCTGCGCCGGATGTAGTGAACGTCCATGCTTCGGGCCACCCGGTTGAGGATTTGCGAAACTTTCCTCCCGGCAGTTCGTCAAAACGCGCTTCGATCTCTTCCATGATTCCATTCACTAGGTCTTGGAATGCCTCGGATGCCTCACCCGACCGTTGCATTTCATCAAGGGCATAGGAACGGTCTTCGTCCTTTAGTGTATCCAGTTCTCCGAGAATAGCCCCCGTTTCCAAGCGAGCTGCTATTGCGATCTCTCGAATCGTTTCGAGCGAGGCTTTCAGAAACGGCGAAGATTCAACAGGCGATGATTCCGTTGAACGCTTCGGAGGAGTTCCGAACGAGAGACTTACTCCAGCTTTGGGCTTGGGAGAATACCATCCTCCTAGCGTGTATTTGAGCCGAAAGCGCTGATCCGTATCGTCCAACAAGTCCTTCATCACAGCATCGTCGGACTCTCCCTCAATCGCTTTAAGCACAGCATTCGATACGGACTCGAGAACTTCTTGCTGCGTTTGGTGACGGGTAAGAAACGTTACGGCACCCGAAAAGTCGTTCCGGCCCGTGATGATCTCGATTTCGCAGGTTGTCGTTCGATTAGTCGAAGTGGCTGGAAAACGGTCGTGGTCGGCATCACAGCCAATCAACCGACGAAGCAAAGTTGTCTTGCCGACCCCAGAATTGCCGAGAATCAGCGTGCGCACTGCATCGCCCAGCGTCATGGGGGGCAGGGGGAGTAGCAGCTCGCGCAACGTGCGGTGGCTCGTAGCCGATGGATCGAGGTCGCCGTAAAAAATATCTACAATGGCGGGATCGAACTCACCCGTAGCTGTCGCAGCGCCGCGACTGCCAACCGAATGCAAATCCTCTCGCGCAAGCAGGGAGTTCATCTGTGCCTCAAGCTTCTTGGCCGCTATCTCATCATTCGTTCCCAAGCCCTTGAACACTTTCTTCCCGGGACGTCCATTCTCGGTTTTGAGCGGGTGACGGAACGTGATGACGTATCCTTTTCGACCCGGATTCTTTTTTGCTGTGGCAGTGTATTGAGTTTTCACGGCGCGAGGTATTCCATGATATACCAAATAAGTCAAATTATTATTTGGTATATCATGGTATATCAAATCAAAAGCTGTTGCACCCAATAAAACATTGCATTTTATGCAATCTTTTGTATAGTCTTGTCGATGCAACCCCTCAAGCAACTCGCTCAGTCTCTCCGCGCGCTGGCGGACCGGGAGCACTGCGTTTTCGCGCCTTCGGACTTGGCGGCAGCGGTGCCGGATTGTGGGCAGTTGGCAGTGTTGCTGTCGCGGGCGACGAAGGCGGGGCTGCTGAAGCGGGTTTGCCGGGGGATTTACCTTTATCCGGTGCCGGACTATCCGGCGGGGAGTGTGCTTTTTCATGCGGCGGCTCGGCTGCGGGCGGCGGAGTTCAATTACATGAGCCTGGAGACGGTGCTGAGTGATGCTGGCGTGATCTCGCAGGTGCCGATGAATTGGATCAGCGTCATGACCTCCGGGCGCAGTCATGTGGTGGATTGCGTGGACTATGGGAGTATCGAGTTCGTGCATACCGCGCAACGTCCTGATGACGTGAGCGACGAGCTGACCTACGACCCGGATCGTCATCTGTGGCGGGCCTCGGTGCGGCAAGCGCTGCGCGATATGAAGGCCACGCGCCGCAGCATGGAACTCGTGGATGAGGAGGTGGCACGTGAGCTTGTTTGATCAACTCGTGAACGAGGCTCTACGGTCGCGTGCGGAGCTCACCTCGCTGCGGCCCGTGGTGGAAAAGGAACTGCTGCATCACGACATCCTCCGCGAGATGAGCGAGGCCGGATTGCTCACGGGGCTGACGTTCATCGGTGGGACGTGCCTCAGAGCCTGCTATGGATCCGCGCGGCTGAGTGAAGACCTCGACTTCACTGGTGGGACAGACTTCAAGCGCAGCGATCTCGCCGAACTCGCCCGTGTGCTCACGGAACGATTGCGAACCCGCTATGGTCTGCCCGTGAGTGTCAGCGAACCCGTCAAAACGGGCGACAAAGTCTCCACCTGGAAGCTCACCATCGAGACACGACCCGGCCAGAGGCATCTGCCCGCACAACGCATTCATCTCGACATCTGCGCCATCCCCAGCCACGACCCGCGCCCGATGATGCTGCGCAATCTCTATGGCATCGACCTCGGCACCTCGGGGCTTATCCTCCGAGCACAGAGCCGCGAGGAGATCCTGGCCGACAAGGTCATCGCGCTAGCTTTCCGCGAAAACCGCATCAAGAACCGCGATCTCTGGGACATCGCCTGGCTCACGCAACAAGGCATCGAACTCCCGACCCTGCTCATTCCGATCAAAATTCGCGATCACCGGCGTGAGGAGGCAGAGTTCGTGACCTTGCTCACTGAGCGAACGGCTTCCCTGCAAACACAGCCTGCTATGCGCGAAGACTTCATGAAGGAAATGCGTCGCTTTCTGCCCGCTGCCACCGTCCGCGACACCATCGAGAAAGAAGCCTATTGGAGCTATCTGGCTGATCTCGTGGATGACTTGGGCAAGCAGGCGATGAAGGCATTGAAGTAACGAATGAGTCTGCATCTCCCCTGAATGCCCTGCGGCCGAAGTTGAACGAGATGATTCCGGCCTCGCTGCAATGAGGCCGCAGAAGCGCGTCGCATTTCACATAGGCTTTGACGCCGCGATGTGGACGAAGGCGGGTAAGATGACTGAAGACCTTGCGGCAGCACCAACATCAAGAACCTGATCGCGTGAAATATCCTTCCATTCCAACCATGAAACTCATCCACACCCTCCTGCTCACCACGCTGCTCGCGCATTCTTCCCATGCCTTTGGTCTGGGGCTGCAAATGTATAGCCTTCAGGAAGACTTCGACCGCGATACACCGGGCACGCTGGATCGATTGAAAGCGCAAGGCTTCACGGACCTTGAAACGAGTGTCTTTACGAAGCTGTCTGCGGCGGAACTGAAGGCGTTGCTTCAGGCGCGTGGCATGACGTGTTCCAGTCATCATGTGCGGCCAGAGACCTTGGAGAAAAACATGGCCCAAGTCATTGCGGATGCGAAGGCGCTCGGCGCGGTGCAGGTGGTGTGCCCCATCTTGCCGCATAAGGCACCACTGGACCGTGCGCAGGTGCTCAAGGCGGCGGCGAACTTCAATCGCTACGGCGCTGCTTTGAAGGCGGCGGGCCTGCGCTTTGCGTATCACAATCACGCGGGTGATTTCATCACGACCGATGCGCCAGCGGTTCCCGGTGAGACCTTTTACGATGTGCTCATCGCCGCCACCGAGCCGGGGGTGGTGAGCTTTCAGCTCGATGTCTTTTGGGTGGCGTGGGGCGGAGCAAAAGCAGCGGATGTCATCGAGAAGCATGGCCAACGCATCTGCTCGCTGCATCTCAAGGACCTGGCTCGCGATGCGAAGCCGGATGTGGCCAATCCCAAGTCCGCTCGTCCGCTGATGGTGCGTCTGGCGGCTGGCCGCGTGGATATTCCGGCGGTGATTGCGGCTGCGAAAGCGAAGGGCGTATCGCATTTCATTATCGAAGACGAAAGCCCCAACGCTGGCGCACAGCTCCCGGAAAGCTTGCAGGCAGTGAAGGCTCAGGTGGAAGAAACACCGAGCCCGAGCAAGTAGTCGGTCTCCCGCTGCATGAAGCGACTTGTTATCCTGACGCTTGCACTCTGCCTGCTTCCGCTCGTTGGAAGCGTGCGCGGTGCGGATGTGCCGTCGTTGCCAAAGGCGAACACGGAGGGCGGCCTTTGGTGGCAGCGGATGTTCTCAATGGCGTTCGATGGTCACGGGAATTTTGTCGCGCCGCATCTTGATACGCTGCACGTCACTGCCGCCAGCTTGGGTGCTGGTGGTTACCACGGTGTGTGGGATGCGGACCTGAATCGCGACATGCCATGGATGCACGGGCATGAGCAGGCCTTTGCGAATCATCCTGAAACGAAGCGCGTCGTTTACATCGAAGGCAACCGTTCTGAGAAAGTGCTGGCGCGTTTGTCTGCCGATGGACGCCTGCTGTTCACCTCACGTCTGCTGGATGACCTCAACGATCCCAAACGCCGCCGCTACATCGAAAGCCTCATCAAGCCCGGAGGACGCACCGTGTGGTTCAGTGACTGGGAGTTCATGCAATCGCCCGAGCTGAAGACAAGCCTCGGCAAACTACTCTCAACTGCGAAGGGTCTAGGCCTGCCTGCGTTCACGCATCCGCTCAATGGCAGCGTCATCACGAATGAAGCGGACTTCTGGCGCACGCGCTCGGCTTCAGCGCTCATCGGCAATGGCAGCGAGGCATTTGAAAAGTATGCCGCCATCCCGGACGACATGGCGACGGCGCTCGTGCTCAAAGACCTCGCGGAGGAGGATGCACCGCCATTGCTCGTCGAGAAGGCCGTGAGCGCATTTGGCAAGCTCGACGCCGTGGTGAACAACGCCGCGCAGGTCGGACTCGGCAACATTCACGACACCGATGCCAAATGGTTCCGCCGCATGTTGGAGATCAACTGCGTGGTGCCTTATCTCCTCATCCGCGCCGCCTTGCCGCATCTGCGTGAAGCACGCGGCAGCGTCATCAACATCGGCAGCGTCAACGCTTGGAGCGGCGAGCCCAATTTGATGCCCTACAGCGTCTCCAAAGGCGCGCTCATGACCCTCACCCGCAATCTGGGCGACACACTCATGCGCGAGGACGGCGTGCGCGTGAACCAAATCAACCCCGGCTGGGTGCTCACCGAAAACGAGGCCAAGCGGAAGCGCGAGCACGGCTTGGCCGATGATTGGTATAAAGACGTACCGAAGGTCTATGCCCCCGCCGGCCGCATCCTCTGGCCCGAGGAAATTGCTGCCTGTGCCGCGTGGCTCCTCGCCGATGAATGCGGCCCCATCAGCGGCCAGGTTTTTGATTTGGAGCAGCATCCCTTCATCGGTCGCAATCCACCGAAGGACGCGAGCACCATTCCGACGAAGTGAAGTCTGGGCGGGGCTGTTAAATCACGCGGTGCTCACGCCTTGCCGCTGGCCTCGAGAAGGTGCGCTGTGCTCCCACGTTGTAGCTGGCCTCTGTGAGGCCGGGTCTGATCGGCTCCCGTGTCGTCTCCGACTCGCCGTTGGCCAGTGCCACATCTTCGGGGGCATCGACGAGACCCCAGCTACCGAAGACGGGGCGGCCTCGCGCACTGCCGCGCTTATCGGCGCAGCGCGTTGATTAGCTCATCCACCTTGTTGATGATCTGCTGCACGGTCGCCTGATCGGGGGGATCACTGGCAGAGATGCCCAGGCCGCTCACGTTGTTCGTGTTCGCGCTGGTCGTGCTGATCGCCTGATCCAGATCAGCGAAGGACACCTCGCCAGCGCTCAGCGGCAGGCCGAAATTGAAATGCAGCAGCCCACCACTGATCGACACGTCCACCGTCGCCGGAGCCCCCACCGGCAGGGTGCTCACCCCATCCACCACCGCCCCCGTCACGGTCGGCACGGCGTCGATCAGGTCCTTTAAGCCGGTGAGCTGTGCACGCATCTGCACCGCGTCGATCTCGGTGTTCTCAATGGGAAGTGTGGGGTCGAAGGGCATGGGGAGGGAGGTGGAGAGGTGGAGAGGTGGAGAGGTGGCTGACCTTCTCCAAGTCTCCCCATCTCCTTGTCTTCCTCCCCCCCTCACGGTGTCACCGTCACGCTCGCCACATCCGTGAAGTCGCCCACCGGGGCAGCGTCGTCATAGAATTGCAGGCGGTATTCCCGCACCTCAGGCGCGCCGGGGGCCAGCAGGGGGCGCTCGTCCAGGTAGGGGCTGGCCAGGTCGATCGCCAGCAGCTCCCAGGCAGCGCCGCCGCGCTTGCTGTGGATCACCACGCCGTCGCGACCATACTTCTTGAAGGCCACCCGCACGCCCTGTTGCGTCCCGTTGCGCTCCAGCGTCAGGGCAAAGGTCGGCACCGGGTTCTCGGCGGTGTCCTCGGCCCCCACGATGCCCAGTTGCAGGCCGATGGCCTCCGTGTAGTTCGGGCTCGCCTTGATGGTCTGCACAAAGGCGAAGATGCGCAGCAGCGCCCCCGGCGGCACCGCCGTCACCCCCGCCGGGAGCGCGGGTGGGGTGAAGACAGGCAGAACGAAATCGGCCGCGCCACTGGTGCCGAGCAAGTCCTCGATCGCTGCCGTGGAGGCCGGACCGAACTCCCGCACCGCCGTCAGCCACAGGCCGCAGGCGTGCTCGCAGAATTTCGCATCGGCCACCGTGTCGGTGACACTGGCCGCAGGCAGAGCCAGCGCGGCATTCGCCAGGGGCAGTTGGGTGGCGTAGTGGTTGAACCAGGCGGCACGCAGGCCGGTCAGGCGGGGGAAGTAAGGCTGTCTTTTCATGGTGGATCGTGGGCGTTGGCGTGGGTTGTTCGGGCTGAGGGGCACCGGGCCCCAGAGAGTGTTTGGCGCGTTCCAGGTGGCTTGGTTCCAGTTCGGCATGGCGGGCTAGGGGATGCCAAGGCTCAGGCGCAGAGCCGTTCTGCGGTCGCACAGGCTGTCCCGGATGGACGACAGAACGATCCGTTCGCGCGACAGCATCGTTCTGCGCTCGTGCAGGCCCGTTCTGTCGGGCAACCGAACCGTTCTGCACGACGAACGCCTGATTCTGGGGTCCGACAGAACCGTTCTGCACGACGACCAAACCCGTCGGTCGTGCGACAGGATCGTTCGGATGCCCTGCAATACCATCCTGCAGCGGCGCAGAATCGTTTTGCACGACGACCGAGCCCTTCTGCACGACGACAGAACCGTTCTGCGGCACGACAGAACCGCGCTGACGTGCCACAAACCGGGAAAAACCGTCCGCCGCAGCGCAGAACCGTTCCGCAGGCTGCCGTAGAGGTCATGGCATAGGTGTTTTTCATCCTGAGCCGATTCCAGCACGGAAGCCGGGAAACCGGTTAGCCAAATATTTTTGGCGGGGCAGGAGTGGTCCGCACCGTCCCCGGTGTGGTCGTTGTAGCTGGCCTCTGTGAGGCCGGAGCGGAGGTTGTAGCTGGCCTCTGTGAGGCCGGTGCAAAGGAGGTCTTTAGTCTTTGGTGTTTAGTGCTGAGTCGCGGATTCAGCCTTTTAATCACCAATCACTAACCACTCATCACTCCCCCAAAATCGCCTCCAGCGTCGTCCCCAGGCGCTGGCAATACAGCGCCGCCGTGCGGATGCCGTAGTTCACCCGGCCCTGCTCCATGTTCAGGATCGTCTGGTCCGAGAGCACCCCCGGAATAGCCAGGGAATACGTGGAGCGCCCCAGCCGCTGGCGGCACTCCCGCATCCGCTGCCCCAGGCGGCGACACACCTCGTCCGGGTAGTCACCGGGTTCAGGCGCAGGCATACACCGCCCCCCTCAGCGCCCCGCCCACCCGGCCAGCACCCCCCGGGAGAGAAAGACATAGTGGTTGATGTTCCCCCCGCGCAGCCCAACATGCCGCCCCCTGTCCTCCCCACCCGATCCCTCGCCCCGCGCTGAGGCTACCGGCAGCCCGTAAACAGACCCCAAGGTCGTTAAACGAAATCTCAGGTAAGACGCGTGGCACGTTCATGGCTGGCACGGAGCCTGCCTTAGTCCCGTGGGGAGGGTCAAGATTATTTACTTACGGCTCCGCCAGAACTTTCGCCCGGATAGTGGGTCCGCCACATGCGTGAAGCATCGGGTTTGGCGGTTGCTAGCTGCCGCTGCTTTCTAGCTTCCCAACGATTGGCGTGCTCCAGTGCGCTTTTCCAGATTTCATCCCGACCCTGATGCGAGGCGTTGAACTTCCGGTCGTCAAACTCCGCCGTTACCGTGGCACCACGATGGCCCAGCGTTTGTCCTTGCCCAGCTCGGCGCGCTCGAAGTCATCGGAGAAGACCAGTTCCTTTTTCTTCGCTATCAGCTGGGCGGGAATCGAGGGCAGCATCGGCGGCGAAGGTGGATGAGGTGGATGAGGTGGATGAGGTGGATGAGGTGGATGAGGTGGATGAGGTGACGAGACAGGCGAGCGTGAGGATGCAAAGGTTCATGGGAATAAGGGCACGGCTGCAGTTCGCGAACCGTTTCGGCGATCTTGTGGGCAACATGCTCTCATCGAGGCGATTCAGTTCCTCTACTGGCCCGCATTGAGTGCCGACCCGTGGACAGACTATTGTCTGTGGAATCAGGCTGAAGAGCTGGGGCATGATTGGGGACCATGGCCAAGCGACTTCTCTCTAAATCATTCGGGGAAGTTGTGCGTGCGCGCAGGAGCGAACTGGAACTGACACAAGAGCTGCTTGCGGAACGAGCTGGCGTGCATCCGACCTACATTGGCATGGTCGAGCGTGGGGAACGCAATTGTTCTCTCGATGTCGCTTCTGAGATTGCGGAGGCTCTGGATGCCCCGCTGTCAAAACTGATTGAGGAAGCCGAAGCGCGAAATAGGAAGAGTGCGGGGGCATCGACCAAAAAGGGGAGGCCGTCGTGATTGGGGAACCCACAGGAATGGTCGGCAGGATAGCCGAGTTGCTGCGTCAGCACCCAGAAGGACTCACTTCCGGCGACATTCGAGAAAAGTTAGGGCTTGCAGCGAATGAGCAGAGCCAGCTCGACCGAAGAAGGAGAGATGTGCGGAAATGGTATCACCTCGTCGTCATACCAAACGGTGGAAATCCGAAGTATTGTCTTGGGGCAAAGCGCGAGTCTTCTGTAAATCCGACCGGCATCAATGGCAGACTGCGTGCCGAGGTCTTACGGACAGCGAGAGGTCGCTGCCAAATGTGCGGTCGCAGTATCGAAGCTGATGGCGTCAAGCTACAGGTCGACCACAAAATCCCTCAAGCATGGGGCGGAACCAACGAGGTCGATAACCTCTGGGCACTGTGTGAGGAATGTAATCATGGAAAGAAGGACTTGTTTGCTTCCCAAGACGACAAAGTTAGGAGTGCGCTAAATCATGATTCGGTGCATTTAAGAATTGGCGAACTCCTCAAGCTAAATTTCAATTCGTGGGTTCCATCTCAATTGATCGAATTCGTTGCGAACCAGGATGACTGGAAAAAACGGACGCGTGAGCTTCGCTACCTCGATTGGGAAATCGATGTGAAGCGCCAGAAACAACCGAGCGGGCGTGTCACATCGTCGTATATGCTCACCAAGTTCGGCGAGTGGCCCGAAGATCCAACGAAATGGATTCGTCAGTTTGAGAAGGAAAGAGCCGAATCAAACAAGGCCAATGAGTCAGTCGACGAGTAGCATTTTGCAGGTGCTACATGAATGGGTGAGGCTTGGCCGGTTTGCCTGAGGCATAGTAGACTCCAGGCTCTTCGAATAAGCGAAGCTGTTCGATCCCGTTTCTTGATGACGGGCGTTGCATTTGAAGTGCCGACCGAATTGCTTGGCCGATTGCCTTTGCGACGAGAGGTGGAAATGCATTGCCAACTTGTCGGTATGCGGCGGTTTTTTTGCCGCTGAATTGCCAACCGTCGGGAAAGCTTTGAATGCGAGCAACCATTCGCACAGTCAGTTTTGGACAACCTTCAATATCAAAATCTGCGTTCGGGGGATTGTCAGCGATTCCCAGGCCATCCACGTGCATTTCTCGCCACTGCTTCTTGGCACGTGTCGGCCCCAGGTCCGGCCCGCCATGTTTCTTGGAGCCACCGACGACAGTCGGCGCAATGCGATTGGCTTTTTCCGCCCAACGGTCCACCCCCTTCCAGCCACCGGCCCCCATCAAGTCTGCGATTGTTGGTCCCACACCAGCACGCTTATCGTGCGGCTCTGGCCATCTAAAATACTCGAAGTTCGAAGGGCGCATTGCAATCAACAAGAATCGAGGACGAAGCTGAGCCACACCAAAGTCGGCGGCTTGAATCACTTTCCAATCAGCTTCGTATCCGAGCTTCTCTAACTGGCGAAGAAGCTTTGCTCGGTAGTCATCAAATTTGGCTGAGGCAAATCCCGGCACATTTTCGAGTAACACAGCCGATGGAGAGCATTCCTTGATAAGACGCAGGGCATCTGGGAACATGTCACGCTCGTCATTACTTCCGAGCTGTTTTCCAGCGACGGAAAAAGGCGGGCAGGGCACACCAGCGGCAAATAGATCAACGCCCTTCCAGCGAGTGGCGTCGACGTTTCGCATATCATCGTTACGGACATCCCACCAAGGGCGATTTGCTCGCAAAGTCGTGCAGCAGTCAGAATCGATCTCGACCGCTGCTTCGCATTCGAATCCGGCCATTTCGAGACCCAGCGCTTGTCCGCCGCCTCCCGCACAAAACTCTACGACGTGATGCGTCATGCTTGATGAGGTGCTTCTTCCTCGGACACGGCGTTTTTGTCCGAGCCATTGCGGACTACATTGATGATCTTCATGGATGAGCTTTCGATTGGAGGCAGGGAGTTTGCAAGGTGAGGATTACCGGGTCGCAAGGGCGCTCCACTCGTCGAGCTTCTGCTTCAGCAGTTCCTTGGAGGGCAGGTAGAGCTGATATTGGCTCGGTGTGCAACAGCTTGACAGCAACAACCCTTGGCTTGCAGCCTTCGACGTTATTTCTTGTCGTAGCGAAAGCGTCGCATTGCACGCAGGCTGTAGATCATCTTTCATCTCGCCATGCCCAAACTCGCCGCCTTTCCGAAAGCCTTCATGGTCGCCCTTTGCAAAGAAGGGACGATGACCGTCTCCGAATGGATCAAGCTCGCCTCTACGCTAGATGTGCAAGGCCTGGAGTGGTATGCGGGCTTCCTGGAGATGGCCGATGAGAAAAACTGGCCGCGCTTCCGCCAGGAGGTCGAGGACACCGGCAAGGTCATCCCGATGATGTGCTGCTCGCCCGACTTCACGCATCCCGACGCCGCCTTCCGCGACAAGGAGATCGCGAAGCAGAAGCGCTGGATCGACATGACGCACACGCTCGGCGGGTCTTATTGCCGCGTGCTCAGCGGTCAGCGTCGGCCGGAGTTGACGTTGGATGAAGGCGTGAAGCTCGCTGCGGACTCCATCTATGCCTGCCTGCCGTATGCGCAGGAGCGCGGCATCACGCTGATCATCGAGAACCACTACAAGGACGACTTCTGGGACTACCCCGAGTTCGCCCAGAAGATGGATGTGTTCTGCAAGCTCGTCGATGCCGTGAACCATCCGAACTTCGGCGTGAACTACGACCCCTCGAACACCTACCTCGCCGGTGAGGACCCCATCGAGCTGCTGAAGCGTGTCTCGCATCGCGTCGTCACCATGCATGCCAGCGACCGCTACCTCGCCGAAGGCACCATCGAAGACCTCCGCAAGGAAGAAGGCGGTGCCCAAGGCTACGCCAAACGCCTCCGCCACGGCGAGATCGGCAAAGGCCTCAACGACTACGACGCTATCTTCACTGAGCTGAAGAGCAAAGGCTTCGACAATTGGATCAGCATCGAAGATGGAGTCGATGGCATGGAGCAGCTTGCGCGGAGTGTCGATTTCCTGAAGCGGAAGATCGCGCAGCATTGGCCCGACTGATCTTTGGCGAAGTCATTGGTGGTGGCTCGCTTCTCGGTGAAGTGATGGGGCGGCGATAGCGAGGCCGTTCTCGGCACGTATGGGGGGTTCTCCCATGAAGGTCATCGCCCACTGGTTCATGCTCACTGCTTTCGCTTTCTCAGCGATGGCTGCGGACATGACGCCCGATCAGCGAGCCTTTTTTGAGAGTAAGATTCGGCCCGTGCTGGTGCAGCAGTGCTACGAGTGCCACTCGCAGAATGCGAAGAAGCTGGGTGGCCGGTTGCTGCTCGATGCCCCCTCGGAGATGATCGCAGGTGGAGAGTCGGGGCCTGCCTTGATCCCTGGCAAGCCGGACGAGAGCCTGATCATTCAGGCGGTGCGTCACGAGGGCACCGAGATGCCGCCGAAAAAGAAGCTGCCTGAGCAGGTGGTGAATGACTTCGTGGAGTGGGTGAAGATGGGCGCGCCTGATCCCCGTGTGGAGCCGGTGAAGGCCAGGCCTGTCGCCAAGTCGAACGCTGTCTTGTGGTCGCTCGCGCCCGTGGTGCAGCCACCCGTGCCCACCGTGAAGCAGCGGGATTGGCCGCGCGATCCACTGGATGCTTTTGTGCTCGCTAAGCTGGAGGCTGCAAGTGATCGCCCGGGTCCTGATGCCACGCGTGCTGCGATCATTCGACGGCTCTACTTTGACCTCATCGGCCTGCCTCCTTCGGTGGACATCGATTCGGGTTTCAATCCCGAGCAGGCATCTTGGCCAGAGTTGGTGGAGCATCTGCTGGCGAGTCCGCATTTCGGCGAGCGCTGGGGCCGTCATTGGCTGGATGTGGCTCGCTATGCGGAGTCGAATGGCAACGATGGTCTGTCGCGCAATCCCAGCTATCCTCATGCATGGCGCTATCGCGATTATGTGATCAGCGCTTTGAATCAAGATGTGCCATATGATCGCTTCATCACCGAGCAGATCGCGGGTGACTTGCTGCCTGCGGAGTCGCCAGAGCAGCGTGATCGCCAGTTGATTGCGACTGGGCTGCTGGCGCTGGGGGCCAAGCCTGCCAAGGCGATGAATGACAACTTTGAGATGGATGTGGTGGCGGACCAGATCAACGTCATCGGCGCAGGCATCATGGGGCTGACCGTGGGCTGCGCGCGGTGTCATGATCACAAGACCGATCCCATCACGGCGCGCGATTACTATGCGCTGGCGGGCATTTTCAAGAGCACACAAACACTCTGGGGCGCGGCGGCCTATCAGGGGCTGACGGCGCCGGAGACTCCGCTGCATGAGCTTCAGGTCGCCAGGAAGGTAAGGCCACGAGCGGAGCTGGAGCCGATCTTGAAAGCCAATCCACCGCATCGCCCGCCTGCCAAGCCTGCCTTCAAGTATGCCGATGGCACGGCACTGGCGATGGGCGTGCGCGAGGCCAAGACAGTGGTGGACTGCAAGCTCAACATTGATGGCGATGCAAAGAAGCTGGGGCCTGCGATCCCGCGTGGTTTCGTGGCCGCTTGTGGTGCCGGTGATGCCTCGCTAGTGCTGGATGCCAAGCAAAGCGGTCGGCTGCAACTGGCGCGCTGGCTGGCCAGCCCGTCACATCCCTTGACCGCACGTGTGATGGTGAATCGAGTCTGGTTGCACTTGTTCGGCGAAGGCATCGTGGCCACTCCCAACGACTTTGGCTTCTACGGCGAGCGCCCGACGAATCCCGCCCTGCTTGATCATCTGGCCACCCGCTTCATGAAGGACGGCTGGTCGATCAAGCGCCTGGTGCGCGACATCGTGCTATCACGCAGTTATCAACTCGCCAGTGGCAGTGGCGAGGGCTTTCATCAACGTCGTCGGCTCGATGCTGAAGAGCTGCGGGATGCGATGCTCGTGGCCTCCGGTTCGCTCAATCCCCAGCCCGGCCAGGGATCGGTTATCCAGCATCGCGATGTGCTGATCAATGAACTGCCGCCTCTGCATCAGCCCAGCCAGCATCGCAGTGTTTACCTTCTGATGCTGCGCAACTCCATGCCACCCGAACTAACGCCGTTCAACCTACCCGATGCCACCACGGTCACTGATAAGCGAGACCGTTCAGCCTTGGCCACGCAGTCGCTGTATCTGCTGAACAACCCTTTTGTCATCGACCAGTCGAAGCGCTTCGCATGTCGTGTGCAGGCCGTCGATGGCGATGTGACGGCACGACTGCGCCAGGCCTATCGCTGGGCATTGGCTCGCGAGCCCACGCTGCCTGAGTTGCGCCGGGCCGAGGAGTTCTTCCGCGAGTTCGACCTCAGTTTTGTATCGAGTGCGAGCAGCGAACGCCCGGATCAGAGTCAAGCCTGGTCGGCTCTCTGTCAGGCTTTGCTCGCCAGCAATGAACTGCGCTACGTGGATTGAAGATGGATGCCTATGAACTCTCCGATGAACACGCTTTCTCGCCGCCAGATGCTTCGTGCTGCTTCCTGCGGCTTCGGCTATGTGGCCATGTCAGGCTTGGCAAGTGCGGCTGCGGCGGCCGGGCTTGAGGAGCGCCCAGCACGGCACCGTGCACGAGCCCAGCGGGTTATCTTCCTGAACATGTCCGGCGGACCGGCGCAGCTGGATACCTTCGATTACAAGCCGCAGACCGTGCAGAAGCCTCACGCGGGGTCGATTGCAGGGTTCAAACGTCGCGGCCAGAGCGGCCTGTGGGTGTCGGACATGCTGCCCAACATCGCGCGCCATGCGGACAAGCTGTGTGTCATCAATTCGATGACGGCGGACACGAGCATTCATGCGCAGTCGATGCTGCAGCTGCACACGGGTGACCGGCTGCGGCCTTGTCCCAGCATGGGCGCATGGGTGGCGTATGGGCTGGGCACGGAGAACAAGAACCTGCCGGGCTTCATCAGTTTTAACACCGCTAAGCCTGCCGAATACAGCGCGGCGCAATTGCCCTCGGTGTTCGGCGGCACGCCCATCGGTGTCAATGGAGAGGACATGGGGCTGGCAACGATCGGGAACATCCAAGGCGACCATTTGCCGATGTCGGTGAAGCGTCGCCAACTGGATCTGATCCAGGCGATGAACCACGATCATCTGTCCGCACGCAAAGACGACGCGCAGTTGGAAGGCGTGATCCAGACCATGGAACTGGGCTTCCGCATGCAGGCGGAAGCCCCAGGATTGCTGGATTTGAGCGGTGAGTCCAAGGCCACGCTGGAGCGTTATCGCGTGGGCAAGAACTATGATGCGGGCACCTGCAAGGCGAGTGACTTCGGTCGGCAGTGCTTGCTTGCGCGCCGCTTCTGCGAGGCGGGGGTGCGCTTCATCGAGCTGAATCATGGCAGCTGGGATCAGCACACGGATCACCGGCGTGATCTCACTGCGAATTGCGCGAGCACGGATGCGCCTATCGCGGCGCTATTGGATGACCTCGATCAACGCGGGCTGCTAGAGGACACGCTCGTTGTGTGGGGAGGGGAGTTTGGCCGACCAGGCCTAAAGCCAGGCGCGGACAAGGACCAGACCGGCCACCAGCATCAGGCCTTCACCTTCTGGCTGGCAGGCGGTGGCGTGAAGCCGGGGCATGTGCATGGGGCTACCAATCACGATGGCAGCCGCGTCGAAGAAGGCGGCGTGCACTTCCGCGATCTGCACGCGACCCTCCTGCACTTGCTCGGCCTTGATCATGAGAACCTCGCCGTCGTGAGCGGCGGACGACGCATTCGCCTCACTGGCCTTCAGGGTGGCAAGGTGGTCGATCCGCTCCTGGCTTGATGCTCCATCTCTGAAGACGGCCCGCCGCTCCTTGTGTCATCTCTAGTGACGACGTTCGGGTTGAACCCCTCCTGCTGAGATTTATCGGCGGACTTACTCTGCCCACCCGCGCCACAACCACACGAGCGTGTCGGCCAGCGTGTGCTCGAAGACGCGCTTGTCGCAGTGGCCGGTCTTTTTGCTGAAGACGTAGCGGTGGTGGTAGCCTTTCTGGTCGAGGGCGACGTTTGTGCGCATGCCGGCCATGACCCAGTTGTGGTAGGTTTCTTCGGGATCGTTGGCGCGGTTGTCGTTTTCGGAGACGTGGGTGAAGATGCGCAGCGGCTTGGGCTCGCTCGTTTCGATCAATTTCATGCCGGAGTGATACTCCCACGCGCCGAGCGGATACTTCCCCTCCTCGGGCGCGTCGTCGTCCTGCTGGTCCACAAAGGTGCCGGAGTAGGCGATGATGCGGCGGAACCAGTCTGGGCGAAACCAGCCCATCGTGAGCGCGGCAGCCCCGCCGGAGCTGCAACCCATCACCGCACGGCCCCAAGGGTTCTCCGTGAGCGCAAACTTTGGATACGCGGCGCGGATCTCGGCGTTGCTGAGCACGGCGGGCAGCACCTCGTCGTGAATGAAGCGGGCGAGGCGATCCGACATCGTGTCATACTCCAGACCGCGCTGGCTGTTCTTGCCATCGTTGCCGCCATTCTGCACGGCGATGCAGACAAAAGCGGTCAGCTTGCGCTTCGCGTCCTTGGAGATGGTCAGATTGTCGAGCGCGTTGCTGATGAGCTTCAACTGGCCAGGACCATCGTGAATGACGAGCAGAGGAGCCTTCTGGCCGTCCTGGTAAGCTGCGGGCACATACACCGTGATCTTCCGCTCGGTGTTCACCTTCTTCTTGTCCGGTTCCAGCGTCGTGTCCTTACCGTCGAAGATCTTGCTGTCCGCCAGCTTCATCATGAACTCGAACTTCCGCCCCTTCGGATTGCCTTTGTCCGTCAAATCTGGATCGATCTGATACTCCGGCCCCACCTGAAAAGCCCCATCGCCCTCATTGCCGGGACGCTCGGTGTAGGTTTCGGCGGCATGGAGTGAGGCGACAAAGACGAGCGCGAGGGAAAGCAGGGGGTTCATGAGAAATGGATCGGGCTGGCTTAACGAACGAAGTGAATGGTTTCCCGCAGATTCACCGCACCTCGGGGTGGATTCCTTCCGGCGCACTGATGCATGAGTCGAATCGGCTGGCGATGCAGCGCTCCGTTTGGAGGTGATCCGCTGTCGTAATTCACACAGTCTTTGTCGTCGCATGAGCGACACGTCTTTCGTTATGCTAACTCCATGAAATTCCTCTTTTGTCTGGGACTCCTCACTGCTGCTGCTTTGGCCGATGACCGTGCCAAGCTCTCGGCCCTGCTCGCGCCAGGTGGTGTGGTGACAGTTCCGGCTGGCGACTACCATCTGGACGGTACGCAGCCGATCCCGATGCGCTCCAACACGACCGTCATGGCGCATGGCGCACGCTTCATCCTGCCGGAGACGCTGCCTGATCAGGCTCGTGTCGTGCTTTTCGCCGGAGAAAACATCTCGCACTTCGCTTGGCACGGCGGGGAGTTCATCGGGCAGGTCTTTGATCCGGCGAAGAAGGACAACACCTGGGAGCCGAATGCGAACACGAAAGGTATCGAGATCACCACGACAATCGCAGGAGGCACGCACGATGTGCTTTTCCGCGACGTGAAATCGAACGGCATGGCCGCCGCGGTCATCGGCGTGCATGGCAAATACGGCGCGAAAGGCGAGAGCGCGGTTGAGCACTACGCCGAGCGTGTCGCTATCGAGAGCTGCACGCTGCTGCGCAGCGGGAAGTTCATGTGGGACTATGGCTACCTGTGGCAGATCATGACCTTCCCCGAGGCGTATGAGCCCTGGGAGGTCGAGCGGGCGAAGAAATTCTTTCGCACCGATCTCATGCGCGAGGTGACCTTCAGCGGCGACCTCTTGAAGCTCGATAACACGACCAAGCCCATCGCCGTCAGCGCCTCCGACGAGCCGAAGGAAGCGCTCACGTTCATGGGGGCGGACTTGCCCAAGAACATCGTCCGTGGTCGTCAATACTTTGTGGTCGAAGCCACACCCACGCGCCTCAAGATCGCCGATGCTCCAAGCGGAGCCGCCATCCGTTTCGATGGCGATGGGAGTGGCCAGCTCGCCTTCAACATCCAGGCCACTTATCTCGCCGCTTATGCGCCCACTGGCAGTGGACCCGGCAAAGGGGCCTTTGACATCGTCGGTGCGCGCGATCTGCGCGTCACCGGCTGCCAGCTCAGCGCCATTGGCGACACGATGCACATCCAGCGTTGCCGGAACATCATCTTCGCGAACAACCACATTCTAGGCAGTCGCATGGGCGCGTTCTTTTTGGCCGAGTTCTGCCAGAACGCCAACATCACCGGCAATCTCGTCGATGGCACCAACGGCAGCCGCGTCATCAGCGTCGAGAAGAGCTGCACGGATGTCACCATGACCGGCAACACCTTCCGCAACGGCGGACGCGGCGCGTGGATCAACCAGCCCGTGAACTTCATCATGACCGGCAACGTCTTCGTCAACAACACCACCAAGAACGAGCCCGACATGCGCCATGGCCGCATCGCCTACCAGACCGCGAAGCCGGGCCAGTTCCCTGAGCTTTACTTCACGATCTACGAACCCGATGCCACCTACGGCCCCATCATTGTGCGCGACAACATCTTCGTCCTCGGTGAATCCGCGCCCGAAGAAGCCGTGACCTTCGCCCCCAATGGCCACGACATCCTCTTTACGGGCAATACCTTCCAAACCAAGCCCGTCAGCATCGTCGTCGATCCCAGCTGCACGACCACGCAGATCGAGAACAACTCAGGTGCGAAGACCGTGAGTAAGTCTGTCGATTTCAATCACGGGCGGCGGTGAGTGATGCCCGGTTGCCAAGGTGACTTCGCATGGCAATGTGGACCGTATGACTCTGACCTTGCCATTGCCCCTCGCTATGGAGCGGACTCTCCAGCCTGCTCATGCCAAGCTGCTTCTCGCTGTGGGTGCCTTTGTGGCGGATGAGGTCACTTTGGGCCAAGCGGCTGACATTGCGGGCATTTCGCAGACCGAAATGATGCGTGAGTTGTCGGAGAAGCGCATCCCGCTGCATTATGATCGGGAAGAGTTCGCCGAAGATCTTCAAACCATCGCCACACTCCATCAGAAGTTGAAACATGGTGGTCATCAGTGACACCTCGCCTCTCACTGCCCTGCTACTGGCAAACCAGGCCGAGCTTCTGCGGGCGCTTTTCACCCGTGTGGTAATTCCACCCGCGGTTCAGCGTGAGTTGTTGTGTGCTCACACGCAGCTTCCTTTATGGATCGAAGTCATTTCGCCGCACCACATCCCAGCAAGCATCACTGATGGAGGACTGGACGCTGGCGAGACAGAGGCAATCGCGCTCGCGCTGGAACTGCATCCAGACACACTCTTGATGGATGAGCGTCTGGGAAGGCGACTGGCTTTGAAACACGGACTGCCTGTCACGGGCTTGCTGGGCCTGCTAGTGCTCGCGAAGCAGCAAGGACTCGTCGAACAGATCGTCCCCGTGATTCAACAGCTTCAAGCCAAAGGAAACTGCTGGTTTGGCCACGACCTCATCTTCACCAGGAATACCTTCCAAACCGAGCCCGTGAGCATCGTTGTTGATCCGAGTTACACCAACCCGTTGATCGAGAACAATCAGGTGGGAAGACGGTGAGCAAGCCGGTGGATTTCAATCACGGGAGGCGGTGAAATCACCTTTTCATAGCATGGGTCGCGAGTTTATCCTACAAAGCAGCGATTCCTGACCAGACCCTTGCCGAATTTGCTGCCACGTTTGATCGCACTGCGCTTCAGCCTTTGCTGGCGGAGGTAGTGCAGCAGCGGCAATTGATTCTGGCAAAGTTCCCAAGGGAGGATTTGGGCCGATTAGAAGTAAAAGACTATGCTGATGACCGTGAAGATCGCTCAACTCTCTCATGGCTGCTGGCGAAGGGAACTCCCGCGCTTGGTGATATAAACGGAGTAGCTTTTCGTGCTATTGGTATTCACAAACTGAAACGGACAGGTTTATATCGAAGCACACTCAAAGAAGCTGGAGAGGCAAACGATGATTGGCTAAGGCTGCGGGCAGCTTTCGTTGAATGTTGCGAACTTGCTGCTCATGAGGAATGGGAAGCCATCGACAAGGTGTCCGTATCGAATTGGATTCCGCCTATTCGCACCAAACTACTCCAGGTTTATTTCCCGGAGGAAGTGCTGCCCATTTACACGCCCAGTGAACTCAACCATTTTCTGGATGCTCTGGACATTCCGTGTCCGACAGGAACCGGTAAATGGGTTGCCACCTCCAATCGCAAGTTGTTGGAGTATCTACGGGCCATGCCAGAAATCTCCGATTGGGGCACTATGGAAATGGCGGCTTTACTTCGTGGGTGGTTTCCGAAATCCAAGGTCGGGCCTACAGGAATAAGCCAGCCGGAAATGGTGCTGAAAGCCATGCGCGAAATGGTCGAACTAGACCCTGTGGAAAACGAGCAAGTCACTCCCGAAAAGGTTAGGGGCTATGTTTTGGAGAACTATGGCATGGACATCGCCGCCTGTGGCACCGTCATGGCTGACATGGTTGCTCCTGGGCTAACGCAGACAAGAACCTCCAAAGTGCCACTTCACCTTCGACTGTTGGAGCGAGTGAGTTCAGGCATTTATCGTCTTCTGCCAGCCGCTGATGAGTTGCTGTCCGACATTCAGGATCACGAACCGAGCCCCCCCTTTCCATGCACCCATCGCTGAACCACATCCTCTATGGCCCGCCTGGCACGGGCAAGACCTACAGCGTCATCCGCCGCGCTGCGCGTTTGATCGCCGGGCGTGACCTGGATGACCAGGAAGCCAAGCAGGTCTATGACGAAGCCTGTGCTAGTGGTCGAATCCGGCTGGTGACATTTCACCAGTCGTTCAGCTATGAGGACTTTATGGAAGGCATCCGCCCCGTCATGGATGGAGGTGGCAGCGCGCGCTTTGAGGTGCGGGATGGCGTGTTCAAGCAGGTGACGACGGAGGCATTGTTTGCGTGCCTGGAGCCGAAACAGAATGAGGATGAGTTTGAAGCGCATTGGAATGCGCTGCTACTTCAAGTTGCCGATCAGGGAGAGCTGGAGATCCCTGGGCTCAAAGATGCGGTTTGGATTTTGAGCAGCACCGAAAAGGGCAATTTGCGAGCCGTTAACAAGGTGAGCCAAAAGGAAATGGCCTGTGGCCGCAGTGCCATAGCCAAAGTCTGGCAAGTGCTGCGTCCGCAAGTGCGGGTCTCATCCATGGAGGTTTCTGCCGCTTTGGAACGAGGAGCGCGCTTCGGCGTAATTGCTGCCGTTTACAATTTCATGCAAGGGATCAAGCCTGCGGTGAACCCCCCCGTGCAGGGCGAGCTTTCATTGCCCTTAGCGAACATAACGCCTA
>Ga0247831_1003619_pt1 | contig 22173 bp, 14 predicted proteins | sample LaCruzMarch2015__9_FD_192406 | JGI IMG/M metagenome (GOLD analysis project Ga0247831, IMG submission 192406) | Freshwater microbial communities from meromictic Lake La Cruz, Castile-La Mancha, Spain - LaCruzMarch2015_1m | ecosystem: Environmental > Aquatic > Freshwater > Lake | place: Spain...
TGTTCTACCGGATTGTTGTGTGCGGGGATCACGCCGAAGCCAGTGAGCTGCGCCGAAAACGGATCAAAGCCGATCACGCGCATCCCTTCCTGGACGACGCCACGGAAATGGATCACCACCCGCCCGAAGCCGACGCCGAGCGCCGAGCCCAGCAAGCCCAGCAGCATGCCTTGGTAAAGGAACACCCGCACGATCTGGCCGGGAGCCGCGCCGAGCGCTTTCATCACCCCGATCTCCCGCCGCTTCTGGATCGTGACCGTGAACATCACCGCCATCATCGAGAACGCCGAAACCAGCACGATGAACGACAGGGCGAAATACATCATCACCCGCTGCTGGTTGATGAGGGAAAAGAACGCCTGGTATTGGTCACCCCACGTTTCCACAAAACGATCCGGCCCGAGCGATTTCCTCGCCGCCGCCGCGATGCCTTCCGCTTCATACGGATCATCCAGCCGCAGCGCGATGCCCTGCACCTGCGTCCCCAAGCCCGCCAGATCCTGCGCCAGCGGCAGCGGCACGAACAGCTCCGGCGTCACCGCCATCTGCGAAGCGGAATAGATCCCCGCGACCACGGCTTCCTTTGGCAAAACGAGGCTTTTAAGCCCTTTCAAAATCTCACCGTCCATCTTCTCCGCATCCGTTTCCAGCAACGCGGTGTAGGACTTGTCGATCTCCGCTTTCGCTTCCGGCGTGAAACGCAGCACTTCGGGCCGCTCCGGTTTGCCCTTCTCACGCACCCGCCCCTCCAGCGCCAGCAGCAAGGCCTCGATCAGCGCCCGCTCCGGCTCGCGGATGTCGTCCGTGTAGATTCGATGAAGGGCGTCATATGCCTCGATCAGTTCCTCCGCTTTTACCGTGAAGTTCTCGCCATCCTTCTCCCACTCGCGCCCCAAGGCTTTCACCGCGACGGCCCACTCCTCGGGAAATGCCTCGCGGACGACCGGTTTCTCGGTGGCCTTGTAGGCCTGCATCACGCTCTCGAAATTCCGCGTGGAGTATAGGCGGATCGTATCGCCCACTTGGAGCTCGAACTGGGTCGCGACGAGGGAGGAAATCACAGCCCGGTCGTCGAGCCCCATGTCGGCGCTCGATTCAGGGAAATTTACGCGGTCGAGCATGTCGGCGACGCCCTTCACCTGCGCCGCGTCGGTGGTATCGATGCCCCGGAAGGAAACCGGCCGCTGCCAAGTGCCGACGTCGAGGATCACGTTGTCCGCCACGTAGGCCGTCGCGGCAGCAACACCGGGAAGTTTCGCCGTCTCAGCAGCGAGATCCTGCCACGGCGGCGCATTTTCCATCTCATCAGGCAGAGCCAGCGCCGGTGTCTTCACGAGGATGTGCGGCGTGAACCCTAACAGACGCCCTTTCACATCCCGCTCCAACCCGGCGAAGACGGCCATCACCACCACCAGCACTAAGACGCCAAGCAATACACCGACCAGTGAGATCAGGGTGAACGAGGAAAGCACGGCGCGGCGCGGATTGAGATACCGCCTCGCCAACATGAAACTAAAGGATCGCTTTTTGATAGGCCGCAACCAACCCCATACCGGGCAGGGAATCAACCAAGTTCTCAGCACATCGTGGCTGGGACTTGAAGTCCCAGTCCGTCGCGGGGACTTGCAGTCCCCAAGTTTCAAAACTCCCGGAGCAGCATCCGCCCGGCGATTTCCCGCAGACGCGCACCGTTTTCCCCGAATACCGCCAAAGCCTCCAGCGCCTCCGCCGTAAGCCGCGCGGCCTCCGCCCGCGATTCCTCTAGCCCCATCACGGCCGGATAGGTCGCCTTCGCCACCGCCGTGTCCTTGCCCGCCGTTTTCCCGAGGTTTTCCGTGGTCTGCGTGACATCGAGGATGTCGTCGAGCACCTGGAAAGCCAGCCCGAGCGCATGGCCGAATTTTGTCAGCGCGGCGATCTGCGCCTCATCCGCGCCCGCCGACATCGCGCCGAGCCGGATGGAAGTGGTGAGCAGCGCAGCGGTCTTCGCCTCGTGGATGCGGATCAGCTCCTCCAGCGAAAGGGATTTCCCCTCCCCTTCCAGATCGAGCACCTGCCCGCCGATGAGTTTCCTGCTACCTCCCGCAGAGGCCAGCTCCGCGATCATTTCCACCGACTTCGAGCGCGCCAAAACCGCGAAGGCCTCGGTGAGCAAGGCGTCCCCGCAAAGCACCGCCATGCCCTCACCATAAACCTTGTGGCAGGTCGGACGGCCGCGGCGAAGGTCGTCGTCGTCCATGCAGGGCAGGTCGTCGTGGACGAGAGAGTAGGTATGCATCAGTTCCACCGCGCAGGCGGCGGGCAACGCATCCTGCCTTTTTCCGCCACATGCCTCCGCCGCCGCGATGCAAAGCACCGGCCGCAGCCGCTTCCCTCCGGCGAACACACAATACCGCATCGCCGCATGGATCGTGCCGGGTCGTTCAATTTCCGGCGGTAGGAAACGATCCATCGCCGCGTCCGTATCGGCGGCGGCCTGTTTCAGATATCCATCAAAATCCATTGCGTGAAAATCCATCGCCCAAGTGCCCTTGGAAAGCATTTTCCGTGGCGGCGGATGCGGGCCGTCAGATCATCCCTATCCCTTTGTATTCGCCGCCGAGGATTTTACCGATGTTCGGAGCCTTCAGCCAGCCGCCTAACAGATCTGCGTAAACGCTGCGAAAATCGACGGTGTGGTTGAGGTCGCCTTGCGAAAGTTCGGTGAGGCTCGGGTATTTCCCGTAAAGCCCGCCCTTCACGCCGCCACCAGCGACGAACATGCAGGACGCCTTGCCGTGGTCGGTGCCCGCGCTGGCGTTTTCGGAAACGCGGCGGCCGAACTCCGAGAATGTCATCAGCGTCACTCGCTTGTCGTTGCCCTGCTGCTTGAGGTCGGCGAAAAACGATTTCAACGCCGAGTCGAGCTGGCCGAGCAAGCGGTCATGCGAATTGATCTGACCGTTGTGGGTGTCGAAACCGCCGTGGCTCACGTAATACACCCGCGTCGCCATGCCTCCGGCGATCATCCTCGATACGAGGTTCAGGTTCCGCGCGATCGGGGTTCCGTCGTATTGCACGTTCGTTTTATGCTTCGCAGCGACTTCGAGAATTTTCTTCGAACTCACCTGCGCATCGAGCGCCACGCGTTCGAGGAAATCGAGGTTCGACTCCCCGGCGAGCCCACCCACTTTCCCACCCGCGGGCATGTCGATGGAGCCGCCGTCCGTCGGGCCGTCCTCATCGTCGTTGCCGGGTTGGTTCAGCTCGGAGAAAAACTCCTCCGCCTGCGCCTGGTTCCCGCCGCTGTGGATCCAGCGGTAAAGCTCAGGCGAGCTCAGGCTCACGCCCGGATTCCGCATCGCGCCGAAACTCTCCGGCGTCGATTTGTTGAAGCTCATCCCGACCGTAGGATCGACCCCCTCGCAGGCGTTGTCGAAATAACGGCCCAGCCAGCCGGTGTTCGCGCGGTTCGTGGTGTCCGCTGTTTCCCAGATCGAGGTGGACACGAAATGCGAGCGGTTCGGGTTCGGATAACCCACGCCCTGCACAACGCCGAGCCGGCCTTCCTTGAAAAGCGATCCAAGGAAAGGCATCGAGTTGTTGAGCCCGATCCCATCGCTAAGCCGGATCAGATCCTTCTGCTTTTTCGCAAGCTTCGGCCTCGCCTTGTAATACTCATCGTTGCCGAACGGGACGAGCGTGTTGAGACCGTCGTTGCCACCCGCGAGCTGGAGCACGACCAAGATCGAGCCGTCCTTGCCGGTGGTGAATTGCGTGGATCGGTCACGCGCTTCGTCACCGAGCTCCGCGAATGTCCTGTCGATGAATCCCGGCAATGTCCATGTCGCCGAAGCGCCCAGCACGGCCGATCTGATGAAGTCCCTTCTCGTTTTCATGGTTTTGGTTGTTTTAGCAAAGTTGGTAATAGGGCGTGCTCAGCATCAGGTGGCAGAGCTCGCCGAGTTCCTTGTCGGTGAAACTCACACCCTTTTTCGAGTCCGCGTAGGCGATGAAAGAGTCCCGCGCCTTCGCAGGGATGGGAACGCAGAAAAACCTCCCGATCAGCCCGTCCACAAGCTTTTCCGTCTCATTGCGACGGGACTCGGGGGCGATCTTCGGAAAGTCCGGGCCAACGGAGCCGCCGCGCATTCCGCGCCTCTCGGCGAGCTTACCCAGTTTCCCATCGCCGCGCCCCATCATGCCGCCGACGCTTCCTTTGGTTAGGCTTCCTGCGAGATTGTAGCGGGTGAGCAAGGTGTTCGTATTGATCCACGCTTTCCCCCAATCCCAGCCCGCCACGTTCGGCGGCATAAACAGCACCTGCCCGAGCTGGGTCTGCCCCATAATCGGGAAACCCAGCGGCGCGGACTCCATCTCCAGTTCCTTGATAAGCTGCACAAGGTATTGCACCGGGGATTTGATCATCGTGGCCATCGCCTCCTCGCCGTAGAACTCGCTTGATAGGAAAATCTCCCGGAGCACCGGTTTCAGCACATAATCGTTTTTGCGGAAGGTCGCCGCGAGATCCTCCATCGCCGGGTCCACGGGTTTCTCGTAGGCGAAGAATTCCCACAGCTTGGTCACCATGAATTTCGCGCAGGCATCCTTTTTAAAAATCAAGCTCACCACATCCTTGCCGTTGTAGGGGCCGGTTTCACAGAAAATTGTTTTCTCTCCATCGTCCCAAGCCCTCGCGCTCTGCATCACCTCGCCGTTCAGGCGGTTGAGTTGGTAGCCTGTGAAGGCCCGCGCCGCCTGTTTCACATCCTCTTCGGTGTAATTCCCCTCGCCGAGGGTAAAGAGCTCCATGATCTCCCGCGCGAAATTCTCGTTCGGCATCGACTTACTGGAGCGCTGCGTGTCGAGATAAAGCATCATCGCCGGATCGCGGACGACCTGTTGCGTAAGTTCACGGAAATTCCCGAAAGCATGATTGCGGAACAGCTCGTTCTGTTTCATCAGCAGCACCGGTTGTTTGACCTTCTGGATCGATGTCGCAAAATGATCATGCCAGAAAAGCGTCATCTTCTCGCGCAGCGGCGCTTTCGATTTCAGCATACGGTTGAACCACCAATGCTGCGCCTCCAAACCCTGCCTGCGGGATTCCCTTTGGATTTCTTTCTGTATCTCTTGACGCTTTTTCGCCGCCTCCTCGTCAGACATACCGCGCGTGTCCGCCATCATTTCCCTCCGCTCCATCATCATCTCCGCCATATCGGCCATCGCGGCTTTCAAGTCCGCCCACTCGGGCTTCGGATGCGCCTCCACCGGCTCCTCGGGATTGAGCAGGAAATCCACCGCTTTCTCCCTGCCCATCGCATGGAAACGCCCGATCTCATCCGGCGACCCGCCGAAACCCGCCCGACCCAACAGGTGCCTTGCCTCTTCCTTCGTCCAATTTCCTTTTGCTGGCGGTAACATGACTGTCTCCTTATTAAACCGAAAACACCGCAAAACCAACACGGTTGCGCGATTTCAAAACTTCCCCTAATTTTTCGTCCCCACGCTACATGACCGAACTCCTCTCACCCGCCGGAAACTGGGACTGCGCCCGTGCAGCCGTCGCCGCAGGAGCGGACGCGATCTACTTCGGCCTGCCGAAATTCAACGCCCGCCTCCGCGCCGACAATTTCACCGAAGCCGACCTCCCGGAGTTGATGGCCTATCTCCACAAGCACGGCGTGAAAGGCTTCGTCGCGATGAACACCCTAATCTTCACCGGCGAACTGGAGGCCGCCGAGCGCCAACTCCGCCTGATCGCGGACGCCGGGGTGGACGCCCTCATCATTCAGGACATCGGCCTCGCGAAAATGGCACGCACCATCACGCCGGACGTGGAACTCCACGCATCCACCCAGATGACCATCACCTCCCCCGAAGGACTCGCTTTCCTGGAAACCCTTTTCCCGATGGAACGCGCCGTCCTTTCCCGCGAACTCTCCGTGAAGGAAATCGAACGATTCCACTCTTCTTCACAGATCACTGATCACCCGGCACCGATCACTCCTCTGGAAGTCTTCGTCCACGGCGCATTGTGCGTCGCCTACTCCGGCCAATGCCTCACGTCGGAAAGCCTCGGCCAACGCTCCGCCAACCGCGGCGAGTGCGCCCAAGCCTGCCGCATGCCCTACGAGATCGTCGTCGATGGCGAAACCCGCGATCTCGGCGAGCACCGCTACCTGCTTTCCCCTCAGGATCTCGCCGCCGTCGATCTCATCCCGGATCTCGTCCGCGCCGGCGTGAAAAGTTTCAAGATCGAAGGCCGCCTAAAAACTCCGGAATACGTCGCCGCCGTCACCCGCGTTTATCGCAAGGCCCTCGACGCCTGCGTCGCAGTGGCTGGGACTTGCAGTCCCAGTCCGTCGTCGGGACATCCTGTCCCGACAATCACCCCCGAGGACAGATACGCCCTCGAAATGACCTTCTCACGCGGCCTAACCACCGGCTGGCTCGCAGGCACCAACCATCCCTACCTCACCCACGGAAAATTCGGGAAAAAACGCGGCCCCTTCCTCGGCACAATCATCGAGGCACAAAACGGCTGGATCCGCCTCGACACCCGGCCCTCGCAACAAACCCCACCGCTCAAGGCCGGCGACGGAATCGTCTTCGACGCCGGCGAGAACCGCGATCTCGAACAGGGCGCCTCGATCTGGAAAATCGAGAACGACCGCATCATCTTCCACCGCACCTTTTCCGGCATCAACTTCGACCGCATCCGCCCCGGCGTCACCCTCTACAAAACCGCCGACCCCGCCCTCGAATCCGAAATCCGCAAATTCTGGCAATCCGCTAAACCAAAAATCAAGAAAACCTCCATCCACATCACCCTCACCGGCCAACCCGGCGATCCGCTCACCGCATCGGTCGCAGGCTTTGTCTCCAAGGCGTCTTCCACGATCCCGCTCGAACCTGCATCGAACCAACCGCTCACCACCGAAACTCTCGAAAAGCAACTCTCCCGCCTCGGCGACACCCCCTACGAACTCGCCTCCCTCGACAACCAAATCGAAGGCAACTGCCACCTCCCCCTTTCCGCCCTCAACCAACTCCGCCGCGACCTCGTCACCAACCTCTCCCAAATCAATAATCAGCAACCTGTCCGTCGTAGCCTCGGCGAAGTCGGATCATCAATCATCAATCGCCAATCTTCCCCCACCACAACCGAAGCCCTCTTCCCACCGATCACCGACCTGTCCGCCATAGCTCCAGCGACGGAGGATCACCGATCACCCGGCACTCCAAAACTAAGCGTCCTCACCCGCACCCTCCCCCAACTTGAAGCCGCCCTCGAAGCCGGCATCCCCCAAATCTACTGCGATTTCGAAGACCCCCGCCGCTACAAGGAAGCGGTATCCCTCTTCAAATCCTCAATCATCAATCCTCAATCAACAATCATTCTAGCCACCCCCCGCATCCTCAAACCCGGCGAAACCGGCTACCTGAAACTCATCGAGCGCGCCGAACCCCACGGCCTCCTCCTCCGCAACCTCGCCGCCCTCAACTACTACAAAGACCGTAGCGACATTGTGAAGATCGGCGATTTCTCCCTCAACGTCGCCAACCCTCTCTCCGCGAAGCTCCTCCGCGAAGCCGCCCGCCTCGATCGCCTCACCATCTCCTATGACCTGAACATCTCCCAAGTCCTAGACCTGTTAGGAAAAACCCCGCCGGAATGGTTGGAACTCACCCTTCACCAGCACATGCCGATGTTTCATATGGAGCACTGCGTGTTCTGCACCTTCCTCAGCTCCGGCACCACCTACAAGGACTGCGGCCGACCCTGCGAAAAGCACACCGTCCACCTCCGCGACCGCGTCGGCCAGCTCCACCGCCTGCAGGCCGATGTCGGCTGCCGCAACACCCTCTTCAACGGCCGCGCCCAGACCGGCGCCCGCTTCCTCCCCCAGCTTCTCGCCTCCGGACTCCGCCATTTCCGCATCGAGCTCCTCGACGAAAACCAAACCGACGCGCTCTCCACCATCCGCTCCTATCAGGATCTGCTTTCGGAAAAAATCTCACCCGCCACGCTCCTCAACGAAATCCACGCCACAGAGAAACTCGGCGTCACCGAAGGCACCCTCGCGTAACCGTGGCTGGGACTTGGAGTCCCAGTCCGTCGTTGGGATATCCTGTCCCAACGCTCTCATTCCCAAGCTTATAAATGCCCCCACGCTCGCGCATAGGCAAATCAAGCCCCCGCCGGCATTACAATCCAATAAACCGCTTTGAAATCCGGGATCTTCATCATCCTAGCCCTCCTGATCTCCTGCGGGGAAAAGCCTGCCGCTCCCCAAGGCTCCCCCGCGCCCAAAAGCAATCCCACGCTCGCCGCCGCGCAGCTCGCCCTTGCGAAAAACCACCTCGATCACAACGAGCCCCACAAGGCCGTCCCCTACCTCGTCGCATCCTTTTCAAACCAAGCTTCGCCCGAAACCCAATCCGCCCTCGACAAGATCCTCGCTTCCACGGAATTCACCCTGCCCGTCAAGGAGCTGCGCCACCCTTTTCCCGTGCTCCGTTTCAAAGCGGCGGGCGAAAATCTCTTCGTCGCCGTCGGGGTTGAATACCCGACCGTGATCCGTTGGAAACTTTCCGATGAACCTTCCGTCGGTGCCGTCATGTTCCCCGCGAAAGCCAAAGGAATCACCCACCTCAACGTCTCGCCGGACTCGAAATTCATCATCGTCCACCGCGATGAAATCAACTTGCTCTGCCATGCGGGAACACTGAAACCCATCGCCGCCCTCGGCACGTTCGCGAAAGGGCTCGATCCCGAAACCTGCCAGCCCTTTTCGGAGAACGGACTGTTGTTCGCGCACCCGACCACGGATGCGAACGGCTTGCAGATCTGGCGCATCCACGACTCCAACACCGGCGAAGCCCTGCGCTCCGAAACGCTCATCCCGAGTTCCGCCTTCGTCACCTCCGCCATCTTCGGGGGCACCACCCTCCGCATCGAAATGAATGACGGAAGCGCATGTGAAATCCCGCTCGCGGGTGACGCAGAATTCCACCCTCCGTCCTCCAAGAAAGCCACCGTCTCCGAGCGCCCCGCATCCGGCATCAGGCTAACTGCGGAAAACACACTCACCATCCATCGCACGCTGCGCCTGGACTCCGAAGAACTATCTAACAGTTCAGGAAACCTCCTCAACGCCCTCAACGGATACAAGCTCGATCCCGCCACCCAAACCCTCACGGAAATCCCCACCCCGAACCGGCTCGAAACCCTCGCCAAGGAGCTACCCGGCAGGCTTCCGGAAACAATGCGCATCTTTTCTGCGGAGACACCCATCACCCGCCGGCTCGCCGACGCCTATCCCGAACAGTTTCCCGAACTCACCGCAGCCGACCGTGCCCACGCTGACATCATCAAACAAGTCTTCGCCACCGGCGACCGCGAAGCCACTCTCGCCGTGATCGATTCCGCCACCCAGGGGCTGCCCTTCGCCACCGCCCTGTTCCTCGCGCTGGATTCGCAGAAACCGGAGTTCATCTCGCGCGCTATGGAAAAAGCAACCGACCTGCCTCCCGCGTTGCTCGCCTTGGCGAATCGCGGGGTTCCGCCGGACACCGACTTCGATCACCTCCGCCGCACCCAGGATTGGCATGGCTACGAATCCCCGGATTTCGCTCCGCTCCTGAACCGTTTCCGCAAGGATCAAGCGGATCACCTTTTGTCGCTCACCCTTCCCGATGATCCGTCCGAAGACGACATCTCTGCCTTCTCGCTGCGTCTAACAGACTCCGCAACCATCGATACCCACGGCCAAGCCATCATCGCCGGGAAAGCCATCGCCGCCGCCCGCATGCTTTCGGAAAATCCCAAGCACGCCGCCACCGCCATCCGTCTCGCCGAATATGCGCAACGCCTCGGCACACAAGCCGCGGAGTGCCTGCGAGTCCGCGCCACGGCTTTCGTCACGCTCGCCGATTTCGATACTGCCCACGCGACGTGGATCGATCTCATCACCCACCAACCGGAAGCCGACCACCTCCCCACCGACTACACCGAGGCCGCCCATACCGCCTTCGAAACAGGCAACCCTCGCCAAGCCATCGAGATCCTCAACACCGGCCTCTTCCGTTTCCCCAACGCCCCCTCCGCCGCGATCCGCTCCGGTTGGATCGCCCTTCTAACAGACCACACCGAAGACGCCATCCGCTACCTGAAACACGCCACCAAACTGGGACTTCCTCCCGCCGAAATCGAAAACACTACCGCACTTTTAGCCATCGCCCAAAACATGCTCGGCGATTCCACAATGGCCGCCTCTCATCACGCCCAACTCACCGCCATAAGCCCGAAGTGGAACAACTTAGATAACATCGACTCACTCACTTGGCCCGAGTCCTTTAAGCAATCCCTACGAGAAATCATTTCCGGCGGGGCGGAAACCGAACCGTGGCCGTTACCGGAAAATGATCCGACAGATACGGCTCCCTTCCCCGGAGAACTCCCGATCGTAGAACCGCCCCTCCCTTCGAGATGAAAATGTGATCCACCTTCCACTGCCGGTTCGGATCGCTCATCCAGAAATGCAGCGTGCCGCGTTCTTTCACCCCGGCGTTCAACACATCGTAGGTCTCGACCATCCCTTCGAAACCTTGCACCGCCGGGATCGGTGTCCGCTTGCCCGCGAGGAAAGACACCGCCGGATTCCCCTCCACCGCATTGAAATCCCCCATCCATAACACCGGATCGTTATGGCGATTCATCTTCACCAATCTCTCCACCATCAACCTCACGCCCTTTTCACGCGATGGCTGGTTGATATGATCGAGGTGCATGTTCACCACCCAGATCCCCTGCCCGCTCGCCCGATCTAACAGCCGCACCCAAGTCGCGACACGCGGGATCTCATTTCCCCATGTCATCGATCCAGGCTTGTCCGGCGTATCGGAAAGCCAGGTCATCCCGCTCTTGTCCCCATCCACCGCAAAGCGATCCCTTTGGTAAAAGATCCCCGAATACTCCCCCTCGCGCATGCCATCTCTGCGCCCCATCCCCACGAAGCCGTATTCCGGCAACGACGCACGCAGATCCGCCACCTGCCCGTGCAGACCTTCCTGGATGCCCAGGAAATCCGGTTGCTCCACCCGCAGCATTTTCACAACGCCCACCACCCGCTCGCCCCAGCTCCGCCGACCCTTGTCGCCCCCGTTCTCGTAGCGGATGTTGAACGTCATCGCGCTCACTTCCATCGCCCCGTCCTCAGAAACCGCGACCGCCCTCGGAACCCGCTTCTCCCTTTCACATGCCGCCACCAAAAACAGCGCCGCCGCAATTCCGATAAACCGTATCCACATCCGCCACGAAACTCACACCCGCCGCCGCAGACGTCAACCAGCGCCTGTCACCGCCCGTTTTTTGGGATTGCCAAACGCCCGCCAAGCCCGCATGTTCCGCTCGTTGTCACGACGGTTGGCGGCTTCGGGATCTTCTCCCTTGCCACCATGCCACCGGTCGAATCCCACGTCACCTCCCGCCGCGCGCGATGGAATCCACGACCGGAAACGACCCCCGCGCCGTCCCCCTTTTTCCAAGCTCCCGTCGGATTTCCATATCCCCGGTGAAGCCCTAGAACCCTATCCGCCTCCACGTTTCCCACGCCGTCATCCATCAGCAAAGAACGACGCACCCGATTTTTCACTACTCTCCCGAATGAGCAAAAACACCACTGACGACCTTTTCGAAATGCCTCCCCCGGAAAGCAAAGCAAAGCCCGCGTGCAAAACCGCCGCTAAGAAGGTCCCCGCCAAAAAGGCGGCCAAGAAAGCCGAGAAGAAGGTCGCCGCAGTAAAAACAGCTGCGAAAAAAGCGGTGGCAAAGAAAGCTCCTGCGGCCTCTGAGGCACAACCCGCCGTTATCGAGAAACCCTCGCCCCTTGCAAGCGCAGCACCCCTTCCCATCCAAGCCCCCGCCCCGATCCCTCCGCCGCTGCCGGAGCCATCCGCGCCACGCGAGGAAAGACAACCCGAGCAACCACCAGCCAACGACAACCCACGCATCGGCCGCGTCCCAGGCGGCGGCCCCGTCAATCATCCGCCATCCCACCACGATGGCCAACAGCCCATTTCCCGCTCCAAGAAACGCCGCGAGAAACGCAAGCGCCGCCGCGACCAAGGCGGCGAACTAAACCGGGGCAACCGCAACGAACCACATGAGCGCCGCGAACATTGGAACGAAAACCGCCCTGAGCGCAACGACCGCCAAGCGCCGCAGGAAGACCGCTCCGCCACCGTCCTCAACGGCCCGGTGATTGAGACCAAAGGCCTCCTCGAAATGACACCCAAAGGCTTCGGGTTCCTACGCCTCCCGGATGCCAATTTCGAGCAGGCCAAGGAAGACATTTTCATCTCCCCGGAACTCATCCGCCGCCATTCCCTCCGCCACGGCCAATGGCTCCACGGCCAATACCAGACCAGCAACCGCGGCCCGCAGCTTGTCGAAATCCATTCCGTCAACGGCATGCCTCCCGAGGAAGCCGCCGTCCTCCCTCACTTCGACGAACTCAAGGCGATCAACCCCAACAAGCGCATCGCTTTCGAAACCACCCCCGACCGCTACACCACCCGCGTCGTCGATATCGTCGCACCCGTCGGCCGCGGCCAGCGCGGACTCATCGTCTCGCCCCCGCGCTCCGGAAAAACCACCCTGCTCCTCCACATGGCGGAGGCGATCCGCGAAAAATACGACGAGCAGATCCACCTGATGGTTTTGCTCGTCGATGAGCGCCCCGAGGAGGTCACCGAGTTCCGCCGCGCCCTCCCCGGGGCAGAGATTTACGCCTCCTCCAACGACGAGCAGGCGCGCAACCATTGCCGCATCGCCGAGCTCGCCATCGAGCGCGCGAAAAGACTCGTCGAGGCCGGCAAGGACGTCTTCATCCTGATGGATTCCATCACCCGCCTCGCCCGCGCCTACAACGCAAACATGGGCGGAGGCCGCGAAGGCCGCAACCGCGCCACCGGCTCCGGCGGCATCACCATCGGCGCCCTCGAAGTCCCGCGCCGCCTCTTCGCCGCGGCCCGCAACACCCGCGGCGGAGGCTCCCTCACCATCCTCGCTACCGCCCTCATCCAAACCAACTCCCGCGCCGACGAGGCCATTTTCATGGAGTTCAAGGGCACCGGCAACATGGAGCTCGTCCTCGACCGCAAGATCGCCGAAAACTACGTCTATCCCGCCGTGGACATCTTCAAATCCGGCACCCGCCGCGAGGAACTCCTCCTCCAGGAACACACCCTCCACAAAATCCACCTCATCCGCCGCGGCCTCTCCGGCCACCGCCCCTTCGAAGCCATGGAGCGCCTGCTTTACTTCGTTAAAAAGTTCCCCAACAACCCGCAGATGCTTATGGAGATCAAAGGCTAGGGAGTGCCGCGCTTCCAGCTGGCTTCCTGCCAACCGCGCAGCACAAACTTCATCCGTATTTAAAATTTAAAGTTTAAGGTTTTGAAACAGCACACTCTCTTCGTCGAAAAACTCCCCCCCTTTGCCTCCGAGTCCCGCCACCTCCTGCACGATCTCCGCGCCTCCCTCGCACTGCCCCGCATCGCTTCCCTGCGCGTAGTCAACCGCTACGACATCACCGGCATCGACGAAGCCGATTTCCAGATCGCCACGACCCGCATCCTCTCCGAGCCACAGGTCGATTCCATCGCCAACAACCTCTCCCTCGCGGAAAACGAACACGCCTTCGCTCACTCCTACCTCCCCGGCCAGTTCGACCAGCGCGCCGAATCCGCCGCCCAGTGCATCCAGATCCTCACTGGAAAGGACAAACCCGCCGTCACCTCTTCGCGCGTCATCATCCTCACCGGCGAGCTTTCATCCGCCGAGATCACGTCAATCAAATCCTACGTCATCAACCCCGTCGATTCCCACGAGATCAACGTGGGGGCGATCTTCGGTCGCCCAGTCGTCCCAGAACCCAAAGACATAGAAATCCTCCACGATTTCCTAACAGACACCCCGGATAAAATCCGCAAAGCCATGTCCCTCGCTATGGCCGAGGCCGACATCGCCTTCACCCAAAATTATTTCGGCACGGAGGAAAACCGCCCGCCCACCCTTACCGAGATCCGCATGTTGGACACCTACTGGTCCGACCACTGCCGCCACACCACTTTCCTCACCGCCATCGACGAGGTCACCTTCGATCCCGGCACCGAAGTCATAGGGGAAACCTACGATATCTATCGTAGCATCCGCGAGAAACTAGGACGCGACGACAAGCCCGTCACCCTGATGGACATCGCCCTCATCGGCATGCGCGAACTCAAAGCATTCGGAGAACTCGACAACCTCGAGGTCTCCGAAGAAATCAACGCCGCCTCCATCGTCGTCCCGGTCACCCGCACCGTTGACAACCCCAATCTCATCCACCATATTCTGTCTGATGAAAGCCTCTCAGCTCTCCCCGAAAACCTCGCCCGCCAAGCCCGCGAATTCCTCCAAGCCGCCAGTCACGCGAGCCATGGCGGTGGCGCAGGTCGAGGCCGCCCGCAAACAGATGGAACGGATCTCGTCTGGGCCGAAAATGCAGGGCAACTGATCCTCGCTTCCTTTTTCGCCAAACATGGCGATCCCATTTCCTCATACACCAGCGAGCATCAGGTATGGTTTGATGAAACCAGGATCCGCGCCCTCAAACGCACCTGGCCTGGCGTCTTCGGCCAAGTGCCCGTCCAAGCGGATGACTCCTCCGCGCTGGATCGCGAGAACGCCGAACTCCCCGCCTACCTCCTCAGGATGGCACTCCACATCGCATTGTTTGGAAGCGACCTCAAATTCGAGGGCGTTTCCATCTCCACCGAGCCGGGACTCGTTATCGGCCAAGCCTCCGGCCAACCCAGTGCCGTAATTTCCCAAGAATGGATTCAGGCCGCTGACCCTTCACTTCCTCTCCCCAGTCTCGCGCAAATCGCCGACTACATGCTCGAAAAGGGCTTCCACCCGGTTGCCAAATCCTTCTTCGGCTGGTCGCATCCCAATGGTATCGCCGTGATCGACGCGAAACCTGACAACTTCATTCTTTCGGAAAACGGCGTAGTTCCCATCGACCTTCAGATCGCCCCCGTGCCTGCCCGCATTACCGAGGAATGGCTCATCCAGTTCAAAAACGAGACCCACAACCACCCCACTGAGATCGAGCCCTTCGGCGGCGCGGCCACCTGCCTCGGCGGCTGTATCCGCGATCCCCTCTCCGGTCGCTCCTACGTCTATCAGGCGATGCGCTTCAGCGGCGCGGGCGACCCGCTCACACCCTTTTCCGAAACGCTCCCCGGCAAACTTCCCCAGAAAAAGATCTGCCAGGTCGCGGCCAAAGGCTACTCCTCCTACGGCAACCAGATCGGCCTCGCCACCGGCCAGGTCGCCGAGGTCTACCACCCCGGCTACGTCGCGAAACGCCTTGAAATCGGAGCCGTCGTCGCCGCCGCCCCACGCTCCAACGTTTTCCGCGGCTCGCCAGCCCCCGGCGATGTGATTCTCCTCATCGGCGGCCGCACCGGACGCGATGGGGTCGGCGGCGCGACCGGTTCCTCAAAAGAGCACGCCGAAACCGCCCTCGAAAATTCCGCCGAAGTCCAGAAGGGCGACGCCCCCACCGAACGCAAGATCCAGCGCCTGTTCCGCAACCCGCAACTCACCCGCAAAATCAAGATCTGCAACGACTTCGGAGCCGGCGGCGTCTCCGTCGCCATCGGTGAAATCGCCCCCTCCCTCGTCATTAACCTCGATGCCGTCCCGAAAAAATACGACGGCCTCGACGGCACCGAACTCGCCATCTCCGAATCCCAGGAACGCATGGCCGTCTGCATCGACCGCTCGGAAATCGCCTACTTCATCGCCGAGGCCGACAAGGAAAACCTCGAATGCGTCCACGTCGCCGACGTCACCGACTCCGGCCGCCTCATCATGCATTGGCGCGGCAAGGAAATCGTCAACCTCAGCCGAGCCTTCCTCGACACCAACGGCGTCCAGCAAACCGCCAAAGTCCACGTCACGGACTGCCGACTTCAGTCCGCAACCTCTCCCACCGATCACCGATCACCGATCACCGATCACTTGGCCTCCCTCAACATCTGTTCCCAAAAAGGCCTCGGTGAAATGTTCGATTCCTCCGTCGGCGCCAACACCGTCCTCTGGCCCTTCGGCGGCAAACACCAACTCACCCCGCCCGACGCCATGGTCGCGAAATTGCCGGTGCTGGAAGGCGAAACCGATCACGCCACTTATATGGCATGGGGCTTCGATCCCCACCTTTCTGAAAATTCCCCCTTCCTCGGAGCCGCCTACGCCGTCACCGAATCCGTCTGCAAGGCCGTCGCCGCTGGAGCACGGCTCTCCGACATCCGCCTCACCCTTCAGGAATATTTCCCCAAACTCGGGCAAGACCCAAAACGTTGGGGACTTCCCTTCGCCGCCCTGCTCGGAGCCTTCCGCGCCCAGCACGAACTGCGCCTCGCCGCCATCGGCGGCAAGGACTCCATGTCCGGCTCTTTCAACGACCTCGACGTCCCGCCCACCCTCGTCTCCTTCGCTCTCGCCCCCGGCCTCGCCTCCCTCGCCCTTTCCCCCGAGTTCAAGCAACCCGGATCTACGGTATCCATCGTAGAAACCCCCATCCTCGAAAACGGCCTCCCCGATTTCGACGCCCTCAAACAAACCGCCGAAGCTCTCCACAACCTCAACAAGGCCGGAAAAATCCTCTCCCTCCACCACATCGGCAAAGCCGGCCTCGCCGCCGCCATCACGAAATGCTGCCTCGGCAACCACGTGGGAGCGATCTTCGGTCGCCCGGTCAACCTCTTCAACGAAGCCTATTTCCAATTCCTCATCGAACACACCGAAGCACTTCCCACTTACCTAAACTCCCGGGAAATCGGCACCACCACCGAAGCCGAAACCCTCACCCTCAACGGCGAAACCCACTCCCTAGCCGATCTCCAATCCGCCTGGCAATCCACCCTCGAGCCCGTCTACCCATCCCGGCCGGAGGCCGGATCGGAGATAGTAAATCGTGGATTGATGATTGTAGATACTCCGCTCCAGTCATCCACCATCCGCAATCCACAATCCACGATCTCAAAACCAAAGGTTTTGATCCCCGCCTTCCCCGGCACCAACTCCGAATACGACTCCGCCCGCGCTTTCCAACGCGTCGGCGCAACCACCCACATCGAGGTCTTCCGCAACCTCTCCGCGAAGCACATCGCCGAATCCATCTCCACCCTCGCCTCGAAAATCGGCGAATCCCAGATCCTCTTCATACCCGGCGGTTTCTCCGCAGGCGACGAACCCGACGGCTCCGCGAAATTCATCGCCACCATCCTCCGCAACCCGCGCATCTCCGACGCCATTTCCGACCTCCTCGAAAACCGCGACGGCCTCGTCCTCGGCATCTGCAACGGCTTCCAAGCCCTCGTCAAAACCGGCCTTGTGCCCTACGGGCAGATCGTGGATAGCGGATCGAAGATCGAAGATTCCCATCTACAATCGACGATCCACAATCCGTCGGCACAGCCGACATTAATCCACAACGACATCTCCCGGCACATCTCCCAATACGTCCAAACCCGGATCGCATCGAACTCCTCCCCTTGGCTCTCGAACATGGCCGTCGGCGAAATCCACACCGTCCCCGTCTCCCACGGCGAGGGCAAGTTTTTCGCCACGCCGGAAACCCTCGCCGCCCTCGCCACCAACGGCCAGATCGCCACCCAATACTGCGATCCCTCCGGCACCCCCACCATGGAACACCCCTTCAACCCCAACGGCTCCCTCGCCGCCATCGAAGGTCTCACCTCCCCTTGCGGCCGCGTCTTAGGGAAAATGGCCCACTCCGAGCGTTTCTCCGAAAACGTCGCGAAAAACATCCCCGGAAACAAAGCCCAGCCCATCTTTTCCGCAGGAGTCCTATATTTCTCCTGATTTGCATAATTTTGGTTCTTCGTGGAATTTTATGGAGCAAGGGAGAGCTGCCGCAGAAGAAGAGGATTCTGTAAAAAGCCATTTTTTCTTGCACGAGCAGTGGAGCTCGAATCGAGTTATCACTTGCTATTTTTTCACCACTGCCATTCAAACCATTACTCAAATTGTCGACTGGGGTAATAACAAATGCACAAATTCCTATATTTTGTAAAAGTTGTAGCGGATTGGGTGCATCACGAAAATACTCCTGGCAAGACTTGCATCGAGAAAGCCCTGCTTCCCCTCTCACGCAAGCATCCCGCTCTCCACGAGTTCCTCTGGTTCGGACTTAAACAGGCTTGGGCCTGCGTTTTCGGAGCGCTCCTTCTCGCGGGTATCCTTGTCACTCGGCTGTGGTATCCCCAGATCCCGCTCGCACGCTACGACTTCCTTGTCTTCTACGCGGTGGGCATTCAGCTCGCTCTCATTCTCCTGAAATTCGAATCCTGGCGGGAACTCTGCGTAATTTTCCTTTTCCACCTCATTGCCACCGCCATGGAGCTTTTCAAGACTTCCGATGCGATCGGCTCGTGGTCGTATCCGGAAAACTCCTTCCTCCGCATCGCCAACGTCCCGCTCTTCACCGGCTTCATGTATTCCGCCGTCGGTTCCTACATGGCTCGCGCGTGGCGGGGGTTCCATTTCTCGTTCACCGGCTTCCCGCCGATGTGGCTCGCGTCAGTCATCGCGGTTTTCGCCTACGCGAATTTTTTCACCCATCACTACCTCCCCGACATCCGCTGGCCACTCATCGCGTTGGGAGCATTCGCGTTCCGGAAAACTCGTATTCTTTACACACCAAAGAACCGGACCCTAAAAATGCCACTGCTCATCGGCTTCTGCCTCGTCGCGTTTTTCATCTACCTTGCCGAGAACCTCGGTACGGTTGCCCGCGCTTGGCAATACCCCGGCCAGGAAAATGGCTGGAAGCCCGTCCATTTCTCGAAGTTCACCGCATGGTATCTCCTCATGCAGCTTTCCTTCATCCTCATCTACGCCCTTCGCCACCTTGAGACGAAACTCGACATACAGGGACCGGAGAAGATCATTCCCGGGAAAGCGGTATGAGTCGCCTTAGCCGTAAACATCCCTGCGGTGCCCGACCGCAACCACGAGAACCAGAAGCTCCCCGTCCCGGATCTGGCAAAGAACGCGGTAATCGCCAACCCGGTAGCGCCAAAGCCCCGCGAGGTCCGCTTTCAACCCGAAATCCGAAATCGGTAATTGGTTCCTAGTAATTTGACCACAGAGACACAGAGAACACGGAGCTCTCGAAGCAACATCATAAAGTGTTTCGCATTATTTTCCCAAACCTCTGTGTTCTCTGTGTCTCTGTGGTAAAGACCGCTGATTTTAAAATTGAATATCGGTTTTCAGGTTCAATCCTCTTCCGAAACGGTTTGGATCACCCTCCCCGGCAATCCGATCATCGAGGTAGGCGATGATGTCAAGCTGCGCGTTCTTGCCGAGTTTGCGAATTTCCTTCAATGCCCGGTCGTCGAACCTATAGACCCAGTTCACGCTTCACCTCCTCGGCGGAGTGGGTTTTGCCCGGCCTCTCCAATCGTTGCCTGGCCAGATAGATGTCCTCAAGATCCTCAAGATCCTCAAGATGTTCGAGGATCGCCTCGCGGGCATAGAAGGTTTTGGTGCGCTCGGTCTTCTTCGCGAGAACATTCAGGCGCTTTTCGATTTCTGGGTCGAGACGGATGGCGAGCATGAAGGGATTTATCTTGCTATACGTGTATCGCAAGAACCATCTCAACCAACGATCCGCACCTCATCCGCCTGAACGAGGCTTTCGGTGACCCCATTGATCTCCACCAGCAATTCCCCCGCCGTGCCGATGCCCTTTACGACACCCTCGCGGCGCTTGTCGGCGGAGAGGAAAGAGACGCGATGTCCTGTCAATGCGCAGCGCTCGCGGATCGATTTCAACATCCCCTCGAAATCCACACCGATCTCCCCAATACGGCGCGCAAGGCGCTTGATGACCGAGTGCAGCACCTCCGCACGATCCACCCCCTCGCCGAGTTCCTCGCGCAGCGATGTCGCCGCGAGTTCCTCGGGAAAGCACGCGGAGTTCACATTGATTCCGATCCCGATGATCACGAAATCCGCACCCGCTTCCACCAGGATGCCCGCGATTTTTTTCCCGGAAACTCGCACATCGTTCGGCCACTTGATCTCCGCAGAGGGGACACGAGCCTCCAACGCCTCAGCGACCGCAAGTCCCGCTGCCAACGAAAGCCGATGCCACAGCGCCGTCGATTCGGCCGGACGCAGCAGGACGGAAAACGCCAGGTTCTCCCCCTTCGGTGAAAGCCATGCCGCCCCGCGCCGACCCCGCCCCGCCGTCTGCTCGTCTGCAATCAGGATCAAACCCTCCGTCGTTCCCTTTTCCGCGAGGTCGCGGAGTTCGTCGTTCGTCGAGGAAACCTTCTCCCGCCAGAGGAGCCTGAAGGGATCGGGCAAAAAGACCGCCACATGATCGAACTCGCTCATACCAGCTCCACGAAATCCAACGCGATGTCCAGCGCCGGAGCCGAGTGGGTCAGCGCGCCGACAGAAATAAAATCCACCCCCGTCTCCGCGATTTCCGCGACCGTTTCCAAATTCACCCCGCCGCTAGCCTCGAACTTAACGCGATGCCGAACATCGCGCATCGCCACCGCCTCGCGGAGTTCCGCCAGGTTCATGTTATCCAGCAGGATGTAATCCACCCCTTCAAGTTTAAGGAATACTTCCACCTGCTCCAGCTTGTCCGCTTCAAGCTCGACCTCCACTTGCGGTTTCTCCTCATTGAGCTTGCGGATTGCCTCTTGTAACGCCCCGATTCCACGCTCGGTAACGAGATGATTGTCCTTCACCATTGCACGGTCGTAGAGCCCCATGCGATGGTTCATACCGCCTCCGTCTAACACCGCCTTTTTCTCAAGGGCGCGGTAGCCGGGTGTCGTTTTGCGGGTATCGAGAATCTTCGCGTTCGTGTGTTTTACGAGAGAAACGTATCGCGATGTCAGCGTTGCTACGCCGGAGAGGCGCTGCAGGAAATTCAGCGCTGTCCGCTCCGCCGTGAGTATGGACCGGGCCTTGCCCTCCACTTGCATCAGCGTCGTTCCGGATGGGACATTGCTCGCATCCTCCACGAGCACCTGAACAACTAATGATGGATCCACCTCAAGGAAAACCGCTGCCGCCAGCTCCATGCCCGATATCACGCCCTCTTTCCGCACTGTAACGAACGCCCGCGCAAGCCGGTCATCCAGCGCGAAGTATTGCGAGGTTACATCGCCTGTCCCGATGTCCTCCTCCAACGCCATCCTAATCAACTCGTGCGACATGTAGGCAGTTGATACGCTGCCTCCGCTCGGATGAAAAGTGTCGAGTTGTCCATGCAATCAACCCCACAAAACGTGAACCTAAAACCCTGGAGGTTTGTGACCTGCATGGAGTCGTTAAGAAGGTCGTTGCTCCTCCTCCTCGGTGGGAGCCTTCGGAAGTTTGTCCACCTCTTCGAGCAGGTTCACGATCTCGACGCCACGGACGGCGGAGGCATCATGCTTAAATCGCAGCACCGGAGTGGATTTGAGGACAACGCGTTTCATCACCTCTTTCTGGATCGCTCCGTGTGCCTTATTCAGCTTATCGATGATCGGCTCGGCTGATCCGCCGATGACGCCAATCCACACCCTGCCTTCTTTCAAATCCTGCGTCACCTCGACAGCGCTGACCGTGACAAGTTTCCCGTCCCATTCATAATCATGCTGGATCACCGTGGAAATTTCACGGCGAAGCAATTCGTTCACTCTGTCGATGCGGCGGGACATGGTAAAAGACTCAAGACTTGGAGACACATGACACAAGAAAAGAGATGGAAATGCGCGTAAGCAAAAGTCTTGTGTCTTGTGTCTTGTGTCTTGTGTCTTGTGTCTTGTGTCTATCAGAGGGTTTGCGCGACCTTATCGAGCTTGTAGCACTCGATGATGTCGCCTTCCTGGTATTCGTTAAACTCGCCGAGGCGGATGCCGCATTCGAAATTGGTGCGGACTTCCTCGACCTCCTCGTGGAAGCGGCGGAGGGTGGACATCTTGCCATCGAACACCGGGATCCCACCGCGGATGACGCGGGCGTGCGCCTTGCGGTGCACCTTGCCGTCGGTGATGAAGCAACCGGCGGCCTTGCCCTTGTTGACCTTGAAAACCTGG
>Ga0247831_1003625_pt1 | contig 22127 bp, 17 predicted proteins | sample LaCruzMarch2015__9_FD_192406 | JGI IMG/M metagenome (GOLD analysis project Ga0247831, IMG submission 192406) | Freshwater microbial communities from meromictic Lake La Cruz, Castile-La Mancha, Spain - LaCruzMarch2015_1m | ecosystem: Environmental > Aquatic > Freshwater > Lake | place: Spain...
CTTGAGAAAACAAAGAAAGGGGGAATGGCCCATGACGTCACCACAGAGGGGGGGTCCGGGGGGGCATCCCCCCCGGCATTCACACGTACACCGGCACCTCCAAAAGCCCGAGCGAAGCTGTTTTCATCGTAGCATGACAGTCGAAATCGTCCTTGAAAATGACAACGACTGCTACGTCGGAGAGCAATTTCTTCATTGAGCGAGAGGAGGTATTTGATTTGATAAACATCCTCTCGTCTTCATCATCACCGTCATCATCATCATCATCATCACCGATATCAATTATATCGACCTCGCCCGATGTGGCATTGGCCAAATTGCGAAGCATATTTGACAAGTACCTTGAATGCCCCACCCTCCTTGACCCGTCCCTCGAGGCGATGGTAACAAAATTGAGTGCTCCTGCTCGTGTCATTGTTCATGAGTTATTTCTATACCATTCCGATAATAATAGTGACATTGGTGACATTGTTGACGACAAGAATCATGCTTTAAATGGCAATGATGACCCTCCAATGATGGAGGGCAAATCATGCAATAATTATAGCGACAATGACGACGAGGAGAATGACAATAAACTTCATGAGAAACTCGACAAACTAATGCATCTCCTTTCAGCCATCTATGCCATATCAAAAGTTCGTGGTAGAAAGTATGTCCAACGATTACTTCCACATGAGGTTGTGGATGTTGAGCCCGTATTGGTCATATTGCGTTGGTTTGGATGGTTCGAGGGACATCGTCAGGATGTCAACGGTGTGCCGGCATTGTCATCTCCCAGGGGAGTAGAGGGTACTAATAATGGTAGAAAGCATACAAATAAAGAAAGGACGAATCTAGTAATACCGGTTGCAATTGAACATTTTCGAACAAAGCTTCTACTCACAAAGGAGAATGCTGAGGCACAAACATGGGAATCTTTGCATTCGTTATTGTCATGGCTTGGTATTATTAGTCTCGTTCCATTTGATTTGAATACTATCGATTCATCATTGGCTGACATTAATGATGAGACTACATTGGTCCGATCGATACTTGCCACATCTGCATCACACTTGGCCGATTATGGGACAACACGTGACACTGCCGCGGCGTGTTTGGCATCATTACTTTCGCGACCCGATCTTGAAATGTCTGAACTTGAGGGATTCGTTAATTGGAGTGCAAGAGTTGTATATATGTTCCGTACTGGCAAGTCATATAAAGAAAAGTTGGGCAACAACAGCAGTGCAGCTGCTCTGATGCCACTATTACTACCTTTGCCTGTGGGTACGCCATCAATCTTTCTTGTCATGGGCGTCCTGCAAACTTTGTCGGCCATCTTTCAAACTGGCCATCGATCAAACCTTCTGCAAAAGCTCCGTGGGATTGATTTACTATGGGAACAATCTATCCTCGTGGCAGAGGGTGGTACTGTGGGTGGATCAATAATTGTTCGGAAGTTACTTGTAAAGCTATTTGCACGGATTGGGTGTGCTCATCTCCCTCCTAGAATCGCAACTTGGCGCTACCAACGTGGAAAGAGGTTATTGGTTGAGAATCTGCGAAGGGGTGAGGGTGTATCTTCTTTGGAAGAAGTATCCAATACCAAAGAATGTGATCTCTTTGAAATTCCGGACCAGGTCGAAGATGCGATGGACCAGCTCCTGCGCTCACTTACAGATCCAGCGACCATTGTTAGATGGTCCGCGGCCAAGGGCATTGGTCGACTCACAGAACGCCTCCCAGGTGTCTGCGCCGACGATGTCCTTGATGCGATCCTTTGTATCTGTTCGGATCCTGAGCGTGATACGGCCTGGCATGGTGCCTGTCTGGCCCTTGCGGAATTAGCTCGACGCGGTTTGCTACTGCCGACGAGGCTGGGCGAGGTAGTACCCATTGTCGTTTGTGCGATTATGTACGACGTCCGTCGAGGCCAGCACTCTGTGGGAACACACGTTAGGGATGCCAGCTGCTATGTCTGCTGGGCCTTCGCACGAGCCTATGCGCCATCGGTATTGAGACCATATGTAAAGGAATTGAGCGCGGCGCTCATCCTAACGAGTTTGTTTGACAGGGAGGTGAATTGTCGAAGGGCTGCGAGTGCAGCCTTCCAGGAGAGCGTGGGAAGACAAGGAGCGGACAATTTTAAGCACGGGATCGCAATACTAACGACTGCTGACTATTATTCGCTGGGAAATCGTGTAGATGCATTCTTGACTCTGGCATTGGACATTGCCCAATTTGACGAATACCAAATACCGATTATCCATCACTTGGCCGATCTCAAGCTAATACACTGGGACATTGAAATTCGGTCGATCGCGTCAAAATCTCTCGCTTCCGTGTCCAAATTGAATCCTCATTACATCTCAATCTTCGTTCTACCGAAACTGATACGTCAGTGCTTACATGACGATCTTGTGGTACGACATGGTTCCCTTCTTGGTGTTGCCGAGATTGTGTCAGCCTTCGGGGAATCTAACCTTGTAACGCAAGGCGAAATACTAACGTCGGAAATATTGTCTTTGGTCGCAGAATTAGTTCCTTCGATTGAGTCAGCCAGGCTCTACCGCGGTCGTGGTGGAGAGATCATGCGGAACGCAGCTTGCCGTATGGTCGAATGCATTTCTCACGCCGGTGTTCCTCTTTCTGTTAAGCAGCAGGTGAGGACTGTTGCTTGTGTGCTTGGTTCTACTCGTGACACCGTTTTTGATCGTCTCGCTTTGATTCATAGGTGCGACTTTTAGATTCCGTGGACGCGTGTTTAGTACATCCGACAGAGGGCATTCAAACAAGTGCGGCTCGAGCGTTGAATGCCCTTCTTGCGAAATATTTCCCCGTTGGAGGCAATGGTCCGTCTATGAGATTACAACAGCGTGTTGTGGACAAATACATGTCAAAAGTTCAGACTGAAGACAACCCAGCCGCCACACGCGGCTTTTCTTTGGCGTTGGGTCACCTTCCTGCAAAATTGCTTGCGCCCAGCTTTGAAGTTCTTGATTCGGTTCTCACCTGTCTTTGCAATGCATCAAAGAAAGATTGTCTGATTGGGGGAGAAGGTGACGCCGAGACTAGGCGAAATTCAATCACATCTCTAGTAAGTGTCTGCACTACAGTCGGCATCTACAAGGGTGAATTATCCGTAGCTGATGGCGTGACTTTCCATACTTATCGCCTGCGGAAAACCGAAACAGATCGTGTATTTGCGTCACTTCTTGCAGCGATGGAGGATTATAACTTCGATAGACGTGGAGATGTTGGGTCGTGGTCGAGAATTGCTGCGATGGACGGGCTTGAAGCCCTCATAAAGCTGGCAATTAAAGCATCGTCAAATTTTCCTCATACGTTCGGCAAAGATTCAAAGTACCCTCCTGTCGTTGTCCCATCCCTCAAAGAGCGGCTTGATTTTCTAATGGACAGGAGCCCTATCAATGATCAATTATCTTCTCGAGAGAAAGATGACAAAGCATATATTGATGAACATTTGTGCTGTTCAATCTTGAGCGCACTTCTGAAGCAACTTGGTGAAAAGCTCGATACTGTTCGCTGCAAGGCTGGAGAATGCCTCCAGCGAATCCTCACCGATGTTTCTCCGCGACTACCGTTTGTTCCCAACCGATGTATGCTCGCTGAGACATTAAATATTCAAGAATCGACTACAAACTGGAGTGATCCTTCGCAGACATTTCCCCTGCTCTTGAGGGCTATTAATATTGAAGAATTTTTAGAACCAATTTTAAACGGGCTAGTGATTAGCGTTGGTGGATTGACAGAGAGTGTATCCAAGAGCTCCATCGCATCTCTGTTCGAGTGGATTAGGGCGTTAAGAGCTGCAAACGCAACATCAAGAATCTTGCGTATGGGTGAAGGTGAGAACAAATAAATGCTTTATTTGCAATCAATGCTTGACATTTCATATCACTTATTTTTCTATTGTAGTCTTTCTTGGCTTATTCAAGAAACATGAGAAGGATGGGCGGGTGATACTTCCTCTCCTTGCCACGCTGGACAAACTACTAACCCATGAATACCTCGATGAAGTGCTCGCCGCCAATAGTGGATCATTTTGTAGCAAATTAGTAGCATGCATTGCAAAAGAGGCGAAGTCTTGTAGCGACATAAAGCGGTTGTTGGCAATGGTGGGAGTCTCGCTTGCACTTCTACAGCCAAACCACAAATCTATGTCCAAAATGAGAGTTGAGATATTCCCATTCATCATGACCATGCTCCTCAACCCTTATCCTCGTGTGAGACGATACACTGCAGAACAGCTGTATGTCAAACTCGTCGAAGATGGCGAGATCATGTTTGACGGAGACGAATGTATAAAAGATGCAAATCAAATACTTTTGAACACCGTCTGGCATGACGAACAGGATCCTTGTGGCGATATGTCTGCAGGCATGAATCGCATTGCGGATTTACTCGGGATTGTACTGAGTGCGGAGCAACGAAATGTCAAGCTCAAGAAAGGAAGCGGTGGCTCTCGGTCTGTCACTAAGGATGAATTCGAGTCATATTCCAGCCTTGTTGATAATGCATAACAAACACATATTAATGATTTATGACTGTTAATTATACATACGACAAGTTTGACGTGATTGACAGGGCAAAGACGCAGAGTGCTCGGAATAGAAGTGCTTCAGTTCATCTGTTACTTGATTCAATTCCGTCTTGCACAGAGTCCATTCCGGTGTATATTTTGGAAGGGTTCTAAGCCGTTTGGTTAGTTTCATAACGTCTGTAGCAAGATTTTTCTAGATTGAAAGCAACGAAGATGCGGTTAATTGCATGTCTAATGCCAACAGAGATTCAACACTTCAGCACTTACCATTTTCAATTCAGGTGCCAACTTTCTTTCAACATTAGCTTTGAGCAATCGGCTTATCTCTGCAGTTTTTTGTTGCTTATGATTTGCAGGCAAATTCATCTCATATCTGACATGAGGAGCAGAAGTATTAAGGGATAAGGGTGACGATTTCTTACTCTCCCAAAGCTGTCGAAGTCTCCCCACGCTCGTTGTCTTCTCGCATATATTTTCGGGTGATGAAACTGTCTGTGGTGGAAATGTGTTGAGCCAAGATGTGAGCTGTGGCTTGATTAATTCGCCATTATCATCAGTCTCCCTGGAGGCCGATATCTTTGATGTTTCAAATTTTCTACCAAGGAGAGAAACTGTCGGTTGTTGATTGGTGCTGGTAGAATTGTCATGATTCTCATCGCAATTGGGAGGACGTTCCGTATCATCATGGTGATATTCTAATTCCCTCTCAACGTGCGATTCCACCTTTTTCTTATCCGATGATGCCATGATGATTTCAGCTTGTATGTGAAATTCCTGCTGCATCGATTGAAGCCTTTTAGAGGCATTAGATAATTCATTCATATCCCTGTGTGACATCTCCTTTTGCGTTACACAGCTTTGATCCGCAGGAAATTCCAACTCCTTGAGAACTGGCATCTCCTCATCCACCTCGGTCGCCTCCAATTCAACTGACAAGCTCTTGTCATCCACCATGTGTTTAGGTACAGGAGACTTTGCTTCCCAACTTAAAGGAATTTCATCCACAATGCTCGTATCCTTGGACGGTGATAACTTGTGTGAAAGAGATGTGTTAAAAGAATTCAAGCTTAAAACTCTTGGATTATCCGCCGAGTATGCGTCCTTATCCTCTGGAATTGGCGTCGAGGAAGATAGATAGAGTGATGAAATCTGTTGATCAATTGCTTTCCTCCAGCGACGCGGAATAATTATCGCTGCCTTGTCGTGACAACGTTGATCAATTATTCTCCTCCAGCGACATTGAATTACTATCACAGCCTGAACAACTTCCTTCGTCTTTAGACATTGATCAATTCCTTTCCTCCAGCGACTTTGGATAACTTTCGCTGCCTGGACAACTTCCTTCGATGGGATGTTGACAACGACAAATGACATGGGTCTGGGAGTACTTCTTATTCTTCTAATAATGTCTACCCACTGATGTACTGTCATGGGACGACATACATTAATTCTACAAGCATTCACAATTAAATCACCTGGTATAATTTTGCCATCACGCATAACTGGAGTGGAAGAGGAAAAGGGAGAAGAAGATTCAACTTCTGTCACAGATAGTATACGAGCGAAACCATCTCTACCACGCTGCAATTGTAGTCCCAATGTGGACGAATGAAAGACTACCTCACGACGGTCAATGTACAATTTGCCAGTAATCAACCAGTGCTTGCGTAGCAAAGTTTGGATAGTAATCGCCGATGTTACTTGTTGCCTGTAGTTGCAGCAATGGATACTTTTCCTATAGTGACTTTGAATTGTTGTTGCGGCATGGATTTCCTTTTTGCTAATCATGGCACCTTGCCGTATGTATCGTCTCCATTGCTCCTGTATTATAAACGCGTAGAAATTTTGTTTCTCATAATAACCATCTCGTGTAGTATGATTACAATATAACATTGATGAGAAATCATCCAAGATCGAGTCAACCTTGTGAGTTGCTAACATCGTTGAATCGTCGATGATGCTGTCATTTGACCCGTGTCGTTCCAACGAATTTCCTACAACTGATGAGGGATTCAGAAGCAACTCAGTATCTTCACGTACAGCATCCTCCTCAGCTAAATTAGTATCATCCTCCTCACGATATTTTAATGCCTCCGTGACCATTGACAAGTCCAATTCATCCACGTGACTTAATATTATGTCCTCACTTTCACTCCATGCACATGAACTGGCATCATTGACACTTGACCAGCCACTAACATAACTCTGATCATTCTTTGTACCTGTTGTTGTTGAGGGACTACCGCTATCACAGCTACTATCAAGTACTACACCACCGTTGTTGTTGGTGTTTGTACTATTACTATTAATATCAAAGTCGTCTGACTTCTCAAGTCGAGTAATTTGATCATACAAACCAACAAGACGTGTCTTAACATCAAACCAATCCTTCGAGAAGACTGGTAAACGTTTTAATTGTTCAGTAGAAGTTGTTTCTTCTGCCTTGAGTATATTGATTGCCTGTATGCGTGCATCTTTAAATACTTCCATGTCAGTAGTCCCCTTCTTCCTCTCTTCTTGACATTTGCGATCATCGTCATCATTATCATCAAGGGACATGCAGTAAATATTCCGACTTTCATACTTGTGATACGGAGACTGTGATGAGGAAGACCTTCGATGAGTAGGACCCCCCCCTCCACCACCACTCCAACCAGATGAGATACTGCAAGGCGGAGATGACTGTGCACTTAGTGATTTAAGGTCCTCAGCATTACAACTGCTGCTACTACTGGCAGCATTCAGAGAAGGGAGTGGGGGTGAGAGACTCTTCATCAGATGGATGGGGGATGCAGGTGGTGATTTCGAACATGTGAATATACCACGCTGATTATTACGATGACGACCACGACGACGTGGTGATTGTGCTGCTGTCGTTGTTGTTGTTCCGTACACATCATTCTCAACTACTAGTGACGATGACACCGATGGTGAATATGGTGATGTGAGAGGACTTGTACATTCCGTACTTGTCATTAAGTCTCCATGAGATGTTGATACACATATATTAATTTCTCGAGGTGTATCACCCTCCTCCTCTTCCTTGTCTAAATAATCATTTAATGTTATACCAAGATCATGAAGTTCTTCTTTCACACGGAACCAACTCAAGCTAAATTTGGGATGTGTTATTAATTCATCATCCAATTGTTGATATTTAACCAGCAACTTCTTCTTTGGCCCTCCTTTGCTACTAACTTTGCTATTATTATTATTAGTGCTTTGCTCCTGCTCCTCAGCATTATGCGTTGTTTGCTCTGTATCCTCCAGCGTAGTATTATTAATGGGAACAATAGTACTTTTTGACTCATCATGAACACCGCCACCATTACTATTTGGAATAGAATGATGAGAGAAGTGTAAGTTACGATCCTCGCGTGCCGCAGCTAACTCATCTTGTGCTATACTTAATTTTAATTCCAAGTCATAATATTGCTGGGTATACTTTCGATCTGCACGATATAGTAATAGTTGTGTAATTTGTTGTGTTAATCGTGTACATTCATTCTCAAGATGTAATATTTCATAATCATCATCATTCTTGTCTATAATTGCATAATTAATGATGGGAGAGGAAGTGGTATTAACAACGACTGGTGCATTATTGGTAGTTGTTGTATTGATGATGGTTGTATTAGTAGTTGTAGTAGACAATAATGACTGTTGAATCGGATCTTGTGTTTGTAATTTTGAATGCAATGGCATTATGATGGTACTAGTAGCAATGGCATTTTTGGCTTGACTATTCTCATCACCATCAATGACATGCTTCTTCTGCTTTTGTTGTTGTTGAGTGGCAGTAGCAGAAGTTGGTTGCTTAAGCTGCACCACCTTTTTCACTCCTTTAGAAGAGCTGCTGCTATTGTTGTTGTTGTTGTTTCCTCTAGAAGAGCTGCTGCTATTGTTGTTGTTGTTGTTGTTATTATTGATGTTACTACTGCGACCACTCCATTTACTCCTCCGACGCACCATATTACTTATTAAGATATTATTATGGTTTCGATGCACCAACGACAACGATGTCGATGAGGAGGGGGCACTACTCACCATGATGCGAGCAGCCGTGGTAGTGGGGGTGGGAGGCGCTATGGCATTATTTCTATTCTTGAAACTTTTGAGACGATAGAATGGAACTTTTACGCCTGCCGATTTCTTCGTTTTATTGGCTCGCCGCCCCGGACTCCTCCCCCTCCTTGGTACTGACTCAGATGATGATGATGACAATGGCGAAATAGCTTCTACATTCTCAAGCTCTGCATTAGGAGTATTTGTCAAAGTCATGGCCGTTGTTGTTGCCGTTGTTATTGACGTGGGTGTGGTTGGTATCAATCGCGGCGCTGTTGTTGCTCTTGTTGCTGTTATCGACGCAGCGGCCATCCCCCCATTTCCTACATTATTACTTCGTCCGGCCAAGCTCTTACGAAATGAAAGCATCATCTTGATATATGAATATAGATAGAAGTATGGCTTGTTGTGATGAATGATGTCCAGATTCTTTGCAAACTTTGGAAGGATGAGAATTTGGCCCCCCCCGATGTAATAATTCCGACGAGGATGGATTATCTACGCCGCTTCGGCGTCAGACGTGCTCCTTTTCAAAGTTTGGTTGCCGATGAGATTCGTCCCCTTCGGCCGTCGCGCCATCCATTTATCTCCATTTATGGTAATTTGGCACAGACTCGCAAAAAAAGCCGTTTCAAACTCCAACGACCAGAGAACCCTCGAGTTATCATGATGCCGAGGAGTACCACAGACGACGACAATGGCCCTCGATCATGGGTATTATTGAACAATGCGCCTAATAACAACAGCAACAGCCGCGCTAATATCGTAGAAGATGATCATTATTCAAGATTTGTCGATCACTCCTCTTCGTCGTCGTCATGCGACAAACAATCATCAACAGCTGCAGCATTTACCACATCGCCACATTCAGCATCTACTAAACGTAAAAAGAATCATAATACTAAAAATAATAAGAAGAAATCTATAATACATCGATTCTGTTACTGGTATTCCAATCAAACTGAAACAAATCCATTACGTACCAAAAGTATAACCGGAGGTGTCTGTGCTGTGATCGGAGACACACTCGCCCAAATGATAGAATGTATGATAGATGGTACTAGTTTAATTGACGAGGGATTGCATATCCGGCGGATGTTGGCAGTGAGCCTTGCGGGATTATGTTATGGACCGATTTTGCATTATGTATATGCTTTCATGGAACATGTATTGCCTATTAAATATGAATCGACCACGCCCAATAATGAAACAATAACTTCCACAAGAACAACAATGATAAATGATGTAATTGAGGAGGACATTATAGAAGACGCTGGAATTGAAATGAGTAATGGACTAGGACAAGATGGGATGATAATATCATCAAGTAGTCCATACTATAATATTAGTGAATCAGCAGAAGCAGATAATACAGAATATTCTTTAGATCAAGCAACCACGACCACTATTGAATTAGTCGATGAAAGTATATTACCACATTTTGCATGTTCCTCAACCATGTTCCACTCCTTTTCATTAATACGTCCACGTCGATATGTCAATGCTACATTACATGTTGCTATAGATCAAGGATTAATGGCATTCCCATTTGTGGCCATAATGATGGTCATCACAGGAGTAGTCGAAGGACATACAATAATAAAAATACAACAAGAATTTGAACAAGATTATTTAGCAAATATACATGCCTTGTGGTTAGCGGCATTACTTGGCATTGGGCCGATACAGATTATAGCATTCCGATTTTTAAGATTGAAATGGAGAGCACTGGCGGCGAATATATTAGATGTATTGGAGGTTATGGTAATGAGTTATTTGGCACATAGGAATAGAGAAGCACCGTATCAACAATCGAATGATGATGATTGGATTGGATATCATCGTGATAATTATAATGGAGGAGGATAGAGTGAGGAATTGAGAAAATGACACAATTTCGAGCTATTCGCCCCTCCCCCACTACTATCTTTTTAGCAGGCTATAAAAATCAGTTGACATTAATCTTAACAATGATGAATTATTTCTTATATTATCTCTTATTTTTTATTATTTACGCCAAAACCTCATGACTCATCACCCCAGCAGCACTCCCAAACACATTCACTGGGACGTCACACTCATTCTCATATATCTGATGCAATGTCTGTCTTTTACGTAATAAATGCACCTTCCCATCCAAATCAACCAACACTTCCGGTGCCTCTGGGAAGCTGTTATAATTCTTACTTGACATACCCGCACAGTATGCACCACTTCCATCCATAATGGCAATATCACCAATATTGGCCAATCGGAGTGTACGTTCCTCCAACGACTCCGGTTGGCCAGGCTTGGGTGTCATAAGGTCACCCGATTCACAGCAATGTCCAACAACTACGACACTTTCAGTCGCGGTACCAACATCCGACGACTTACCAGATGCAGGTAAGATTGTAATGGGATGGATGGCACCATATAGTGATGGACGTAATACATCAGTCATACCGGCATCCATTTTAAGGAAGACATGACCCTCATCACTCGTTGGTGACTTCGTTGACACTTTGTCCTGAATGGTGGTCACTAATGCACCCGCATTGGCTACAAGGTAGGTACCCGGTTCAATTTCCAAATGTAATTCTCTCCCGTATTCTTTAGCGAATTCACGAAAGGCATCGGCCACTGGTGCACCAATCTCGCCAAGGTCAGTCGTTTTCTCACCTGGATTACGTCCCACCTTATACCCACCCCCAAGATTTAATGACTTTACCGTATCCCAAGTGGCACAGAAGGATAATGATTTCTTAGCCACACTTTGCCATATAATAGGGTCGGATCCAGAACCAATGTGTGTGTGAATACGTTCCACCTCGAGTCCATACTTGGTAACGATGGAGGGGACTGTACCATCCGTAATTAATTCATGCCATATCCCAAACGCCGATGATGGACCACCTACATTAGTTTTAGAAAATCCCGTCGTCGATGATGAGAACCCACCCGATCCAACGCCTGGATTAATACGTATCCCAACCTTTTGGGAGGTATTCGCAAATGCTTGACCAAAACGTTCCAATTGGGATACGGAACAGGCATTGACCTTGACACCCAATTTGACTAATTCAGCAAAGTCGGTGGGTAATTCCTGTGAACTTAAACTAATCTTCTCGGGGGGGACGCCCATATCCATCGCTCGACGGACTTCATACCCGGAACTAGCATCGATACTTATTCCTCGACTTAGAAAGTATTTTAATATCGAACCATTAGGACATGCCTTCATGGCATATCGGACAGTTAGGCCGTACGCATTTGGGAAGGCAAGACATTCATTGGCTGACTTGGTCAATTGAGCGAGAGAGTAGGCGTACAGTGGTGTACCGGAGGCAACGTCAATGCAGGATTGGGCAAGTTCGGGTGTGAGGAAGTTGGAAGTTGTGGGTGGCGCTTCGGCATGGATTCTCGAAGAGGACACATGAGGCGAGCAGTACGGCTTCATCGCGGGAGCGAACGCATTAATTGACGAGGCAGCCAGGGCCACCAGGATGGATAGGCTGTAGGCGGAAATCCTCATGGTTGGGGAGGTGACGGAGAGCTGAGGCGGGAAAGAATCCAAACACTTGCCACCCTAGCAAGGGATCAGTGGTGATCGCCTTTGCATGATTAAGCTTGGTTGCAACAAATGTTGGCTTGTCACGAGCCTTGTAATTGTCTTGCCTTTCGCTACCCCATTCTCCACAATACAACATTCGATATCATCGTCGTCGAGGTTGCATCATAAAACGACGAGAATACATGCCTACGTTCGAGGAACTGAGATATGGCCACCTGTCAATGAAGAGCCGATTCGACTATCATCGTCGTTTGCAGGTGGGGAAATCCCTGCATCAGTGAGACAGCTTTTATATACGCATTCAAATAATGCTCCAAACAATGCCTCTCCCTTCTACTCCACCTCGACCACTATTGAAGACTATAATACAACGATGTCAGATGATGGATTATCTATTCCGAATACGGTAACGATGACGAGGGGTGTAAAGAGACGTGCGGTACGGAAGACTTTATCTCACATACTTTCATCTGCCTCACGAGCCTCCTCGCGTCGAGCAAGCTCGTTAGCAATTGAAGTGGATAGTCGTACATTCGGTGTACCTCCACCTGCCATTAGTAAAGGACCAGCAATAATCGCATTGGCCCTACTATGTACCAACTGTGTTGATCAAATACATATATGTACCGTTGTTGGTATGACAATTTACATCCTTGGACTGGCATCGTGGTGTGCAGCACCGAGATACCCCCACAGGCCAACGTATCATCGCTCAAGTGGTATTGATCGGTTACAACATATCGTGAATATGCCATCATTACCAATACGAGGACATGTACCAGACCTGATAAAGAATCCATTAGGGACGAATCTTACGGGATCATGGACGTACAAAGCATGGCTACGACTGGGGGCACTATTGGGTGTGCTATTACCCTTTGTGGCATTAGCACAACTAACTCTTAGGGGATACTATGGTTTCTCCACCGTCACATCAGCGGGATGGTGGGCAGAATGGATGATTATAACAGGCGACGTAAACAAGGCGAAGAGAATTCTTGGTGGACCGTTATTCTTGTTATGCTGTCAGGCACTAACTGAGGCAGTGGCACGAACGGCATTGTTACCACTGCCAATACGTATTCTTGTTCCAGTGTCGTACAATGCACTGCGATTATCACCTATTCGATTATGGGCCTTTTTTTCAACGGGAGTTGGAGTCGGGAATGGAAATCTATCTGTGACATCAACGCCTTTAAGAGTGTTAGGAATTATCAACCTCATTTACTGGTATGCTAATCTCCTATTCTTTTTAATTCCCGTGGGCGTGGTGCGGTACCTGCGGGCGCATTACTTTTGTGTCGAAGCTGTGGAGGTTACAGTGAGAAAGGGTGGGGAGAGTTCCGTCGGCCTCTTGCCTTGAGAGTGCGTCAGAGGAAGATTCGGCACCTGATACAATCTTCGAACACTTACAACAAAAGTACACTGGAAATTTATGAATTCTAATAGCTGTGAATTACTTTGTTTCATTTGTGTACTATCACTTTCGGTGAATCTTTTATCCTTCCTATCCAGTATTTTGCAAGTCACGAATTCATAAGTGCTGATTTGAGGTATCGTATGTTCTCCTCCTATTGTCGATACAAGAATAATCCGACAAATGTCAATGTAGCAGCAAGCCATGATGATGCGCCCATGATTCGTCCACAGTTTGGTCCTCCCCTACCATCATTCCACTCTCCCCAGTCGTCCGGTGGTATGATTTTCAACGGCGTCACAGTCGGCGCATCTGAAACAAATATCACATAATTTGACCAAGTCTGACAGTCTGGACAGGTTCCGTCTAATATACACGCATCGAGAATTTCTTTCAGTCCATCACATATTAAACAATTGTCTTGACCGTCATCACACTCATCCATCTCGAGCATGACACCAAGCGCTGCTCCCGTCGAGCAGATCTGTGCAACACGTTCCCGAACCAAAATCTGATGTTGCCCACTTATCCACTCCCCACTCGGGCACTCCATTTCTCCATACAGGACCTCCACAGTACCACCATAATTACCCCTAACTGCCTGTTTGTGTGCAGTTGATCCAGTAGTACCAAACTTCATCTTCTCCATGAATTTGTATATTCCAGCACCCCAAGCCATTTGCGGATTTGTCGATAGGAGGTCCGGATTCTCACACAGTGTGTTTCCATCGCCTGTTAATGCTTGACTGGCACCATAGTAGTCATAATTCCACGAGTTGACTATCGCACCACGTTCAAAGAACATTTGTGATGCGGCAACGTATCCCGTAGCACCGACGATGGTAGAGTCTGCTGCCATGACTCCGTAGTCTGCGGGACATGCGCACCCTTGTGGAGGTTGTCGCGTCTTATCACAGTACTCAGTGTAACTTGTACCCACACTCGTGAGACTGCCCTGTGTGCAAGTGCTCGTAGATGCATCAAAATTCTCCTCGCGGCAGGGCATGCAGTAGACGTTACCATCGGTCCCGGTAATGGGATTTACACAATGCATCTCCTCTCGTACCACCGAGAAACCACGAGTGTCGACTGCGACATGAGCAAGGAATGCTGCAAGTTCAGCACGTATTTGCATCTCATCTCCCATATTCGCAAACTTTTCATCGTGATACATGTTGTACGCCTTCATGGCATCACTATTATTTCAATGTGTTATTTTCACGTTTGGAATTTAATGTTTGAGTTTGTGATATTAAGGAAGATATATGTAACGAATAGTATAAGTAATCTCATCACTTACCATAGGCCTTGATAGGTGTACAACGCCCGACCTATCATTGATGCATCACTCGTAATTGTTTGGTTGTCAATTGATTTGATGACAATCTGATTGAATATTGTTTCCGTGAGTATCGTCGAGCATACATCAATGGTGTTTGGGACTAACCCTGACTTTGGAGCTGGTGGTATCCGTGCGTCACTGGATGCGCAGAAGCAGAGAGTTTCGAAGTTGCATGGCCACCAGGTCTTGCTTGATGCGCATGCAGAACATTCATCGTCTGGTACAGGCTGAGAGAATGCATTCCCGATGCATAATAAACCTGATGAACACCCACCCTTACAATTGGAGAGGTTACCGCCAGTCGGTCCTCCGTCCTGTGCCAGGAGTCGTGAGGGTACGAAGAACAATAGAAAGATGATGCAGACGGATGATGCCATTCTATCGAATGACGGAGATGTGAACCGTGCTTCTATCCTCACTCTTTACAATCAGCTGCGCTTCAATCGTACGAACGGCCGCCGCGGGTCTCGTATTCGTATGCACTGAGCCCAAACGTAAAAACGTAGTATGCATTTACGTAGCATATGTAGGCTATCCGTCACGGTATCGTACGAGTATGAAAGCAAGGATCATTTTCTCTGAGTCCGTCACCATGGACCAATGCTTCGTGGTGTTCGCCACTGTCGGCACGACATCGTTCAACGACTTCGTGCAATCGTTGTGCTCCAACCCATTCCTGATCGCTATGACAACATATCATCATCATCACCCTACCGGTCAGCCCGACAACACTTCGAAGTCAGGTTCTGTTGACAAAGAGCCTGAGCTGGAGTTGACTATACAATATGGCACCGGTCAGTGTCCACTGAAATGTTTCCCACATAACATCCTCAACTTGTCATCTGTACCAATTGAAAACAACGACGATGGTTCAGGGTCGATAATTCTTACAATTCCGTGCAGTGTTGCACACAACGAGAAGACGACGACAATGTATCATCATCGAATGTTGGTACGTTGGTATAGATTCATTCCCTCACTTGCATCCGAGATGGAACGAGCTGATGTCATATTGTGTCATGCTGGCGCTGGTACGCTGTTAGAGGCATTGGACATTGCCGCGAAATCATCGGCAATGACGACGGAGGGACTGACGACGACGAAGAAGAATACGATTATTAATGCCGTGATTAATTCGTCGCTAATGGACAACCATCAATCAGAATTGGCCGAGGAGCTTGAAAGTCGAAGACATATACTAATAACGAGAGATTGTGTGTCAGAATGGACAACCGACGAGGGGGCGTTGAAATTCTGGCAATGCGTTGGTAAGACGAAGACGAAGCCCTTCATAATGGGGTGTGGGAGGTCAGATGTGAATATTCATAACACGGAGGGATGTGTGAGCGGCTTCCAAACTATGGTCGACCGTATCATGGGCTTCACATAGCAACATAATCATCAATAAAATTAGGATTTAAAAATATTTGATGCATCACAAAGAACTATCTTTATCTGAGTCAATTTGCATGATGAATTCTGGTAGTTATATCACTGCGCACTTGTCATTGCTGAGTAATTTCTTTCATGACGACAATTTGCGTGATTGGTGAATTCTTTCGTTTGGGTTGCCTGTATTATCGACATGGCGGTGGAGAAAAATCCCCCTTCCTTCCAGGCATAATCACGGCAAGGTATCCATCCATCAATGGATTTGTTAACAGTAAAGAATATGGTATTATATCTCCGCCACCAGCGTCTACCGCGACATCATAACCGTCGTTGGGTGAGGGAGGGAGCAAATTGTGATTTACCTCAATGACCGTCCCCCCGACGCAGCAGAACAGTTGTACTTGTCTTCCGTCCGACAGAGATATCGTACATAGAGGATCATGTGGTAGAACGTTCCCATCATGAGCATAGTCAGCACCATTTTCTACTTCTCCTACATTCATCACTAAGGTGTTCCTTGGCCTTTTCCTTTTCTTCGTAGGATTTTTGTTCCTTGAGCGCATTTTGCCCTTGGCCGATTTGGAACCTTTCTCTACCTCGACGTGAAATTGTAGCGCTGCAATGGATAAAGGGGATAAAGGATTGTCGCTGCAAGGAGGCAGAGATGTTGGCCCAACGTCATTATTCCTCTCCGAAGTCTCTTCAATTCCAGATATCATCATCTTTTCGAGTACATCACCAGACGTGACAATACATAGCCCGTTCCCATGACGGTGCACCACCTGCCTCCCCACCCTCGCCAGTGTTGTTGGCTCGACGTCAATAGTAGTATCTACGTCAGGCGAGTCATCGCCTTCTCCAGTCATAAATTCTTCTACAGCAACATCGTACGAGCCCTCGAAATATCGATGAGGTGTGCCTGGCCGTCCAGACGATGGACGTGCCACGTACGACGCCGACGAAGCTCGACAATGACCGCCGCTCATGGCAGTCTCAGGCCTTCAATCAAATGAAATTCTTTTCAGCTCCCAGGATTTTCTTCATGGACCTGACAAAAATGGAAACAACTTCAAGAGACCATCAACAAACGACCAACATGTGGTCGTTTTGTTCCCACATGTCTTAATATTTACGACTGACGACGGTAGAAATTAAATTGCACGACGGAGGTGTTGCCTATCACCAGTACTATTCACTAAAATGTTCATCGCTGCGATCATGCTGCCACTCCTCCTCCTCTCGCTCCGCAGCATCAGCGGCCAAGCAGCCACTGGTGGGCACAATCATGCTGCGGAAAGTGGGAAGCCAATCAACCTCTTCGGCACAACGGCGACGAAGAAGACGACGACTAATAATTCAACAATGCCTCCTCACATTGGATGCGCTGCATTCGCAAAGGCGAATCATACACCACAGGATCTCGAGCCAGTGAATTTTCAGTTAAAGACGCCTAAACAAGCAATGGGCGTCTCTTCGGCTCGGCAACAGACCCAGGTTAGCTGCATCAGCAATACTGCTAACACGGGATCAGTTTCATACCCCTGTTCTAATATTGATTTAATGTCGTTTCTACCATTGTCAACCTTTGGAACATCTACGTTTCCCAGCCCGGAAGGAAATGATATCTGGGGCTGGACGCATAGTGGACGTGAATTTGCATTGATGGCACTCACAACAGGTACAGCGGTAAGAGATGATCAGTAATTACGATATCAAGTTATCAGTGTACATTCCCTAAACTAATATACTCTTTATTATGTTTGTGCTTAGTTCGTTGAAATTACTGAGCCTACTAATCCAAAGTACATTGGTATCCTGAAGACGAAGACATCATCCTCATTATGGCGGGATGTCAAGACATACAACTGTCATGCCTTCATTGTGAGTGAGGCTGCTGGGCATGGGATGCAGGTGTTTGATCTCACCCAGCTTCTCAACGCAACAGGTAGCACGCCCGTGCAGTTTGTCGAGACTGCTCATTACAATAAGTTTGGAAATTCACATAACATTGCCATCAATGAAGGTACAGGCTTTGCCTATGCCGTGGGCACAAATACTTATTCGGGAGGATTGCATATTGTTAATATTCAAAACCCATCTAACCCAGTCCCCGCTGGTGGATTCGCAAGTGACGGCTACACGCATGATTGTCAATGTGTAGTTTACAGTGGCCCTGATACGCGTTATACTAATAAGGAAATCTGCTTCAATTACAATGAAGACACGCTAACCATAGTTGACGTGAGTAACAAGAATAGCATTATTCAGATTGGAAGAATTGGTTACCGATCTGCTGCCTACACGCATCAAGGGTGGCTCACGGATGACGGGAGGCATGTCATCGTGGACGATGAGCTTGATGAAACTGGCACCATTAAGACAAGGAGTCATGTATTCAATGTTGAGAGCCTTACAGCGCCAAGATATGTCGGATATCACTCCGGACTACTACCAACAAGGGATCACAACCTCTATGTAAAAGGCAATTTGGTTTTTGAGGCGAAGTAAGTGCTATATACGTTTTCCTTCCTTTCTCCTTAACTCTCTTACACTGATCCTGAACTGGTGTACATGTAGTTACCGCGCTGGACTACAGGTACTTCGAATTGACAACATAGCAACGCCAACGATGACACAGGTTGCTCACTTTGACATATATCCTTCAAGTAACACTAACGATTACAATGGAGCGTGGTCGAATTACCCATATTTTCCCTCTGGAAGCGTGGTTGTCTCTGGTATTGAGCAGGGCCTGTATGTCCTCAGATCACCAAATAACTTTGGTACTGCGCTAGTGGTGCCCACAACTACAATGAACCCAACTGCTGAATCCTTGACGTGTCCGACAAAGACCCTGACTGCTAGTCCCTCAACTAAGTCACCAACTGCAAGTCAACCGACTGCCAGCCCGTCAACAAAGTCACCAACTGCAAATCCGACGAACAGACCTACTGTCAGCCCCTCAACGGACCCTTACAGCGTGTTGCCTTCACCGTGGTTGACTATGGACATTGGGACAGTGAACTTGATTGGTAGTGGGAGCTTTGGTAACAGCACCGGAACTTACAAGGTCCGTGGATCTGGCAGTGGAATCACTGGTTCTTCTGATCAGTTCCGCTATGTCTATCAGACTTTGATTGGCGACGGTTCAATCAAAGCTCAACTCAGTAGCCAGAACGGCACGTTGAGCTCATCGCTGGCAGGTGTAATGATTCGTGAATCCAATTCAACAGGTTCAAAATTTGTTGGGGTGTGGCGAATAGGTTCAGGAAATTTTAACATTCGTGCCGTTCGAAGAACCACCACAAGCTCGTCGTTTACGACCAAAACCTCCACGTCCCAAACACCACCAAATTGTTGGCTTCGGATCATACGCACTGGGAACATATTCGCAGCTGCGCGATCTACCAATGGTATTTCCTGGAGTACTATCAGCAGGAGCACTGTCACTATGAACAGCAATATCACAATTGGTCTATTTGTTGCATCTGGGAGTCCAACCATTCTGGACACCAGCATCTTCAGCAATGTGACTGTTGTAGTGTAATTCATTCCTTAAATAGATCATATTCATATTCTCGGCAAGTTTAATCCAAAGCCAATATAACTGTGTAAGAAATTAAGCACTAATATCATTTTGTGTGAGTGACTGCCATAAATTATCATGTTCAATCGAAGATTCTTTCTCGATCATCCCAATTCTTAGGATCATGAAACCAAGACTGTGTCACATTGAGGTACAACAACGGTCTTCGTCCCGCATTCACGTCGATCCCAGTTTTGTCTCCTTGACTTGTATTCGCAAGTCCATAATGAATTGTACGACAATCAAAGAATATAACATCTCCCTCACACAATGACAGGCGAAGAGTGCGAAGCTGAAGCAGATTTTTTCGGTTCATCGCAGCGTTGGTATAATTACTGTCGTCGTCTTCGTCAGTGACCATGTGTTCTGTATCATCCTCTGACAACAGCTGTGCTGATACTCTTAACATATGACTTCCATGAACAAAGGCTGTCCCGCCCATCGTCGAATTTCCTGTCCATATACCATCGCAATCATGTTCATTTCGGAAGCAATCTTTGACAGAATCTTTAATAATTTGATAGCCAGGTGTGAAAATATTCATATAATGACATGGAAGACAATTGGTATGTTCAAATAGATGTGGTGTATCCGCATGTATGGCCTGGTCTCCTGATCCCGGACAGCTAAGTACAGAGCCAATCTGACCCAACCTGAATGGCTGTGCGGAACCATTTGGCCCATCACCTCCAAAGTTCCAACGTCCGAAATTGCCCTTGAAGAGAGAAGATGCCTCTTTTGGATTAAACGCGGATCGAATTATGGATAATATTGAGGGATGGGACCTCCAGCTTCCGACGGATCCAGCAAAGTCATCACGGATGATGTTAGGGCTATAGTTCGATTCGCGAGACTCAGACAAGTCGGAATAACCTAATTCATTCTGTGACTGACGAAGCATTTCCATATTTGGCCCAGACCTCAGATCAACTCTGAAGTCTTCTCTCATAGCCATCTCTCGGTAACTCAATGGTTCAAATGAATCTGCAGTATGAGGATTTAACAAATCTACCGGCCTCTTAGGATGATTCCTCAGTTGTGATACTGCTGCATTAAAGTCTGCAAGGACTGCATCGCCCCACGGGACTGTTTGGCAGGGTGGTAACAACCCCTTAATTACGACAACTCCATGCTTGCTCAGGATTTCAGTTGCTCTGCGAACATTGGATTCGGTCAAAACCGTGGCATATACCGGCTTTTCATTGGGGTTAGACGCATCGAGTTTTACACTTGTGCGCTCCATGACACTCGGACTGATCGTTATTGAACATGCTGCATTTCGTTCGTATTGCAAATATGTCATATTCTCGTGTATTGGAAACTTGTCATTGTTATCATCCAAATTTTTAGAGGAAAGTTGAATATCAATTCGTTGTTCCTTGTTCATCCAAACACAGCTCCATGTATTGATAACGCAGGATCGCTTTTGTATTGAAATTACAAGAAAGGTTGCCGACGAATATATCACCGATGCTGAGACTAGGTCCCAAATTGATTCCGAATATTCATGCACATGCTCATCTATAAGTCTCTTATTAAGCGATTCATCGACATCAGTTTTATCAGCGGAAGTAGTATCATCGATCGGAATAATCAACCAAAGATATCCTCCTGGTAACAGAGATCGTCTGACATGCGACGATTCATGATTATTGTCTCCATTACGTGGTTGTTTGTTCTCAATAAGAATCGCTGCGTCACAACATTGACACGATGACTTGTTCAATTCAGCCAATTGCAATCCTCTACATATCAACCGTTTGGACATTGCTTTGCGCCAGTTGGATGCACACATGTCCTCACTATATCTTTGGCCGATGCCTACCACTCGTTCTTTCAACGATACTCCAGTAATCTTTGTGGATGTGGCAAAGTGTTGGGTCAGCGCTAATGCTATTGCATCGGCGACGGCGTCAAATTGATCATCATCTATGGGAGATGGGGAGGAGGAGTCTGCAGCATCCTCATCATCCGAACTGCTGTCTCCGAACGCACCCCAGACATCGGCCATGGCTCGTGAGTTAGAGAGAGGTGTGAGGTCGAGAGACGACGGTTCCCGCCGTATTCATTCTTCCCATTTCCCCAGCTTTCCCACCCTCCACGATGTTGGCCCGCCGTCGCTACAGCGTCCGTGTGATGACTGCATTGGTGGCGCTCATCATTGTTAATCTTCTCGCGTTGTGTATGCAAGTGTATCACCACCTTCCCGCTGTTAACGTTCGAGTA
>Ga0247831_1003628_pt1 | contig 22121 bp, 21 predicted proteins | sample LaCruzMarch2015__9_FD_192406 | JGI IMG/M metagenome (GOLD analysis project Ga0247831, IMG submission 192406) | Freshwater microbial communities from meromictic Lake La Cruz, Castile-La Mancha, Spain - LaCruzMarch2015_1m | ecosystem: Environmental > Aquatic > Freshwater > Lake | place: Spain...
CGCGGAAGCCGAAGCAATCTTCTACGCAACTCTGGAAACTGAAGCCATGGCCGCGTAACTAATGTCAATCAGCCTCCGGCAAACCCGGCGCGGTTCATTCCGTCTGAACAGCCTAGGTGTCGAAACCAACGATCCCCCTCGGAACTGTAGCAGTCCACTGTAGCAGGGACGCTCTCCGCCGAAACTCGATCTGGAAACGCTAGTGATTTCAGTGTTTTAGTACTGAAGTGGCGGAGAGACAGGGATTCGAACCCTGGGTCGGCGCAAACCGACAACGGTTTTCGAGACCGCCGCATTCGACCACTCTGCCACCTCTCCGCAGTAGAGCGTTCCGTCAGGCGGCTTAGCGGGGCGGAGCGGCGCTTGCAAGGGTGAATTCGCGGGTGGGGCGATCACGCGGGTTTGCGTGCCCGGCGAGGATCGATGCTTGGTCAGGCGGCGCGGACGTCGTAGCAAGCACGGGAAGCCAAAGGGAGCCGGAATCATGAATCTGCGCGCGTTGCTGGTCGGGCTTGCCTTGGGTGGGATGGCGGTCTGTGGTGCACCGGGCCGCGCGCAGAGCGTCGCGCCGCAAGACCGGTCCGGCGCGACGGCCGACCGGATGGCGGCATTGTCCGATGTGCTGATGATCGGCCCGGTGATCGACGTGATGCGGGACGAGGGCATCGCCTATGGGTCCGAGATGGAGGACGAGTTGTTCCCCGGCCGGGGCGGGGCGGGGTGGCGGGCGATGGTGTCGATCATCTACGACACCCGGGCAATGCACGACCGCTTCGATGCGGCGTTCACGGCGGCGCTGGACGGGACGGCCGAGGTGCCGCAGATCACCGCGTTCTTCGGCTCCGATCTGGGTCAGCGGGTGCTGCGGCTGGAGGTCGACGCGCGCCGCGCGATGCTCGATCCGGCGGTCGAAGAGGCGGCGAAGCAGGTCTTCGCCGACCTGGGGTCGGCGGACCCGGGGCGGCTGGCGGCGTTGACGGCCTTCGTCGAGGCCAACGACCTGATCGAGTCCAACGTGATGGGGGCGATGAATGCCAGCCTCGCGTTCTATCAGGGGATGGCGGAAGTCGGGGCGTTTCAGGATGTTATGCCGGAAGATCAGATGTTGGCCGATGTCTGGGCGCAGGAACCGGAGGTGCGGGCCGAAACGGTGGACTGGCTGTTTCCCTATCTCGCGCTGGCCTACAGGCCGCTGAGCGATGCGGACCTTCAGGCCTATCAGGACTTCTCGGAAAGCCCGGCGGGGCAGGCGGTCAACACGGCGCTGTTCGCGGCCTTTGATGCGGTGTTCGTGGCCGTGTCGCGCGATCTGGGGCGCGCGGCGGCGCGGCAGATGCAGGGGCAGGAGCTGTAGGGTCCGGCGCGGGGGGGTGACCTGCGCCGGGAATCACGGTTAATCCCATGAATTTGCGGCGAAATCTTCTGTCACCTTCTGTGCACCGTCTGTGCATACTCTGTGCATACGATTTTGCTCCGGGGAGGCGGTTAAGGTGGCGCGCGGTGCTTCGGGAATGGTCGGTTTGAGCCCTAACCCGACCTAGGACTAGGGGAACAAGTGCACCAAGTCACGCCTCCGGCGGCGTTGCCATGTCGTCGCCCGCAGTCTTGTGCATGTAGGCGGGTAGGATTTCCGGCTTCTTGTCGGGAGCTAGGGGGGAAACGTAAACGGTATCGCCCTTCCGTCGGATGAGGTCTGCCCTGGCCGCCGTCAGCAGGTCGGGATTGGTCATCAGGTCATGGCCGTACCCTGCGAGAATCCTCGCCGTGTCCAGTGACGCCTTGTCACCGATCGACATGCCGCCACAGGCCGTCACCGGCCAGGTATGCAGGCTGACGCCCAGCGGCAACGAGGGCCAGCCGAAGAGCACCGTCGGGACGATCCAACTGATGTCGCCCACATCAGACCCGCCGCCAGTCGTCTTCTCGCCGATCACCGGCAAGACCTTGGTTGCCATGCCCTTTTCTGGCAGGCCCATCTCGGCTTGACAGGCGCGGGCGAAGGCCTGTTCGTCCTCGGTCCAGGTTAGCCCCACCGCTTCCATATGGGCATGGATGCCGTTGATCATCGTGTCATTGGGCACCAAGTCCGAGACACCGAAGAAGACGTCGAACTCTGCCTTGGTCTGGGTTGCCATAGCAGAACCTTCTGCGATCTGCCGGGCCCACTCGGTCATGGCCGCCACATTGGGCCGATCCTTGTCCCGGATCATCAGCCATATCTGCGCGAAATCTGGCACGACGTTCGGTGCCACACCGGCCGCCTCGAAGATGTAGTGAATCCGTGCTGTCGGCAGGACATGCTCTCGCATCAGGTTGATGGCATGGGCAAACAACTCCGCCGCATCAAGCGCCGACCGGCCGTCCCACGGAGTGTTGCCTGCGTGGGCGGTTTTCCCTGCGAACTTGATCCGGATTCCGTTGTTCGTAGCCGTGCGGATCGCACCCGTAGCGGCGACCGGGGCGGGGTGCCAGGCCAAGGCCGCATCGACATCATCGAACAGACCGTCGCGCACCATGTAAACCTTGACGCCCTGCGATTCCTCGGAGGCGCAGCCATAGACGCGGATGGTCCCGGGCGTACCATCCGCCTGCATCATCCGCTTCAGCGCGAAGCCCGCCCCGGTGCAGCCCGCGCCGATCAGGTTGTGACCGCAAGCATGGCCCACCTCCACCCCGGTTGGCCCCGGCATCGGGCGCGGCTCGGCGGCATTGCCGAGACCCGGCAGCGCGTCGTATTCGGGCAGGTAGGCGATCACCGGTCCACCGGTGCCTTGCGTCCACTCTGCGATGAAGGCAGTCGGATACCCCGATGTGTTCCGGCTGGTGATCTTGAAGCCTTCTGCTTCGAGTTCGCGGATATGGATCGCGTGGGACTTCATCTCTTGCCGACCCAATTCGGCGTTCGCCCAGACCTCGCGCGAAATACGAAGGATCGCAGACCCCACTGCTCCAACCGCGCTTCTGGCGATGGCAGCGGATGGAGGCGGAGCCAAAGGTGCCGCATCGGTTGAAGACCCGGTGTCGGCTTGTGCCATGACCACCGTCCCGGGGCCGAGGAGCGCGCCGGCCGTGCCAACTGCACCGACCACCAGCATCTCCCGGCGGGTTGGTCCTCCGACCATTGTTTCGTTGCCCTTGCTCATCGGATGCCCTCCTAGGATCTACTCCGGACACAGTCACGCTTCGGCTTTGTAACGTCCAGAGGAAGTTTGGTGGTGAGCAATTCTGCAGCCGTTCTCGCACTGAAGTATAGGAGCCGACCCGAACGGCAGCTTTGTCTGCAAAGCCGCCTTTCGCCCGGACTCAAGGCACATCGCGCCGCCGGGCGGCTCCCGCCCGCCCCCTCGGGCGGGCGCTGTTGCAGGGGCGGTGCCTGGAATGTCGTCGGGAGGGGCCTAGACCATAAAGCGCGCCGCGCGGGCTTCGCTGCGCCTACCCGGCGGTCGGGCGCTGCCCTGTGTCGGTTTTGATCGCCGCATGCCCGATCCGGCCCTTGACACCCCGCCCCGTTTTCCCCCATAAGCTCCCATCCCGGCGAGGTGCGAGTCTCGGCCGGGATTGATATTTATGTCGTCCCACATGGGGCGCGCTGTCCGCAGGCGGGGGAACCCACGAACTCCGAAAGGGGCCGCAGGACGCGGAGCGAGAGAAGGAAAGACGATGTTTGCGGTCCTCAAGACCGGTGGAAAGCAATACAAGGTGCAGGCCGGTGACATCCTGCGCGTTGAAAAGCTGGCCGCCCTTGCTGGTGACAAGATCCAGTTCAACGACATTCTGATGGTGGGCGGCGAGACGCCGGTCATCGGAGCGCCGATGGTGGCGGGTGCCGCAGTGCAGGCCGAAGTGATCGAGCAGATCAAGGGTGAAAAGGTCATCCACTTCGTCAAGCGCCGCCGGAAACATTCCAGCCAGCGCACCAAGGGCCACCGCCAGCATCTGACGCTGCTGCGGGTGACCGACGTGCTGGCGTCTGGTGCCGAGGCCACCGGCGTGATGTCCGCTGTCGGCACCGCCGATGCGCGCCGCGCCGCCCATAACGCCGAAGACGCCAGCCTGGCGGATGAGGCCCCCGTCAAGGTCGAGCGCGCCGCCAAAGCCGCCGCCGACGCACAGGAGTAACACCCCATGGCACACAAAAAGGCAGGCGGTTCATCCCGCAACGGTCGCGACTCCGCCGGGCGCCGGTTGGGCGTAAAGCTGTTCGGGGGCCAGATCGCCATTCCGGGCAACATCATCGTGCGCCAGCGCGGCACCACCTGGTTTCCGGGCGATGGCGTGGGCATGGGCACCGATCACACGATTTTTGCCAAGGTGGAGGGTCACGTGACCTTCAAGAAGGGCATGAAGGGTCGCACCTTCATTTCCGTGCTGCCTGCGCCGAAACCCGCCCTGGAGGCCGCCGAGTAAGCCGAACCTTTACAGCCTGAATGTAAACGGGGGATCGGCTGCAAGGCTGGTCCCCTTGGCGTTTGGGGCCTCGCGCCGGGGCCGCGCCGGGCAGATTGCCCAAGGGAGGACGTCATGACACTCGACATGCTCGCGGTCGCGACCGAAGGCCAGATTGCGGCGGGGCGGTTCGTGCTGCGCCCGGCCCGCCGGTCGGATGCAGGGTTGTTCGCGCTTTATGCCGGCGACCGCCGGGTGGCCGAGGGCACGCGGTCGATCCCGCATCCGTTGCCGCCGGGGGCCGCCGAGGCGTTCATGGCGCGCGCGGTGGCCGGGGGCGGCGATGAAGACATCTGGGTGATGGATGGCGCGTCCACCGGGCTTGCCGAAGTGCTGGGTGTGATCAGCCTGAAGCGGATGGACGAGGCGAAGTTTGCGCGCGGGCAATCCGAGATCGGCTATTGGGTGGCCCCGGCGTTCTGGAACACCGGCTTTGCGTCCGAGGCGGTGCGGGCGCTGGTGGCGGCCAATCCGCAGGGCAACCGCACCATTTTTGCCGAGGTGTTTCAGGACAATCCCGGTTCGGCGCGGGTGCTGACCAATGCGGGCTTTCAGTATCTGGGCGATGCCGAGACGTTTTCGGTGGCGCGGGGCGCGCGGGTGCCGACCTGGACCTATCTCAAGAAACTCGATTGAGCCTTTTGCCGAATGGTCGTAGGGCCAGTCGGACCCCTGAACCCCGAAAGTTGATGCGATGAAGTTCCTCGACCTGTGCAAAGTCTACATCCGCTCGGGCGGCGGCGGGGCGGGCTGCGTGTCGTTCCGGCGCGAGAAATTCGTCGAATTCGGTGGGCCGGATGGCGGGGATGGCGGCAACGGCGGGTCGGTCTGGGTCGAGGCGGTGGACGGGCTGAACACGCTGATCGATTTTCGCTATCAGCAGCATTTCTTTGCCAAGTCGGGGCAGCCGGGCATGGGCCAGCAGCGCACCGGCAAGACCGGCGATGACATCGTGCTGAAGGTGCCGACCGGGACGGAGGTGCTGGACGAGGATGAACAGACTGTCATTGCAGACCTGGTGCGGGTCGGGCAGCGGGTGCAGCTTGCCAAGGGCGGCAATGGCGGGTGGGGGAACACCGCGTTCAAGACGGCAACCAACCGCGCGCCGGCCCGGGCCAATCCGGGGCAGGAGGGGGTGGAGCGCACGATCTGGCTGCGGCTTAAGCTGATCGCCGATGCCGGGCTGGTGGGGCTGCCCAATGCGGGCAAATCGACCTTCCTCGCCGCCGTTTCAAACGCGCGGCCGAAGATCGCGGATTATCCGTTCACGACTCTGGTGCCGAACCTTGGGGTCGTCGGGATTGATGGCGCGGAATTCGTGATGGCGGATATTCCGGGGCTGATCGAGGGGGCGTCCGAGGGGCGCGGTCTGGGGACGCAATTCCTGGCGCATGTGGAGAGGTGCAAGGTGCTGCTGCATCTGGTGGATGGCACGTCTTCCACGATCACCAAGGATTACCGGACCATCGTGCGCGAACTCGAGGCCTACAAGGAAGAGTTGGGCAACAAACCCCGCATCGTGGCGTTGAACAAATGCGACGCGCTGGATGCCAAGACGATTTCCACCCGCCGCCGCGCGCTGGAAAAGGTGTTTCCCGGCACGGTGCATGTGATTTCGGGCGTATCGGGGCAGGGGTTGCAGGAGGTGCTGCGCGCCCTGATGCGGCAGATCCGGAACGAGACCGTGGTGGAGGAGGCAGCCCCTTGGCAGCCGTGACGTCTTTGGTGGCACCGGACATTGAGGCCGCGCGGCGGCTGGTGGTCAAGATCGGCTCGGCGCTGCTGGTGGACCGGCTGCACGGATTGAAGGTGGACTGGCTGGCCGCACTGGCGCTCGATGTGGTGGCGGCCAAGGCGCGCGGGGCGGATGTGGTGCTGGTGTCGTCAGGCTCCATCGCGCTGGGGCGCAAGGTGCTGGGATTGCCCGATGGCGCGCTGCCGCTGGAGCAATCCCAGGCGGCGGCGGCGGTGGGGCAGATCCGCCTCGCGCAGGCCTATGAGCAGGTGCTGGCCCCGCATGGGGTGCTGACCGGGCAGGTTCTGGTGACGCTGGAGGATACCACGGACCGGCGGCGCTATCTGAACAGCCGCGCCACGATGGAGACGTTGCTGGGGCTCGGCGTGGTGCCGATCGTCAACGAGAATGACACGGTGGCGACGGATGAAATCCGGTTCGGCGACAATGATCGCCTCGCGGCACAGATCGCGGTGACGGTGGGGGCGGATCAGTTGATCCTGTTGTCGGATGTGGACGGGTTCTATTCGGCCAATCCGAAGGAGGATGCGACGGCGACCCGGTTCGATCTGGTGGAGGCGATCACGCCCGCGATCGAGGCGATGGCGGGGGACCCGGTTTCGGGGATGTCCAAGGGCGGGATGAAGACCAAGCTGATGGCGGCCAAGACCGCCGTGGCGGGAGGCTGTGCGATGGCGATCATGGAGGGGTCGGTGATGCGCCCCTTGCAGGCGCTGGCGACGGGGGCGCATCGGACCTGGTTCCTGGCGGAAGGATCGCCGCAACTGGCGCGCAAACGCTGGATCAATGCGATGAAGCCGAGGGGCGAGCTGCGGCTGGACGCGGGCGCGGTGGCGGCCCTGCGGTCGGGCAAGTCGCTGCTGCCCGCCGGGGTGGTCGCGGTGGTGGGCGCGTTCGGGCGGGGCGATCCGGTGGCGATCCTGTCGCCGCACGGGGATAATCTGGGCAAGGGGCTGGTGCGCTATACCGCCGAGGAGGCGCGGCGGATCGCCGGGCACCGGTCGGGGGATATCGAGGGGATCCTGGGCTACGCCGGGCGGGCGGCCCTGATCCACCGCGATGACATGGTGATCTGAGGGCAAGCCGGGGGGCCAGCCCCCCGGACCCCCCGGGATATTTATGAACAGATGATGGGGGCGGTCATGGGCGGGTCGGTTGCGGGGTTGATGGCCGAGATCGGGGCGGCGGCGCGCGGGGCTGCGGCGGAGTTGGCTTATGCCTCGTCGGAGCGGAAATATGTGGCGCTGATCGGGGCGGCGCATTGGGTCTGGGAGGGGCGGGCGGCCATTCTGGACGGCAATTATGTCGATATGGCCGAGGCGGAGGCCAAGGGGTTGTCGGCGGCGATGTTGGACCGGCTGAGGCTGGACGAGGGGCGCATCCGGGGGATCGTCGATGGGTTGCGGTCGGTGGCCGAGCAGCGCGACCCGGTCGGGCGGGTGCTGGCGGAATGGGACAGGCCGAATGGTTTGCACATTCAGCGGGTGGCTACGCCTCTGGGGGTGGTGGGGGTGATCTATGAAAGCCGCCCGAACGTGACGGCGGATGCGGGGGCCTTGTGCCTGAAGGCGGGGAATGCGGTGATCCTGCGCGGCGGGTCGGAGAGTTTTCATTCCTCGACCGCGCTCTTTGACTGTCTGCTGCGGGGGGTGCGCGAGGCGGGGTTGCCGCAAGCCGCGATCCAGATGGTGCCGGTGCGGGACCGCGCGATGGTTTCGGCGATGCTGGGGGCGGTGGAGTATATCGACGTGATCGTGCCGCGCGGCGGCAAGGGGCTGGTGGGTCTGGTGCAGGCCGAGGCCCGGGTGCCGGTGTTCGCGCATCTGGAGGGGATTTGCCACGTGTATGCCGACCGGGATGCCGATCTGGCGAAGGCGCGGGCGGTGGTGCTGAACTCCAAGACGCGGCGCACCGGGGTTTGCGGGGCGGCGGAATGTCTGCTGATCGACTGGCCGTTCTATACCAGACACGGGGCGGTGCTCGTCGAGGATCTGATCCGCGCCGGGGTCGAGGTGCGCACCGAGGGTGAGCTTTTGAAGGTGCCCGGCACGGTGAAGGCCGATCCTTCGGATTTCGGGCGGGAGTTTCTGGACATGATCATCGCCGTGAAGCTGGTGGATGGGGTGGACGAGGCGATTGCGCATATCCGCAAGTATGGCTCCAGCCACACCGAAAGCATCCTGACCGAGAATGACGCCACCGCGGCGCGGTTCATGGCAAGACTGGACAGCGCCATTCTGATGCGCAACGCCAGCACGCAGTTTGCCGACGGGGGCGAGTTCGGCATGGGGGCCGAGATCGGGATTGCCACCGGCAAGCTGCATGCCCGCGGGCCGGTGGGGGCGGAGCAGTTGACCAGCTTCAAGTATCTGGTCACCGGGGATGGCACGATCAGAAGCTGAGTCTGATGTCCGCCTCGCGGATGTCGGCGGTCAGGCGATGGCCTTGCAGCGCCGCTTCGTGCGGGACCAGCAGGAACTGCACCTGCGCCGGGCCGATGCCCGCCTGGGCTGCGGGATTCGACAGCACCTCCCACAGGTCGGGGTCGATGCGCAGTTTCGGGCTTTGCCCGCCGATCGTCCAGCGGCCGTCCGACAGATCGACCGTCACCTTGCCGCCATAGGGCATCGCGGTTTCGAGGCACTGGATCAGCAGGAAGGCCAGTTTCACCTCGCGGCGCGACAGATCGGCCGGGCTCTGCCAGGCGACCGACAGGCGGCCGCCGCGCGTCACATCGGCGAGGATGCCGGTCACCTCGGTCCGTCCGATCCGCTGATCCGGCGAGGCCGCGCCGAAGCTGACGCGAAAGAACCGGATGCGGGCATTGGCGGCGGCGACGCTTTCGGCCACCAGCGCCATCTCGGGGCCGCGCACCGCGCCGTCCATCGTCAGGAGTTCGACCCCATTGCTGATCGCGCCGATCGGGCTGATAAGGTCATGGCAGATCCGGGAGGCCAGCAGGGCGGCGAGGTCGGGTCTTTCGGGCATCTTGTTCTCCGTGGGGGCGTGCGATGGTTTCACTTCTGGAGCCGGGGAGTCTGGTTCGCCATCCGGGGCAGCCGGACTGGGGTCTGGGGCAGGTGCAGTCGAGCATCGGCGGGCGGGTCACGGTGAATTTCGAACATGCGGGCAAGGTGGTGATCGACACGGCCCATGTCGCGTTGCGCATCGACACCGGCTATCCCGGCATCCTGCCCTGAAGGGCCGGGCGGTTTCAACCCATGATTGCAGGGTCTTGGAAACGGCGGTTGCAATGCGGCAGGTCTGATCCTAAGACACCTCAGCCGCACCGGCGGATGGATTTGCCGACACCATGATTGCCGACGACACCGCCTATACGTTGCGCCTGGCCCGTGATGACCGCGATCTGCGGGCAGCGCAGCGGTTGCGCTATGCGGTGTTCGTCGAGGAACTGGGCGGCGACGGCGAGATGGTGGACCATTCTTCCCGGCTGGAGCGCGATGCCTTCGATCCGCATTTCGAGCATCTGCTGCTGATCGATTCCCGGCGCGATCCCGACACGCTGAGCGATGTCATCGGCGTCTACCGGCTGCTGACCAGCGACCGGATGCCGCTGGCGGGGCGGTATTACTCCGAAGGCGAGTTCGATCTTGGGCCGTTGAAGGCCTCGGGGCGGCGATTGTTGGAATTGGGCCGGTCCTGCGTGGCGAAAGACCAGCGGGGCGGCGCGGCAATGTTCCATTTGTGGAATGGGCTGGCCGACTATGTGCTGGAGCGCGGCATCGAGGTGATGTTCGGGGCGGCGTCGTTTCATGGGGTGGATGCGCAGGCTTTGGCGCAGCCGCTGTCCTATCTCCACCACCATCATCTGGCCCCCGAAGGCTTGCGGGTGCGCGCGCGCCCCGAGCATCGGCAGGACATGGACCTGATCCCGGTCGAGGCGCTGGACCGGCGTCTGGCGATGGCGGCGACGCCGGCGCTGATCAAGGCCTATCTGCGTCTGGGCGGGTTTGTGGGCTGCGGGGCCTGGATCGACCGGGCGTTCAACACCACCGATGTCTGTCTGGTGATGGACACCGCCCGGATGAGCGAGAAGCACCGCGACTATTACACCCGAAAGAAGGCCCGGACCGGATGAGTGACTGGCTGGCGGCGCGGATGGACCTGCCGCCCCCGGGGTGGCGCGGCTGGATGCGGGTGATCTGGCGCGGCGCAGCCCTCGCGGTCGTGATCTATGGCGGTCTGGGGGTGCTGGGGCTGCTGCGGCTGGTCGAACGCCCGCTGTGCGGGATGGCGCGGCCGGTGACCCCCTGGATCACGGTGGGGGTGTGCCGGGTGGCGGTCCGGCTGCTGGGGGTGCGGATGCGGGTGCGGGGGCAACCGATGCGGCAGCCCGGGGCGGTGGTGGCCAACCATGCCGGATGGCTGGACATCTTCACGCTGAACGCGGTGCAGCCGGTCTATTTCGTGGCAAAGGCCGAGGTGGCGGGCTGGCCCGGGATCGGGGTGCTGGCGCGGGCGGTGGGGACGGTGTTCATCGCGCGAAAGCCGGGCGAGGCGGCGGCGCAGGCGCGGATGCTGCAGGCGCGTCTGGCGGCGGGGCATCGGCTGCTGCTGTTCCCCGAAGGCACCAGCAGCGATGCGCGCCGGGTGCTGCCGTTCAAGCCGGCCCTGTTCGCCGCCTTTCTGGCCGACGGATTGCGCGATGCGCTGCATCTTCAGCCGGTCACGGTGGTCTATCAGGCCCCGCCGGGGCTGGATCCGCGATTCTATGGCTGGTGGGGCGACATGGAGTTTGCGCCGCATCTTTTGCAGGTGCTGGCGCATCCGGGCGGGGCGGTGGCGGTGACCTTTCACCCGCCGCTGCGGGTGGCGGATTTCGCCGACCGCAAGGCGCTGGCGGTGCGGTGCGAACGCGAGGTCGCGGCGGGGTTTCGGCTGGGGAAGTGAGGGGAGCGGGCGCTCCGCCCTCCCTTGCGGTCGGTTGTCGCCGTGGCGCGCGAGGATCGACCGGCAGGGAGGGAGGCGGGCCGTGTCGCGGGGCCGCTCAGCCGAGCGGGGCCAGCAGGGCGCGCAGCGCGGCGGCGGGATCATCGGTGGCCCAGATCTCCTCGCCCACGCCGAAGAAATCGGTAACCGGGCCAAGGCGTTCGACCAGTTCGACCGTCAGCGCGCCTTCGGCGATCACCGGGACTTCGATCATTTCCGACCACCAGGCGAACAGATCGAACGGTGCCTGCGAGCCGTCGCCGAGGGGGTTGGCCCCGACCGGGCCGAAGGCCACGTAATCCGCGCCTGCCTCGGCGGCGGAAATGCCTTCGTGGCGGGTCACCCCGCCGAACGCGCCGATGATCGCCTCGGACCCGAGGTCCTTGCGCGCGCGGCGCACCGACCGCGCGCCGTCGGGCAGATGGACCCCGTCCAGCCCCAGCCGTTCGACCAGCAGAAGATGCGTGTCGATCACGATGGCCACGTCGCGGGCATGCGCCACCAGACGGCAGGCGTCGGCGGCACGGGCGATCATGTCCTGATCCCGCGCTGCCAGCGACAGCCGGACGCAGGCCACGTCGGCGCTGTCCAGAACGGCGGCGAGCTGGTCGGGGAAGATCTGCAGATCAAGGACGGTCGGGGTGATCAGGGTGATCTGCGGGCGGTCGGTGTCGGCCATTGATGCGGCTCCTTGGCGGTCTGGCCTGCCCCATAGCGCAGTTTGGCAGGCTTGGCTATCGGGGGGGCGTGGCGTATCAGGCGGGGTCTTTGCATGCGAGGCTCCGTCATGATCCCCCCGGTTTTCATCCCCCCGGTTTTCATCCTTGTGCGGCCCCAGATGGGCGAGAACATCGGGGCTGCGGCGCGGGCGATGCTGAATTTCGGGTTGGAGCGGATGCGGGTGGTCGACCCGCGCGACGGCTGGCCGAACCCCAAGGCGGCGGCGATGGCCAGTGGTGCCGGGCGGGTGCTGGATGGCGCGGGGGTGTTTGCCGATGTGCCCGGCGCGATTGCCGATTGCGACTATGTCTTTGCCACCACCGCGCGCGGGCGCGAGCTGACCAAGCCGATCGTCACGCCCGAGCGCGCGATGGAGATGGCGCGGGCGATGGCGGGGCTGGGCAATCGGGTGGGGGTGCTGTTCGGCCCGGAACGCGCCGGGTTGGAGAACGAGGACCTGGTGCGGGCCAACGCGATCGTCACGGTGCCGGTGAATCCGGAGTTTCCCAGCCTGAACCTTGGCCAATGCGTGTTGCTGATCGGCTATGAATGGCGGCGGCAGACGGTCGATGTCGCGCCCGTGGTGATGGAGATGGCGCGGACGGAGTTCGCCACTGCGCTGGAAGTCGAAAAGCTGGGCGATCATTTCGAGGAGCGGCTGGCAGCGGCGGGGTTTTTCTTTCCCGAGGCCAAGGTCGAGGGGATGAAGCTGAGCTTGCGCAACATGTGGTCGCGGCTGGGGCTGACCAAGGCGGAGGTGCAGACCTTTCACGGCATGCTGCGGCAGATTGCGTTCCGGTTGAAGGGGATGGAGTAGGCGGCGCTGTGCTGGGGCCAGCCGCCGGGGGGTTCCCACCCCCGGACCCTCGTGGGATACTTGTGCCAAAGAGCGAGCAGCATCCGCGGACAGCGGGCGGAAAAACGGATCAAGGGGGCGGGATGAAGCAGACGCGGCGGAACTTTGTGTTGGGGGCGATGGCGGCGGGGCTCGCGGGGTGCGCGGGGGGCGGGGTTTCGACGGGGGCGTCGGGGACGGCGGCTGCGCCGCGCGCGGTGCCCAATGCGGGCTTCGACGCCTGGGTCGCGGGGTTTCGCGGCCGCGCGGCGGCGCGGGGCATACCGGCAGGCACCATCGACAGCGCGATGCGGTCGGCGGGGTTCCTGCCCGAGGTGATCGAGAAGGACCGCAACCAGACCGAGTTCAAGCGCAGTCTGGAGGATTACCTTGCCATCGCCGCGAGCCCCGAGCGGGTGTCGCTGGGGCAGGCGATGCTGCGGCAGTATGGCGGGGTGCTGGCGCGGATCGAGGCGCGCTACGGCGTCGAGGCGCATGTGGTGACCGCCGTCTGGGGGCTGGAGTCGTTCTACGGAACGCGGCGGGGCAATGTGCCGGTGATCTCGGCCTTGGCCACGCTGGCCTATGACGGGCGGCGGGGGGAGTTCTTTGAAAGCCAACTGGTGGCGGCGCTGAAGATCCTCGCGAATGGCGACACGACGGCGGCGGGGATGACGGGCAGTTGGGCCGGGGCGATGGGGCACACGCAGTTCATTCCGACGTCCTATCTGGCCTATGCGGTGGATTTCACCGGCGACGGGCGGCGCGACATCTGGTCGGACGATCCGACGGATTCGCTGGCCTCCACCGCCGCCTATCTGTCGCGGTCGGGCTGGCAGCGCGGGGTGCCGTGGGGGATGGAAGTGCGGTTGCCTGCGGGGTTTTCGGCGGGGTCGCTGGGGCGGGGCAAGGGGCAGTCGGCGGAAAGCTGGAATGCGCAAGGGGTGACGACGGCGCAAGGGGCGCGGCTGCCGGCAGGCGGGTCGATCATCGCGCCCAAGGGTCTGGGCGGGCCTGCGTTTCTGCTGACCCAGAATTTCAACGTGATCCTGCGCTACAACAATGCCGAGAACTATGCGATCGGGGTCGGGCATCTGTCGGACCGGTTGCTGGGGCGCCCCGCTGTGCAGGCGTCCTGGGGCGCGGATGCGACGGGGATGACGATTGCCGACCGGCAGGAGCTGCAGCGGCGGCTGACGGCGGCGGGGTTCGACACCGAGGGGTCGGACGGGGTGATCGGGGCCAAGACCCGTGCCGCGATTTCGGCGTATCAGGCGAGCATCGGCGTGCCGGTGACCGGGGAGCCGTCGGTCGCGCTGTTGCAGCGGCTGCGGTAGCAGGGGCGCTGCCCCTCGCCGCGTTCCGCGTCTCACCCCGGGATATTTTTGAACAGGTGATGGGGTGGGGTGCGGTGTCGCGGGGCCTTGCTGGGGGTAGGGGGCGCGGCTAGGGTCCGGGGCCATGGACAGGAGCGGTTGGATGGCGGGCAAGCGCAGCATTTTCGAAGAAGTGGGGGCGGGGGTTGTGGCCCCGGTTGCGACCGGCGGGATCGACCGGCCAAAGGGGGCGCGGCGCGGCATTCGGGCCTGGATGATCGGGCTGTTCCTGCTGGTGGTGACGATGATCGCGGTGGGGGGGATGACCCGGCTGACGGATAGCGGGTTGTCGATCACCGAGTGGAAGCCGGTGACGGGTGCGGTGCCGCCGCTGAGCGGGGCGGATTGGACCGCGGAGTTCGATAAGTACAAGGCGACACCCGAGTTTGCGCTGCAGAACACAGCGATGACGCTGGAAGAGTTCAAGGTGATCTACTGGTGGGAATGGGGGCACCGGCAGTTGGGCCGGGTGATCGGGCTGGTCTGGGCCATGGGGTTCGCCGGGTTTCATCTGGCGCGGGCGGTGCCGGTGGGCTGGAGCCGCCGGATGCTGCTGGTGGGGGCCCTGGGCGGGCTGCAGGGCGCGGTCGGCTGGTGGATGGTGGCGTCGGGGCTGGAGGGCGCGCGGGTGGATGTGGCGTCCTATCGGTTGGCGGTGCATCTGGGGATCGCGTTTGTCATCCTGGGGTTGCTTGCGTGGTATGTGTTCCTGCTGGGGCGCAGCGAGGCCGATCTGCTGCAGGCGCGCCGGGTGGGCGAGCGCAAGCTGTTCGGGATGACGACCGGGCTGATGCATTTCGCGTTTCTGCAGGTGGTTTTTGGGGCGCTGGTGGCCGGGATCGATGCCGGGCGGGGCTTTCCGACCTGGCCGCTGATGAACGGGCAGGTGTTTCCGGCGGACGCGTTCTATGTGCCGGGCGGCGTCTGGTGGCAGGCGTTTTTCGAGAATCCGGGGCTGGTGCAGTTCGTGCACCGCACGTCGGGCTATCTGCTGTTCGCGTTCGGGGTGGTCGTCTGGCTGCGCGGGCGCCGGTCGGTGCATCCGGTGACGCGGGGGGCTTACAACGCGGTGATGGCGATGATGTGCGTGCAGGTCGCAATCGGGATTGCGACGGTGCTGCTGTTGGCGCAGATGCATGTGGCGATCACCCATCAGATCGGGGCGGTGGTTCTGTGGGTGCTGATCCTGCGGGCGCGGCATCTGGCGCAATATCCGGTGGCAGGGTCCATCCGAAAGGGAACGGCATGACTTCGAACACGACGGCCTACAGCGATCTGATGGCGTATCAGCGGCAGACCGAGGCCTTGGCGCTGGTGGCCGAACGGTTGGGCTGGGATCAGGAAACCATGATGCCGCGCGGGGCAGCCGAACAGCGGTCCGAAGAGATGGCGGCGATGGAGGGCGTGCTGCATGCGCGGCGCACCGACCCGCGGATTGCCGACTGGCTGGAGCAGGTCACCGCGCCCGATGCCGAGGCCGAGGCGCAACTGCGCGCGATCCGGCGCAGTTACACGCGGATGACCAAGGTTCCGGGCGATCTGGCACAGGAGCTGGCGCGGGTCACGAGCCGGGCGCAGGGCATCTGGGCCGACGCCCGCGCGCGCGAGGATGTGGCGGGGTTTCTGCCGACGCTGGCCGAGGTGATCGGGCTGCGGCAGCAGGAGGCGGAGTGTCTGGCGCAGGGCGGCGATCTTTATGACGCGCTGCTGGAGGATTACGAGCCGGGGGCGACGGCCGACAGCCTCGGTGCGATGTTCGGCGCGATGCGACCGCGTCTGGTGGCGTTGCGCGCGGCGGTGCTGGACAAGGCGGGGCCTGCGGCGTTGACAGGGGTGTATCCCGAGGCGGCGCAGATGCGGATGGCCCGCGATCTGGCGACGGCTTTCGGGTATGACTGGAGCCGGGGGCGGATCGACCTTGCGGTGCATCCGTTTTCCTCGGGGTCGGTGAGTGACAGCCGGATCACCACGCGGGTGGTCGAGACCGAGCCGTTCAACTGTTTTTACTCGACGATCCACGAGGTCGGGCATTCCAGCTACGAATTGGGCATCGACCCCGATTATGCGATGACGCCGATCGGGCGCGGCGTGTCGATGGGGGTTCATGAAAGCCAGAGCCGGATCTACGAGAACCAGTTGGGCCGCAGCCGGGCCTTTACCGCCTGGATGCACGGGCAGATGGTGGACCGGTTCGACGATTACACCGTGGCGTCCGCGGAGGAGTTCTACCGCATCGTCAACCGGGTGCAGCCGGGGTTCATCCGCACCGAGGCCGACGAGGTGCATTACAACCTGCACATCATGATGCGGTTCGATCTGGAGCGGGCATTGATCGCGGGCGATCTGGCGGTGGGCGATCTGGAGGCGGCGTGGAACGACCGGTTTGCCGCCGATTTCGGCGGGGTGGTCACCCAGCCGTCCCAGGGGATGCTGCAGGACGTGCACTGGTCGGTCGGGCTGTTCGGCTATTTCCCGACCTATACGCTGGGCAATGTCTATGCCGGGTGCCTGCATGCTGCGCTGCGCGCAGCGGTGCCGGGGTTGGACGATCAGTTGGCGGCGGGCAATACGTCGGTGGCGACCGGCTGGCTGCGCGAAAACCTGCAGCGGCATGGCGGGTTGCGCACCCCGCGCGAAACGGTCGCGCATGCCTGCGGATTCGAGCCGCACGAGAGGCCGTTGCTGGACTATCTGGAGGCCAAGTTCGGCGACCTTTACGGCTTGTGAGCGACGCAAACCCCCTTGAACGCGGTGACAATCTTGCCGTGTGGTTGCTGGCGGTGGGTCAGACGCTGACCTATGCGGCGCTGTATTATTCCTTTGCCGCCCTGCTGCCGGACCTCGAGGCCGCGACCGGGTGGAGCAAGGCGCAACTGGCGGCGGGGCCGACGCTGGGGTTTCTGGTGACGGCAGGGTTGACGCCGTTCACGGGGCGGCTGGTGGACCGCGGCTGGGGCGGCGAGATGCTGATCGGGATGCCGGTGCTGGGGGCGGCGGCGCTGGTCGGGTTGGGGCTTGTGGGCTCGGTCACCGGATGGCTGGCGCTGTGGGCGGTGGTGGGGGTCGCCCAATCGGGGGCGCTGTATGAGACCTGCTTTGCCTTTCTGACCCGGCGGTTGGGCTTTGGCGCGCGCGCGGCGATCACCCGGGTGACGTTGGTCGCGGGGTTCGCGGGAACCCTGGCCTTTCCGCTGGGGCATGAACTGGGGGCGGCCTTGGGCGGGCAGGGGGCACTGGTCGCCTTTGCCGGGCTGTTGGTGGCGGGGGCGGTGCCGGTCAACCTGATCGGCGTGGTGCGGTTGCGCCGGAGGCAGGCGGCGGGGGGGCAACGCCCCGGACCCGAGCCGGGCGCACTGGCCACGGCGATGCGCAAGCGGGCCTTCTGGGGGATCGCCGCGATTTTCGGGCTGAACTATCTGAGCCACTCGGTCCTGGTGACCTATGCGCTGACGCTGTTTGCCGACCGGGGGGCGGGGGTCGGGATGGCGGTGCTGGCGGCGTCATCCATCGGCCCGGCACAGGTGGCCGGGCGGGTGGTGTTGCTGATCAACGAGCGGCGGGTGTCGACGCCGGGTGCCGTGCTGTGGTCGCTGGGGTCGATGGTGACGGCGGCGGCGCTGCTGTGGGCGGCGGGGCTGGTCCCGGGGCTGATCTTCGGCTTTGCGCTGTTGCAGGGCGCGGGCATCGGGTTGTCGTCGATCCTGCGACCGGTGCTGCTGGCCGAGGTGCTGGGGCGGCGCGGCTTTGGCGCGATTTCCGGGGCAGCGGCGGTTGCCCCGATCCTGGGCACCGCTGCGGGGCCTTTGGTCGGGGCCTGGCTGCTGGGTTCGGGAACGGGCGCGGTCTATGCCGCCTGTCTGGCGATGGCACTGGCGGCACTGGCGATCGGGATGGGGCTGGTGCGCCGCTGAAGGGGGGCTTTCAGCCCCCCTCTGGGCCTTTGGCCCATTCACCCCCCGAGGATATTTCGGCCAGTTGGAAGTGCGTCGGCGGGCAATGGATCAGGCGGACCAGTCGGGGGGGCGTTTGTCGAGAAACGCGCTCAGCCCTTCGGCGGTGTCGCGCAACAGCAGGTTTTCGACCATCACGCGGCCGGTGTGGGCATAGGCGGCCGACAGGCCGAGGTCGTTTTGTTCATAGAACGCCCGCTTGCCGATCCGGACGGCCGAGCCCAGTTTGGCGGCGATGGTTTCGGCCAGGGTCCGGGTGGCGGCGTCGAGCGATTCCGGGGACGTGACGCGGTTCACAAGGCCCACCTCGCAGGCGCGGGCTGCGGTCAGGAATTCCCCGGTGGTCAGCATTTCGAAGGCCACGGCGGGGGGAACCTTGCGGGTCAGCGCCACCATCGGGGTCGAGCAGAACAACCCGATGTTCACGCCGTTCACCCCGAACCGGGCGCTGTCCGAGGCCACGACCAGATCGCAGGACGCCACAAGCTGGCAGCCGGCGGCGGCGGCCGTGGCGTGGACCGAGCCGATCACCGGTTGCGGCAGGGCGACCAGCGCCTGCATCATCGCGGCGCAATCGGCAAAGAGCCGTTCGAACGCTGCACGACCCTGGTCGGCAGTGTCGCGCGCGGCCTGCAGTTCCTTCAGGTCATGACCGGCGCAGAACGCGCGGCCCTGCGCGCGCAGGATCACCACGCGGATGTCGGGGTCCGCCGCGAGGCGGGCGATCTCTGCCGTCAGAGCCGCGATCATCGCACCCGACAGGGCGTTCAGGCTGCCGGGGGCGTTGAGGGTCAGGGTGGCGATGCGACCGTCATCGTGGCGCAGCAGGATCGGGTCGGTCGTCATCGCCGGGGCTCAGGTCTTGGCCAGGGCGAAGCTGCCTTCGATCTGCGCGCCGCTTTCGATCACCAGCGTCATGTAGGTGATGTCGGCCGCCACTCGGGCGGCGGCGCGCAGGGTGAAGCTGTCGGACGACACCCGCCCGTTCAGCTTGCCCTTCACCTCGACCGTGTCGGCCACCACCGACCCCGCAACCCGACCTTCGGCCCCGATCACCAGACCCCGGGCCGACAGGTTGCCCTCGACCTCACCCAGCACTTCGATCGTGCCGTTCGACACGATCTCGCCGACGATCCTGAGGTCCTGCGCCAGCACCGATCTGGTATTCGACGCAGGGCGCGCCGCCGCCGCGGCAGAGGGAGGGGCGGCGGTCGGGTCGGAGGTCTTGCTGAACATGGGGTCTTCCTTGGCGTTTGCGCGATAAGGACCGAGGACGGCGATCCGGTCAAGGGTTTGCGCGACATGCGGGCGCTTTCGCGCCGCCGGCGTGTCGCCTTCAGACCTGACGCGGCAGGCGTCGGGTGATTGGATATGCCCTGCGTGGCGCGCGCGACACGGGCGGCGACACGGACGGCGACACGGACGGCGACACGGGCGGCGGGACGGGGGCGGGACGGGGGCGGGCGATGCAGGGGCAGGACGGGTTCTTTCAACCGGTGTCGGGGTTCGACAGCCCGCGATTCGCGGGTATTCCGACCTTCATGCGGTTGCCGCATGTGGGGTTCGGTCATCCGCGCATCGGCGAGGTGCAGATCGGGCTGATCGGCGCACCATGGGATGGCGGCACCACCAACCGGCCCGGACCGCGGCACGGGCCGCGGCAGTTGCGCGATGCCTCGACGATGATCCGGGCGCAGAACGGGGCGACCTGGGTGGCGCCGTTCGCGTTGGCGCGCTGTGCCGATCTGGGCGATGTGGCGGTGAACCCCGGCGATCTGATGGACACGCTGGCCCGGATGGAGGCGTTCTATACGCGGGTGCGGGAGTTGGGGATCCTGCCGCTGACGGCGGGGGGAGATCATCTTTGCACGCTGCCGATCCTGCGGGCGCTGGGGCGGGGGCGGCCCCTGGGGATGGTGCAGTTCGACAGCCATACCGACCTGAACGACGTCTATTTCGGCACATCGCGCTATACCCACGGCACGCCGTTCCGCCGCGCGGTCGAAGAGGGGGTGCTGGACCCCGAACGCTATGTCATCATCGGGGTGCGGGGGACGGCCTATGGGCGCGAGGATCGGGACTTTGCGGCGAGCGTGGGGATCAGGATCATCCCGATTGCCGAGGTCCATGCGCGGGGGCCCGAGGATGTGATGGCCGAGGCGCGCGAGATCGTGGGGGCGGGGGAGACCTATGTGACCTACGACATCGATTTCGTGGACCCGACCTTTGCGCCGGGGACGGGGACGCCCGAGGTTGGCGGGCCGAATTCCTGGGCTGCGCTGCAGATGGCGCGGGGGCTCCGGGGGGTGAATGTGGTGGGGGCGGATCTGGTGGAAGTCTCGCCGCCCTTCGATCCGTCGGGCGGGACGGCGTGGCTGGGGGTCAGTCTGATGTTCGAGATGTTGTGCGGGATGGCCGAGCGGGTGGGGGGCGCTGCCCCCGTCGCTGCGCGACCCCCCCGGGATATTTGAGCCAGTTGGAACGAGGGAGAGCGCCATGGTCGATCTGGTCATCCGGAATGCGAAAGTGCTGACGATGGACCCTGCTTGCCCGAGGGCCGGGGCGGTGGCGATTGCCGCAGGCCGGATCGTGGCCGTCGGGGGGAGCGAGGTGGCGGGGATGGCGGCGGCGCGGGTGATCGATGCGGGCGGGCGCACGTTGCTGCCGGGGTTTGTCGAGAGCCACATGCATCTGTTCGGCGGGGCGGAGTTGAACCATTTGCATCTGGGCGGGGTGCGCGGGATCGACGCCTTGCGGGCCGCATTTCAGGGGTTTGCCGCGCGCAGGCCGGGGGCGGGGCTGCTGATGGGCGAGGGGGTGGATTACGGGATTCTCGAGCATGGCGTGACGCGGGCCGATCTGGATGCGGTGATGGCGGACCGGCCCATCGCGATCCGGTCGATGGACCATCACACGGTCTGGGCCAATACCGCCGCGCTGCGGGCGGCGGGGCTGCTGCACGGCGCTGCGATGCCGCATGGGCACGAGGTGGTGATGGGGGCGGACGGGCTTGCCACCGGCGAGTTGCGCGAGTTCGAGGCGTTTGATGCGATCCTGGCGCTGGCGGGCGTGTCGCGCATGTATCTGGGGATCGCGCGCGGGGCGGAGCCTGCGGTCTGGCCCACGGAGGCCGAGCGGGGGATCGACAAGGATCACCTCGCGCGGGGGATGGCGCATTGTGCGGCGCAGGGGATCACCAGTTTGGTCAGCATGGATGGCAACCGCTATACGCTGGCCCTGCTGGCCGAGATGCGCGCCGAGGGGCGGCTGACGCAGCGGGTGAAGGTGCCGTTCCATTTCAAGCCGGGGATGGATTTTGCCGAGTTGGACCGGGCGGAGGCGATGCGGGCGGAGTTCTGTGACGACTGGATTTCGTCAGGCTTCGTCAAGCTGTTCATGGACGGGGTGGTGGACAGCCGGACGGCGGCGATGCTGGAGGAGTATCCGGGGTTTCCGGGGGAGCGGGGCGAGTTGCTGTTCTCGGCGCAGGAATTCCGCGATGTGGCCTGCGAGATCGACCGGAGGGGGTTGCAGATTGCGGTGCATGCGATCGGGGATGCGGCGGTTCGCAACACGATCGACGGATACGAGGCGGCGCGGGCTGCCAATGGCGCGCGCGACAGCCGGCACCGGATCGAGCATATCGAGTTGATCGCGCGGACGGACATTCCACGGATTGCCGCCCTGGGGATCACCGCCAGCCTTCAGCCGCCGCATCCGCCCGGCGCGATGGATTTCGCGTTGGTGGGGCTGACCTGCCTGGCGCGACAGCGCTGGCCGGATGCCTATCTGTGGCGCTCGATCGTCGATCAGGGCGCGGCGGTGTGTTTTGCCAGCGACTGGCCGGTGACGGATGTGTCGGTGCTGCGGGGGGTGCAGGCGAGCCAGACGCGGGTGCCTTACGGGCCGGACTGCGCGGATGAACGGCTGGGGCTGATGGACAGCTTGCGGGCCTACACGGCGGGGGGGGCCTGGGCCGCGCATCTGGAGGGGGTGACGGGGTGCCTGCGGGCGGGTCTGGCGGGCGATCTGGTGCTGCTGGGGGGCGATATCGAGGCGGTTCCGGCAGAGGGACTCGCCGATTTGGG
>Ga0247831_1003631_pt1 | contig 22086 bp, 20 predicted proteins | sample LaCruzMarch2015__9_FD_192406 | JGI IMG/M metagenome (GOLD analysis project Ga0247831, IMG submission 192406) | Freshwater microbial communities from meromictic Lake La Cruz, Castile-La Mancha, Spain - LaCruzMarch2015_1m | ecosystem: Environmental > Aquatic > Freshwater > Lake | place: Spain...
GGGGGGGCATCCCCCCCGGCATTCACACGTACCACCATCACCTCCAAAAGCCCGAGCGAAGCTGTTTTCATTCTTTTGGAGGTACTCCTAAAGCCCGGCAGCCCTTAATGCTCTCCTGTCTCTCTCTCTCTGTCCGTCACGCTCTCACGTGCTTACAAGTGGAACTTTTGAGGATGCGGACCTGGCAACAGCCAGACCTTAACGGTCCCCCACCAAAAATATTTTCTCGCTCATCGCCAAAATCTTTCCTGAACGGATGGGCATGACGTCACCAGAGAGCCCGTGACGTCACCAACAGAGGGGGGGTCTGGGGGGGCATTCACCCGTCCCACCATCACCTCCAAAAGCCCGGGCAAAGCCGTTTTCATTAGAACAAAAATGAGTGTGGCAAATATTATTACCTTTTGATGTGAAACTCAGTGAGGCAAGCGACTCAGTTTACTGTCTTGTTGAGTATGTTATTAAGACAGGTTGTACATTAAAAAATTATAAGGATACTTATCAATGATTTATTTTATTGTTATTGAAAGGCGGTTTTTTAATATACTTCTCCAATAAGCAATAAATAATATAATATGTGTGTGTATGTTTATATAGGTGGCAGTAGAATCCAACCTGTGGCTATTTTGCCTTCCACATACCCCCCTTTTATCCACATGGCTATCAGTATGAGGCTGCATACTTTTTACTCCAAGGGACTCCCTTTGACTTCATCATATTTAGGTTATATTGATACAACCCCACACATATCCTTAGCCAACTATGTCAGATGTCGGCGTGTTGATTTTGTTGCCCAAACGGCAACATTCTGTGTCGTGTCGGCGTCATGTCGCCGACATGTTTTGGTCTGTCGGCCAGGGTGTCTGTCGGCTGTTCCCAACATGCAACATGTCGGTTAAATGTCGGTAGTTCTGTGACATGAAATTCAGCTCAAACATACTCAATTCGTATTGTATACCTGGTTAAACGACACCCTTATGACCCGTAGCCACTGTTGAAGGTGCTCAAACACTGTATATATATATAAAGAAGACCTGCTGAGAGTATGAACTGGATGAGGGGTCTCAATCATAAGTAGTAACAGAGGATCCAAGTGCTAATCCATGCACAACATCACTCTTAGGTCTTAGGTCCATGAGAGCATATATCAGGCTGGAGCTACACCCTTATGACCCGTAGCCACTGTTGAAGGTGCTCAAACATTTTATATATATATATAAAGAAGACCTGCTATGAGTATGAACTGGATGGGGTGTCTAAATCATAAGTACTAACAGAGGTTCCAAGTGCAAATCCATGCACAACGGTCCATGAGAGCAAATAATATGGCTGGAGCTACACCGTTATGACCTGTAGCCACTGTTGAAGGTGCTCAGACACTTTATATATATATAAAGAAGACCTGCTATGAGTATGAAGCTGTTACGACGTCCTTCTTCTTCTTCTACTTCGGCGGCATGAGGTTTGTGGTGGTTTTGTTAGCTGTCAGCAATTTTTGACCGAAAAAACAGATGTCGGAGCCCTCTCCGTGTCGGATTGACATGCAATGTCGGCAAGAAATTGGCAACATGCGACATATGCACATGTCGCCGTGGCTAAGCTGATATCTGCCCTAGGGAGTGGTACAGTGTGTGCTTGCTAGGGCTAAGGTTTCACTTTCACTTGGTTTCTCATGCTGTAGGTTATGATTGAGACCCCCCATTCCCTTCTTACTCATTGCAGGTCTTTTATATATATATAAAGTGTTTGAGCACCTTCAACAGTGGCTACCAGTCATAAGGATGCTGCCACACCCTGATATCTGCCCACTGGGACCTGAGAGTGATGTGCTTGGTTTATAAGTAGGAGTCTCTGTTAGTACTTATGATTGAGACCCCCCATTCCCTTCTTACTCATAGCAGGTCTTTTTATATGTATAAAGTGTTTCATCACCTTCAAGAGTGGCTTCTGGTCATAAGGATGACAATTTTACAAGTATTAGTCTTGTTTAATTGTTATTTTTATCTATTATCTACATCTGTGTCCAATTGACTACTGCGAGAATTAAATATGGGCAAACATGGATATGGGAATTATGGTTTAGATATGATGAATTGAATATGTTGAATAAAAAATTAAAGAAATGTCGTGCATGGGAAGATTCAGAAGTGAAGGATGAGAAGTCAAAACAAAGAAGAAGAAAAAGATTGCAGTGGTAGTCTTGCAATTGTCACGAAAATTCTGCAACCTTGTTTGAAGCTCCAACTTTAATCCTTTTGTTGCCAACCCATGTATTGTTAGTGTCTTCTTTAAGTCGTCAACCTTCATCTTCTTCACATCTTCATCAAATTGTACTCCTTCAGTAAGTTTAACTACATTCCCACCACAACCTCCTTCAACATTTTAATCTTTGATTTGTTTTCCTTCCGCATTGATGCCTTCTCTGCCATAACCTCATATAACTACTTCTTCTGATGGTTTAGTATACAGCTCATCATCATGATATTTGGTAGGTACAACTGGTTTGCACTTATGGAACAGTTCAATCTGTTTGTAAGGATTATGCCTGGGGCTGTAACCTCCTTTAGAAGTTCGTTATAGTCACTGCCTTAAGGGAAATGAGATCTGTTGGTGTTGATTTCTTCTGTCCATTAAAGGCTGTTCCATGTTCATCTAGATTGCTCTCTTTAATGATCATCTTCTCATCCTCTGTGCAGTCAAAGATATGATTCTTCTTCACCAGTAATTTTAGATCCATACAAGTTACAAGTGTTTCATTAGCCCATCGTAGTCCAGAAAATCACTAGCTGCAGTCTTATTCATTGTAATCTTCTTTCTTCTTTGAATCACTCAGAACTCAGAACCTGAATCAGTTAGGTCACAGTGAAGATATTCATCAGCCGATATTTCTTTTTCAGTGAATTGAACAGACGATCACAAGCATTTTTAGTATGTCCAACAATTTGAAATATAACATGGACTCACTTGAAGTATCCCATCTGCTTTAGCCACATTGCAAGCTTAAGCACAGAATTGTTCTTGTTCTGGCCAGAGCAGTTGTCCATAAAAATATTCAATTCTGCAGCAGGATCATTTTCAAGGAGTACATTCATTTGCCATAATGTGTAGACAAGTAATGATGCGACAATAGTTCCACCCTTCTTTCCAATCCCCTTATGATATACATGCCAGTACATGTGATTTCCATTTTCATATTTATGAGAGTGATCCACTACTAGTACTAGCACTACACCAAAGTTGTTGATAGTCAGTGGGGAGTAGTAATTTGTACAGCCAGGTTGCTTGCTGTTGAAGCATGGAACTTCTTGGTTCTGTCCAAAATCAGCAGATACGCATACGCTTTGCTCAGAGTGTGGCACTTCATTTTTTACATCATCTCTTGCTTTCTTCTCTTTTTCCTGGTACAAACTCTCTGTGCCCGAGCCATTTCAATATGTTTTTTACAAGTTATGACCAGCTGCTCTTTCGCCTCTCTAGCCCTAGTTGCAGCAGCCCCAGTCACCAGTCACATTTAGATTGATGGTCTGGAGTATCTGCTCCACTGCTGCCATGTCATGTCCTTCAATATCATCAGTATCAATATCATTATAGTCAATATAACATCAAGTCCACTGGACAACTACGTTCATCTCATCATCAACATAGATCTATTATTTATCATCATTCCAAACTTCTACATTTAATGTTACAGGAGGAAATGATTGTTGGGGCTGGATGTATGAAGGATGAGAATTTGCAATAATGGGCCTCAGGAGTGGCACAGCCTTTGTTGATATAACCAAGCCTACTATTCCTAAATACATTGGCTACTTCCAACCCAAAAAAGCTGGTGATTCTAGCTCATGGAGGGACATTAAGACATATGCGAATCATGTATTTGTTGTAAGTGAAGCAGTCAATCACGGGCTGCAGGTGTTTAATCTCATGCAGCTTCTCAATGTGAATATGGCAAGTATGCCTGTGAGATTTGCCGAGACTGCCCATTACAATAAATTTGGAAGCGCACACAACATTGCCATCAATGAGGATACAGGCTTTACCTATGCCATGGGTTCAAATACTTATTCGGGAGGATTACACATAATAGATATAAAAAATCCCTCAAACCCAGTTGCCGCCAATGGATTTGCAAAGGATTACTACACTCATGATTGTCAATGCGTAGTTTACAGTATATGCGTTACACTGGTAAAGAAATTTGCTTCAATTACAATGCAGATACGCTAACCATACTCAACGTAACTTCCAAGTCAAGCATACTTCAACTTAGCAGAACTGGGTACAATTCTTCTGCCTACACCCACCAAGTTGGCTCACGGATGACAGTAGGCATGTCACGATGAGTGTGATAAGAGAGGCACTGTGAATACCAGGAGTCATGTTTTCAACGTTGAAAACCTTACAGAACCAATTTATGTTGGATTTCATTCGGGAACAACCACGCCAAGGGATCATAATCTCTATGTAAAGGGCGTGTTGGTTTTTGAGGCAAAGTGAGTGTATATTTGATGAATCACTCCTTTTGTTGTGAACAAGCTATATTCAATGTTTACTTTTAGTTATCGCGCCGGTCTACAGATACTTCGAATTGACGACATAGCAAAAGCATCAATGACATAGGTTGGTCACTTTGACATTGTTCCCTCAAGTAGTACCAATGGCTACAATGGAGCGTGGTCAACATATCCTTACTTTCCTTCAAGTAGAGTCAAAGTTAGCGGAATCAAAAAGGGTCTTTATGTCCTAGAATCATCAGTCCCCACTGCAAGCCCATCAGTTGTCCCGACAGTAGCTCCTACATCCCAGCCAACAATAGGGACACCATCCACAACATCAACTCCTAGCTCATCTCCATCATCTCAACCAATAACGTCAATTTCTTCATCATCCCCATATCAACCACCAATGCTAGTATCCAGTCCTGGTCCATCATCTCCACCAACAACGCTAAAGCCAAGCAACTTCCAACATCACATACACCAACAACTAACAACGGTTGCCTACCACACGTAAACCAACAACAAGGAGGCCAACTCGTCCGTCCACCACCCGTAAACCAAGAACAGCAGGCCAACTTGTCCGCCCACCACACGCAGGCTACGAATTTAATAGTAATAATGCAAACTCATGATTTGCTATTTCTGTTGATGCTTATGCATCGTTGTATGACTCTTAATCGATGCACTCTATTGTTTGACGATGATACATCACTGGAAGTCTATGAAAATATCTGCTTCGTCGTGGACTCTCAATCTTTCTTACTGATCGACTCCATAAAACTACGCAATCCGTCTAAATCTTCGTCCTGACTACTACACAATCCTCGACACTTCCCCTCTTCGATGACTGTGGGTGTATACTCCATCTTGGGCAGTTCTACACTAGACAATGACTGAACGATAGCATCCCTCGAATTGAACGCCACAACTATGCTCAGAAGGAATCCTAATATTGCTATTGTAGCAGCAGGAATAAGTAAAGCTAGGTTACCATCAGCGGGTACCTCACCAAATAAAGGGACCTGACGAGTTGGAACATTTGCCGAGTCTGAATCATCCCGAGTTAGACTAGCGATAAGTGGGTCCATGCGTGCGTCGTTCGTGGGTGGAGACCGAGTCTCGATCAGCGCACGGTTCCTCATCTCCTCTTCTGGTGACATCTGAAGTATTGTGGTTGTGAAAGTGTGTCGCCGACGATGGCGGGGAGCGAAATTATCGTGGCATTTTGGCGTTATTATTTGAAGAGCAGACGGAGCAGCAGCATGGAAAGCAAACGTAGGAGAGACAAGGATTACCAACGAGGCAATCGCCGTGAAGAGTAGGACCATGATGTGGGGGGTTTTGTTGTTTGTGATGTTTGAGTTTGCGTGGTCTATTTACGTAGTACTTTAATCAACATTCCTGTCTCGCATCTCGCATCTCCTCATCGGCGTCCTTCGTGCTTGCGCTATTCTCGCGGCGGCGCAGAGATGAAATCTCCGGTAGCGTTATTGGGTGCCCTACAACTGATACTCGGTGTTGCAGTGGTATTAGCAACCGATATTGGAAAAACTTATCAAGTATATCATAAGCTTGGAAATGAATCCAAAATGACATCGAGAGGCAAAATAACAATTGCCCCGCCCTCGGACGAGGACAGTGGCTTGGTGGCAACATTCCATCCTGACAGCTCTGCTCAATTAGATACGAAATTATTTGATGCCATGGTAGAAAGTGGTGCGCTATACACGGTCGTTGTGTCGGAAGAAGGTGAAATTGGATCGACAACGACCGTTGTCGCATCTGTTCCCGGCTGCTCCATCCGACGTTCAAATCTTAGAGAGGAAATCGGGCTTTCGATTAGCCCGATTGGCAAATTACTCGGAGTTTCTTATCGGCCTATTATATCTCCTTTGGCACCGAAGACATGTCAACAAATTAAACCATTATCCGAGAAGCCGGAAGCAATCTTCGGCAGGATGAGTGAGCAAAAAAGCGATGGAGGAGGAGGAAACGTTAGTAGCAGTATGCCATTCAAAACTACAGTGTACTTCGAGTCACACAAACCCATGATGGCAATACCTGCGGTACTGCCCCAAACGTATAGGCCACCACCAGGACTGAAATGGTACAGACGTAATGCAAAGAACACTCCTAGTGCACCGGGTGGTGTAAAACGTGAGGGCGGGGGATTTGCAATCCCAGGCGTAGATGATGCTGATCTCCCATCTAGCTCGTTCTTGTATAAATATTGGTACTTTTTCGTGCCAATACTTATTGTGCTACTACTTGGTGGCGGACCTGAAGAACAACAGGTGCAAGGAGGAGGTGGTGGGATTGCTGCCGTGGCTTTGGGAGGTGCTGCCGCAGGAAATTCTGTCAAACAACGAAGAGGAAAAAGAGACTAAGAAGAGGAAGTAAGATAAATCAATATTGGCTGTGTTTAAACAATCTATCCCCCACAATGATGATTATATTTCTTTTGTGCTCATTTCTCATTAAGAATAATCGTAACCTACGCCGAACTAAGAACTCTAGGGGCATGTAGCCGTGTGATTACGAAATATTTTCTGATCAATTGTTTGGTCGTCTCAGCTGTCTCGTACGCGTTGCATATGGAGAATTGTCATACTCATACTCCTGGGCTTCAGAGTATTACTTATTGAGCTCCCGCGCTTTGTCAAGTGCCTTCTTTGCAGCCTCAGCTGCACGCTCTGTCAGTTTGTACTCTTTATTGGCATCCAGGGCCTTATCGATACTCGACTCGAGGACCTCCCCGACCGCACCCAATGCCTGTTTCCCCCCATCCAGCAAATCAATCTCGGTTGCCAGCCGAGAAATTTGTTCAGTAGTCTTCGAAACAGTCTCTTCGATCTTCTTGTAGGTCTCCGCGTTGTCGGAGTTAGAACTCTTCAATTCGCTGATGGAATTGTCCAAACTTTCCGATAGCTTGCCCAACAGGGTATACTTTGTATCAAGCCTGGCAATCCAGTTAAACGTGTTGAGCGACGCCTTACTAATCGCCAAAACTAACTCATTCAACTCCTCAAGATCATCTTTCCGCGAGACGTAATTGACCGCGGCAGCTGCAACGACGGCCAAGATGGGCGAGGCTCCCAATGCGAGTGCCGTCCCCAACGCTAGTACACCAGATGCAAACTCAACATTCTCCCTATTTATGGGAATGATCGCCATACCCGGATCAGCCGCCACGCGTGTGGATGCCTTACTGGTGGCAACGACGGGACTTTTTGCATCCTCTTGCCTATCACTTGCATTCTTCATCGCCACCATTACCGCCTCGGCTTTTTCTTCGGCTATCCTCTTTAGTTCATCGGCGCGTTTCTTCGCCTCCTCTGCTCTTGCACGTAACTCCACTGCCTTTTCAGTTGCGGTGAGCTCCTCCATAAGAACAGTCGTCGATCCAGCTCGCCTAACCGTTGCTCCTCCTGTGAAGCCTGACGCCTGCCTAGAGATGCACACCATCAGGCAGGCTGCCGCTAATGCTCGGTGAACAAGAGCCATGTTGAAGGAGGAAGAGGAGGAGAAGAGGATCCAGATTTGGCGGGTTCATTGTTGAGGAATAGCGGGTTCAATTCTACTGTACAATGCAAATTATGTCATTTCTAAGGATTCTACTGGTAGAAAGGACGGGTCAATTCGTCTTTCTTGCTGATAGCGGGGCTTTGCTGTCCAACACTTGCCTATTCCTAATATCAAACTTCCCAAAGTCACAATCATTGCTAAAACTCTGTATAGTAATCTGCCCTCTAAATATCCTCCAATGCAAAGGCCCACAAATTGCCCAAATCCACCTATCATTGAGATAAATCCCTGACCACTTGATTCGTATCCCGCTGGAACCCATTCATCAGCAAAGGCGACACTACTCGTTCCTGCAAAGCCAATCGTAAATCCATGCAATGGTTCGAGAAATAGCACAAGATAAGGGTGCTGTTGTGGAATGAATGAGTATCCTATAGCACGGACTATATATGCGAGGCAACCTAGGTGCATCATTGTCGTGCTTCCTAAACGCTCAAGAATAATGGGTGCATAGTGAAATAAGGGAAGCTCGAAAAGCACAGTCACACATACTGTCATTCCACACATGATGTTAGAGCCACCTAGGAATTCAAAGTAGAGAAAAATCAGACTCTCTACAACTGACATCCCAATGGACAAGGCAAATAATGACATGATGAAGGATGCCTTGAAGAGTGAACCAGTTTGGAAGAGAAGTCGCACGAGCTCCAGCAGAGTAAGCGATTTGGTGTTGGTAGCATTGGTAACATCGTTGTTGTCAATATCAACGATGTCATTTATGAAGCTTGTTTTCTTTTTCATTTGTTTACCGCTCTGGGGTTGGAATATCTTTGCACTCACACATACCGGTGATGCATTTGACTGATGTTCCATTGCTGACGACTCGACAATATCAACTTCGCTGTCGACTCCCGCGTATTGTGGCGCGTCCGCATTCGAGTACATCTGAATGACAATCAAACATCCGACAAATGCAAACACGGTCGTTCCGTATAATGCACTAAAACCAAAGAACTCGACGACTGGGCCTAAAAACACATGTGAGATTCCCCACGACAACGCTCCATAGAATCTTTCTTTTCCGTAATTATTCTTGTCTATCCCCTGACGCTCCAACTGGGCCAACGTTAGACCATCTAATGCCAGGCCACATGCACCCGTACCTAGAACAAAGAACAATCGTAGGATTACATGGTATATATATAGTGGCAATTGGATGTTTGTGTCTTCAGTCTCGATGTCTCCGAAGTCATACTTCTTTTTTGTCGGATTAATGATTCTGCCTAGCCCATGTGACAACATGGCAGCTGTGCTCAGCAGCAATCCAAGAGACATGACCCGCAGTCGTCCTGTATTGCCTCTACCTCCATGAAATGATGCCTCCCAGGAATCTGCCACCTTCCCAAGCCATGGTTTGCATACATTTGATACTAGTAATTGTATAGACATTATAAAACTGATCCATTTGGCTGAAAATCCTAATTCATGCTCGAGAAAGCTGGATGCGAATCTTCCTCCCGCTAGTGAATAGAAAGCGAACACCGCAAAGTATAGGACACGAGGTCTCATCGTTGCTAGTGCGCGCAGCTAATGCCGCTGACTACTTTATGCCTAGGTACCACTCCCTACATACATACAACATGGGCGGGAAAGATTTGATTTAGCGGAAGGATTTGTCGAAACCTTTCTTTCCAAATACGAGAATCCATAATCCATGTCTTCAGAATTGCCGCCTACGATTCCACAAAGTAGTAAGATGACAACCTCGAACATCAATGGTGGGAAGCAAAAGGATAGAGTCGCCTACTGGAGTGGTAGCGGCTCAAACTTTGGTGGTGAATCATCTATCATGGCGGACCAGAAGAAATCTTACAGAGCGAGAGGGTGTAGGGGAGGCACATCTCGTAAGAATAGGAAAAAGTATCAACCATCAAAACATGAGAATGAAGAGAATGATCCGCCGCATCGTTTAAATATGTCCGGAAAGCATACTTGCAAAAAGCATGTCACTGACGAAGATCCGCTACGATACAAAGTTGCAACCGGTGACTTCTCCGACAAACGTTTCGCTGAAGAAGTGAGTGGTGGTAGTCAAAGCTTAGAGGAATCGACGTTGGACTCTCGAGCTCATCCTCAGCGAAAGATGAGGACACTTCCCATTCTTCCAAGTAGTAACGGTCTAAGCGTTCGCGAGGAAGATCAACAAAATCACGAAATGAAGTCAGAAGCTGAGCTGTTGATTCAAACACGTGATATCAAGACCAACAATTGTCATAGTCCGACAAATAGTCTCGAAACGACGACGTCAGGTAGCATCAGTGCGATTGCAAGACGTTCTTCTGCTCAGTCTCCTGGCAGGCAAAGTGGTGCTGGCTTCAGTTTTTTTTGTATCTCACCTTCATCATTCCTAGCTGGGAGGTTCGCGGGGAAATAGAAAATGGTTGATTGTGATTATGTACAGGATAGAGAAGAGCACAATACCGCTGGCTGTCGTACGGCAACCCACCTCAGCATTGACATGTATGAGGAACACAAAAATAGAATTAGGAAGCATAAAAAATTAAAGTAAATAATGGATAGGTATTGACTACATTGCCCTTATCACCACTACTCTTCGTACATACGCATTTTCCGTCATATATCATTATTTTCATGCATTGCATCCCTCAAAAACTCTCAATCATCCATCCATGTATCGAAGACAACGGCACTATTTTTTTCGGCCGTTGATTTAGAATGTGAGCGCTCTACAAAGTTGCAATCATGAACTAAGCAAACTCCTTGACGAGGAGGTCGGCGTTCTTGTTACATCGTCCAAAGAATGTTCGACAATCGCCCTTGTCTGCTGGTGTGACTTATATTAGCACAGTCTGCATCGCGCCATTGGTCATTGAACCAAAAGTCGGATTAGATGCGTATAGGATAAACTCCTCTAAACTACCCCCTAATGAAGCACGGCATCTGTTGGAAGTGTAATCGAAGCAAACCTCTAAACCTGCATTAATTCTTGGTTTGTCATTTTGCAGTAAAGCATTCAGCTGTCATGTTAGCATTATGTTGTCGCAACGCCGCTCTGTCAGACGAAATAATCTACTTATGCTGTGATAAATAATTATCATCGTTATTGTTTAGAATAACGGACCATATTTGTTGATTATTATTTCGCGACACTGAAATGCGTCCACTGATTTGGTGAAAGGAGAAGCATGATGTAGTCTCCCCAGTGATGAAAAAATCACCCAGTATCGTATGGAGAATACCTCTCCTTCACAATCTTGCTGAGTATCGCCGACTGGCGTGCTGTTCTTCGCATCAGCACAGATGATAATATTACATTTTACAATCAACAAGCTCGCCTACATCCACATCTTTGGGCACGAACCAAACAACCACCCCTACAAGGCGGAGCCCCTGATCTGAGCTTAAGATTTCTATCAACCCCGACCTCCACACCCTCGCTCGACAACCTCCTCCTCATACCTCCGTATTCTTCAAAATAATCATGGGTGGGATCGAAACGAAGGGGACGATGCTGTCCGAATTAGACTACACAAAAGCCCAGCTTGCATTCTTTTACATAATCGTTCTACTGTCATTGGACGTACTGAATCCAGTAAAGATATTTCTACGTGTCTTCCCCACTGTTGCTCCATGGCATATTGCAACGCTCGCGATAATTTGTTTACTATATACATTCATTGTCAATCTCCGACCATTGATATACTTCGCTGTCAAGGTGTTTTATCATTCGATAGCATCCATCTTCTTCAATGACGTACAAGTTATTGGCAAAAAGAATATTCCCAAATACGGTCCAGTGATATTTACATCGAATCACGCGAATCAATTTATGGACGGATTAATGATCATGTGCACATGCGAACGGAACATATCCTACCTCGTGGCCGATAAGAGCTGGTATAGACCGATTATTGGACACTTTGCGTGGGCGATGGGGGCAGTACCAGTGAAGAGAGCACAGGATAGTGCAAATAAGGGGAGTGGCACTGTGACCATTGATAAAAAGGATATAGCAGCAGATTTGTCATCCACAATTACCGATGTTAAAGTTATTGGAAAGAATACGAAATTCACAATTGAAATCAAGATTGGGGATAAGATTCGTTTCGCTGGCACTGCTGAGGGTGTTAAAGTTGCAACTATACATGACGATGAATCATTATCATTGAAGATTGAAGGCAGTGCACTCGATGTTATCAATTCTTTACCTGACTATGCTGCGTTCGATGTACTACCTCGGATAGATCAACATGATGTATTCCAACATGTCCTTGAGAAACTTTCCTCCGGAGGGACGATTGGGATATTTCCAGAGGGCGGATCACATGACAGGACGGACTTGCTTCCACTCAAAGTAGGAGTGGCATTAATTGCATACTCGGCATTAGAAAAAGATGCTATCAATGTCCCAATAGTTCCCGTAGGATTGAATTACTTCCGTGCACATCGCTTTAGAGGCAAGGCCACCGTGGAATTTGGTTCACCGACCTACGTTGACTCATCGACATTGGCTGACTACCAACGAGGAGGACCGGATAAGCGAAGAGTATGTAATGAATTGTTAGGTCGGATTGAGGATAATATGCGTTCTGTGATTGTTTCAGTACCTGACTATGACACTATGCAAGTTATACACGCAGCACGGAGGCTTTACCGTCAGGATGCGACATATGAAACGGCAGAACAACGACAAGATATGGGCCGACGATTTGCCGAGGGGTATAAGAGATTGCTACTACAGGTACAGGGTGACCCACCCGAGGAATGGCTTAGTCTACAAAGACGTATATTAGCATATCAAAGAGAATTGAATGCTCTTGGGATAAAAGACTACCAGGTAGTTGGTTTAGATCATGAAGAGGTAGAAATTGGTTCTGAAAGTTGGGGGAATACGAAAGGAGAGACAGTACTACATCGGATGAACATCGTTGGACATATTATTCATCTCATGTTTATTATTGTTCTAGCAGCACCTCCTGCCTTGCTGTTGAATATGCCAGTTGGTTTAGTGTCGAGGATGTGGGCGAATCGTCGAAGGAAGAAGGCCCTCGCAGAATCGAAAGTCAAGATTAAGGGATATGATGTAATGCTCTCTGAACGTGTACTTTGCTCGATTGTTCTTGTCCCAACTCTTTGGTTGATTTATGGTATAGCACTTTTGCCCTTCCTTGATGGTCCCAGTCTAGCTGTCTGCTTTACGTGCTTTCCCTTATTCTCATACTGGAGCATTATGGCAACAGAGAGTGGGATGGTGGACGTCAAGGACCTTCGTCCATATGTCATTCGATTGATACCATCGACTCGTAAGCGATTGACAGAATTGCCTGCAACACGGAGGGCACTTCGGAAGGATCTACGAGCAATAATCCGCAGGATTGGTCCTAGTCTAGGAGAAATTTACTTTGGGAAAGAGCTGAATTGGCAAAAGATTGTTGCTGAAACAAAAAAGTTGGTTTGATGTAATGGTTTTGTTCTGACACTACTATAAGACAATGACGTGCTGTCAGAAGTTATGTGACATATGACGTAGTTTGTTTATGTACGACGTTCCAATCCTCCTTACGTCAGACTCGATACTCTGTGACGAATAATGAAGAAAAGCCAACTGGCTAGAGAACAGATGTAAGAGTTCTAGTTGGCATTTTTAAGTAGATCGTGTCAGTGGATAGGAGTATTAGTTTAAGCCCTATCCAGAATTCCTGCTGCTTATTAAATTTATGTGTTTATGTCCAAATTTTACTCCTTCGGGATTGATCAGCGGCAGCTTCAAACCGATCAATTTATCCAAAGTAGGTCTTGGCGTTGACCACTCCTATTTCCACTACATCCACCACCTTCCACAAAGCAGGTATCAATCGGTCAACAGACATTTTTCATTGACCACCAAATCCACCTCGTTTAACTCCTCACAAGGGCCGAACTGCTCCTAGGATCCAGTAGAATCTTCCCAGAATGGGCGGAGTACTATTATTAGAATGCTGACATTGTCTCGACTCCTTCGGACTCGAATGGCTTGATCACTCAGGATTCTTGCAACCTCGGCTGGTTCCCCTCGATGAGCTATGAGCTCTTGTCGGGCAAAAGTTATGGCATCTTGTGACTTGAATACGTCAAAGAGTCCATCGCAGGCTAAGAGTAAGAATTCGTCGTCATGGGAGAGTACCTAACAAGAATTGCGAAAATAAATCACAAGGAAAATGTGAGCGAGGGGATCATACGAAGTATTTCAAACAATAACATGAGGTAGGAACATAAACTCACAATAGAAGCAATCTCAGGCTCCGCACTGACAAGTGGTGCAGTCAGATCCTTCGTCGCATCGTCCGACATGCTACCCGCCCCAAGCTCGTCCGCATCCTCCTCTAACATGGCCTTAATGCCCATTTTGAACGATTTATCCCCAAACGCACGTGTGATTGCGAGTTCCCCCATCACTCGTTTGTGCAATATGAATCCCCCCGCCGCCCGAACCCGGGCGGCCTCATCCTGTCGACTGGGTTTGTGATCGCTCGTCAACTCGAGACAGGCACCATTCTTACGTGCAAGGACGACACGGCTATCCCCCACATTTGCTGCGAAGAGACGCCGGCCGAACAAAACGACAGTCGCGCCTGTCGAACCACTCTGGGGAGCAGTTTTGGGGGATATGAATTCCTTGTCGGCACGTAGGTAAGCCGTCTTAAGAATGCGTCGCATGATTTCTGATGTGGCATCCTCGCCGGAGTCCGTGTGTAGACCACGCGGCCCCCGTCCATTCTCAATCGACTGTCGCAATGCCTCCCTGTCTGTCAACATTTGATTACGTATATGTCGGGGGAGGGCATCAACGAGGTAGTTCGAGCATTCGTCCCCCCCATGCCCATCAAATACAGCGGCGAATGTGGTGAATGCTAGTTCGGTAAGAGTCTCCTTGGGACTACCGTCGTAGTAATAGTCGGGGGGAGGGTACATGAGATTTTGTATGACAATTGTTCGATCTTCCATGGTTGGTCGGGCGCCGATGGCTTCCGATATGCCACAATCAAACCGGTTGATGGAAAAGCCTGTTCTCCCGACGATGAATTCATCCCCAATTGTGAGAGCACCGACGCCCTTGTGCGAGTAGGGGCCTGTCAATCTCATGTAGGATCCATTCTGAGCGAGAAAAATGACGGGAAAGATATGACCATGAGCACGATTTTTTTTTCTCTATACCCATTGAGAAGTAAGGATGAATGAATTAATTGGTCTCCAAGAATAAATCGACTCACCGTGCTCTCCAAATCAGCCAAGACAAAAACCCCATTCTTCCTCCCCTGCGGCCTCACGTACAAGATGACACCATGTTTCCTACTCAGTTCTCTGTCCATGATGCACAAGTCAGCCTCATGCGCCCTCCCAAATACAAATGGACACCTCCTAGCATGAACCTCGATGGTCTTATTCCGAAGCGGGCCCTTCGAACACTGTATCGTAAGTTTCTGTTCCTTCTCATTAACTTCCTCGACACTAAAGACGGAATTCCCCGCCGCGAATGAAGCACCGTCACTAAGTGCCCACCGCTCAGCGTCAAGTGTAAGTAATCGTGCCTCCTTCGTTGCGCCACTCCCATCCGGGGCCTGTTTCGTATATACCTTCGCCTTCCCCACACGTACGGCAGCATCCCCCCGTTCTCCCCGTACATGCCACCCACATGTCATACCCGCACGGAGTGCATACAGCGCGGCCTGTTCCCCATCCTCGTCCGTTAGACAGCAGAGGATACCAGCCGCTGGACCAGACATACTGTCATCCATTCGTCGACAAATATCATCAGGACGTTGGGAGTTGGGTACACCATTCCCAATTGTTGTTGTACGTCCGTACAGGGTCCAGTAGGCCGTGGCTGGTTCTGGCTTACCCTCATCTTCATCCTCCGACGTTGTAAATTTGAGACAAACGCGGTATAGTCCACGTGTATATACCTCCCGCGATGATGAAAATTGTCTTCCCCCCCGTGACCATCCAATGCCACTATTACTCCCACCACCGGACAACTCTCCTCCTCCTCCTCCAGTGGTGGTAATCCCCTCCATCCCACTCGGCCCTGCGCCTCCGGCCGCAGCCCCGACCTTTCCACCGCCACCATTGCGTGCACCAACGCCATTGCTGTTTGGCTGCTGTTGCTGAGATGTAGCGCCACCGTTATTTCCGCTAAGCCATCCCACGCTACCAGTTACGGACGATGCCATTGCGTCGAGTGACATGCTGGGATATTATTGGAGGTTATGGTTGCCTATTTGCCGTGAAATTCACGAGGCTTACAATATTGTCGGAAGTCGGGAAAATATATATACACGAACGACGAAAATACACCAGCAATAATACCACTGCGCTTCTCCTCTAAACTAATTTACTGCGTGACATGAGAGGACCGACGTCGTCGAGAAATGATGTTGGGGCCGTAGGGGTGAGACGACAGCAATGCGCAAGAAAACATAAATGACAACCTAAAAAAATCGACATACCTTTCTTCTAGAGTGAGAGGAGAAGATGATGATGATGACAGTGCGGCGGGGGACACGATCTCTACTATCGTAGGCGGCTCATCATCGCATCCACACACTTGGTTGGATACAATCGAAACCGTTGTTGAAACTTCGCAAAACAGAGTGAAATTTTGAATCGCTTCTTTTTGGGCTAATACTCAAATGCACCTTTGTACGTACGGTCTTTTGTACTCATACTGGGTTCAGGTCATTTGTCGGACGAGAGAAATGTAAAATAGACACACACTCTCGTGAGTACTAACGCAAAATGTCATATGGCCCAGTGCAATATTGCATTGTCGGTCTAACCCTTTCATTCATTGGATTATTTTTCATTGACAAGCTAACGGTGGTCGTCCATGATGCGGCGAAAATGCTTTTGCCCAAACTAGCACGAAATAATCCTTACTTCGACAAGTTGGATGAGGATTGTGATCGGACTAATTGGGTGGGGGACATCTTCCCATCATCATTGTCACGGAATCTTTTACTAGATGCCACTACATTATCTAGTCAGTCAAGTAGTCATGAAGTATTGAAAAACTTCTACGATGGCGACGTCGTCAGTACTAGTATTGAATTTACCTTACAGAATCATAATGCAAATGGTGACTATGCCATAATTAGCGGATTAGGTTTGAATGTCCAGACGGCATCCTCCGCCCTAGTAGAAATATTACCTTGTCGTGTCAAGGTATATACCAAACGAGGAGAGGGATTACGTTCTGCCGTCGAAAACTTTGGGACTGTTACTGTAGCTGATATTGCAGCATATCGACTTGCTTTGGATGCACGTGTGTTATGTCAGGGTACTGGGAAGGAGACCTTATTGCCCAGTGAGCTATTTGTTGCAAATTATAGATTAATGAAGAAGAATGGTCCTGTTGTCATTACTGCGAATGAGGACCTAACTACTGGGGGGAATGTTACTGAGTCCACAATACAGTCTGTAGTTACTCCTACCATTGATGGGGAAAGTAGGAATAGAATGACACAAGAGAACGAGGTCGCGAGCTACATCACCAACTCTACTGAAAGTGAACCAAATTCCAATTCAACTGCCGGTAATGATGCAGTAAACAGCATTGGAATATCGCTCGACGACAAGGACTATCCACTGCTTATCCCGCCTTATGAAACTCTTTCACTCTATATAGTTGTCACCACTGTGGATGACACAACTGGGGGTACCTCATTCTCACTCCTCTCATCGAGTCAATCAGCATTGACTGTTTCAACAACAGGAGAGGCGTACACATCCAAAGCTGATGACACCCTAAGTCTGTTCTCTGGTCTATCGTTGATCAACGGCTACAAAGTCAATGAACAGGACGCGTTTGAAGGTACTTCAAACGCGACATCGGGAACATTTGATGAGCAAAAGATACTCCAGGTTAAGCCTGGTTCCATATTCAACGGAGCCATATATTATGGTATCTTCTCACCCACAACTGCCACTTTGGAGGAGTATAACGATATGGTGGAGTCTTCATTCTTACAAGGGAGTGGCGTTCTGGGTAAAGATGGATGCGAACAGAGCTTTGAAACAGGATTACAAGAGTCTGTGGGCAGTTACGGGATGATGTTCGACGTCTTATCAAATATTGACCCGAATGAAATTGACGGCGATATTGAGATATTTGGGCTTGATTTATACATTATCAATTTGGTAAATGCCTCATTCGACGTCTTTGTTAGGAAGAACACAAGCGCAAACCGCACGATGCAGGAATACATGAGCTACTCTGTCGCTGAGGGACAAACTTCTATCAGCACAGATTGGGATTTGATTGCAACAGGATCAGTAGAGGGCAAAGGCGTTGGGATTTATTCCCCCATACCCAACGATGCATGGAAGAAAACTGTCGTGCTTAGACCTGGTCAGTCTGCTGGGTTTTACGTTACTGTCAAGGGCGCTCCTGACTTGCGTTATCGAAATTCTTTACTTCCCGAGGGGAGTATCTTTAAGAGTGACGGTAAAGTAAGTGTAGGCGTTGGCCGAAGTTGGGGAATTTACCCATTGCAAATGGATGGCACCGGCGCTTTCTTCACCCAACGTGAATTTTCTGGAGTGTTCCGATACCATATTCCTGTAAATCTATGTCCCAGTACTGCACCAAGTATTAGTTCATCGCCTTCAGCTACCTTGACACATCCATACGCAAAGGAGGCCGAGGCTACTGATTTGTGTCCGGTAGATGGCTCGTTGGAAACAACGTTTGAGGAAGGGACCGGGAGTTTTGGCGTCTTGTTTGATGTTTATGCTAAAACGAAAGTCATGCTAACTGGGATCAATCTCTATATGGACTGGAGCACGGGTACAACCGCAAACGTTCTCGTCTATGCTCGTGCGGGTAAGTTGATTGATTACAAGCCACAATTGTTGGAATTTTAGTTCCACCCAGTTCACACTACTACGTTGCTCTCTCGATGTTTTATGAACTACAAGGATCATGGTATGGGCATCAAAACAATGCCGACTCCTGGCCCCATTTACTCGTCAATACAACGTTGAATCATCCCGCTGATTTCCATAACCGTTCAAACGATGGGCCGTTCATTAACTTGGAGAAGAAAAAGAGTTCGGCAGTCATTCCACGCAATGCATTTACACCTTTAGAGATGAAGACAGGTGAGGTCTGGGCTTTCTACGTGTGCACAAGTCTTGCAGACGTTCGCTACACGATTGGAACCAAATTAGGGGAAGAATTTGCTTCGAATTCCGAACTTAGTGTCATGGAAGGAGCTGGGGCGGCCGATTATCCACCTTTCCTTAGCGGCACTCCCGCAGTACAAGGTGTCGAGTACACATTCTATACTCCTCGTCAGTTCAATGGAATTTTGATATATGATCACATAGCTGAATGTGCATCGACGGCTCCAAGCAGTATGAATAGCATTGCGCCAACACCAACCCCTATCTTAACTACGAATGTTACTTATACCTTTTACGTCGAGCACAGCCCAGAGAAATCCTGGTCAGTGAAGGAAGATATGTCCGCAGGAGTAAGAAACGTGTTAAACCGATTAATGGGAGGCGAGGACGATACGTTGTATAAATATGTGATTGATGATGATTTAGCGATTGGAAGTGTGTTGGGGAATGATACATCGCCTGATGATATTGACTGTAAGTTTCAGACAAATTACTCTGTTTCAGATGATTATCCGTGTGCATATCTGTAGTCTCACCTGCTTCTCCACCCTTCTCCTTAGACATTTGCTATCCTACTCCACCTGAGACTTGCTCACCCATCTCCGTGCTTGTGGAAGTATCACACCTCAACACGGCTTCATCAGACGATGTCATGTATGCACTCTTGCGTCAGTCCATCAATCTGCCCTCCTTGATTGTTGTCGATGGTTACACCATTCAATATATTGGAGAGAGAACCGCCGAGACAGCCTCTGAGATATCAATGAGTGGCGTGCCCAGCCGTGACATGGGGGAGAGTGAACAAGATTACTTTGCAAATACTGCACGTGACTTCCTGAATAAGCAACTCTCTTCAAATGACAAGTTGAAGATACTGTCTGTAACTGTAAATGGACAAGTCACGACGGCTACTGATATATCGCCCAGTATACCAGGAACCGTACAATACCGAGCTCATTCAGGTGAACGACGACAACTTCTCGGTACGAACAATATACAAGTTTCTGTGAAGGGCTCATACACGCCACCTCCCGACATTGACTTCGGAGCAGTCGTCGAGACCTCAATAAACTCCGACCCTGACTTGTTGGCAAAGGAGCTTAAAAAGCCACCCCCCGTGAAGGATGGTGTTAGTGTTACGTCGGACTACTTTGATAAAGTTGAGGTTCAAGGCGCGAGACAAATCAAGATGGAGCCTATCGTCACTGTAGACGACAATGCGCTGAAGTCCTTGCTCAACTTTGTAGCCATGTCACTTGGTGGGCTCGTTGGTTTGCTCTCACTAGCGTTCTTACTCCGTCCACACCGTCGTCGTGCTATTTGTTCCTCAAAGTTGGAAGACAAGTTTATTCCCACAAACGAAGATCATCGCCTACTTGACAAGTTAAGAGAAGTCAACGAAAGTTCACGCACATACCTTAATGGCTCATTTCGTAGTTCAGAAAACGATACTGAACATGCCCTTAAAATGTCGGGATTTTCATCTCAACAGTCCAAAGTCTTTGACTCTCGTGCTTCTTCCAATAGGGGACTCATTCACCCAAATCGGTCGATGCATATGCAGCCCTGCCCTCCAAAAGCTTTGAATGCTAGTAACCGAAGCGGCACAACAACACCTTTGAACATGAGTGACCGTAGTGGAAGGTCTGACAGGGGTTCTATTCATTCCAACTCGAACTTGAATGCAAGTTATAGAAGCGGAGGCCCTGTTCCTTTTCCTCCACCACCGGGTCAATATTTTGATCGGCCGCAGGGATAGAGGACTCCATCAAAAATCACAGAGAGGTATGGTCATGCCCATGGCGCAGAGGAGTAGCGTCTTATCACATGGCCATATTCAGGCGGCCTAACTGAGGATCAATTATGGCGTAATAGTTATCGCTGACGTTTGTATCAATAGTATCTGGAAATTTTTTAAGTATAGCATTACCAATTGTTCAATCCATTAATTATGCCATCGTCCTTTTCATTTTTCCTTCGTTCACCATATGCTCTTAAAGCCGCCTTTCTCTTCTTCGCCACTTCGTCGCAACTACCGCCAACGGCAGTACCGTCCGTGTTTGTCGTGACCGCTGCGATTTCGTTCGCAACCTTGAAGAATTCATCTACCACATCCTGTGATTCTTCTTGAGCATCTGTGATTGGGTCACAAAAGTATCGCTCACCCAGTCCCGCAGTATCACCACCTATTCGTATTTTAGGTATGCCGTTGGCCTTACGCCATTCATTGCTATCACGTAACGAGTGTGAGCAGCCACAATATTCTTGTTTGTAAAATCGTTCATTGGCAGATACCTCATACTTTTGCAACGTCATTTCATCAGTCTGCCAGTCTTGACACCAGTATTTGAGTTGTCCATCGTATTTCTCGACAGCATGATATCCCGAAGCGTCGACTTGAGCGTTTACGTCGCTCGGCAAGACGCTTTGATGCGGAAATCGCCAATGCCGGAGCCTTTGATGGGAGTTTCGCACCGTCGCTATAGCTGAGTGGTGGTGGTGATGAGGATGACATCGGTTTGTTTCGGTGTCATGTATACCCTCTAAAGGATACACCACTACTAGGGATTCCACCTAATATGAAGACGTAGATTAGGGACACAAGATCCACCCTTCCAGCCCCCATCGGCATTTTCATCGAAGCAGACCAGAGATGGAAACAGCTACAATCAGACAATCCACACGACAGTCAAAAATTCTACGGACTCAGCCATTATGCCCCAACACCTTCCATAACCACAATCCAACAACTAGGATTAGGTATTACTCACGCCTTCAGCACTCTCATCCTCAACTCCTTCAAAAAGCTTGTCCATTCTCAGACATCACCAGCCTTTGATCACTATGACTTCCTGTTGCCTCGCGACCAAATTGTTGG
>Ga0247831_1003641_pt1 | contig 22047 bp, 23 predicted proteins | sample LaCruzMarch2015__9_FD_192406 | JGI IMG/M metagenome (GOLD analysis project Ga0247831, IMG submission 192406) | Freshwater microbial communities from meromictic Lake La Cruz, Castile-La Mancha, Spain - LaCruzMarch2015_1m | ecosystem: Environmental > Aquatic > Freshwater > Lake | place: Spain...
GCGTGTCATCTTGGTCAAACTCGCAGACCGCACCCACAACATGCGCACCATGGAGGCCATGCCGCGTCAACGCTGGCAAGGTATCAGCAGCGAAACCTTGGAGATTTACGCGCCGATCGCTCACCGCTTGGGCTTGAACCAAACCTACCGTGAATTGCAGGATCTGGCATTCAGGCACCTCAAACCGTGGCGCTACCACACGATTGAAAAAGCGGTGCTCAAAGCACGCAGCAGAAGGCGCGATCTGTTGATGAAGTTACAAAAGGAAATTGAGCAGACTTTCAAGCAAAGCGATTTGAATGCCCGGATTTTTGGGCGTGAAAAAACCCTCTACTCGATTTACCAAAAGATGCAGTCCAAACACCTGAGCTTTGCGCAGGTCACCGACATCTACGGCATGCGTATCTTGGTTCCACATGTGATCGATTGCTACACCGGCTTGGGTCTGCTGCATCAGCTTTACAAACCTGTGCCCGGCAAATTCAAGGACCACATCGCAATCGCCAAGGTCAACGGCTACCAGTCTTTGCACACCACTTTGGTGGGGCCAGCGGGCATCAATGTGGAGTTTCAGTTGCGGACCGAAGCCATGCACTTGGTGGCCGAAACAGGTGTCGCAGCACATTGGCTTTACAAAACCCACGAGCACAACGACAAAGCCGAACGCCTGGGTACCCAGTGGCTGCAGTCCTTGCTCGACATCCAAGACGAAACCCGAGATGCGACTGAGTTTTGGGACCATGTCAAAGTCGACTTGTTTCCAGACGCGGTGTATGTGTTCACGCCCAAGAGCCACATCATGGCTTTGCCTCGTGGCGCGACCGTCATCGACTTTGCGTACGCGGTACACAGCAACCTGGGCGACCATGTCACCTCAGCGCAAATCAATGGTGAAACCGTGCCGCTTCGCACGGAATTGCGCAACGGCGATGTGATCGCTGTGGAAACAGACCCCAGTTCAACACCCAACCCTGCCTGGCTGGGATTTGTACGCACAGGCCGGGCACGCTCGAGGATCAGGCACTACCTCAAAACCCGCGCCCAGTCGGAATCGCAAGACTTGGGAGAAAAATTACTGGCGCAAGCTTTGCGCGCAGAGGGCTTTACCCAACTGCCCGCCTTGGATGCGACACACCGCCATTCATGGGCCAAGTTGCTGCATTTCACCGGCAGCAAGAACCGAAATGAGCTCATGACCGACATTGGCTTGGGCAAGCGTGTGGCCAGCATCGTGGCCAAACGCTTGGTCGGTTTGTTGGCCGATTTGGGCGAACGACCAGACCCCTTGCTGATCAGTCGAGAACGCTTCACCGCGCACGAAACCATTTCACAGGGTGCCGTCGTGGTCGATGGCAGTGACAACGCCTCTGTGCAGTACGGTGCATGCTGTCACCCCTTACCAGGCGACAACATCGTGGGCTATTTGGGGCGTGGAGAAGGTTTGTTGGTGCACACCGCCGAATGTCATGTGGCGCAACGCTTGAAACACAAAGACAGCGAGCGGTTCATTGCGGTGGAATGGTCAGACGAGCCGGTCAGAAGTTTTGAGTCGAGCATCGTGGTGACCGTGCTAAACGGAAAGGGTGTGCTGGCCAGCGTGGCTTCCGCCATTACTTCAGCACAAGCTGACATCAAACTCGTCAGCATGTCTGACGAAGTCAGCGGCCAACAAGCCACGGATTTGCGCTTTTTGATTGCGGTGCAAGATGCCTCGCACCTCGAGAGCGTGTTGGGTGCATTGCAAAGACTGCCATCGGTGAGCAGCGCCAAGCGCACAACCGCGCAGCGTCACGCCTGATAAGCAGTCACTTCAACAGCCAGTGCACCTCTCAGGTTTAGGAGAGGGATGGCGCTGGGTAAGCGACCTGCACCACTTCGATGTCTTGCACGCCCAAAGGCGTTTGCAGCTTCACCAGATCACCTACCCTGGCCTTGAGCAAGGCTCTGGCAATCGGCGACACCCAACTGACTTGTGCTTTCAAACTGTCGGCCTCGTCTATGCCCAAAATCGTGACCGTGCTGGCCTTGCCTTGTGCATCTTCGAAAGTGACGGTTGCCCCAAAAAAAACCTGGTTGTTGCCATGGTGAACGCTTGGGTCAGACACGCTTGCCAACTCCAAACGTTTGGTCAGAAAGCGAATGCGGCGATCGATTTCGCGCAATCGTTTTTTGCCGTAGATGTAGTCGCCGTTTTCAGACCGATCACCATTGCTGGCAGCCCAATGAACAATCTCCACCACTTTGGGGCGCTCTTCATCAATGAGGGACAGCAATTCGGCCCGCATGCTGGCATAGCCTTGGGGTGTCATGTAGTTCTTGGAACCCGCAGGCATGGCGGTTAAGAGGTTTTCCTCGTCGTCGTCTTCTGTAGGGGACTCGCGGGTAAACGCTTTATTCATAAGGTAAAAAAATGGTGCGGCTGGCAGGAATCGAACCCACGACCCCTTGGTTCGTAGCCAAGTACTCTATCCAGCTGAGCTACAGCCGCACTGGCGGGCATCTTAACACGCGAAAAAAATTGGTAGGGCGTCGCGGACTTGAACCGCGGACCAAAGGATTATGAGTCCTCTGCTCTAACCAACTGAGCTAACGCCCCAACCTGAAGCGATTATCCTAGAAGTCTTGTGTGGGATGGCTGTTTGGCAACGCCTGCCATCACATTTGCCTTAGCATCGACAACAAACCATCCACAGAAAGCATTGCCATGTCCATCACCATGTACCACGCCAGCGTGCCTCGCATCGTCAACATGCTCAACAGCTTGAACCATTTGTTAGAGAAAGCCCAACAGCACGTGGAGGCAAAAAAATGGACCGAGTCTGCGCTCACCCAGTTTCGCCTGTACCCGGACATGCTGCCTTTGACCAGGCAAGTCCAAATCGCCACCGACACCGCCAAGGGTGTCGTGGCTCGCTTGGCTGGGGTTGAAAGCCCGGTGTATGCCGATGACGAGCAAACCATTGAAGAACTCAAATCGCGTGTGACCAAAACCATTGCTTATGTGCAGGGTTTCACACCGGCGCAAATAGACGGCACGGAAGACAAGGACATCGTCACCAAGCGCGGCGACAAAGAAACGCACTACAAAGGCATGCAGTTTTTATTGGGCCACGCCATGCCTAATGTGTACTTTCATGTCACCACGGCTTACGCGATCTTGCGTCACAACGGGGTAGAGATTGGCAAAAGGGACTATTTGGGCCAAATCTGAGCTGAGCTTTGTTGATTTCGATTGAATTATGAACAATCAAACACCAGACACGACCGAAGACGAGATCAGTCTGCTTGACATCCTGCGGTTTTTCATCGACAACGTCAGTTCATTAGCAGCCTCTGCTGCCGCTTGCGCTACCTTGGGTCTGGCTTATGTTTTTTTTGTGCCTGCTCAATATGAGGCATCGGCGTCCATTCAAATGGCCATGGTGGCCAATACCCCGGTCGAATCAGCCGATTTACTGGGAGAAAAAATCAAATTGCCTATGTACTTTTCAAGCAAGTCGATCAACAACTGCCAGCAACATGGCGATGTTGCAACGACAGACTCGGATGACAAAGGCTTCTCCAAACGCATCACTTCCTCAGTCAACAAGAAAGCGCCGATCGTGAACTTGCGCGTTCAAATGCCGAGCCCCGAACTCGCCAGCCGTTGCTTGAACGCTTTGATTGAAGACATCCGGGTCAAGCAAGACAAGCTGGCTGAGCCACTGATCAAGCAAAAACGCACTTTACAAGTCACCCTCAATGACAAACTCAAAGCGGCCGAGGTCTTTGCCAGCAGTTTGTCTGCGGAAAAAACCTGATTTCAAGTTCAAAGACGAGAAGTTTTCTGGCACCGCTCTTTGGTTGTCAATAACCCTCAGCAAAGAAAATGAAATCAAAGAGCTGAGAAACCAAATCGCCGACTTAGATGTGGCATTGAGCGCGCCCAACACCCAAACAACCTACTTGGCTGCTCCTATGTATTACCCGGCAAAACCTGCGGGCCCATCTCCAGCCTTGATTGTTCTCCTTGCCGTCATGGCTGGGTTTTTCCTTGGTGTCTTGTTTGTGTTTGCTCGCAAGGCTTGGGTGTCAGTCAGATCATCCATGGCTGAACCCCACTGATGCTGCCAAGCTGCGGTTGTATTCACTTGTGACTCAAGGCATTGCTCACCAACTTGGCGGTGATGTCCACGATTTGGATCATGCGGTCATAGGGCATGCGGGTAGGGCCAATCACGCCTAGGGTGCCGACCACTTGGCCGTCGACCTCGTAATTGGCGCTCACCACCGAAAGCTCTTCAAAGGGCACGGTTTGGCTCTCGCCGCCGATGTATATGCGCACGCCCTCGGCCTGCGAGGACATGTCCAACAAGCGCATGAGCTGCGCTTTTTGCTCAAACAAATCGAAGGCTCGGCGCAGTTGCCCCATGTCACTGGAGAAATCAGACACCGACAACAGGTTGCGCTCGCCGCTGATCACCACCTCGTCTTGCGACTGGCTCATGGCCTCCGAGCTCACCTGGACCGCCGCTTGCATCAGGGCTGCAATCTCGCTGCGCAAACTCTCCACCTCGGCTTGCAATCGCTCGCGCACCTGCTCGATACCCATGCCCACGAAATGCGCATTCAGGTAATTGGAGGCTTCGAGCAATTGCGATTGGTTGATGTCGGTGTCGGTAAAGATGACCCGGTTTTGCACATCGCCATCGGGTGAGACGATGATGACCAAGACCCGCTTTTCGGACAAACGCAAAAACTCGATGTGTCGAAACACCGAGCCGCGCCGCGGTGCCATGACCACGCCGACGAAATGGGAGAGGTTGGACAACAGGTTAGCCGCGCTGGCAATGACTTTTTGGGGTTGCTCGGGAACCAAGCTAACGGTGTGAAAGTTCTCCCGATTGACCGTGAGCATGGTGTCAACAAACAACCGGTAACCCTTGGCCGTTGGGATGCGGCCTGCCGAGGTGTGGGGACTGACAATCAGGCCCATTTCTTCCAGGTCAGCCATGACATTGCGCACCGTGGCTGGCGACAATTCGATGCCGTTGACCCGCGACAAAGTGCGCGAGCCCACTGGCTGACCGTCGGCGATGTAGCGCTCGACCAGGGTCTTCATCATCAACTTGGCACGGTCATCCAGCATGGTCATCCTTTTGTCCGATTTTAATGATGTAATTTGCCCATGAACCCGATGTTCCGCCATATTGCCCTGATGGGTAAACACCACCCCAGTGCCCACCCCAGTGCAACAGCAACGGCAAAGCCGATCTTGCTTGCCCTGGCGCACTCGCTTGCGCAGCAAGGCCTGGCGGTATCGATCGAACAGGAAACCGCCGCCCATATCGGTTTGACCGATCTGCCCACCTTGGATCTGGCGGGTGTGGCCCAAACCTGCGACTTGGCCATCGTCCTCGGCGGCGACGGCACCATGCTCGGCTTTGGCCGTCAGCTCGCAGCGCATAACGTGCCACTGATTGGCATCAACCAAGGCCGTTTGGGCTTCATCACCGACATCGCGGTCGACCAGATCGAGGCCACATTGCAACCCATGTTGCATGGTGACTATGAGGAAGACCGCCGCATGTTGATGCATGGCCAGGTTTGGCGCGAAGACGCTTGCGTGTTTGATGCGTTTGCCTTGAACGATGTGGTGGTCAACCGCGGCGCCACCTCAGGCATGGTTGAGTTGCGTGTCACGGTGGACGGGCATTTCGTGGCCAACCAACGTGCCGATGGCCTGATCATCGCCACGCCCACGGGTTCCACCGCCTACGCTTTGTCTGCCGGTGGCCCGATGCTGCAACCCTCCTTGGCCGGTTTGGTGATGGTGCCGATCGCGCCGCACACCCTCTCGAACCGGCCTTTGGTGCTGGCCGACCCGGCCGAAATCGTCATCGAGCTGGTGGCTGGGCGCGACGCCAGTGCCAATTTCGACATGCAATCCTTGTCCACGCTGCACATAGGTGACCAAGTCAAGGTGCGCAAATCACCCCATAACGCGGTCTTTCTTCACCCCCGCGGTTGGAGTTACTTTGACACACTGCGCCAGAAACTGCATTGGAACGAGGGTGGCTCATGAGTTTGTTACGCATTGCCTTGCGCGACTTTGTGATCGTGCGCGAGCTCGCCCTCGATCTGTCGGGCGGCTTCTCGGTGCTGAGCGGCGAAACCGGTGCGGGCAAGTCGATCTTGGTGGATGCTCTGCAGTTGGTCTTGGGTGCCCGCGCGGACGCGAGCCTGGTGCGCGAAGGCGCCAGCCGCACCGAGATCAGCGCTGAATATGCCTTGACCCCCAGCCTGGTGGCTTGGCTGGAAGACAACGGCTTTGAGGCACAAGAGGTGCTGCTGCTCAAGCGCAGCATTGACCTGCAAGGCAAAAGCCGCGCTTGGGTGAATGGCAGTGCGGCCACGGCCACACAACTGCGCGAGATCGGCGATCAGCTGGTCGACATCCACGGGCAACACGCCTGGCAAAGCCTGACCCGCCCGGTGGCGGTGCGCGGCTTGCTCGACGCTTATGCAGGCATTCATACCCAAGCCTTGCAAACACTTTGGACCGATTGGCGGCAAGCGCAGCAAACCTTGGCGCACGCCAAGCAAGCGCAAGACCATTTGCAGCAAGAGCGGGAGCGTTTGAGCTGGCAAATTGCCGAGGTCGACAAGTTGTCGCCACAAGCCAACGAATGGGACGAACTCAATACCCAACACAGCCGCTTGTCGCATGCACAGTCCCTGATCGAGGCAGCGCAGTCCGCACTGCACCACCTGCAAGACGACAGCGCGGGCGCCACGCTGTCTTTGGTCCATGCGCAAAATGCCTTGCAAGACCAAGCCAACATCGAGCCTGAGTTCCAGGCCCTGGCCGACCAACTCGGCTCTGCACTGGCCCAAGCCGAAGACGTGGCCCACAGCGTGCAAGCTTGGCTGCGTCGCGCCGACTTGGACCCCCAAGGCTTGGCCGAACTCGATGCACGCCTGAGCCTGTGGGTGTCCTTGTCCCGTCGCTACAAACGCTCTCCAGAGGAACTGCCCGAGCTCTACCAAGCTTGGCAAACCGAGTTGCAACGCCTGGATGCCGCAGCCGATTTGGCTGCCCTGGAAAGTGCCGAGCAATCCGCGCAAAAGGCATTTCTGACCGAGGCCCGCAAGCTCAGCAAGACCAGGTCAGTGGCGGCACCCAAGTTGGCGGCCAGCATCTCCCAAGCCATGCAAGCACTGGGCATGCAAGGCGGACGCTTCGAGGTCAGCCTTGAGGCCTTGCCTGAGCCCGCCAGCCATGGCTTGGAAGACGTGCAGTTTTTGGTGGCGGGACATGCAGGCAGCACACCCCGCCCGGTGGGCAAAGTGGCTTCCGGTGGCGAGTTGTCGCGCATCGCCTTGGCAATTGCCGTGACCACCAGCCAATTGGGGCAAGCCCAAACCCTGATCTTCGACGAGGTCGACTCGGGCGTGGGCGGTGCTGTGGCCGAAACCGTGGGCCGCCTCATGAAGCAACTCGGACGCGACCGCCAGGTGTTGGCGGTCACGCACCTGCCGCAAGTGGCTGCGTGTGCAGACCACCACTGGGTGGTGTCCAAGCAAAGCGACAAACAAGGCAGCTTCAGCGCAGTTGAAGGCGTGCAAGGCGAGGAACGTGTGCGAGAGATCGCCCGCATGCTGGGCGGCGAGCGCTTGTCCGACACCACGCATGCCCATGCCCGCGAAATGCTGGCCAGCATGGCGACCGGCAAACCCAAAACCAAGGCAAGCAAAGCATGAAACGTGAACTGGTGCTGATCACCGGCATGGCCGGCTCGGGCAAGTCGATCGCGATCCACGCCCTGGAAGACGCCGGCTTTTACTGCGTGGACAACCTGCCGCCCGAGTTGTTAATGCCGTTTGTGCAACTCGAAGACCAAAAAGAACAGGCCAAGGTGGCGATTGCCATGGACGTGCGAAGCGCCAATGCCTTGCACCTGGTGCCCGCTCAACTGGCCCAGCTGCGCGCCCAAGAAGTGAATGTCCGCCTGCTGTTTTTGGATGCCAGCACCGACACCTTGGTGCACCGCTTTTCCGAAACGCGGCGCAATCACCCCTTGTCACACGGGTCTGCAGGCGCACACTCAGCCCGCGATTTGGTGGCCGCGATTGAGCTCGAGCGCCAGCTTCTGGCCGACTTGCGCGAAGAGTCTCACATCATCGACACCAGTTTGCTGCGTGCATCCAAACTGCAAAGCTATGTGCATGCCTTGGTGTCCGCCCCCAGCGCGCAGTTGACGCTGATGTTCGAGTCGTTTGCTTTCAAGCGCGGCATCCCGGTGCATGCCGACTTTGTGTTCGATGTGCGGATGTTGCCCAACCCGCATTACGAGCCCGAGCTGCGTGCCTTGACAGGTCGAGACAAACCGGTATCTGACTGGCTGCACACCCACGACCCGGTGCATGCCATGCTGCAACAGATAGAGGGGTTTTTAACGCACTGGCTGCCCTCGTTGAACAACGACCACCGCAGTTATGTCACCGTGGCGATGGGCTGCACAGGCGGCCAGCACCGCTCGGTGTTTATGGTGGAAAGTTTGCACCAGCGTTTCAGCGCCGATTGGGTGACCTTGAAGCGCCACCGAGAGCTTGACCTGTAAGCAGCTTGCGCACTGGTGCTGGCAGGCCCAAAGACGGCCAATCGGCTGCGCTGAACCAAGCGCCCTCACCCAAGTTCACTGGTTTTTTGAGTGTCAAATGCATCGGATGCAGGTGCATGTCTTTGTGCGTGAGCAGATGCTCAAAAGCGGTTTCGGCTTGCAATTGCCCATGCCACTTGGCAGGCAGCGCCGCTTGCAAAGCCTCCTCGCTGTCAAACAAGGGCTGGGTGTACAAACTGGCCCAGACCCCTTTGGCTGGCCGCTGTTGCAACCACACCTCGCCTTGCGTGGTCACTGCACACAACAACCACAGCGATTGCGCACTGCGCTTGAGCTTGCGGGTTTTGACCGGGTAATGCCTGGGCCGTTGTTCCTTGAATGCCACACAGTCGGCTCGCATCGGGCAGCGGGGGCAATCGGGTTTGCTGCGGGTGCATAAAGTGGCTCCCAGGTCCATCAAACCCTGGGTATAGGCAGGCATGTCCTTGGCATTCACGGGCAAGTTGGCCTCAGCGATTTGCCACAGCGCTTGTTCATTCGCAGACAAGGACAAGTCATGGTCAAACCCATGAAAGCGGGTCAAGACACGTTTGACGTTGCCGTCCAAAATCGCTTCGCGCTGCTCAAAGCAAAGCGAGGCGATGGCCGCCGCGGTGGACGGTCCGATGCCAGGCAAGCGTTGCAAGGCAGTCAACTGTTGCGGGAACACGCCGCCGGATGCAGCCACCACTTGGGCGCAACGGTGCAGGTGCTTGGCGCGGCTGTAGTAGCCCAGCCCACTCCACAGGCCCAAGACCTGGTCCAAGCTGGCTTGCGCCAAATGGCCAACCGTTGGGAACGCCTGCAAAAACCGTTCGTAATACCCCAAGACCGTGCTGACCTGTGTTTGCTGCAACATGATTTCAGACAGCCACACCCGGTAGGGATCGCGGTTGCGTTGCCAGGGCAGGTCATGTCTTCCATGCTTACGCTGCCAATCCACCAAGCGCCTGGCAAAACTCACGGGTTTCAAATTTTTTGGCATGTCGGGCAGAAAAAGGAGGAGCGCTGCCCTTGCACCATGCGCTTGATCGGGGTGGTGCAAACACGGCAAGGCTCGGCTGCGCGGTCGTACACCATGGCCTCGAGTTGGAAATACCCGGTTTGCCCTTGCGCATTGGAAAAGTCGCGCAAACTGCTGCCGCCTTGTTGAACAGCCCTGGCCAACACGGTTTGGATGGCCTGGTGCAAACCAGCGATGCGGGGTTTGCTGAGCTTGGCGGCGCGGGTGGTGGGACGGATACCGGCCAAAAACAAGGCTTCACTGGCGTAAATGTTGCCGACACCCACCACCACATCACCGGCCAACAACACTTGTTTGATCGGTGCTTGGCGTTTTTTAAGTCCCAGGGCGAAGGTTTGAAGCGCAAAACCCTCCCCCAGCGGCTCGACCCCCAAATGCCCCAAGAGTTTTTGCGCGACCGGGTCGGCTTCGCTGTCGGCATGCACCACCGCGCCAAATCGCCTCGGGTCGTGCAAGCGCAACAAGCCTTGGGTGGTGAGCAAATCGAAATGGTCGTGCTTACCGGGCAATGCCCCAGCCGGGCCAAAAGACAAAGCCCCCGACATGCCCAGATGCACCAGCAGCAGCCCTTGGTCAAGGTCGATCAACAGGTACTTACCGCGGCGGCGCACACCCAGCACCTGGCGGCCCACCAAGGCTTGAACCGGGCAACCCAGGGGCCAGCGCAAAGGCTTGCCCAAGGTGGCCTGCAGCACGCGAGCGCCAGCGATGGCTGAGGCAAAACTCAGTCTGGTCACTTCAACTTCGGGTAATTCGGGCATGGCGCTGGCTCAGACAAGACGCTGGCATTATCATTCTGTGATGACAAACCGCCCACACCCCATGCCTATGCCCGTTTCCCGCCTTGGAATCGCTTCTTGCTTGTGCTTGGCCTTTTTGGGTGGCCAAGGGTATGCGCAAGACAAGCCAGGCGACCCCAACCCGCCATCGCAGGAAATCAACAACTCCAAGCTCAGCAGCGAGTGGATGTTGATGATTTTGTTGGCTGAGATGAAAGCCGGACAAGGCGACTCGGGTGGCGCCTACTCCCTGATGCTCGAGGCGGCGCGTAAAAGCGGGGACGAGCAAATTTACAAACGCGCGGTCGAGATCGCCACATCAGCTCGCTCTGGACCACCAGCGCTCAACGCGGCGAAAGCCTGGAAGCAGGCGCACCCCACATCGCGCGAAGCCAACAAATATGTGCTGCAAATTCACGTGGCGCTCAACCAACTGCCCGAGAGCATGCTGCCCTTGCGCGCCGACATAGCCCTGACCCCTGAGGCAGAGCAATCCAAGGCAATCATCGACCTTGTTCAGCTCTACACACAGGTTCAAGACAAGGAACTTGCCGTGGCTGTGGTTGAACAGGCCTTGGTTCCCTTTGTTGACAAACCCGCCACAGCAGCAGCCAGCTGGACCTCGATTGGCCGCATGCGGGTGGCTGCCAAAAAACTTCCCGAGGCCATGGACGCGGTCAAAAAAGCGATTGCACGCGACCCCAAAGCCATAGAACCCGGCATGTTGGCACTGGAGTTGTTCTCGCTGGGGCTGAATGAAGCAGAGGACATCCTGCAAAAACTCATCTCCACCTCCGAGATCGCCGCACCTTTGCGCATGTCCTATGCACGGATCTTGATTGACAACCAGCGCAGCAACGATGCCAACGTTCAACTCGAGTGGGTGATCAAAAATGCCCCTGCTTACAGTGAAGCATGGTTGCTTCAAGCCGCCATGCTGATTGACAACAACAAAGACGATGAGGCCCAAAAAGGCCTGCTGCGCTTCATTGATTTGGAGAAAAACAAAGAGGCCGCGCGGGGTCTGTCGCAGGCTTATTTGATGCTTTCCCAAATCGCGCTTCGCCAAAAGAAAACGGCTGAATCGGAAGCTTGGCTCAACAAAATCGATGACCCAGATGCCCTGGTGCAAGTGCAGGTGCAGCGTGCCAATGTCTTGGCCAGCAAAGGCAACCTGGCCAAGGCGCGTGAGTTGATTCGTCAATTACCCAACAACAACCCACAAGCCGGGCGTGTGCGCCTGCAAGCCGAAGTCAAGCTGCTGCGTGACAACAAGCAACATGAGCAAGCCTATCAAGTACTGGTGGCTGCGGCCAAAGAATCGCCAAATGATTTGGATTTGCGCTATGAGGTGGCCATGATGGCCGAGAAGCTCAATCGACTTGTCGAGATGGAGAAGTTGCTGCGCAGCATCATCGAAGCCAAACCCGATTTCCAACACGCCTACAACGCGCTGGGTTTTGCCCTGGCAGACCGCAATATCCGCCTCAAAGAAGCCCGTGAATTGATAGTCACCGCCTTAGAGTTTGCACCTGAAGACCCGATGATCACCGACAGTTTGGGCTGGGTCGAATTCCGCATGGGTAACAAAGTCGCCGCCTTGGCCATTTTGCAACGTGCCTACGACACCAAAAACGACCCCGAGATCGGCGCGCATTTGGGCGAAGTCCACTGGAGCCTGGGGCAGCGTGACAAGGCGCTGCAACTGTGGCGCGAGTCGATGCGCATGGCGCCTGACAACGAAATCCTGCTCGAAACCCTCAAGCGACTGAAGGTCAAACTTTGAACCTAAGGTATCCCATCAGCCATGCCAAACTGGGGTTGTTGGGTTTGGCCTTGACTGCTGTGTTGCCCTCTTGTGCCCTGTTTTCTTCGCCCACCCAACAAGCCGGTCTGAAAGCCACCGGTCATTGGGAGGGCCGCTTGAGTTTAAAGGTATTGCAACAACCGCCCGAGCAGTTCAGCGCCAACTTTCAATTGAATGGTCTGCCAGAGGCTGGCGAACTCTACCTTTACTCGGCCATCGGTACCACCTTGGCGATGGCCCGCTGGAATCCACTAAACGCACAGATGCTGCAAGGCCAACAGGTGCAGACCTTCGAGTCCATGGAGGCATTGACCAAAACCATCACCGGCTCAGCCTTGCCGATACCCGCGCTCATGGCCTGGCTGGACCAAGACGGCCCCGAACTGGCAGGCTGGACCTTGAAGTCCGAGACAGTTGCAAGCGGGCGACGGATTTATGCCCAACGCCAGACCCCGCTGCCTGCCCTGCAACTGACTTTGTTGATTGACCCACGCCGCTGAGCCTTGCCATGCCGTCCCTCCACCATGTTCCAGCACCTGCCAAGCTGAACCTGTTTTTGCACGTCACAGGCAAACGCCCCGACGGCTACCACCTCTTGCAATCTGTGTTCATGCTGGTGGATTGGTGGGATGTGTTGCATTTCGATCGACGCAGCGACGGCCTGCTGTTGCGTGAAGACCTGACCCTGCCTTTGCCTGCCGATGACCTGTGTTTGCGTGCTGCCCGCGCTTTGAAACAGGCCTCAGGCACCTCGTTTGGCGCGGTGATTCAAATCGACAAGCGTCTGCCAGCGCAAGCGGGTTTGGGCGGCGGCTCCTCGGACGCTGCCACCTGCTTATTGGCCCTGAACCGGCTCTGGGGTTTGGATTGGCCACTGTCACACCTGCTGCCGATTGCCCTGGGCTTGGGCGCGGATGTGCCTTTTTTCGTGCGCGGCCACAACGCCTGGGTGCAAGGCATTGGCGAGGATTTGCAACCCCTGGCGCTGCCACAGGCTCACTTTGCCATCCTCAAGCCCCCGCAGGGCTTGGAGACGGCAGACATCTTTCGCAACCCAGCCCTGAAAAAAGACACTTCTCCTGCTACAATTTCCAGCTTTGTTGCACAGCCTTACACCTTCGGGTGCAATGACTTGCAAGCAGTTGCCCAAAGGCTTTGTCCCGAGGTTTCTCAAGCGCTGAAATGGTTTGAGTGCCAAGGTTTTGTAGCCCGGATGACTGGTTCAGGAAGCGCGGTATTTGCCCTTGTCTACCCTCAAACGGTTTTAAACAAACCGCCCCCAGGCTGGCAGTTGCAAAGGTGCAGCAATTTAGAGGTTCATCCCCTGGCTGGATGGTCCTCTTGCGACGTTTAGCAGGAAGTTTGTTGAAAAACAAGCTTCCCGTGTAGGGGAGTCGCCAAGTTGGTTAAGGCACTGGATTTTGATTCCAGCATGCGAAGGTTCGAATCCTTCTTCCCCTGCCACCTTTTTGCTTTGGACGGAAGCGGCAAGGGTTTGCGGCACTCACTGCAAACCGTTGCCTTTTGTTTTTTTAACTTCAGGTCGTCTCATGTCGAACCCGCAACCGGATTTCATGGTTTTCACCGGCAACGCCAACCCAGGCTTGGCTGCTGAAATTGCGGGGCATTTGGGCATTGGTTTGGGCGCTGCTGAGGTTGGCCGCTTCTCCGACGGAGAAGTCACTGTCGAGATCAAACAAAACGTGCGCGCCCGCGATGTGTTTGTGGTGCAGTCAACCTGTAACCCGACCAATGAAAACCTGATGGAATTACTGATCATGGTTGACGCCCTCAAAAGAGCGTCCGCCGAGCGGATCAGCGCGGTCATCCCCTATTTCGGCTATGCCCGCCAAGACCGTCGTCCGCGTTCCTCGCGGGTGCCGATTTCCGCCAAACTGGTAGCCGATTTGCTGCAAACCGTTGGCGTGGCACGGGTACTGACCATGGACTTGCATGCCGACCAAATTCAGGGCTTTTTCAACATTCCGGTTGACAACATCTACGCCTCGCCCGTCTTGCTGGGCGATCTGCGGCTGAAGAATTACGAGGACCTGATCGTGGTGTCGCCCGACGTGGGTGGCGTGGTGCGGGCCCGTGCCCTGGCCAAACAGCTCGATTGCGACCTGGCCATCATCGACAAACGCCGCCCCAAGGTCAATATCAGCGAGGTCATGCATGTGATCGGCGATATCGAGGGCCGCAACTGCGTGATCATGGACGACATGATCGACACCGCCGGCACCTTGCTCAAAGCGGCCGAAGTACTCAAAGAGCGCGGCGCCAAAAAGGTCTATGCCTACTGCACACACCCGATTTTCTCTGGCCCCGCGCTCCAGCGCATCTCCAAGGGCGACGACTTGGACGAAGTCGTGATCACCAACACCATTCCTTTGAGCGCAGATGCTGCCCAATGCCAAAAAATCCGCCAACTCTCCGTGGCACCTTTGATCGCTGAGACCATCCAGCGCATCTCCAAAGGAGAGTCGGTCATGAGTTTGTTCTCCGACCAAGACCAGCTTTTTTAAGCTGGGTGAAGTGGGAGCGCAATCTGTTGGGGCAGCTTGCTGCCTCTTTTTAAACCCGAAGTCACACTGGTCGCGGTGGACTTCTCTTGGAGATAGCCATGAAATTCGTCGCATTTGAGCGCACAAAGCAGGGAACGGGTGCGAGCCGCCGTCTGCGTATCACCGGTCGCACGCCCGGTATCGTTTACGGTGGTAAAGCCCACGAACCCCAGTCCATCGAGTTGGACCACAACGCCTTGTGGCACGCCCTGAAAAAAGAGGCCTTCCACGCTTCCATCCTTGAGATGGAATTCAACGGCAACAGTTCCAAGGTGTTGTTGCGGGATGTGCAATACCACCCTTTCAAACAACTCGTTTTGCACATCGACTTCCAGCGCGTCGAAGCCGACACCCTGTTGCACATGAAAGTGCCACTCCACTACAGCGGCCAGGAAAATTCGCCTGCGGTCAAAGCCGATGCCTGCTTGGTCAACCCTGTGATCACCGAACTCGAAATCGCCTGCCTGCCAGCCGATTTGCCTGAATTCATCGCGGTTGACCTCAGCGGCCTGAAAAAAGGCTCCTCGTTGCACGTGAACGACATCACCTTGCCCAAGGGCGTCAAAGCGGTCACCCACGGTAAAAACAACCCTGTGTTGGTGAGCGTGGTGTCGGTGGTCGAAGAGGCCGCACCCGCAGCCGCAGCCGCTCCTGCGGCAGCTACCGGCAAAGGCAAAGGCAAGAAGTGATGCATTTCCCGCGTCCTTGGAGAGCCCGCCTTGAGCGGGCTTTTTCTTGGGCGAGATAATCCCCACCATGATCAAACTGTTTGTCGGCCTGGGCAACCCGGGCACTGAATACGAACACACCCGCCACAACGCGGGCTTTTGGTGGATCGATCAGTTGGCCCAGCAACTCAAAGTGCAATTGCAGCCCGAAAAAAACTTCCACGGCTGGGCCGCGCGCACCACGCTACAGGGGGAAACCCTTTGGCTGTTGAAACCCTCCACCTTCATGAATGTGTCGGGAAAGTCGGTGGCCGCCCTGGCGCGGTTCTACAAAATCGATCCGGACCAGGTGTTGGTTGCGCATGACGAATTGGACCTGGTGCCTGGTGAAGCCAAGCTCAAGCTGGGCGGCAGCCACGCTGGCCACAATGGCTTGCGAGACATCCATGCCCAACTGGGTACCGACGCCTATTGGCGGCTGCGACTAGGCATTGGTCACCCCGGTGTCAAGTCGGAAGTGATTCACTGGGTTTTGAAGAAGCCTGCACCAGACCAGCGAAAAGTAATTGACACTTGCATGGATCGAACCCTGCCAGCCGTAGCCTTGATGGTGAGCGGCGACATGGTGAAAGCCACCCAACAGGTGCACACCAGCAAGCCGCCCAGGCCCAAACCGCCAAGACCGGCGGCGGCCCCTACCAAGGAAGGCGCATTGCATGAAACACCACCCACTCCCGCAGGCCCTGAGCCTGGCACTGCTTAGTCTGTGTTTGGCCGCACCGATGGGTGCCTCGGCCAAGCCTCCCGCCCCACCGCCGCTGCAGTGCGAAAAAAACGGTCTCTTGCAGGCTTGTGATGATCAGCCTGAGATGGCCAAGCCCCAAAAAGGCGAGGCCTTCAAAGCACAGGCCAGCGACATGGACGGCGAAACCAACAAGCCTGCCAAAAAGAAAAAAAAGAAAAGCAAAAAAACCGCCAAGAAAAAAGCCAAACCCAGCGCGGCTGAGTAACGTTTTCTGACCACTTGGCCCTAGACCGTGCGGCCGGCCTGCGCTTGCAAGTCCCGGAATTTGGCCCACAAGCTGTCTTGGTTTTCGATGTGCTCGGGATTCACCGGGATGCAGGCCACCGGGCACACCTGCACGCATTGCGGCTCGTCATGGTGGCCGACGCATTCGGTGCATTTGGCGGGGTTGATCTCATAGATCAAGACGCCCATATAGATGGCGTCATTTGGGCATTCGGGTTCGCAGACATCGCAGTTGATGCACTCGTCGGTGATCATCAAAGCCATGACTGGGCCTCAGTTGACCGGCTTGACATGCGTCGACATGGACTGAAAGACGCTGGGCGAGACAAACTGCGCCACGTCGCCGCCCAAGCTGGCGACCTCTCGCACCAAGGTGCTGGAGATGCATTGGTGCACATCCAAGGTGTTCAAAAACACCGAGTCGATGTCGGGTGCCAAGCGCCGGTTCATGCCAGCGAGTTGAAACTCGTAGTCAAAGTCGGTCATGGAGCGGATGCCGCGCACCATGGTATGCGCCCCCATGGTTTTGGCGAAATCAATCACCAAGCCTTCAAAGGTGTGCACCTGCACATTGGCGCAATCGGCCAAGGCTTGGCGGGTCATATCGACACGCTGATCCAGGGTGAACATGGTTTTTTTATGGTGGGCGCGGGCCACGGCGATCACCACCTGGTCAAACATGCGAGATGCGCGGCGCACGATGTCTTCGTGCCCCAAGGTGATCGGGTCAAAGGTGCCGGGGTAGATCGCGATCACGGGTTGGGACATGGCGGCTCAGTGTTGGTGAGGACTGCGGCCGATTATGCCGCCCTCTGCAGCAAATGCGCATGGACCGCGCCCGCCTTGAGGTGTCGGGTCAGCAACCAGCCCATTGCCAACAAATCGTCTGCCAACCATGCTTTGCCCGACTCGAGGTACACCTGGCCGCTGGGTTTGATGCAGGCATGGGCTGAGGCCAGCGCATTGTCGTAGAGCGGAAAGTCATAAGGCGGGTCGAGCAGCACCAGGTCCAGGCTGTTGGGCGCTTGTTGGCGCAAGACAGCCAAACCATCGCCACGATGAATACGCATTTGCGTGGCTTGCAACTTGGCTTGGCTTTTATGCATGGCTTCCACACACAAGGCGTTGGATTCACAGCACACCACCGAGGCTGCACCCCTTGAAGCCGCTTCAAAGCCCAGCGCCCCGGTGCCTGAGAAGGCGTCCAGGCAATGCCAGCCGCGCAGGTCTTGGCCCAACCAGTTGAACAAGGTTTCCCGCACCCGGTCAGGCGTGGGTCGCAGATTGACTACCTTGGCCAGAGGCAGCTTGCTGCGCTTCCAAAGCCCGCCAATGATGCGAACCTCGCCCTTGGTCATGGCTGGCCTCCCAGGATCACGGTGACCATGCGCTCGGGTTGCAGGTGACGGGCAAACGCCTGTTGAATGTCTTTGGCGGTCAGCTTGCCCACCTGTGCGGTCCAGGTGTCTAGGTAATCAAGCGGCAGGCCATACCAAGCAATGTTGCTCAGGTTGTCCATCAGCTTTTTGTTGCTGTCCAAGCGCAGTGCAAAGCCGCCGATCAAAAAATCTTTGGCCGCTTTGACTTCTTTGTCGGTGGGTCCGTTTTTCACGAAATCGGCGACCACCGATTGCGCGACCTCTACCGCTTGAGAAGCTTGGTCAGGTCGGGTTTGCAAGCCCACCGTGAAAGCACCGGCGTGCATGCCAGGCGCGAAATAGCTGTAAACGCTGTAGCTCAGGCCGCGCTTTTCACGCACCTGCTCAGTTAAGCGCGACACGAAACCGCCGCCACCCAAGACATAGTTGCCCACCGTCAACGCCAAAAAGTCCGGGTCTTGGCGAGCAATGCCGGGCTGACCAATGAACACATGGGCTTGCGCAGATTCAAAGGGAATGGCCAAGCGTTGTGGCTGGCTGAGGGCCTTGACCTCGGGCACGGTGGGCAATGCGGGGCAGGCCTTGTCTTGTGGCAAGCCTTGCAACAGCTTGGTCACCAGCGCTTGCGCTTGTGCGCGGTTGACCGCACCGACCAGGCTCAGCTTGGCGTGGCAGGTGCGGAAATGCGTTTGGTGAAACTGCGCCATGAGCGCCGTGGTTAAGCGGCGCACACTGGCTTCGTCGGTTTCATCGCCATAGGGATGGTCGCCATACACCGCCTTGTCAAAGGCTTGATTGGCCAGAGTGGCGGGCTTGGTCTTGGATTCCTTGAGGCTAGCGACCCAGCGTTCTCGCTCGGTTTGCCAGACCGCATCCGGGAAGCTGGGGTGGGCCAATTGGCGTGCGGCCAGCGCAATGGCTGCATCCAAAATCTCTGCGCGGGTGAGTGTGCGCAAACCCAGACTCATGCGGTCGTTGCTGGCGTTGGCATTGGCCAGGGCACCCAAATCGGCCCAGGCTTCGCCCAAGGCGTTGTCGTCCATGGCGGGCTGGGTGTCTGAGGCTCGGATGCCTTTGCCCAGCATGAAAGCCGTGGCACTGGCCAGGCCGTTCAAACCCGCCGGGTCGCGGCGGTCGCCTGCGTCCAACTCCAGTTGGATGTCCACCATGGGTAAACCTGGGACTTCAATCAAATACACCTGCGCGCCGTTGTCCATCGTCCAATGTTGGATCGGGATGCCAGCGACGGCTTGGCTGTGCCAAACGAAGAAGCTCAGGGCCACTGTCAGTAAGCGTTTCATCGTGCGCCCTCCCCGGCGTGTCTGGCACCAGGCGGTGGTTTTCGCAGCGGCGGTCTGGGCCCGCTCTGCGGGATCAAGGTGGCCACGGTCAGGTTGTCATCACCAAAATAGGTTTTGGCCACGTGCTGCACTTGGGCAGGCGTGATGGCCACCAAACGGTCGATCAAGCGATCAGGGGTATCGAGCGGCAAGCCCTCGATCCAATCGGTGCCCATTTCACGGGCTTGGTTGAACAGCGAGTCACGCTGAAACACCTTGGACGCTTGCCACTGTGCCCGCACGCGCTTCATCTCGGACTCGCTGACCCCTTCGGTTACGATGCGGGTGATTTGCGCCCGCAGGGCTGCTTCGAGTTGCGCTGGCGTTTTGCCTTTGGCTGGCACGCCGTCCAAAGAAAACACCTGCGGACCACGACCACTGAAGCTGTTGTAGGCACCCACGCTGTCAGCCAGTCGGTTTTCACCTTGACCCAAGGCCCGCTCCAGGCGAGCCCCGCTGTAACCATCGAGTACTGCTGCCAACATATTGAGGGCCAACGCGTCTTGCGTCAGCGGATCTTCGTGAAAGCCGGTGAAACCAGGTACCTTCCATGACAAGGCGACATAGGCTTGTTCGGCAGGCGCCTTGAATTGCACACGGCGAATGCCGTTTTGGGCGGGCTCAACCTGCGGTTTGCGGCTGGGCAGCGAGCCTGAGGGGATACGCCCATAAATCTCATCGGCCCACTGCTTGACCTGTTTGACATCCACGTCACCGACGATCACCACGGCGGCATTGGCAGGCACATACCAACGCTTGTAGAAGGCGCGGGCGTCATCCGGCGTCATGGCATCGAGGTCGTTCATCCAGCCGATGACGGGGCGACGGTAAGGTGAGGCCATGAACTGGGCGGCACTGAGTTGCTCGAACAGCATCATGCGAGGCACATCCTCGGTGCGCATGCGCCGCTCTTCTTTGACCACTTCGATTTCTTTGATGAACTCAACATCCGGCCATTGGTTGTTGGCAAACCGATCGGCCTCCAAGCGCATCACCTCTTGCAGGCTGGCAGCCGGTATTTGTTGGTAGTAGCCGGTGTAGTCTTTGTTGGTGAAGGCGTTTTCGCGTCCGCCCAAAGCGGCAACTCGCCTGGAAAACTCGCCTGGTTTGACAGTGGTCGAGCCTTTGAACAGCATGTGCTCGAGCACATGGGCCACACCAGTGGTGCCATCGACCTCGTCCATCGACCCCACGCGCACCCACAGCATGTGGACCGCCGTGGGCGCCCGGGCATCTGCCTTGACGATCAGGGTCATGCCGTTGGCCAAAGTGAATTGCTGAACAGCTTGGGCCTGCGCGGAAGTGGCTTGCCACAGTGGCAAAACCAAGGCCAGGCCAGCAATCCAAAGACGCATGTGTGTGTGAAAGTGGGGTTTCATAGAATGACCGATCTGTCTGCCCACGGTATCGTGGATGTCCCGCATTTTAGAAACCCCCAGCCCCATGTTCAGCCTGTTCAAGCGAAAGACCCCTGCAGCACCCGCAGCCAGCCCCAGCCCGGCCTCGAAGGTGGCCAGCCAGGCCTGGTTGGGCCGCTTGCGCAGTGGCTTGCAACGCACCGGCAACAGCATTGCCTCGGTGTTTGCGGGCAAGGTCATTGACGAGGCTTTGTATGAAGAATTGGAGTCTGCGCTGTTGATGGCCGATGCCGGGGTGGCGGCTACCCAGCATGTCTTGCAGGCCCTCAAGCAACGGGTGAAGGCCGATGGCGCCAAAGACCCAGAGCAGGTCAAAGCCTTGCTGGTGCAGGTGTTGGCCGATGTGCTGCGCCCGCTTGAAGGCGAGATCCGCCTGGACCAACACCGCCCCACGGTGATCATGGTGGCGGGCGTCAACGGTGCGGGCAAAACCACTTCCATCGGTAAGCTGACCCGCCACATGAGTGACGCGGGTGCGAGCGTGTTGTTGGCAGCGGCCGACACCTTTCGAGCGGCCGCCAAAGAACAGTTGTTGGTTTGGGCCGACCGCAACCAGGTGGACATCGTGAGCCAAGACCAAGGCGACCCGGCAGCCGTCAGCTTTGACGCGGTAACAGCTGGTCGCGCCCGAGGCAAAGACGTGGTCTTGGTCGACACCGCAGGCCGTTTACCCACCCAGCTGCACCTGATGGAAGAGCTGAAAAAAATCAAACGCGTGGTGCAAAAAGCCGACGCGTCCGCGCCGCACGAGGTGTTGCTGGTGATCGACGGCAACACCGGGCAAAACGCGTTGGCGCAAGTCAAAGCGTTTGACGAGACCCTGGGCTTGACCGGCCTGATCGTCACCAAGCTCGACGGCACCGCCAAAGGCGGCGTGTTGGCCGCCATTGCTTTGTGGGCCAAACAACGTCCAGCTGACCAAGCGCTGGCTGTGTATTTCATTGGCATTGGCGAAAAGCTGGAAGACCTGCAAGCGTTCAAGGCCGATGAATTTGCCCAAGCCCTGATTGCCTGACCTGAGATCCGCCTGTTCAACATTTTTTAGCACTCTACGCGATAGAGTGCTAATATAGGGTTGTTACTGACATGGACAGGAGCCCATTGATGACAACACTGATGCTTTCCACCCCTGCTGCAACGCCCGTTGCGGCCAATCCCTGGGCCTTGTTGCCCCCCTTGGGCAACTTGGATGCCTATATTTCAGCGGTCAATCGCTTGCCCATGCTCACCTTAGAGCAAGAACAGGCCTTCGCCAAACAACTCAAAGACAAGAACGACCTGGAAGCCGCCGGTAAGCTGATTTTGTCGCACCTGCGCTTGGTGGTGTCCATCTCTCGCCAATACGCTGGCTATGGTTTGGCCCAGGCGGACCTGATTCAAGAAGGCAATGTCGGCT
>Ga0247831_1003646_pt1 | contig 22013 bp, 16 predicted proteins | sample LaCruzMarch2015__9_FD_192406 | JGI IMG/M metagenome (GOLD analysis project Ga0247831, IMG submission 192406) | Freshwater microbial communities from meromictic Lake La Cruz, Castile-La Mancha, Spain - LaCruzMarch2015_1m | ecosystem: Environmental > Aquatic > Freshwater > Lake | place: Spain...
GCCACCACCGCCGCCGTAGCCACCGCCACCGCCGCCGTAGCCACCGCCACCGCCGCCGTATCCACCGCCGCCATATCCACCGCCGCCACCAGCTGGACGCTCTTCGCGAGGTCGAGCTTCATTGCAGGAAATCCTTCGTCCGCTGATCTCCTGTTCATTCAATCCTTCTACGGCAGCCTTAGCTTCTTCTGCACTTGGCATTTCAACAAACGCGAAGCCTCGCGAGCGACCGGTTTCGCGGTCGACAATAATGCTAACCTTACTCACTTGCCCAAAGCGTGAAAACGCTTGCCGAATCTCATCTTCCGTAGCACGAAACGATAGATTCCCCACATAAATATTCGTCACTGAACCAAACCCTCTTACAACGGGTTACGCAACTGAAAATCACACACATGATTCCAAACCACGCAACTCAAAAACCTGTGAGCATACCCCTCAAGAAACACAATCCAACCACCAGACTGGACCATCCTTGCGAAAACAGCTCCCTATAAAAAACCAAGAAACGACAACCATTCCTCCATACCACGGAACTTCCGTAGAGTCCGAGCGATCGATCGAGGTTGGCAAACCTTGGCAACAACGGTCCGATTATCGGACGCCCAGATTGCCAAGTCAACGGAGAATCAATCGAAATCCATGAGGCAAATGGAATCTGCGATGCTCTTAGCGCGACCGTCGTTTGTTTTTTCGTTGCAAGTTCGAAAAAAGGATCAGAATCACGATGAATAGGATTGCAAAAGGGACAAAACAGCACATCAATCCTGAAAATACCGAAAGGATCGCACCAGCACCAACAGGTTGGGTTTCACCCCAAAAAGATGGCCATGCGCGTTCTTGTATGGGTGCATTATTTGGTTTGGACAGCTCCATCAAAACCTCTTCAACCATTCCGTTTTCGATACCATCCAGCAAAGCATATTCGTCATCGCTGCCTGGTTGATTAGGGTCCGCTCGCTCCGCAAACACTTCCTGCAAGGCTTTGTCGAGTGCTGCGTCATCATCAGCGCGACGGTAACTATGCACGTGCTTCGCCAGCGAATGGTCCTGCTTCATATCTACCCCAATCGCGTCCACAATCAGACCTCGCGATAGGACATCCGGAAGATACGCATTTAGAAGCCGTGAGTCATTCGCTTCTCCATCGGTCACAATTAGCAAACGATAGGTACCATACTTTTGTTTCTCACGTAACTGAAGCAATGCATCCGCACCATCTTTCATCCTTTCTCCCAAGGGCGTACCACCGCTAGCGTTCAAGGATTCTACTTTTCGGATAGCTTGCGGTGGCGAGAGCGGTTCCAAAGGAATTGCCCAACGTTCTTGAGAGTAAGCCCCGTTGAGCAACAACACACCGAGCTTGGTATCAGGGCCAAATTGCTTCAGAACTTTGACCAGCGCGTTCTTGGCCGTTTCCATACGGCTCTTCCCGTTGCTCATTCGGTCATTCATCGACCCCGAATTGTCCAGCACAATCACAACATTCTCTTGCGAAAGCACTGGAGGAGAAAAACCCGCAGAACCCAAGAGCACCGCTAAAAAAACAGCCACTGAGAACCGGTTTAACAGGATCTTGTTCATGCGAATTTTTCTTTCTGAAGGTGAACCAACAACCGCAGTGAGCCTAAAAGTTGAAATCGCTTGGAGCTAACGATTCAGGGTTGACCTTCACGATTCGAAACTCCACTCGCATGTTTTCCTTGGCCTCTTCCAGATTCCGTGGCTTTGGAATCACTGGCTCCATAATACCGGCCCCCACTGGCACAATTTGCGATAGATCAAGATTCATGTCGGAATCTTTCGCATAACGCTTGAGTTCCGCAAAAACTGCATCCGCTCGCGATTTAGATAGACTCAATGCGGCTTGCATCGTGACACTAGGGTCTGGGTTGCCCCCTCCGAACGACCCGCCCTTAATCAATTCGATTACCTCTTTGGTTCGACTCAAGTCCAGCGGTTTTCCATTGACGAAGTATCGATAGTTTCCAGGCGTGCCGGTCTGCTGGATTACCTTTTTCTCCATACCGCTTTTGACCAAATCGAGAATCGTTCGCGTCGGATCCGAATGCCCCCGAATGATGACTCGTGCGTTGCCGAACTTGCTTGCCTCACGAAGCGCTCTCGCAAAGTCGGAACCATAGCGGTCCGCTGAAAAATCCTTTTGATCCGGTTCAAAGTTGATCGTAAAGCTCACAATGGTGCTTGAATCCAGATTCTCTCCAAGGAACATGTCCGTCCCTTCTGCAGAAGGATCTTTGGTAAATGCCTCGCGGGTGGTTGGCATCGCATATTCGATTCCTGCCATTTTTGCGATTTGCCTGTAACCGGATTCTTTAAAATCGTTAGGGCCAAAGCCATTGCGACCTTCGCTATATCCCCAGCCCGTGGCCAAGTCGACGGACTCGCTCATCTTCGCGTTGAAGCCACTCAAGTTTTTGTCGTCCAAGAAAAAAGCCAGTTGGCCAGCTAAGCCGACAAAGGAACAGTCGAGCAGGAGACCATGCCCGTCCTCTTCCAGGGTCGGAATTGTTTCCTTGCCGAAAATTCGCTGTGACATCGTTAGGACCTGTTCGTAATCTTTAGCTAGTTTCTTCGTTTCCTCAAAGCCTTTTCGCATTGCCACCAATTGTTCTGTGGCTTTCAGTTGATTGGCCACAAACTTCTTGATCCAGTCCTGATTCGCATCATACCAGTCGCGACGAACTGCATAAACGTCCGCAATCGAACGGCTCATTTGGGCAGTGCTATTGACCACGTGAGCACCGGCCACCGTCCCCTCCGCTCCGCTTCCTTCTTGATTGAGCCCGGTACTTAGCCCCATCATGTCAGGCGTGATTACACAGCATGCGTCCATCGAGGGATCGTTTCGAAATGCTTCCGCTGGCCCATTGGCTCCCGTAATGTCTTTCGTCCACACAATCTCCACGTCCGCCTTCGTCAACTTGGCCGCCGTCAAAGAATCGTAAAGCAGGCCAACGTGTGGACCGCCTTGCTGACAAGCGATCTTTTTCCCTTTCAAATCATTCAAGCTGCGAATCCCTTTCCTTGCGACAATGTGGTCCCCGGCGCTCCAAGACAACTGAAGGATTACCACCGGCTTCGTTCGAGGGTCCGTACCTACCACCTCGCCAGCTAAGCCGAGCATGTGCATCGTCCCTCGCAGGAACGGCGTTTTGCCTTCCATATAGTTTCGAACTTGCGCCACGAAATCGTCGCCAGGTGTTAGCTGAACATCGAGTCCTGCTGTTTGAAAAAGGGAGCCGGATTTGGTCTTCAAATCCCCGTTGGCCAAAAAGGTCGCAACATCCCCACCCCACAGAATGTAGGGAACTTGAACCGAGCTCGCTTTCTCGACGTTACCAACCCGAACGTTTCCAACCAAATCTTTAAAGAGCTCCTGGGCTGGCAAGCTAGCAACCGCATTGATAAGACCGCAGAAAAGGGCAAAAGCAGTGCATAAGTATCGTTTTTGATGTAGCATGATTCGTGAGTGGCTGATTTAAAGTTGGAACGAAAGCGACAAGCGATTCATCTCGCTCGAGCGTTGAAAGATTGTCTTAACGAATGCCTTGCATTTCTAACAGGCGGATTTCCTCTTCCATCTGGGCGCGGTCTTGGTCGGAAATGTTCGGGTCGGGCATAAGCGATCGACGCGTGCAGTTGACCAACGCTTGCAAGGTTTGATATCTGCGTGTCTGCTTAATGGCAGGTTGCATAAAGTCTCGTATGGTTGCCTTAAGCTCGTCTTGCGTGGTGGGTGGAATGGCTTTCAGTTGGCTTCGAAGTGCTGCATACCCGGCCGAAGAAAAATCCTCCTCGAGCCCTTCCTGGTCTAGCCAATCGACCAAGGCATCGTCCCCCAATTGAGTCGGCTTAATCATCCAGCGAATAAAATCCTTGCGATCCTCACCGATTGGATCGAGAATCGGAATAATCAAATCTCCGACTCGACCAGGCCGACGAATGTCTGGCGACAACAAATGAATTCGAGCTGTCATCAGAAGCCAAACCACTTTGCCTCTTAACTTGGGATCGCTCATCATCCCCTGAATCTTGCCCGTCAAACGACGCTCTGTTTCATGAGCCCCCTCGCCAACACCGCCAAACTGAGTGTCCGCTTCGTCCACAAAGATCACGACTTGTTCCAACGCTTCGAGAACTCGCTTCAGCCGCTCAAAGATAACGTCTGTTTGGCCAAACCACTGACTACGGATGTTCTTCAAAACCAAAACAGGCCGATCCAGTTCCGCCGCGACAGCCTCAAAAATAAAGGTCTTGCCACCGCCAATCGGACCCGCAATCGCCGCACCGGGCAACGCCCGATCATCCGGCAACTTCATTCTAGGGATCAGGTACGTATGCAAGAAATCTTTGAGTTTTGAAAATCCAATGACGTCCTTTAGTGATTGAATTGGCTTCTTGAACTCAATGACGTCTTCACCCAACTGCGACTGAATGAACTGTTCGACTTGATAGGTGGTGTCTTGACGATCAATTGGTTTTTGCGAATAGTCCGCTGCCAGCAACAATTGCCGCATCGCATGCAGACTTAAACCGGCCGTCGCTTCCGCTACCGTATCAATCGGCTGTGCAATACCGCGATTTCCAGTCGTGGTTGCATGCCACTGAATAAAGTGTTTGCGAGATGCTAAATCCGGGGCCGCAACGTCCACCGACAAGACCTGAGGAAGCCTGGCAATTCTGGGATGAATCAAACTGCGAGATTCTGCAAAAAGGAGCACAGAATCCTTACCACCAAAGAAGCTCGGATCGCCAAACCAATCAGTGACGATCGCGACACGCCGCACTTGAGCGTCGTTCATGCGTGCAACATCTCCATCCCCCGCCGGGAGAAGCATGTCCGCTCCCTCAATCATGATCAGCAAATTTTCCTTCAAACAAGTACGCGAGCAAATGGTCAATTGACGAAGGAACTCAAGAGCTTGCGTAGCATTGCCAATCGCATCGCGCATGTATTGATCAAACTCGCGCCGCCGAAGATCAAACTTGCTTCCATCATTCAGCACTTCTCGCATCGGAACCGCATCTACCGATATGCCGTTTTTCCAAGCTGCCCACGCCTCTCGCAATTTGTTGCGATCGTCGTCGGAAACTCGCACTGGCCCATTCAGTTCGTAAACAACTTGAATGAGTCCCGCGATTTGCGTTTTCGCCTGAACAAAGGGAAGCAGAGGCACATACTGCTTGCCATCGAAATAAAGATCATAAATATTCCCCGATACCACAACGGATCGAGCCTGACCGGAGTTAATGATCTTCGCAAGATTGGCAAAAAAAGGGTAGGACGCAGCCGGCAAATCACCGGTTGGAAGCTGAACAGATACTGAACTCATGATTGGGCAGTCGACATCGGCGAACAAATTTTCAAAAATCACGGCCCAAGAATTGTATCCGATTTGCCGCGTGCCACCGAGGCCGAGGACGAGTTTCAGTTAAAGTTGAAGCTTAAGTTGAAGTGCACGCCAGTTTTTGCAGCCGCGAAATGACTGCACGCGCTCTAGGTGACTTCGCGACCATCGTGTATCAAGATGGACGCGATTTTCATGAGAAGTCAGCCAACCAAAACTATTTTGGGAGTTTATCCAAAATCGCCTTTACCTTTTCAGGCTGATTCGGGATTTTGCCAGCCAGCTCATTCGCAACCGCAACGGCCTCCGCATTAATATCCTCCGACGCGGAAAACATTACGGCCAACTCTAGCATTTCAAGACTCGGGTTACGTTTCAGAACGTCAAGCACCAGCTTCTTTTCTTCGGGCTGTCGAGCGATTTTCATTGCGGATTCCGCCATCGATACACGTTGCGGTAAAGGCATATCGAACTGCCGAGCAATTCGAAGATAAGCTTTGACCGCTCGCACTCGATATTTATCATCGGGCATTTTCTCCGACAAGGAATACAACATGGGAGCCGCATCGATGGTCATCCAATTGCCCAGAACCTTCGTCGCGGAATCTTTGGAGGCTTCTTCGCTGCTCAGCGCAGCCTCGCCGACCGTAGCCAACGCTTTGGTCCCACCCACCGCGCCCAGGATTTCGATCAACTTTGCCTTGAGACCAGCTTTTTTTATCTGAGTCAAAGCGGCCACCAATTCGTTCGCGCACGCCTCACGATCGGGCATACGAATGGCCGCTGTCTTTAACGATATGGCAGCCACATCCTGATCCGCAGCATATTTTGGAGATAAAAACTGATTGACCAGTACCGACAACCGGCTCGCTGGCAATGTATCGCCGAGCGCCACAAATGCGGCATTGCGAACATCTCCGTCCGCATCATTCAATGCCTTGACCATCCCGTCGCTTGCCGGCACGCCGCGCGCACCAAGAGCTCGAATCAGGACAACAAGCACTGATCCATTGGCACCCTCCATTCGTTTCGCAAGTTCACTGTCGACTCTAGCATCCGAAATCTTCGAAAGCGCTTCAACCACGGTGTCCGTTAGTTCTGCGTCTGCACCTTTGCAAGCATTCAATAGGGGAAACACGCATTCGACATCCCCAACCAACCCCAAGGATTTTAATGCTGTCAATCGAACAGGTTTCGCTTCGGCCGAGATAGCCTTGATAATAGCCTGGACATCGACCGTAGCAGGTCTATCCGCCATGGCGACAAGAATCAAAGCTGCTCGATCCGCCGGCGCTCTGGAAAGTTCGCTGGCTAAGGCTTGATCGACTTCGCTTCCTTCCAGCTCGCGTGCAACGCTCAGTCCAAGTTGGAACCGAAAGTACTCGGGGGCTCGCAGTTCTTCTAACAGTATCGGAATACCAGCTGTTTTCCGGCTCAGAATTGCACCGCGGGTTGCTTCAACGATGCGTTGCTGAGGAACCTTGGCACTTCGAACGCTATCGTAAATTTCCGTGGCATAGTCAAGTTTTCCTTGCAGCATGCTTGCTTCGGCACTCAAGACTAACCCTTCGGCAACCGCGGACCGTACTTCATCCCCAACCTTCGCCATCGATTTCTTGAGCACTTCCATGGAAGGCTCGTTCCCGATGCGGCCCAAGGCAACGGCGGCAGCGGAAGCAACTCCTTCATCCGAATCAGTAACGTACTGGGTGAGCACTTCTACGGAATCCACGTCCCGGCGAACACCAATCGAGTTGAGCACTCCGATTAAAAGCCGTCCCTTAACCGATAGAGCTGCATCGCGAAGCACTTGACTTGACGCTTTTCCGGGGATCGCTTCCAAGGTAATTCTTGCCCAAGACGAAAGCTGGTCGTCCCGAAGCAGCTTACCTACATCCGTGACGCATTTTTCTGATCCGTAAATAGCAAGACGCTTGCAAGCCATCGCTTTATCCGCAGCGGCCCCATCCGATTGCAAAATAGAAATCAGTTCGGGTTCGCTGGTGATGGTTGTGACTTGAGCAACCGACCAAGAAGAACAAAGTAATAACGATGCTAAAACGAGGCTCGGGAAACGAAAGGTATTGATAAGTTTCATGGGTATGGATTCCAGCCGATTGCGAAGTGAGAGAGAGGATGACCAAGGGTGAAAGCAAGTGCTACAACCGCCACGGTTCTCGCAGTGCTTCCGATCGCAAACGATTTGCCTCAGCGTCGTCGATGAAAGAATGAGTTGCATTGTCGAAGTTCACTTTTCGATTCAGGAACAAAGCAATGTTGGCCGCGTGGCATGCAATATGAGCGTTGCAGGCAGCTTGGGCGTTGCCCTTCGGCTTTCCTCGCGTTTTGACACAATCCAAGAAATCACGAACATGGAAAGTCGCCGGGTAATCCCCAATCTCTTCGACCTTTCTGCCTGCAAGCAGCGCTGGGGAACTGAGCACCATCTTGCCACTGTCGCCAGCCTCCACCCAACCCGTTTCCCCTTCGAAGCGAACAGGACAAGAGCCTAGCGGAATCCAATTCTTTTCCCGGAAAACCAGTTCGACGCCACTCTCGTACTTGGCAACAATTTCCCCGTCCACTGGCGGATTGTACTCGACCGGAGGCGCACAATCGTCGACCGCCCATTGGCATAAATCCACACAATGCGACCCCCATTCCAGAACTCCACCACCCACAAGTCCACCTCCCTTTTCGAACTCGAATCCGTTCATCCAAGTCGGATGGTATGGTCGCCAAGCAGCAGGGCCCAAATAAGTGTCCCAGTCAACAACATCCACCGCAGGCTCCGGTTCTGCAGGCAACCATCCACTGGAGAAGGCTCGCATACCGGCCGGGTGAGCGTACACTCGCTTTAGCTTTCCGAGTTTACCTGTGCGAGCCAGATAACAAGCGAATGCGAAATGAGGAAGATTCCGACGTTGTGTCCCTACTTGAAAGACACGGGCGGTCCTGCGGATGGTATCCGCCAAGATCAAACTTTGTTCAATATTCTTCGTGCACGGCTTTTCACAATAGATGTCCTTGCCGGCTTTAGCTGCATACATGGACATGGTGCAATGCCAATTCGGGCCGGTCGCAATCAACACGGCATCGATGTAACTTTTGTCTAGCAGCTCACGATAGTCGCGGAACATATCGCAGTTTTGATTGCCATACAACTCATCGACTCGCTTCTTGACTAAGACGCGTCTGGTTTCCTTGACATCGCAGACCGCAGCGAACTGCACATCTTTTTGCTCGAGAAAGCACCCCAGGTCATAGAGACCTCGATTCCCAATCCCAATTCCACCTACAACAATTCGCTCGCTAGGAGGCGTTGCACCATCCCGGCCGATTGCAGACGAAGGAATAATGGTTGGCGCGATCGCCGCAGCAGCGCCGGTTGCAACCGATGTTTTTAAGAACTGACGCCGATGTACTGAGTACTTTTTTGTCATGATTCGTCCGGAGAGAGGAAAGAAACCATACACCTGATCCCGCCTTGAGAGCAGCCAACTAGCCCACTTAGCATAGAGCGCAACTGCGCCACAAACAAGCAGCCTTCTCGGAAGCACTGCCAGGGCGTCTGGGCAGCAATATCAGGGGCCGAAATGCCAGCGATTCGCAAGCATCATTGTTTTTTCGACAAGAATTTAAGCTGTTGGTACATCATCCGGATTAATTTCGGCTCCAAATGGCAACGCTCGGCTGCTCGAAGCGCATTCCCATAAATCGCTTCGACCTCGATCACACGCCCAGCCAAGAAATCTAGCCGCATACTGCTATCGTACGGTACCATTTCGTCCGTATGCTCCATCATGTAGTCAACGAACGTGGGCTCAATAAAATGACCGCTATCGCAGGCCGTTTGCCGCACTTCCTGGATGATCGATTTCGCCAAGGCACGCGCATCGGGATCCTTCATGATCTTGTCGGTGCTCGAATTGAGAATGACCGACAACCCGTTGAAGGGAATGTTCCACATCAGCTTGCGCCATCGAGCCCATGTCAGCGAGCTGGTTGTTTCGCATTCGATGCCGGTAGCACGAAACAAATCTCGAATAGCGTCAAGCTTCACCATCGACGGACCGGGTTCCAGATCGTCAAGCCCCTGGAATGGCCCCATCAGAATCTTGCCATAATCCAGGTGTCGGATGTGCCCAGGCCCGACTTTATTGGAGCAAAGAAAACAACATCCTCCAGCTACCTTCCCGGGCCCCACGGCCTCGCGCGCGGATTGCTCTACATGCAAACCGTTTTGCAACACCAAGACCATCGATTCCCCATGCATCAAGGGAGGTAACAAACTGGGCAATAGATGATTCTGTGTGCTCTTCAAAGCAAGGATGACCACATCGCATTTTGGCATGGTAGCCACATTCGGATGAGCGTGCACCTGCGGCAAATGGAAATCTCCCAGTTTGCTGTCGACTCGCAATCCATTTTCTTTCACAAACTCGTGATCGGAGTTCAAAAGAAAATGAACCTCCTGGCCCGACTTCGCCAGTAAACCGCCGTAAAATCCCCCTAGAGCTCCCGTACCTACGATAGCGAATGTGGTCATGTCAGTTGCTTGCTGATGTTTGCGGTCAATGTGAATAATGAGTTGGATTGCGAGAGAAAATGCCAGTACTACTTGAAATGCCAGTACTACTTGGAATGCCAGTCTACGCCCGTCGAACGACCGTGCGGCCGGAAGGTCGTTGGATAAGTCCTCGCATTTCCAAGACACTTAAGGTGCTTAAAACACGGGGAACAGGAAGGTTCGACTTCACGATCACTTGGTCGATATCGGTGGGCGAGCTGTCAATCGCTTGAAGCACACACTGCTCGATTTCGTTTAATTGCAATTCGACAGGATGGTGCACGATCTTTTCCTCGCTCAGCTTGGCCCTCTCCACCAATGGCCCAAGATGCTCAATGACATCTTCGGCGTCTTGAATGAGAATCGCACCATCACGAATCAGCTGGTTGCATCCACGGGACATACGCGAGTTGGCTTGCCCAGGAACTGCAAACAAATCTCGACCTTGATCCCCAGCATGCCTGGCCGTTATCAACGACCCAGACCGCTCTGCCGCTTCGACGACAATCACACCAAGGCTAAGACCGCTGATAATCCGATTGCGCTGAGGAAAAACACCAGCCTTAGGTTTCGCGAAAGGGTGGGTTTCACTGACAAGCACCCCGTGTTCAACAATTTTTTCGGCAAGTTCTGCATGCTCAGGCGGATAGATATCGGTGACACTGCTTCCCAAAACCGCGATGGTCCGCCCCGAAACATCCAATGCTCCTTGGTGCGAAACCGCATCGATCCCTCTGGCCAAGCCACTGACGATGGTGATCCCATAACGAGCCAACGTTTTGGAGAGGCGTTCTGCCATCGTACGGCCATAATGCGTGCAGTGCCGAGTCCCAACCATACCGATGGAAAGCTGATCCGAGGGCTGAAAATCCCCTTTAACAAAAAGAAGCACAGGAGGGTCAGCGAGCTCTGTCAGCAAACGCGGAAAATCAGAATCGCCAGCCATCAGGATACGAACACCGTGCTCCTGGCAATGCCGTGCGACCCTAGCGGCAAGATCACTGTTCGACGCGTCTCGTATCAAGCTCGACAACTTGGGACCAACACGCTGCACTTTACCAAGCTGCGTGAGCGTTGCCTCCAGGGCATCCGTTGCAGAACCAAAATGAGCTAGCAAAGCCGCCAAAGTGCGAGGTCCAACCCCGTTCACTAAAGCAAGTTGAAGAAAAGCTTGACGATCCTGGGCAGCTACAGCACGAATCGCGGGGGCCTCTGGTTCCAGGTCCGCGACATCATCGCAAAAATCCGCTTTCTCGCTTTGGATTTCTTCAAAGCCATCGATCGACGGATTCATGTCGAAAAGAAAGCCTGGTTCTTCTTTCTGGTTAGATATTTCCATGGGTAACTGCTGGATTCCGTGGCGATGCCAAGATGAGAAACAAACCGATGGCCGGCATTCTTTCTAGTGAGGTCGAGAAATTCCGTGCAAACAGGCCCAGAAAACAGCAATCGCTTTGGCGCCGGAAACGAAGTAACGCCCATTGTACTGACCGGTCAGAAATCGGATGGCATCCATATGCGGAGCTCGGTCTAGAACCAAAATAGGACATCCTTGATTCTGTACCCCAACCAATTCAACAATCGCCTGCCGCGGACGCTCAAAATCGACGTATTGAATATCGATCGAGTGTCGAATTTTCGGAAAATAGTCCAAGACTCCACTGATGGTTGCACATTCGGGACAAAAATAGGGTTGTCCGTCTCCATCTTGAAAGTCCTCTTTCAACAAAAACAGGGTGGGTCGCCCCATGGATGCATTCCTATTCAGTTCAGTTCTGAAATCGTAAAAACTCTTCAACCATGCCGAAAGAATTTATATCAAATGTAGAAACGTTCAGGTAGCGAAACTCGCTCGGAGCCTCAAACTCCGATAGCCTTTTCCACAAGGATTACGTCTTCATCCCCGTCGCTGAACGCCGAACGAAACTTCGACCTGAGCCGCAGACGCTAGCGGCGACATCCATTTTTCCAAGAAATCTAAATGCGGCTGGCTCCTTCTGGTGTCGCACTATGGATCGACTTCAGTCACTTTAGTCTGTATTTCCCCAGGCTTTTCGTGACCCGACGCGTCTTCAAAATTAGCGCCCGCGGATCAAGGTGCAGACCGTGGCTAGCTTCCAAAAATGGGAATGCAAACCAACTTCGTTCGCGATAGATCGGGGTATAATGCAGTAGGCATCGTGTGTTTCTACGGAAATGCAACAAGCCGTTTACCATGCATGGCAACCAACCAAATTCACCTGGTTCTTTCGGAAGCGTAGGCTGATGAACGCCTGAAAGCACTACAATTTGTTTGTCCGTTCTTTCGTCCAGTTTAAAAACGTCACCCAGGAAGCATCAGAAAGCCATCCGTGTCCGAACCACTTCCATCCACCGGCCCATTCGCTCCAAGACAAGGCTCCAATGTGACCATCAGCCTTTGGATGTTGCTGTTTTCGATGGTTGTCTTTGCTGGAACATCATTGGCGATCGCGCTTGCCTCGCGAGTCCCTCTCATCTCCAACGGCATCAACGACATTTTTGGCCTTCCTCAGACCGCCAAATCAGATAAACCCGACCGTACGACCCATCTGCTCTTTTTACTGTTTTGCTACAGTTCGCCGCTACTGTTTGCAATGTGGATCAGCATCCTGCATGGGCTTGCTTCACGATGGCAACAGTACCGACAATCCGAAATCGCAGAAAACGATTCAACAAACCCATTTTCCTAACTCGGCACGAGCAGGACATGCATCCATGGAAACGACGAGAACTCACGAAGCGATCGAACGGCATTTGGGAATATCCACTCACCAAGCTCCCGTTCATCACTACGATTTGTTAGGTATCTCACCTGACGCAAGCTCAACGGACATTAAGAACGCCCTCAAGGCCGCAGCCGCAAGATGGAATGCGTCCGATCGAAAGTCGAATCCCGAATCAGCATTGCTGGTTGCCAATTTACTCAAACAAGCTCAGTCGGATTTGCTAGACCAAAATTCGCGAGCCAAATACGATCAATCCGTCTTGGCTTTGACGGTAGCCACAACACGAACAAGTCAGGGGACTACGGATTTATTTCGTGCTTTCGAACCTGCCGAAACTTTGGATACCCAAGATGCTAGTCCAAAGTTGTTTTCCTTTGGCCAACCCGAAGAACGATGGAAGGAACTGAAACATTTCATTCCCCAGTTAACCAACGCCATAGCGGAAGACGATTTTTTAACCCAGGCTCGCGGGTCTGTCGCTCCTCCCTCTCTTTCCCCGTCGACTGCTCTGCCAGGCCACAGCTCGAATCCCAGCGGCTCGCAACCAACGAAGTCCAGGGAATTGATTCGTGTCGAGCAGCTTCAACGAGCTCGAAAATTCAAAAACAGGCTTTATTTGACGGGTATCTTTGCGGTCGCCTTTCTTTTCCTTGCGTTCGCTGGTGCAAAATTCTGGTGGAATCGACAGCAAGTGCTCCGCAATGCAGAACTAGCCAAAGCCAACATCGATCCGGTTACATCCGGTCTCAAGGCGATCGCCAAAAACGCGGACCCTGTGCTTGATCCCGCTACGGATCGTCAAAACACAAAGCCAAACACCGAAAAGAACGAGCCGATTCATTCAGGATTACCAACTCTCTCGCAGGACTCGAACGACTCCGCCAATGCCAACTTGGGTTTGGGAATGAGCGTAGGGACGGAGACTGGGATGGGCTCTGAACCAGCAGTCCCGGCGATGACCATGCCACCAGCCGCACCCGAGACAACCGCTCCGTCGCTGTCTATGCCACCGATGACTGAAATACCATCTACAACTGAAACGGCACCGATGACTGAAACGGCACCGATGACTGAAACGGCACCGATGACTGAAATGCCTTCGATGGCATCTAGGAAGGAATGGAACAGCGTGATGAAGGAAGCTAGGGCTGCCATTGACCAGCTCGACTTCGAAAAATTCCATAAGCAAATGGAGATTGCTATTCCACTTTCCAAGACTGACGAAATGATTGCCAAGCAATCTCGGCTGGACCAGCTTGGGCAGCTCTACGAAATTTTTATCAATTCCATGAAGGACTCGAAAAAGAAGCTGCGAGCCACCGAGGTACTGAATGTCGGTAAGCGTAAGATCACCATTGTCGAGACCACGGAAAAGGAATTGATTATTCGCGTCGATGGCAAGAACGAAAAATACGCTTGGGATAAGCTGCCGCTTGGGATCGCTCTTGCATTGGCCGATCTAACCCTCAACGATGTAGGGCCAACGGACTTGGCAGCTCGAGCCGCTTTCTGCTCCCTCTCGCCTACGAAAAATGAGCTCCATGAAAAACGTGCGAAAGAATTTTTTGAAAAATCAGTTGGAAAAGGTGAGATACGGCCGGATCTTCCCCAAGCTTTAACGGATTCGTACGAATAGCCAGCTATGGAAACTTCAATACCGCCAGTTTTGAATTCAGCCACCTCCGACGCTGACTCTGTCATGTCAGCACGCCCCACGCCTGTGCCCCCACCGCAAATGGGGCATCACAGTGCAGAAGGAAGCCTACCGATAACTCGTCGCGAACGGTTTCTGCGCCGGTCGCTTTCGATGGTTGCGATCCTCGGCGTGCTGGGCGGCTTGTTTTGGGCAACTTCACCTCGTGCCCGACTTTCCAAACCGACCGAGGAGATCTCCTCTGAAGTTCCAGAATCGGTGCAAACCACAGCATCCCGAATCGATGCTGCTATGCTCGCCGAAATTGAACGCCAAGAACTGGCCGTCGCACCGCCAGCGGATTGGCTCACGGTTGCGCGACGCATCAGCCTTGCGCTTGTTGGAAACGGAATGTCCCTGGAAGAGATTCGAGTAGTGGAGCAGTTGCCTGAATCCGAGCGAATTGCGTGGTGGACGGAGTATCTTTTAGAGGATCGCCGGTCAGCAGATTATCTTGCGGAACGCTGGACCCGGGCAACCGTCGGAACCAACAACGGCCCCTTCCTTGTCTTTCGAAGACGTATGTACTTGGAATGGCTTGCCGACCAATTTCAAAAGAACACACCTTTCGACCAAGTGGTGCGCGAAATCTTGGCTTCCAAGGGTTCGTGGACCGATTCACCCGAAGTAAACTTTTTAACGGCAACAATGGATGAATCGGATAAAGGTCGCCCTGACGCCATCCGGTTGGCAGGCCGAACGACCCGAGCCTTCTTGGCTCAACGTATCGATTGTCTGCAATGCCACCAAGATTATTTGGGCAAAGTCAACTTCACCGACGAAATTGCGGATGCAACGCCGACCACCGAGACGGATTCCACGTCTCGAACGGGCGAGCAGGCGGACTTCCATCAATTGGCCGCTTTTTTTTCGAGCGCCAAAATGGACAACCCTTTCGTTGGAATTAAAAACTCAGATGTCGATTACAAAATCAAGTACCTGAACGCGGACGAGGAATCCGAGGTCGCTCCGACTGTTCCTTACCGCCGCGATCTCTTACCGGAAACTGGGGAGACTCGGGAACGATTAGCCGCCTGGATTACTCATCCTGAAAACAAAGCTTTCGCTCGAGCGACCGTGAATCGAACATGGGCACTGTTGTTTGGAAAGCCTCTGGTAGAACCCATCGATAGTATTCCACTGTCTGGCCCCTTTCCAGCCGGCCTTGAAATCTTGGCCGAGCAGTTCATCACCAGTGGCTTCGACATGAAGCAGTTGATCAAAACAATCGTTTGCACCGAAGCCTTTCAACGTGATTCGCGAATTCCCGAGAGCTACGAAGCTAAATCCGCTTCGGACTCAAAATTGTCCGAGCTTGAAGTAGAAGAAAAGCATGAGCTTGCATGGGCGGTGTTTCCGTTGACTCAATTGCGACCCGAACAAGTTGCCGCTTCGATTCATCAGTCCGCTCGTATCAAAGCGATCGATGGCAACAGCTCCATTATCGCTAAACTCGAACTGTTTGGCGGAGTGAACGATTTCACAAAAGCTTATGGAGATCGCGGAGACGAAGAATTCACTCCGCAAACCGTCACCATTCCCCAACGACTTCTGGTGATGAACGGCTCTTACGTTTCGGAACATGTCGACAACAATCCAATCGCGAATGCATCTTCCCGGATCGCAATGCTGGCAGGTGACGACAAACTTGCAATCGAGACCGCATATCTGTCCGTCCTGAATCGAAAACCATCGGGCGCTGAGCTAACTGCATTTTGCGACCGATTGCATGATACGCGTGGCGACGCTCGCTCCAAAGCCGTCGGCAGTTTGTTCTGGACGCTCATCAATAGCACGGAGTTCCAATGGAATCACTAAATGAACGCGAGTATGGATGCCAATCGTTGGTCGATTTCCGACGCCGACAATTCCTAAGATCGACGGCCATCTCAACCGTTGGTTTAGCGACCGCAGGATCGTTGACGCATTTCGCGGAACGACTCGCTCGTGCCTCCGAATCCAAGCAAGCGAAAAAATTGCTGGCGAAAAACCTTATCATCCTGTGGATGCAAGGTGGGCCGAGCCAACTGGAAACGTTCGACCCTCATGCTGGCACCAAAATCGGCGGTGAGGTCAAAGCCATTTCCACGTCGCTTGCCGACATCCAGTTCGCGCACACCTTGCCGAAAACTGCGGAATGGATGCATCAAGCGACCCTGGTGCGTTCCATGATTTCCCGCGAAGGTGATCATGAACGCGCGACGTACAATATGAAAACCGGTTGGCGACCTGATCCAACCCTTATCCATCCCGCCATCGGTTCCGTTCTTTGCCATAACACTTCCGACAATCTGGAGATCCCTCGGCATGTGTCAATTCTTAGCGGCGAATGGCCTGCACGAGGTGGTTACCTTGGCAGCGAATTGGACGCCTTCAAAATCGATGATCCGAAAAACCCCTTGCCCAATTTGATCTCGTACACTGCACCCGAAGTCCTGGAAAAGCGGCTTGCAGACTTACAAAACGTGGTGGAAAAAGAATTTCGTCGAGGCCGGATTCGTAACCTCGATAAGGAAAAGACGATGCACGAATCGTCCACCGGTCGCGCCAGGACGATGATGTCGAGCGAACAGATCAAAGCATTCGACATCGGCTCCGAGCCAAAGAATGTTCTCGATTCGTTCGGGGACACTCCGTTCGGTCGCGGTTGTTTAGCGGCCGTCCGATTGATCGAACAGGGAGTCCGCTGTGTGGAAGTCGAGCTATCGGGCTGGGACTCTCATGTGGAGAACCATGCGTTGCAATCAGGTCGCTGCAACATTTTGGATTCCGGTCTCCATGCATTGATAACTCAATTGCAAGAAAGAGGACTATTCGAAGACACGGTAGTGATGTGCGGCGGAGAATTCGGACGCACGCCTCAGATCAATGTCGCTGGCGGACGCGATCATTGGCCAACTGGCTTTAGCACATTCCTGGCTGGCGGCCCAATGCGACGCGGCTATGTTCACGGCAAGACAACGAATGAGCTAATGCAACGCGAAAAAGACCCCTTGAGCGGTGTCGAAAATGCTGTCCGAATTGAAGATTTACACGCAACCCTTTTGCACTCGTTCGGCCTTGATTTCACCCAAGAATTGCAAACCCCGATCGGTCGACCACTTGCAATCAGCCAAGGAAACATCATAAAAGATCTGCTCCAAGTTTAACCCCCCATCGGATCGAAGGATGTCTCAAGTGCACGCTACTCCCAGTTCCAGCACACTCAGTTCCAGCACACTCAGTTCCAGCACACTCAGTTCCACCTTAACTAACCGCCGCGAGTTTGTTCGCCGAACCGCGATGATTTTCGCCGTTGCAACCGGAATGGGTGCAGTTCCATCGACAGTGCTTGGATTGGATTCCAAGCTTGGATCGGATTCCCAAAAGAAACTAAGTCCCGGAAGACTCCGATTGAGCTTGTCCGCATATTCGCTGCGCAGCTTACTCACGAAGCCTAGCGACGGCATGGATCTGTTCCAACTGGTGGATTACTGTCATGCGCATGATGTCGCTGGAGTTGAATTGACTAGCTACTACTTCCCCAAAGAAGTAACCACCGAATACCTCGCCGAGCTAAAGTACCATTGCCATCGACGTGGCGTTACCATTTCGGGCGGTGCCATCGCCAACGATTTTTGCCAACGAGATCAAGCCAAGATCGAACGGGACATCGATCATGCTATCCGATGGATCGACCATTACTCCTTTCTTGGTGCTCCGGTCATCCGAATTTTCGCAGGCACCCAACCCAGCGACGACTCATGGGATGCAACCATCCAACGTTGCACGACTGCATGCAATAAGCTTGGGTTGTATGCCCAATCGAAAGGAATGCTTCTGGGGCTAGAAAACCATGGTGGTGTTACCGCCAAGGCAGAAGGCCTACTGCAAATTCTCGGTGGCATCCAATCGAAGAGCATCGGCGTCAACTTTGATTCAGGCAACTTTCGCTCAACCTCTGATCCCTACCTGGAATTGGAGCAGATTGCACCTTATGCCGTTAACGCACAATTGAAGGTAGAAATGTTTCCGAACGGGAAACGGGAAGAAGCCGATATCGCTCGTATTTTATCGATCCTGCGCACTGCAAATTACAGCGGTTGGGTCGCATTGGAATACGAGGCGGAAGAACCTCCGTTGACCGCTATCCCCAAATGGTTAGAAGCAATCAAAAAGCTGATTGGCTAATGGCTCTTTCCTAGCTTCTCTGCGCAAGTTGCTCTGTGCTAACTCTCGACGCCAATAAATTGAAACTCGACGGGATGGAATCCTTGCCCCAAAGGGCGGCCTCCCTTAATCGCTTTCCAGACGTCTCCAACGGCATTATTTGCAGCGGACTTCACGTGCTCGCCTCTGGCAAGACGGCCTGTGATTGCGGCCGATAAAACACACCCTGACCCGTGCGTGTTCTGAGTCTTTAGCCAGGGCAAGGAAATGGCTGTATTTTGGTCCCCATCACCGAAAATATTCAGCGACACACCATCGACTTTACCAAGTTTCAACAAGACAAACTTCGCACCCATCACATGCATGTCGTGGATGGCTTTCGCGACGTTGTCTTCGTTGTCTAAAATCAGGCCAGTCAATCTTTCCGCTTCATGCCGATTGGGTGTCAACATATAAGCGTTGGGGATCAGTTTGGATCGGATCAATTCGATAGCATCCTCCTCGATCAGCTTATCGCCATGTTTGCTGATCATGACAGGATCGACGACGATCGGTATCGAAAGCTCTTTCGCACGATCGGCTACCGCATCGACCATCTCCGCGTTTCCCAAGGCACCGGTTTTCGCAACGACAGGCTCCATGTCCGAGACCACTGCATCGATCTGCTCGAGCACGAACCGAGGATCCAGAACCTGAACTCTTGAGACTCGTAACGTATTCTGAACTGTCAGAAGGGTTATCGCGCTTGTTCCGAACACGCCCAGTTGCTGAAATGTTTTAAAATCAGCCTGAATACCAGCCCCACCCGACGGATCCGAGCCACCGATCGTCAGAGCAATTGCTTTGGGATAGATCGTGACTTCAAGCTTGTTCGGTTTTTTTGCCATCAGGAACAGAAGGTTTAAGGTGTAAGGTTTAAGGTGTAAGACTGGATTTATACAGACTTACACCTTCACTCGCTACCCATCTCTACTCAACCCACCGAACGTCAACACCCTCGACGCACTTTGCTTAGTCCGCTCCGCTTCCGCCTTCTTTGATGACGAAACGAGCCTGCAGCTTAGCGACTTCTTGAGCTAAGCCCGCTTGTTCGACACTTTGCAGTACGTCCGCAAAGTTCTTGTAAGCGTCAGGAGCTTCGTCGACCGGATAGTGTCTTGAGTTGCTCAAGACATCGAAATCGTCTAGGGATTTCTGAACGGCAGCAGCATTGAGCTTCTTCTTGGCTTCCGTTCGGCTCATGCACCGACCAGCACCATGGTTGATACTGAATGCGGTGCGCGAAGCACCCGGCAGGGCAACCATGATCGACGATCCATCGCGTGGATTACCGGGCAGCAAAATCGGATGCCCAGTCTCCTCGAAGGGAGTTCCAACCAAGTTTGCATGGCCGCTCGGCAAGGCTCGCGTCGCTCCTTTTCGGTGCACCCAAACGTATTGACCATCCAGCTCCTCTCGATTCGCGATATTGTGACTGATGAAGTACACCAATTCACCTCGGGCGCCTGGTAAGACCTTTTGAAAGGCTTGGAGGACGATCGAATTGATAAGCAAATGATTAACGGTCGCGAAGTTCGCACCCAACGACATGTCTGTCAAATACTCAGTCGCTTCCGGTGAACCATATTCCGCATAGACCAACTGAGCGTCGCCATTTGGATACGCTAACCCTTTCTTCTTGAAGGCGGTTTTCAGTTGATAAAATTGGTTGGTTGCTAAGGCATAACCGAGTCCACGCGAACCGCAGTGCGATAAAAAGCCAACGCACCCATTGCGCAATCCAAAGCTCGCTGCGGTCTTTCGCGCAGTTTCGGAATCCACGACCCGCACCACCTCGCATTCGCCAAAATGGTTTCCGCCACCGTACGAACCTAGTTGACGGCATTTGCCTTGGAAGTCGGTAATGACTTTCTCTCGAATCAGCTTTTCCATGCGGATCGCCAAGGAATCTTGAGCGTCATTCAGGACGGAATGCTTTGCGGTTTCGCAGCGTTCCAACCACGCCTGTGGGATCCCAAAATGTTTCACGACTTTCTTCGAGCCGCCATGCACTGCCGCGTCAAACCCCGACTCCTCCGTAACCCCTTGATCTCGAGCTGGCTTTCGACCATTGGCAAGTCTCGACTCGATTTCGCGAATCAGTTGTCGACGCACTCGCGGGTCGATGATTGCATCCTCTGGCACATCGGTTTGTAGCAGGCTCATGGAACATTTGATATCGACACCGACGGGGCTTGGGTAAATATGAGTCGGCGAGACCAAGACGCTACCGATGGGAACTCCGTAGCCCCAATGCGCATCCGGATTCAGCACAAAACGACTAACGCCCGGCGACCGAGCTGCCGCCATCGCTTGGTAGATACAGCTATCGCCAAAGGAGCCACGAATGGACTCGTTCCCAATCACTTCGATAGGGCAGTGGTCTGGACCAAGATCAATTTGCCCAGTAGCTTCGCCCGTAATCGAGATGTTCGGCGATGAAGGTGAAGAAACGTTGAGTGGGTTCGACATTATGGATTTCCTTCCGGTGAAACCTCGTTCGTTAAGCTCTTAGGTCGAACACAAAACGTTAGGCTAGGGGTTTTTCTTCGTTGAATACTATGAGCGACGATGGCGCGAAGCGCATTTGCCCGCAATGCCATCTTACGTTCAATGCAAGCCGCTTGTTCCCAGGATAATGTTTCCAAGGTTTCTAGCACTACCAGCAAGTTGGAAGTGTTGGGGGCTGGCAAAACAGCGGAAACGGTTACTGCTTCGTGGCTATCAAGCGATTCGTTAATCTCATATTCCAGCGCCCAACGGACTTGGCTGCAAAGCTGGAGCGATTTTCGGTCGCTGTTTTGTTTCCTGTGCTTCATGCGGCTTGAGACACATGGCCCATCGCAATGGTTCGCGACCGAACGCACATTGCAGCGACGCCGGTTGTAGCGACGTTCGGGCTCGCCCCGAATGTCGCAATAGGTTTGGTGGGCTAATTGTCAGTGCAAACCGTCCATGCTTTTTTTCGTTCGTGGGCCTCCGGCCCACGAACGCGGTCTTGATGGGGGAAGTCGCGCGCTAGCGCACCAAACCTGTTGCGAAGGAGGGCACAAGACCCACCTTCGCGTTGCGATTATTTGCTTTCTGGGGGCTCAAGCGCTGGCACCCGTTGCTTTCGATTCAGCAAACTGCAGAGCACGAAAACTGCATGGGTGGCGTGGGATGATTGCCTGCCGTTTCATTTTCCGGAATATCACGCTGTCCAGAAAATCCCAGCTGATAAGTATTTGGGAAATACTTACCAGACGCACTTGAATTCCGTGCGCACGTTGTGCAATACTCAACAACGAAGCCGATCGAGCCTCCGTTTCACATCAGCATGGGAGAATCTTATGCCCGCACTTCGTACCAAGAACCAAGAACCAAGAACCAAGAACCAAGAACCAAGAACCAAGAACCAAGAACCGGCTTTTTCGAACGCTGCTGCTTGAGACCTTAGACAA
>Ga0247831_1003648_pt1 | contig 21980 bp, 19 predicted proteins | sample LaCruzMarch2015__9_FD_192406 | JGI IMG/M metagenome (GOLD analysis project Ga0247831, IMG submission 192406) | Freshwater microbial communities from meromictic Lake La Cruz, Castile-La Mancha, Spain - LaCruzMarch2015_1m | ecosystem: Environmental > Aquatic > Freshwater > Lake | place: Spain...
GCTTGTCGATGTGGTCGATCAGGCCGACGCGGTCGAGCAGGGCGATGGCCGTGTCGACGTCTGCTTTCGCGAACCGCCTGAACCAGCTCGCCCAGAAGCCGGTGTAGCCGAGCCGGCCCGACAGCACGTTCTCCATCACGGAGAGGCGCTCGATCAACGCGAATTCCTGGAAGATCATACCCATGCGACGCCGCAGACGACGCAGATCGCTGCCTCGGGCGGCCGTGACATCGGTCTCGCCGAGCCAGATCTTGCCGCTGGTCGGCTCGACCAGCCGGTTGACGCAGCGGATGAGCGTCGACTTGCCGGCCCCTGAGGGACCGATCAGGCCGATGATCTCGCCGGGGCCGACAGTCAAGGAGACGCCGCCGAGGGCAGCGTCTCCCGTCTTGTAGCGCTTGGTCAGAGCCTCGATGCGCAGCATGTCCCGCCCCCTCGAAGCGCCGTATTGCTTACTTGCAGGTGTACTGGATGCTCATCGCCGCGTCGATGTCGCGGACGACCTTCCACTTGTCCTTGAAGGAGATCTCGACGAACTTCTCCTGCGGCGGTTCGGACTTCTCGAATTCCTTGAGCAGATCGGAGCCGGCCCAGTCGAAGCTGAAGAAGGCTTCCTTGATCTTGGCCTGGAGCTCGGGCTTCAGGTTGTGCACGACGCCGTAGCCTGACGTCGGGAAGCGCTCGGACTCGTAGATGACCTTGATCTGCTCGCGCTTGACGACGTTGCGCGCGATCATGCGATCCATCACCGACGACGCGATTGAGGCTGCCGGGAAGTCCTTGTTGGCGACGCCCAGTATCGAGTTGTCGTGCTTGCCCGAGAAGACCGGCTCGTAGTCCTTCTTTGCTTCCATCTTGAACTGATCACGCAGCAGCGCCGAGGGAGCCTTAAAACCGGAGTTCGAGGTTTCTGACGTGAAAGCCAGCTTCTTGCCCTTGATGTCCTCGATCTTCTCGATGCCCGAGCCCGGATAGGTGATGAACTGCATCCGGTAGCCGAACTCGTCCTTCTTGGAGGCCATCATGGCGAACGGGCGGAAGCCGGCACAGTTGACGGCCAGCGGGTTCGAGCCAGTGTTGAACGCTGCAACGTGCAGGCGGCCGGCGCGCATCGCCTCGATCTGGGCGGCGTTCGACTGGACGGGGAAGAACTGCACCTTCTTGCCGGTGACCTTCTCCATATGCTTCAGAAAGCCGTCCCAGACCTTGGCATAGACGGCGGGATCCTCGACCGGCGTGTAGGCGAATACCAGCGTGGTCGGATCGATCAGGTCCTTGGCATCGGTCGGGATGTCGGCGAGCATGTCACCGTCTGCATCCTTGTAGCGCGCATCGAGCGCGGAGGCCGGGCATACGGCACCGATCGTCGTCACCGCCGCGATCAGCAGCGCGGTGAGATTTTTCAGGAATCCTGACATGTAACCTACTCCAAGGTTGTTGAGGTAAGAGCTTGTAGGCGACTTTTGCGACAGTTGTTTCGTAATCAGCAAGCCCCGTTGTCGCGGCGGGGTGCGGCTTCCATGCCGGATTTCATGCATTTGCATGATCGGCGACAAGACCGCCGGCGGGAGTGGCGGGCCGGCTCGGCAGCAGCAGCGTGATCGCCCAGCAGGCGGCGAGCACCGTTGCCGAGCCGAGCAGGCATCCCGTGATGCCGGCGACCTGGTAGAGCACCCCAGACAGCAGCGTGCCGAACAGGCGTCCGGTGGCATTCGCTGCATAATAGAAGCCGACGTCCTCGGCGGCCTTTTTCGAGCCGGCGTAGGCGAGGATCAGATACGAGTGCAGCGACGAATTCACCGCGAACGGGAAGCCGAACAGGGTCAACCCGACAACCACAACGAGATCGGGGCGCGGCAAGCCGGGCACCGTCAGCAGCAGCGCGATACCCAACGGGATCGCGACCAGCGCCAGCGACCATAGCCGCGCAGCTGGTACCTCCGTGGTCAGGCCGTCGGCGCTGCGGCGGACGAACCGAGGCGCAATGGCTTGAATGCCTCCATAGGCGATCGTCCACGCGGCAAGGAAGCCGCCCGCCTGCACGAACGTCCATCCGTTCGAGTAGAGGAACACCGGCAGGCCGACAACGAACCACACGTCACGCGCGCCGAACAGGAAGATACGGGCCGCGGCGAGCAGATTGACGCCGCTCGACTTGGCGAACAGCTCGCGCATCGACTTCGACGCCTTCGCCTTGCCGAGTTCGCGCGGCAACAGCAGCACGCCGGCGACGAAAATCAGGCCGATCAGCGCCGCCATCAGCCACAGTGCGCCCTGAAAGCCGAGGCCTTCGAGCAGCACGCCGCCGAGGAAGAAGCCGACACCCTTCATCGCGTTCTTCGAGCCAGTGAACCAGGCGACCCAGCTGAACAGCTGGCCGGAGCCCTGGTCGGAGGTCGCCTTGATCGCCGACTTCGAGGCAGTCTTGGTGAAGTCCTTGGCGAGGCCGGCGATGCCCTGCGCCGCGACGACCCAGGCGACCGACGCAAACACCGTCCAGCCCGGATCGAGCATCGACAGCATGACGAGGCCTGCGACCTGCAGCGCCTGGCCGACCGCGAGCATGCGCGGGATGCCGAAGCGGACGGCCAGCCAGCCGCCACCGAGATTGGCGAGAATGCCGGCGAACTCGTAGAGCAGGAACAGGAAGGCGAGCGTGAACGGCGAATAGCCGAGTTTGAAAAAATGAAACAGCACCAGCATGCGCAACGCGCCGTCGACCAGCGTAAAGCCCCAATAGGACGCCGTGACGATCAGGTAGTTGCGGACGGCGGCCGTCATCAGACGCCCTTCTCGGTGACGATATTGGCAAGGTCGACCATGCGGCAGACGTAGCCGATCTCGTTGTCGTACCAGGCGTAGACCTTGAGCATGGTGCCGTCGGTGACCATCGTCGATGGCGCATCGATGATCGAGGAGCGGCTGTCGTTGCAGTAGTCGACCGAGACCAGCGGCCGCGTCTCGTAGCCCAGAATGCCGGCGAGAGGCCCTTCGGCAGCTGCCTGGAACATCGCGTTGACCTCGGCCTCGGTGGTCGGCCGGCTCAACTCGAACACGCAATCGGTGAGGCTCGCGTTCAGCACCGGGGCGCGAACCGCGTGGCCGTTCAGCTTGCCCTTGAGCTCGGGATAGATCAGCGCGATGGCCGTCGCACTGCCGGTCGTCGTCGGCTGCAGCGAGAGCATCGCCGAGCGCGCGCGGCGCAGATCCTTGTGCGGCGCGTCGACCACGACATTGGTGTTGGTCGGATCGTGGATCGTGGTGATCTGGCCGTGGCGGATGCCGAGCCCCTCGTGCACCACCTTGACCACCGGCGCGAGGCAATTGGTCGTGCACGATGCCGCCGTGATCAAGCGATGGCGGGCCGGATCGTACAGGTGGTCGTTGATGCCGACGACGACGTTGAGGGCGGCCTCGTCCTTCACCGGCGCCGCCACGATCACGCGCTTCACGCCACGCTTGAAATACTCGTCGAGTTCGGCGGGCTTGAGGAACTTGCCGGTGCACTCCAGTACGATGTCGCAGCCGAGGTCGCCCCAAGGCACATCGCCTGGAGCCTTGCCCTCGCTGAAGCCGATGCGCTTGCCCGCGACCGACATCACGGTCTCGCTCTCCACGCCGATCGCCGTGCGCCAGCGCCCGTGCATGCTGTCGAACTCGACAAGATGCGCGGTCGCAGCGATGCCGCCCTTGATCTCGTTGACGTGCACGATATCCAGGCGGTTGGCGGCGCGCGGATCGCCGTCGGTGCGCGGCACGCCGCCTAGTGCCGCCCTGAGCGACAACCGTCCCATGCGGCCCATACCATTGATGCCGACGCGCATCGTAGTCTCCTTCGAGGATAGCAGAACGTGTTCGCTGGCCGGTCAGCCGGCCGAGCTGATGTTGTCGGCGAGCTGGTCCATGCGCGCCTTGAGCGCGAGCCGGTCCAGCGAGGCGAACGGCAGATGCACGAACGCTTCGAGGCGCCGACGGATCATGCCGTAGAGCCCGTTCAGCAGCGCCGTGCGCTCGACGTCGGAACCGGTGAATTTGGCCGGATCGGGGAACGGCCACAGCGCCGTGATCGGCCGTGCGCCGAGGTCGGGGCACGCCTCACCGTCACCGGGATCGCAGAGCGTGATCACGAAGTCCATGCGCGGCGCACTGTCGCTGGTGAACTCGTTCCAGGATTTCGATCGGGCCCTGGTGACGTCATGGCCCATCACGGTCAAGCGGCTGATCACCTCCGGCATCGGCTCGGCCGCCGGATCGGAGCCTGCCGAATAGGCCTGGAACTTACCCCGGCCGACGGTCTCCAGGATCGCCTCGGCCATGATCGAACGGGCAGAATTGCGCGTGCAGAGGAACAGGACGTTGTAGGTCGGTTCCATGGCCGTTCCCTCGTTGATGCTTTCCGGCAGCAACCGACCGAGCTCGCTGCAGAGTTCGGGACGCCCCGCACAACAGGTCTCGGTCAGAAACTGGAACAAGTCGCGCAACCCGGAGAGGCGCGCCGAGTAGATCACCCTGCGCCCCTGCCTGACCGAGCGCGCCAGCCCGGCTGCTTCCAGTGCCGCCAGATGGAACGACAGGCGCGACGGCGCGACGTGCAGCGTCTCGGCGATCTCTCCCGCCGCAAGACCGCCCGGCCCCGCTTGCGCGAGCAGCCGCAGCAGATCGATCCGCGTCTCTTGTGCCAGCGCCGCAAACCCGGCCGCCGCATCTATCGTTTTCATTTTTGTTGAATAATTGAATTGAATGACACTGTGATGACGCGGGGAAGTCGCATCGCTGACTGCGCGCTAGGTGCGGCGTGTGGCCTTGCCGGCTGCAAGCGCTGCAAAGCACGTGAGCGACAACACGGCCGCCGCCCCACAGACGACGATGACCGCATGCGCCCCGAGTCGCTCGAGGATCAACGCAAGTCCGAGCGGCGATAGCGCCGTCACCACCAGCCGCACGGTGCCGAGGCGGCCGAGCCAGGTCGCGTAGCCCTGCGGTCCATAGAAGGCGAGCACGACGCTGCCGCGCACGACGTAGCCGACACCTGCGCCCGCACCGAACAGGACGGCAAAAGCGATGGCAGCCCATACGCCGCCCGTCAGCAGCACGACGAACGCCACGGCGACCATGGCGGACGCGACGACCGCGACGCTGATCGCCCTCACTCGGTCGCCGACGATCATGTCGACGAAGCGCCCGGCCGTCTGCGCGGGGCCGAAGATCATGCCGACGACCACCGCCGACGCGCCGAGCCCGAGCCCGTCGAGCACGGGCAACATCAGCGAGGGCAGGTTATAGGCGACGCCACCGAGGGCAAAGGCTGCCGCAAGCAGCCAGAACGGCGGCAGGTCGCTCTGCTGAGGCTCGTGCGACGGCGCGGCACTACCATCGACTCGCGCGGCCACGGCTGGTGCAAGCTTTGCCGCGCGGCCGTGGTCGGATACCGCTCTGATGAAGGCCGCGATCGGAACACAGATCACCAGCAGAACGGCCGCGTAGACGAGGAACATAGAACGCCAGGTCATCCTCTCCAGCAGGAAGGCCGTCGCGGGCCAGAACGCAGTGGACGCGAGCCCACCCCACAGCGTGATCTGGCTCATGCCGCTGCGGGCTTTCTCGCCCGCCAACTCGACCGCCGCGGCGAAGGTCGCGTCATACTCTGTCGCCTGCCCGAGGATCTGCACGAGCAGCAATGCGAGGGCGAAGGTCAGCGGCTCAGGGGCCAGCGCCATGCCGGCGAGCATCGCGCAACGCAGGAGCGCGCCACCGAGCAGAATGTTCGAGGCGCCGATCCGGTCGGTCAGCCGGCCGAGACGCTGAGCCAGCACGGCCGTCATCAGCAGCGAGACAGTGAGCACTGCGAATATCGACGAGCCGGGATACCCGAACTCGGCCGCCATGCGCGGCGCGGCCGTCGTGATGGCGTAGTAGGTGATGCCGTACATCACCATCGCGTAAAGCCCCAGCGCGTTGATCGCCAAAAGACGGACGAACGGGCGCGCGGCCTTCCGGCGATCCACTCCGACATCCGTCATCGCCACTCCTGCCCTGTTCAGTCGATGCTTGCATCTGCTGATCGCATGGCCTATATTTCGATGCAACCGGAAATAACGTAGAAGAGGATGCCCCGTGAAACTCGACGATGCTGCGGCACGCCTCGAGGCGCTCGGCAACCCGACGCGGCTGCGCATCTTCCGCGCCTTGGTGCGGGCGGGCGAAGACGGGCTCGCCGTCGGCGCGTTGCAGGCTAAGCTCGACGTCGCCGCCTCGACGCTTTCCCATCACGTCAAGGCGATGGTGACTGTCGGGCTGATCACGCAGCAGCGCCGGGCGACGACGCTGATCTGCCGCGCCAACTTCGAGGTCATGCTGGCACTGGTCGATTATCTGGTCGCGGAATGCTGTGCTGACGCCGCGTGTGTGACGGCAGGCGCAGCGCCGCCGGAAGAATTGAAACGAAGCGCCTGAGACCCTTCAGCGAAGCGCCTTGATCCAGAGACTGCCACGCGACAGCGAGCATGGAGAAATCGTCATGAGCACCAGCACCGACAGCGCGAAGAAGACCGTCGCAATCATCGGCGCCGGTCCAGTAGGGCTTGCAGCCGCAGCGCACGCTCTTGAGCGCGGTCTTACGCCGATCGTCATCGAGAGCGGTCCGAGCGCCGGCCACGCCGTTCGCCAATGGAGCCACGTGCGCATGTTCTCGCCGTGGGAATACAACATCGACAAGGCCGCCGCGCGCCTACTCGCCGCCAATGGATGGAACACGCCCGACCCCGAGGCCTATCCGACGGGCGGCGATTTCATCGCCCACTACATCGAGCCACTCGCCACCCGCACGCCTCTCGCCGATCACATCAAGACGTCGTCGCGCGTGACGGCGATCAGCCGCGCCGGCTTCGACAAGGTGAAATCCAAGGGTCGCGCCGCAGCCCCGTTCGAGATCCGCTATCAGAACGGCAAAGGCCCGGAGCGGCTCACCGCCGATGCCGTAATCGACGCCTCGGGCACATGGCATGCGCCCAATCCGGCCGGTGCCAACGGTCTGGCGGCGATCGGCGAGCATCTGTCGGAGCGCGTGGCCTACGCCATGCCGGACGTGCTCGGATCGGCACGGGCGCGTTACGCGGGCAAGACGGTGGCGGTCCTCGGCGGCGGGCATTCGGCGATCGGCACGCTCATCGAGCTCGTGCGCCTGAAAGAGGATTCGCCCGGCACCGTAGTGATCTGGCTGCTGCGCGGTGATGAACCGGCCAAGGCCTTCGGAGGCGGCGCCAACGACAAGCTCGCCGCACGCGGTGAACTCGGCGCGACATTCGCACGTCTGGTCGCCGAGCGGCGGATCGCGGTGGAGACGTCGTTCGGCGTCACGCATCTCACCGAGCGGGACGGCCGCCTGCGGATCGGAGCCGGATCGGCCTGCTGCGGGCGCCACGTTGCAGTCGACGAACTGATCGTCGCGACCGGCTTCCGGCCCGACCTGAGCTTCCTGTCCGAGTTGCGCGTGGCCCTCGATCCGGCACTCGATTGCCCGATCGCGCTCGCCCCCCTCATCGATCCTAACGAGCACAGCTGCGGCACCGTGCGCCCACACGGCGCCCGCGAACTCGCCCATCCGGAGCCCGGCTTCTATATCGCCGGCATGAAATCGTACGGCCGCGCGCCGACCTTCCTGACGTTGACCGGCTATGAGCAGGTCCGCTCGATCGCAGCCGAAATCGCCGGCGATGGGGAAGCGGCAGCCCGCGTCGAACTGGTTCTGCCCGAGACAGGGGTGTGCTCGCGCGCGCCGACTGCTGCGGCCGAAGGCTGCTGCGGCGGCCCTGCCAAGGCCCACGCGACAGCCTGCTGTGTTGCAGACGAGACGGCAAGGTCCGCCGGCAAGTCAGGTTGTGGCTGCGACACGACGGTCACAGCGACGGTGCCTCTGGCATCGGCCTGCTGTGGCTGAAATCGCAATTGGTGAATGCCTGGTACTGCGAACCAGCGGTGAATTGTAGGCTGGTCCGCTTACCAGATCGCCGTCAGTGTGCTAGTTTCCACGACTACACGTAGAGCGTGGGCGTCGGCGTCCATGCCTTACGGGAACCAGCCGCGCGCCCAAAAGCGTTGAAAGCGGCAGCTGGCCTCGCCAGGGCTCGAACCACTGCTGGTTTCGGGCTGGTGTCAGGTGCTCGATGCCGCCACCCCAATTGGTGTTTTGACGGGGTCGAGCATTGATCGATCAGCGATTCTGCGCGAACATTCAGATGGCCGACGCCGAGGACGCGACCGTATGAGCGACAGTGACGACGAACTGCTCAACCGCATGAGTTCGCGGGAGTTGCGCGAACTCGAATCCAGAATTCACGATGCGATCAGGGCGCACATTCGCCTGAAAAACGCTCAGAAAGCATTGGCGGCAAATCCGTCACCCGTCGGGCCGGCTCTCCTGCCGCAAGTCGCGCAGAGCCAGGAGCGATCGCAGGCCGCGCGCGCCAGAACCGGCAGTACGCCCGCTGCCGCTTTGAACGGATTGTCCGGGGCAGGCGAGCAGCCGCGTGTCAGCGAGGGCGCCTTCGATCTGGAGCGCGAGCGTGACGCCTGGGTGGCTCGCAAGCGCGCCACTGGCGGATGACAGCGCCGCCCCATCGACCCGCAGGACGCTTTAAACCTCAGTGATCGTGCTCGGCGAGGAACGCCGAGATGGCCCCTATCGTCGGCGGGTCCTGCAACAACGGCGCATGGCCCTGCCCCGGCACGGTTGCGGCCCTGCAGCGCGGATGACGCCGCACCATTTCAGCAACGGTCGCCGCCGACAGCAGGTCCGAAAGTTCGCCACGGATCACGAACACCGGCGCGCGCGACAACGCCAGGAACTGCGGCCAGAGTTCGGGCACGCGACCATCGGCGAGCGAGAACGATTTCATCAGCTTGGGGTCGTAGCCGGCCGCGGGGCGGCCATCCTTCTCCATGTAGAGCTGCCGGGTGATGTAGTCCCAGCGGTCTTCGGGCACGCCGGGAAAGAACGGCCCCCAGATTTCGCGCACGGTGCGCGTCGCCTGCTCCCAGGAGAGTGGCACGGTCGCCTTGCCGATGTAACCGGAGATCCTGAGCAGCCCGGCGTACTCGATGATCGGCCCGATGTCGTTCAGCACCACCGGCCCGAGCACCGTCGGCTGCACCGCCGCGAGCACCATCGCAATGAGCCCGCCGCGCGAGGTGCCGACGATCGAAGCCCCCGCGATGCCCTCGGCCGTGATGAAGTCCTGCACATCGAGCATCTCGATCGGCACGGCGTAGTTGCGCCAATCGGGATCGTGTGCGGAGAGCCCGCGTCCGCGATAGTCGAGCGCGTAGACGTTGCGTGCTGTCGGCCCACGCGAGAGGGCCAGCGCCAGGTCGTGAAAGTCGCGGCTGTTGCGCGTCAGGCCGGCAAGGCACAACACCGGCCGCAGATGCGAGCTGGGTGCGGGGTAGTGGCGCGCGTAGAGGCGCAGCCCGTCACGCGCAGTCCAGGTGATATCGCGCCATGCCTGGGCGGTGGTGGACGGGGCGGGAGCGATGGCGGCGGCGGTGCTCATCAGTGTGCGATCCTCGGCGAAGCAGGACGCCGTCTTGTCGCACATCGCCGCGCGGCGGCACAGGGGGCGGGCGGCGATGTCTGCCGCACGGGCGGGCGGCAGCCCGCTCGCGCAGCGCATGCCCCCAAACTCAGACGCCGTCGAGGGCGGCGACGCATGCGATAGGGGCGCCCATCAGAGCGTCGCCGCGCCGAGCCCGGTCAGGCGGGCATCGGCCGTGACAAGGGTCAGTCCCTCGATCTCCACCTGCGCCGCCAGCAGCCGGTCGGACGGATCGCGATGGGCGGCCGTCATCAGGCCGGCGCGGCGGACGTGGTCGACCGCAATCGGGAGCAGCTTGAAGCCCTCCTCGGCTATCGCGTTCTCGAAGTCGAGCAGCAGCGGCTCTGCCTCCGGCCAGCCTCTACTGCGCACCTTGATTGCGATCTCCCAGGGCGTTGCGACACTTACCAGCACGTCAGCAGCGATCTGCCCGATCGCGGCGTGCGCCGGGCGCGACAGATGTTGTGTGACGCTCGGCACACGGCCGTCCCGGTTTGGTCCCACCCCTCCACTTGGTCCAAAGCCAGTGCGCGCCGTATCCCGCCACAGAGCCGACGGCCGCCGAACCGAGCATGACCACCGCCACGGCTTCCGGCTTGCTGTTACGCAACAGCTCGACGACGCTCTTGACGAACTCTGCAACCTCTCCCAGCATACTCATTCTGCCCCCGACACTCATTCTGACGACGAACGAAATTCGTATCAGAGCGTATGTGGGGCAGCAACGTTCACCGCTCGAACTTCTTGAACTTGATGCGGTGGGGCTCGACAGCTGCGTCGCCGAGGCGGCGTTTCTTGTCGGCTTCGTAGTCGGCGAAGTTGCCTTCGAACCATTCGACGTGGCTGTCGCCCTCAAAGGCGAGGATGTGGGTGGCGAGACGATCGAGGAAGAAGCGATCGTGCGAGATCACCACGGCGCAGCCGGGGAAATCTTCGAGCGCCGCTTCGAGCGAGGAGAGCGTCTCGGTGTCGAGGTCGTTGGTCGGCTCGTCGAGGAGCAGCACGTTGCCGCCCTCCTTCAGCATCTTGGCGAGATGGACGCGGTTGCGCTCACCGCCAGAAAGCAGCCCGACCTTCTTCTGCTGGTCTGCACCCTTGAAGTTGAACCAGCCGCAATAGGCGCGCGAGTTGATCTCGCGCTTGTCGGACAGTTTCATCACGTCGAGACCGCCGGAGATTTCCTCCCAGACCGTCTTCTTGTCGTCGAGGTGTGAACGGGACTGGTCGACGTAGCTGAGCTTGACCGTGGTGCCGAACTTGACCTCGCCCTTGTCCGGCTTTTCCTGGCCGGTGAGCATGCGGAACAGCGTCGTCTTGCCGGCGCCGTTCGGGCCGATGATGCCGACGATGCCACCGGGCGGCAGCTGGAACGTGAGGTTGTCGATCAGCAGCCGGTCGCCGAAGCCTTTGCTCAAACCCGCGACCTCGATCACCTGCTCGCCGAGGCGGGGGCCGCGCGCGATCTGGATCTGGGCCTTGCCGACTTCTTCGCGGCCGGCGTCCTCCTGCAGCTTCTCGAAGGCGGTGATACGCGCCTTGCTCTTGGCCTGGCGGGCCTTCGGGGACGCCCGGATCCAGTCCAGCTCACGCTTCAGGGTCTTGGCTTTCGATTCCTCGGTGCCCTTCTCGCTCTCCTCACGCTTGGCCTTCTGCTCGAGCCAGCCCGAGTAGTTGCCCTTCCACGGCACGCCCTGGCCGCGATCGAGTTCGAGCGTCCACTCGGTGATGGTGTCGAGGAAGTAGCGGTCGTGGGTGACGAGGATCACGCAGCCCTCGTACTCGGTGAGGAAGTTCTGCAGCCAGGCAACCGATTCGGCGTCGAGGTGGTTGGTCGGCTCGTCGAGCAGCAGGATGTCGGGCTTCGACAGCAGCAGCTTGCACAACGCCACGCGGCGCTTCTCGCCGCCCGAGAGCTTGGTCACGTCGGCGTCGCTCGGCGGGCAACGCAAGGCGTCGAGCGCGATCTCGACCTGGGCGTCGAGATCCCAGAGGTTCTGGGCGTCGATCTGGTCCTGCAGCGCCGTCATCTCGTCGGCGGTCTCGTCGGAATAGTTGGATGCGATCTCGTTGTAGCGGTCGAGGATCGCCTTCTTCTCGGCGACGCCTTCCATGGCGTTGCCGAGCACGTCCTTCTCGGGATCGAGTTCGGGCTCCTGCGGCAGGTAGCCGACCTTGATGCCGTCGGCGGGCTTGGCTTCGCCGAGGAAGTCGTCGGTGACGCCGGCCATGATCTTCAGCAGCGTCGACTTGCCCGATCCGTTGAGGCCGACCACGCCGATCTTGGCGCCCGGATAGAACGACAGGTTGATATCCTTCAGCACCTGCTTGCCGCCCGGATAGGCCTTGGAGAGCTTGTGCATGTGATAGACGAACTGCGGCGTCGCCATGGGGCTCGCTCCTTGCGGGTCGGGGTGAGTGGGTGTTGGCCCGTACATATAGGAAGGTGGCGGGCGGCTCAACGGGCGCGAGAGGTGAGCGCACCTCGGCTGGTCTGCGGCGCGGCCGCTGGCGGCACTCACCGGCGCCGGCGCGACGGCGGTGCTTCATCACGTGCACGTCGACCACCGCATTCCGCGTTGCGCGCCTCCGGCACGACCGCCCGGTGCGCATGACCGACGAGGCGAAGGCGTCTGTGTGGACGGTCGAGTGGACGCCGTGGGGTGCGCCGCACGCGATCAGCGGAACGGCGGCGCTCGATCTGCGTTTCCCCGGCCAGTGGTTCCAGCTCGAAAGCGGCTTGCACTACAACTGGCACCGGGCATATTGTCAGCATGCCTCCGGCATGATATGTTCCAAGCCTCGGCCGCTACACGCAGCCCGACCCGCTCGGCTTCGTGGACGGGCCGAGCGTGTATGGGTATGCCGGTGGAAGTCCGGGGCAGTTCGTCGATCCGGACGGGCGGCGAATTGGGCCTCCAATCACGATTCCGACGCGTCCGCCCGCGCCGCCCGTCCTGCGGCCACCATTGCCGGTCCCGCCGACAGGAGGGCCAAGGCCGACGGGGCCGGACAATCCTGATTCTTATGACTGGCGAATCCCGCCAAGTGAATGGATCACCCCGCCGCATCCTGATGACTTTCCGACAGATCCAAGCGGAGGAAGTAACCATTGCAAGCGGGTGCGCGCTTTCTGCAATTCTGCATGTTCTTATCTTACTTTGCAGCTCGGATTTAGTTTTGATCGGGGTCGTCGCAACAGAACAGACAGCTTCGATGCGTGTATGAGGCGCTGTCATAAACGTCTCAAGTGTCCGCCCCCGGGTACGATGGAATTCGCATGTTCTCGATGACGGAGACGTTGACACCATGAAGAAGACCACTGCGAGGAAGATCCTGCTTCGCATAGCCAAAGTGACTGCTCAACTTGATGAGATAGTGGAGGTGGGACGCGTAGAACTGCCAAAGGAGGACAGGCAGCCAGTTTTAGAGCGTGTTGGAGAGATTCTCTCGATCCGTTTGGAGCTCCAAGAGTTCATATTTCGGCAGCATCCTGATTTGAGGGGATCGAAAAAGCAAGTAGTTCCAGGTTCTGCGAACGGGAACACGTAAGCGTCACAGTCAGCAGCGATCACCCGAGTAGGCTGATCCGTCTGACCGATGTTGCCAAGGCCAGCGTCGCGATCCGCCCAGGCATAGCCGAGGCGCAGCAACGCACCACAGTGACGGCCGCGCTCGACCTGCGTCTCATTCCGGGTGCCCGCCTTCGGCAGGACGGCCAGTGGTTCCAGCTCGAAAGCGGCTTGCGATCCGCCGCGCGAGCGGCGCAGCAAGGCGCCACGAAAAGAGCGGCTTGCACTACAACTGGCACCGGGCATATTGTCAGCATGCCTCCGGCATGACATGATCCAAGCCTCGGCCGCTACACGCAGCCCGACCCGCTCGGCTTCGTGGACGGGCCGAGCGTGTATGGGTATGCCGGTGGAAGTCCGGGGCAGTACGTCGATCCGGATGGGCTTGTACGCGGAGCCAGGCGCACCCTATCTGGAATTCCGCCAGTTCCTGGGCGGATCCAGTACAACCCGGACGCGCTAGAGTATCCGCTTCGCGGCGGCGCGGGTCCTGTTCGTCAGGGGCAGCGAGGCGAACAGGCAGTGCGGCAGCAGTGCGATATTGGCAACCCCACCGGATTTACAACGACGAATGGGCGAAATAGACGTAATGATGGAGAGAACACAACCTCGGTGACCGAGATCAAGAATGTGCAGGTCCAATCGCTTACCCAACAGATTCGAGATCTGCACGCCTATGCACAAAGCCAAGGAAAAACACTGGATCTATATTTCACCAGGCCGGATTATCGCATCACTCGCCCACTGAGCGATTACATCAGGAATAATCCAACAACAATTCGACAGAACCCGAACTTTGGCCCAGAGTAATAGGATGCCCCGAAAAGGTAGTATATCTGGCAAGGAACTCGAAGATCAACTCGCTCGAGATCCTGAACATCAAGAAAAGATGAGAAGCTTTCTTGCTAGCCAGGAGCGCCGGCGGGAGGAGGAGATGAAACAGATCGCGCCCCTGCTTGCCGAGCTTCAAACGGTATTGGGAGTGGCAACCACCCCTTGGGCGTTAGCGAACTCCCACTCGGAGTATCCTGAAGCACTTCCTGTCTTGCTGGAGCATTTGCACCGGCCGTACCCTTCAGAGCAACGATATGCGATGGTGCGAGCCTTGGGTAAGCCTTGGGCGCGGAAATATGTATGGAGCCACCTGATAGACGCTTATCGCATGGAGCCTAACGAGGTTCAGGGTGAGCAAACTTGGAATCGTGTGAAAGATGCATTGGCTGATGAAATCGCTACATTATCGAAAAGGGAAGATCAGGACGTCATCATCAAGTTGCTTATGGACGTTAACAATGGTCGCTCGCGACTTCTCTTGCTGAACGGACTTTCCAAGTCGCCGACCGCTCGCGTCGACGAAGTGTTGCATCGCTTGGCCACCGATCCCGACCTCGCGAACGAAATAGCGGCGCGCTTGCGAAGGAGGGCGCGGCGGCGCGTGAAAACTGGGCCGGTTGAGCGGCCCAATTAGAACTACTCGGGGGGCCAACGGCACGATTTTCACCGTGCACGACAAGTTCGGCGTCGCGTCGGAGACGCCGTAAGCAAAATACGTGATCGCCGAGGTGAACGCGGCGGGTGCCGGGCTGCTGGTGCCCGCCTTCGGCAGGACCCGCGAGTACATCTGGCTGCCCGAGGCGGAAATCGCCCCGGCAGAGCAGGCCCATGCGCAGATTGACCGGCCACCTCAGCGTCGCGATCCGCCGAGGCATTGCCGAGGCGCAGCGACGCGCAGAAAGACGCCGCACTCACCGGCGCCGGCGCGACAGCGGTGCTTCATCACGTGCACGTCGACCACCTGAACCGCCCGGTGCGCATGACCGACGCGGCGAAGGCATCTGTGTGGACGGTCGAGTGGACGCCGTGGGGTGCGCCGCACGCGATCAGCGGAACGGCCGCGCTCGACCTGCGTTTCCCCGGCCAGTGGTTCCAGCTCGAAAGCGGCTTGCACTGCAACTGGCACCGCCACTATGATCCGAGCCTCGGCCGCTAGTCTCTAGCTTGCGCGCCTTCGGCACGACCAGCCCGACCCGCTCGGCTTCGTGGACGGGCCGAGCGTGTATGGGTATGCCGGTGGTAGTCCGGGGCAGTACGTCGATCCGGACGGGCGTGCCGTCGTCGTGATCCCGGCGATACCGCCGATCCTGACCGGGATCATCAGGGGCGCGCAGATTCTCAGGCGGTTGGGGTGTGCTGGAGCACTTGGATCCGTGCTTCAAGCTCAAGACCGCCCGGGTATTGGGACGGTCCTGCGGGTGCCGAGGAATGGGGACGCCGAAACAATGTTCCGCCGAAAGAGGCTCGACGCAAATTTCACGACATTAAGAAGGGCGACACGGGCTCACGCTCGACTGATGACTATTCCGTCAATCCCGAAACAGGCGATGTGGTTGGTCCATCCGGTGAAAGCGCAGGAAACTTGGGTGATTGATGGAAGACGATGGCAGTCCCCAAGTCTCGCTGTATATTTACGGAGACGGCTTGGACCCAGAAGGCATCACGATCGCACTTGGCCATGCTCCGACAAAAGCTTGGCGCAAGGGTGAAACGAAGCCATCGAAGCTGCCTCAGGGTGGGAGCATTGCTGCGACTGGTTTGTGGATGCTGCGATCTGAATCGACATCTTCAGCTGTGCCCGATCACATTGCATGGTTGCTTGCGCGCATTGCTAACCGGTCATGTAAGTCATTGGGCGAGTTGCCTGGAGTTGAAGTCGCGAAGATTGACGTCTACTTGCAAGTGACAGGAAGCGGTGCAGATAACTTCGAAGTGTTCGCTGATCAACTGCTGTCTCTTGGACTGCTCGGAGTTGGATTGGACTGTACAACCGATTTCTTCCCACGGTGTTAGAACCCTGATCTTATCAGTATGTTTGTATACGTAGATGGGTCAAGTGCAGTGACCTGCCCCTGCAGTTCGTAGGTTGGGTTAGCGCGCAAAGCGCCGGCAATCAGAATTCCCGAGGTCGATGCGCGCGTAACCCAACATTTCTGGTCGCACCCGTGGCGTTGGGTTACGCGCGGGATTGTCGCTGCGGGTTGAATTTCGAATGTCGGGGCCGCGCTAACCGCAACCTGCGGAACGGCTGCGTCGCCGGTCGCGGGCTCTTCTGTGCCCGCGAGCCGGGGGCTTGACCGGTTCGGATCGAGGCACGCCGTCGCGAGGGGTGAAGATCCCGTCTCGGCGCGCTGCGGCGCGCCGTCCGGGAACGCAGCCGCGAGGGCGGGGTTCAGCTGGCGGCGGCGGGCAAAGGCGGATCGCGTTTACCGTGTTCGACGAAGTTGTCCCCGCGCCGGAAGGCCGTGGCAGTCTTGCATCAAACCTTCCCATACGACAGGGGCCGTGCTCGAGCTGGGACCCACGGGGGAAGGATCAGGCTGCGGGCCGCTCTCCTTCAGTGAGGGCGGCGGCGACCGGGTGGCAGAAGCGCCGGGCATGGCGCGCAAGGCTCGTGGTTTGCGAGGTCCGATTGGGGGCCGCGCGGGGCAAGAGAAGCACTGCCGACGTCGTGTCAAGGATACTGGCGCGGCGGATCGCATGCCCCTCGGTGAAGATGTCCGCGAGGGCGTCGGCATCGGGCGCCGGGGACGACCGCAAGCTCTATGTGCGGAACGGCCAAGCGCCGTATCCAATATTGAGTTTTCCAGGCGCGGCCGTTCCGCCCCCTGTCACATATTTGGGCATGACCCGGCGTCGCGAGATTGCCGGGGCGCGGCGCGTGGCTCCTTGGGCGTGTCGTCGGCATCCGCTTTCGGGTCGCCCGTCAGAGCGGGCCGGGCTAGAGACGGCGCTCGCCTCTCATCTTTCCCGAGGATCACCATGTCGCGCTCGCAATGGTTCTGGCTCGCCGTGCTGTCGATCTTGTGGGGTGGGTCGTTCCTGTTCGTCGGCATCGCGGTGAAAGAGGTGCCGCCGTTCACGCTGGTGCTCGCCCGTGTCGCGCTCGCCGCCGCCGTGCTGCTGCCGGTGCTGGTCGTCATGGGCGAGCGGCTGCCGGCGACGCTTGCCGGCTGGTGGCCGTTCGCGGTGATGGCGGTGCTCAACAACGTGATCCCGTTCACGCTGATCGTCTCGGGCCAGCGCGAGATCGCGAGCGGCCTCGCCTCCGTGCTCAACGCGACGACGCCGGTTTGGACGGTGCTCGTCGTCTGGGGGCTGGCCGGCGAGCGGCCGGCGCTGCACCGGGCCGCGGGGGTGGCGATCGGGCTCGCCGGCGTCGCCATCCTGGTCGGGCCGGAGGCCGTCGCCGGCAACCGCTCCAGCGCGATCGGCATGGCGCTGTGCCTCGGCGGCGCGATCTCCTACGGCTTCTCGGGACTGTGGGGGCGGCGGCTGAAGGCCCATCCGCCCCTGGTCACGGCGGCAGCCCAACTGATCTGCTCGTCGCTCATGCTGACGCCGGTCGCAGCCCTGGTCGAGGCGCCGTGGATGCTGCCCGTGCCGAGTCCTGCCGTGCTGTGGTCGGTGGCTGGCCTCGCCGTGCTCTCGACGGCTTTAGCCTACATCGTGTTCTTCCACATCATGCGCGTGTCGGGGCCGCTCAACGCCATGCTGGTGACGATCCTCATTCCGGTCAGCGCCATCGCGCTCGGAGCGATCGTGCTCGGCGAGACGCTGCTGTACCGCCACCTCGTCGGCGCGGCGGTGATCGGCCTCGCTCTGCTGGCGATCGACGGGCGGCCGATCACTTGGGCTCGCGGGCTGGTTACGCGGGTGGCCGAGCGCTGAGCATGGCGAGGTCGGCGGCGAAGCGGTCGACGGTTTCGGGGGCCGTGTCCCAGGCGCACATCAGCCGGCAGCCGAGCGGTGGCACGAACGTGTAGAACGCCCAGCCCTTGTCGCGCAGGCCCGCCTGCACCGGCGCCGGGATCTCGGCGAACACGCCGTTGGCCTGCACGGTGTGCGTGAGGCGGACGCCGGGCAGATGAGCGATGCGGCCCGCGAGCCTCTCGGCCATGGCGTTGGCATGGCGCGCATTGCGGAGCCAGACGTCACCCTCGAGCAGACCGAGCCACGCAGCGGAGGCCAGCCGCATCTTGGAGTTCAGATGCCCGGCCTGCTTGATGCGCCGATCGAGTTCATGGGCGATTGCCATATCGAACACCACGATCGCTTCACCGATGGCGAGCCCGTTCTTGACGCCGCCGAACGTCATCACGTCGACGCCGGCTCGCCAGCTGGCGTCGGCCGGCGAGCACCCGAGATGGGCGACCGCGTTGGCGAAGCGGGCGCCGTCGAGGTGGACCTTCAGGCCGTGCGTGCGAGCAAGGCTTGTAAGCGCCCGCATCTCGTCGAGCGCATAGACGGTGCCGAGTTCGGTCGACTGCGTCAGGGCCAGTACGGCCGGCTTGACGTGATGGAGCCCCTCGAATTTCATCGCCATCCGCGCGACGGCCTCTGGCGTCAATTTGGCGTCCGCCGTGTCGGCGGTCATCAGCGTCGCGCCACCGGAAAAGAACGACACGGCGCCCGCCTCGTCCATCTCGACATGGCTGAAAGCGTGCGCGATCGCCGCGTGCCACGGACGCATGATGTGGGCGAGCGCCAATGCGTTGGCCGCCGTGCCGTTGAAGGCGAAGAACACCGCGCAATCGACGTCGAGCATGCGCTCGAACAGCCGCGCGATGGCGTGCTTTGCGGCGCTCGTCCAGCGGTCGCCGCCGTAACCCATTGCGTGGCCGGCGGCATTGGCCTCGACGAAGGCTGCCAGCGCCTCGGGGCACATGCCGGCGTTGTTGTCGGAGAGGAATTGCTGCATCGAAGCGACCTCGGCCATGGGGGCATACGTGACCGCACTGTGCCTGCTGCCACCGCGCCCGCAAAGCCACCTGACAGCGACCGAGCGTCCCGCGATCGGATGGCCTGCGGATCACGCCGGCGACTTGCCGTGGCGCGACAGCGGGGCTACCCAGGGCTTCTGCGCCACGCGACCCAGAGCCGGAGCCACCGACCCGTGACGGACGCCAAAGCCGCTGCCCCGAGCCTGCCGGCGGTGTCGCCCGCCGGCCGCGCCAACAATCTGCCGCTCGCGCTGCTGTGGATGGCCGGCGCGCTGCTGTCGTTTTCGATGATCGCCATCGCCGGTCGCGAGGCGGGTCGTGGCACCGATACCGTGCAGATCATGTTCTACCGCGCAGCCTTCGGCCTGCCGATCATCGTCGCCGTGGCACTGGCGACTGGCGCCGCGCGCACCACCTTCACGTTGACCCGCCTGCCGCTGCACGGGCTGCGCGCCTCGATCCACTTCATCGCGCAATTCAGCTGGCTGTACGCGTTGGGCCTCATCACGCTCGCCGAACTGTTCGCGATCGAGTTCACGGCGCCGTTGTGGGTGGCACTGACGGCGCCGCTGTTCCTCGCCGAGAAGCTCACGCCGGTGCGGCTCGCGGCCGGTGTGCTCGGCTTCATCGGCGTGCTGGTGATCGCACAGCCGGGCAGCACCACGTTCGGGCTCGGCACCGCACTCGGCATGGTGGCGGCCATAGGCTTTGCCGCCAACATGATCACCACCAAGCTGTTGACGCGCACCGAGACGACGCTGTGCGTGCTGTTCCACATGATGTGGATCCAGCTCGTGATCGCCGCGGTGCTGATCGGCTTCAAGCCGCACGTCGCCGACACGACGACGATGCTGTGGGTGGCGGCCGTCGCCGTGCTCGGCCTCACCGCCCACTTCTCACTGACGCAGGCGTTCGCTCACGCCGACGCCATCAATGTCGCGCCGATGGATTTCCTGCGCCTGCCGCTGATCATCGCCGCAGGCGCGCTGATATACGGCGAGGCCGTATCGCCGTGGCTGATGCTCGGCGCGGCCATCGTGATCGCGGCGAACCTCATCAACATGTTCGGCGAGCGGATATGGCGGCGGACCTGACAACGCAGCGCCGCCAGCCGCAGAGCTGCCAATTCAACCTTGCAGCATCTTGTACAGCTCGTCCTTCAAGTTCAGGCGCTTGAGCTTCAAGTCTTCATAGGTCGCATCGTCGGTATTGATGCCGGCCGCCTCGACACGATGAACCTCACGGTTGATAGCGTGGTATTCGTCGAACAGGCGGGCGAAGTGACCGTTGCCGATCTTCATCTCGTGAATACGATCCTTGAGCTCGGGGAATTCGGCGGCAAGCTCGTGGGGAACATGAGACATCAGATGTGTCCTTACGTTGGCGTTAAGTCGGGACGTTGGCCCCTCACTCACCGGCAATCGGCGGCGCCGACAGCTCGCCCGCCAGCACCTCGGCGACGTGACGCACTGCCAACGCCGGCCGCTGCGCGCCGCTCTCGGCATGTGCGCGGGCGATCTTGCCGGCCATGTTCATCAAGCAGCCGAGGTCGCCCGCGAGCAGGAGGTCGGGCGTGACGGCTGCGGCGTTGGCGGTCTTCTTCTCGACGATCGAGTTCGAGATATCGGGGTACTTCACCGAGAATGTTCCGCCAAAGCCGCAGCACAATTCGCAGTCTGCCATCTCGACCAGCTCGAGCCCCTTGACCGAGGTCAACAAACGACGCGGTTGATCCTTGATTCCGAGTTCGCGCAGCCCTGAACAGCTGTCGTGATACGTCACGCGACCCGCGAAGGTTGCATCCACTTCCGTCATGCCGCGCACGTCGACCAGGAACGAGACGAGTTCGTGGACCTTGCCGGCAAATGCGGTGGCCCGCGACGCCCATTTGGCGTCGTCCGCCAGCAGCCGCGGATAGTGCGACTTCAGCATGCCGCCACAGGAACCGGATGGCACCACGACGTAGTCGAAGCCTTCCAGGGCTGCGATGGTCTGGCGGGCAAGGTCGGCGGCTGTCGCCCGGTCGCCCGAGTTGTAGGCGGGCTGGCCGCAGCAGGTCTGGGCGACCGGCACCTCGACATCGCAGCCCGACGCTTCGAGCAGGCGGACGGCGGCGAAACCGACCGAGGGACGCATCAGGTCCACCAGGCAGGTTACGAACAGGCCGACACGGGGACGGCGCTTGGGCGTGGTCATGGGGCGACGGGCTCGGGATGAGGGGTGGGCCATGATGGGCCGTCACTTCAATCCCGATTGCCCGCCAAATGCAACCCGCTGAACGAGGCTGGCTCCTCCTGCCGCTGCCGGGCGGCGGCAGCGCTCTCAGCCGGCGGCCTTCCTGCGTGGGCGGCGCTGCGCCGATTCGATCTGCTCAACCGGCTCACTGGCGACGCTCTTGGCCTGACCGAAGCCCTTCTCCCAATACGGCTCGACGCCGTAGAGTTCGCTCAGATACTCGATCAACACGTTCACCTTGGCCGGCATGAAATCGCGTGAGGGGTAGACGGCGTAGATCGCAAGATTGGATGAACCCCGATATTCGGGCAACACGATCTGAAGGGCGCCAGTCGAAAGCTCGTGGCCGACCTCCCACGTCGAGCGCAAGCCGATGCCGAGGCCGGCGACCATGGCTTCGCGGACGAATTCGGCAGAATTGGTGCGCACGTTGCCTTTCACCCGCAACTGCAGCTGCCGACCGGTCGCGTCCTCGAGCTTCCAGTATTCCTGCGCGCCGGCACTGAGGCAGGAGTGCAATTCGAGATCTTCGAGCGATTTCGGCACACCATGACGCTCGAGATAGGACGGTGCGGCGCAGATCACGCGCCGCTCGGCGGCGAGCTTGCGGGCGACGAGCGAAGAATCCTCGAGTTCGCCGATGCGCACTGCGAGGTCGTAGCCCTCGCGGATGAGATCGACCATCGCGTCGCTGACGGTCATGTCGATCTCGATCTCGGGGTATTTGTCGAGGAAGCGCGGCAGGTGCGGGGCGACGTGCAGTCGCCCGAACGACGTCGGTACCGTCACCTTGAGCAGCCCGCGCGGCT
>Ga0247831_1003649_pt1 | contig 21968 bp, 15 predicted proteins | sample LaCruzMarch2015__9_FD_192406 | JGI IMG/M metagenome (GOLD analysis project Ga0247831, IMG submission 192406) | Freshwater microbial communities from meromictic Lake La Cruz, Castile-La Mancha, Spain - LaCruzMarch2015_1m | ecosystem: Environmental > Aquatic > Freshwater > Lake | place: Spain...
GTATAGAACAAACTTTTTTACCTTTCAAATTGAACGTCTCAAGACAGTGCTGTCACTAGAATCTACATTTCCTAATAATCAGCAGAAATTTCAAAACGAGTTTTCGAGGCGACGGACATTGTCATTGCAACATATGATTGTGGCGTGTAGTTCGAAGAATGGACAAGTTGTTGGCTTTGCTGAAGTTGATGCTCGTCCTCTTAGCGTAACTGGCAAGAATGGTGGATTAGAGAATGAGGTTGTCCTTGATGCCAATTCTGCTGTAATATCGGAGGATAATATCCTTCGCTCATACATGTATAATCTTGCTGTTGATAAACAATGGAAACGAAAAGGCATTGCATCGGCACTCGTACGATCGTGTGAGCAATTTGTAATGGATATGCATGATATATGCGTCGAAAAGAGACTTTACTTACGTGTACGCAAGACTAATCATGCTGCCATTGCACTGTATGAGAGCTTGGGGTATAGAGAAATGTTGCCGGAAGTAATTCAATTGTCCAAAGAGGATATTAATAGTGGATCGTTGGAGGATGACGAGTTAATTCTGTTTGCTAAAGATTTACCAATGGCTGAGCAATGTTCGTTGGATTAATATGGCATAATTATACACTATTTTTGGCTTTTAAAAGCAGTGAAGACAGATAGGTTCACCATCCATCATCTTTCGATTGAAAATTTTCATCCGAACCCATGGAAAATACGAGTACCTTATCTTGCTCATAACATGGCACGTAAATCTTTGCATATCCACTTTGCTGATCGTAGGATGTATCGTTATCGGTATATAGGTCATCATATCCAATGGCTAGACTTCCAACGGTGGACTGACATTTAATCTCACACATGAGTGAATACTCGGTACTTTTATCAATCCCATCATTGACAACACGAGAGGATGAGTTGCCGCTGTCATCATCACTTCCACCAACCTCCACGGGGCGTAAAATATAGGCAGACTGGGCACAGTCCCCAGATAGTCCAATCAGTGGCCGGTGCCACTTCTTATCCTTACCAACGACATTCCCTCCCTCACGCGTAGGGAAGAAGGTGTAGCAGAAACCGGGAGCACCGGGATTTATCATATTACTTATATGACCCTCCACCTTAAACCCAGTTGCAACGACACTGCGGGTCCACATCATTGTCTTCCATGCATCTACTCTGCCAATGGGTATTCGATACGCAAATAATGACCCTCCATCTGTTGTTATAGATTGGTCAGTAGTAGCACCAGAAGGAATTGTCGCATAGTCCGATGCAGACATATCAGCTATTTCACTGCCTTTTTCGGCAAAGCTGCACTCGTGGCTTGTAACCAATAGGTGAGAGAATGCATCGCCTTTCGTCAATGAAATGACTGTGCTACCACTATCAATCACTGTTGGTTGATTCTGTGCGCCTGATCGTTTCGACGTATATGCAGCAAGGCCATCCAAATCGGCAAGGACCGAGCTAAATGCAGCACCACATCTATCATCAATCGTTCGATGGAAGACTATTTTCGGTTCTAGGCCAATCTTCAATGAGTGCAGTGTGATTTTTTTCGAGAAAAATTGACTCGCAATAACCTCAATGGTGTCATCAGACGGATCAAGGTCTGCAACACTGAACATGACATCAGGTCCTTCATCCAATACTCTCAATTTCCATGGAGTATTGCGAGAACTAAACGGATCGAAGACAGTCCCATCCACGTCCAGGGGAGTCTGCGAGCCAGGAGCGAACGAATGAGGCCTTGGACATTCAAGCCAAACCAATTGACCTCTACCAAATGTGTTACCACCACCCCGACTTTCGTCATGTATGTTCTTGTTATTATTACGTAACGGGGCAACCTTGGCCCTTGCAGAAAGGATTGATTGACGACCATCACCCGTCAAATCCATCCACATTGCCTTGTGGTAAAACCAATCACCACTCGTCTCACCATCGGCGTCGATGGGTGCACCCCGCAAATTCGTTGTTCCGGTAAGACAATCTGACCATTCGGATATGCCATTACCAGGATTTCGAACTACATAAAGACCACCCTTATCCTTCCCCGGGACCAGGAAACCATCCGTTACTAGTAATGCATCCTCAAGCTCAACCTCCTCCTCCTTGACACTCCCAGTGTCATCAGTGTTGTGGTGATGATTCACATACAGATGTTTAGGCACAGATGTTACCTCATTTGGCCATTTGATTGCACGTGCCGTTCTGTCATTCGCATTCGACATGACCCCTGACCCGACATCTAATGCATATAGCTCCCCCCGTTGATTTGTCAATGAGAATCCCGTTACCCAAAGACGCTCTTTTGTATTGCCGACGACATGAGTTTCATCGTCTTTTATATTGCTCATCGACGGCGAGGCAGCATTGTTGCTATTGCTATTGCTATTACTACGCATTTTCCAACTCTGCCAAGTTCGTCCAAACGCTCCACCTCCATGATGAGCATCGATAGTATTTCCCATCGTCTGAAATGAAGTACCAACGCCCCCTGTCGGTAAGATGTTAACATATCCTGGCCGCTTTACACGTATCTCGGCAAGCAATTCCAAACTTAGAAATTCATAATCAGTATGCAATTCACGTCGTTCATCATCTTCATGCCAAAGAAAGGCATCATAACTCGCCAAACTTTTTTCTATACTTGTGCCATTTAAATATACATGACTTTCGGCCAGTCCCATCCATCGACGTGTGGGATTACGTACTACTGATACTGTTAGGGGGTACCGTCCAGTAACGAAACGTTGACGTCGCATACTGGATGACCGCGCCATTAAGCTTTGATGTGCTTTCGATAAACGATGTTGTGACTGTGGTATTGATGATCGTCGCGATGAGGTTTGCTGTTGTGGTTTCGGGAGGCCTGTTATTGGATCGAATGACCTTGATGCGAATGGAGACGACGATGTTGTCGTCGTCAAAATACTCTTCGATTCAACAAGATTATTGTTGTCTATTATTTTTGATGATGTCTTATCATTATCATCAGAGGAATCCTTGCTGTTAAGTTCAACGTCTTCTATTCTATCATGGCCACCGATAGTCACGGAAGTCAACGACGGAGGGTCCAGCAACTGTATTAATGCATCGTTCTTTGACAGAGAGCATTGAATAAATTTATTGTCTCTTCGGCGAATTCTTCTTGGCAGTATCATTGACAATGACCAAGCGAACGCCGAAGCAGTTTCGAGGTTCAACCCACCTTCCGCTACCAGCAGCAGCAATGACGATCGTATCGCTATTATTGTCACCGCCGTAGCATGCCTCATCGTAATCATCGTGGTGGAAAAGAATGGAGCGGAGATGATGAAGCGTTACTCACATACTTATGTACTACCATACGTTTTTGTCATCGTTTATGTCGTCATCGTTGTCTAACGTTCAAGTGATTTGTTGATGGTGGTATCAACATTTCTCTTGGTGGTAATCATCATCGTCCTTGCTGCTTCATCGTTCTTCATTATTACAGTATCGTCTTTCGAATCGTCCACTACTACCAACAACAATGGACGTTTTTCTCTCATTACAAAGCAACTGTCCAGACGACATCGAGCCTTTGTACTTGGTGGGACAATCAAATTCGTGGGTAATGCCAATGCCCGCCTTAGCATACCGTCACTAACAATCATCAATAATGTTGATAATAATTACAAGGAGAATAGGAAATCTTTGTCAAACTTCTTGACATCAGCCGCATCCGACACTGTTCTACTCGGGAAGACGTCAACATGTACGAGAATCGAGGATGGGACATCTACAAACCAAGGAGTAGGAGGAGGAGGAGAGCTATGGGAATGTCGACAGGCAAGTGTAGCATTCTTTGGAATGCAAATCTCTCCCGTGTTTACTAATCGACTCGAAAGGTCTACTACCAAGAATGAGGTCACTATTACATTTCTTGATTCTAGATCGGAAGTTGAGGGTGGACGGCTTGGCAATACACTTGCATCAGTAATGAAAAAGAGCAAGTTTGAAGGTCGGAATACTATTACTTGGAAAGAGCTACAGCAGGAGGATTTTCTCTTGGAGGGAAAATTGAACCTCACATTGACAATAACCTTGCCACCATTCTTGCCATTACCACCAGGATTCAATGCTATCGGGAGTAAGATTGTAGAACGAACCTGCGCCGAACGATTAAAACAGAATTTGAATGAGGTATCAGATGCGTACAGGCTCTGGACACTTGAAGAACATAATCATCATCAATAATAAATGCCTTTATTTTTTTAAGATTAAGCACATGAACATGCGACTGTTGTGTGTGTATTCTTATTATGCGTCGTACCACTTAAAAATAGGTAGGTGCAGCAGCTTACTTCTTTGACTTGACATCCACAGATGGAACCATTGGCATACTAGATTTTGACACAGTTGTTGTATTTGCCATAAGTGGAGCTCCATTACCTGCTACAGGAGGAAAAGGACCAGACATATGCTGATTCATCATCATTCCGTAAGGTGGGATCATTTGAGGTGGAATCATGTAGGCAGGCATCGTAACCATGGGGTTCATCATTTGAAAAGGTGGTAGAACTTGCTTGATCTCTTCGTCACCTTCCTTCACATAAGAAAAATTGAATGCAGGACGAGATGATTGCGGCATAGGCATAACTCGGGGTGGTGGAGGTGGCATAGATTGGATATCCTTCATCATCATCTGCATGAATGCGTCTGCAGCTGATGGTTTAGGTGGTAATGGAGGTGGTTTTTGACTTGTTACTCCAAGAAGCGATTTCAGGTCTGCTGATGCAGCTTTGCGTTCATTTTGAGTTACAATCTTCTTCCATTCGTCATAACCACTCTTCGTTTCGCGGTATTTGGTAAAGCCGACTATCTTTTCTGGAGGCCCAAGTGCCTCTCTCCATGTACTACGTTTCGCACCACCGCGAGGTGCAGATCCTGATCTAGGCGCAGAAGCCGACCTGGGGGGACTGCCCCATGGATTGGTAGGATCGCGTCCAGGCTCACCGGCAGAAGCACCTTGCCTTTGTGATATTGGTTCTGCCACGGGGATTGGCTCTGCCACTAGAATGTCGCTCATCAACTGATTCACAACGGTCTTACCTGCACCAGTTGGAAGCATTTCATCCACAACGCCCTTGCTGTCAGCAGCAGAGATCTTCAACAGGTGATTCCAAACGCAAAGTTTGCCACGAAAGTTGGAGCATGATCCCTGGAGGGTCGAACCACCGATGAACTCTTCGTCCATAACAACTTCGACACAGCCCTCCGCTGGATCGTGGACGGCAACAACAGTGCCCCTGGCTCCGAATGGTACGCCACTCGCGCATAGATTCGCAACCCTGTCTCCAAGCTCAGGCGGAGCACTAACACTGTGCTCCGAAGCGAGCAAAATATCAGTGGCGGCAGTCGATGCTTCTCTGTAGAGTGCAGCAGGAGGAATTTTAACATTGCTCTCTGTTATATCTTTTTCGATAGTAGAGGTCCTCACATCAGCAGCACGTTGAACGGCATGAACTGCGGCCACGGGCATTGCTTCAGTGGAGGGAGGTAGACGGGGCATTGCCGAGGTTTCCGCCGCTTTAATCCAATCAAGTACTTTGCCGCACATTTCTTCACCTCTCGGACCAAAGACTTTTTTAGCATCATAGAATCGTTCATCTGGCGCCTTAGCCAATGATGCGAAGAGATTGGGGAATGCACTTTTGTACGCGGCGACCAATCGAACAGCCTTAGGCGTGTACTCCCAAAACACTCTTTCATCCCCAGTGGTATCAGGCTCGTCGGTATTTGACGACATGCGTTTGCTTCCCACAACCAGCACAGTATCTCCTGCTATCCATGCTTTTGCATCTTTTTTCTTGTTCTTTTGATCGGCTGGGTCCTTCTTCACCCTCGTGTAGCCAAGTACATAACGCTTATCCTTGTATTTAAGATTCAATCCAAGGTCATACTTCCCAGGAGAAAAGAAAAGACTACCCGTGACTCTACCGAATATTCTGGGATCCATGCGTAGCACTTTCGCCGCATCATTACTTGAGATGTATGACTCCTGGACACCCCTTGCGATGGCAAGTCCAAAGGGTGGTTCAGGAGGTATGACTTGCACTTTCACACCGACCTTACCACTCTCATCTATACCCAGGACAGTGCCAAGACACCCCCGATATTTACCTTTGGTCAGAACTACACGACACTTCACAGGAAAGCGCTCTTTCAGTGATAAAGGGCCACGCTCGATGAAACGAGGGTCGAGGGCAGGGTTGGTAGAGAGAGCCATCTGAATGGGTACATCCGCCTCTTCCTTACCGAACAACTTCTTACTTGAGCCATCAATTGGAGATGTTTTCATGCCTTGAAGTGATACAACTTTAAGTCGAATCTGAACGTCACCAATTGACACGCCACCAGAACCGGGATAGCCAGCACCTGCGAGATATGAATCTGACATCATGGCCGAAACGGCGTTCCAACGTTGGACCTCTGGATGGCTCCACTTTTGTGTCTTTAACTCTTTTTTCACCATGCGAACTTCGCATGTTGAGTCAGACACCGCTACAATCTTGACTTCATGCATCATAGGCCAGTTCACAAAGATATGTTTACCAATGAGATTACCAGCAAGCTCCAACGCACCCGGTAATTGCGGCAAGACACGCATTGTCAAGATCATATTGGGGTATTTAGATGCAAATCCGAAACAATTTATTCCGGCATTACGCAATTCAACACTTTCGATTGGGAGCACATTGAGAGATGGGAATCCTGGGAACGGAATCTTTGTTCCAGGGATGAGCTCTGGTTTGAAGGACACAGTTGATGTGCTGTGATTTTGGATCACAAGGACACGTGAATTGCATTTGGTAATATTTGGAAGGCCGATATCAAGATTACACGAAGGAACGGTGTCGTTCACAGCCGCATCGTACGAATAACAAAATACATCCCCGATACGATTGCGATGCCGCTCATCCGAAGTTAAAAAGCTATCGGGACAATACTTCGTAATGGTTTCTTTCAGCAGTTTGACATCAATAAAAGGAAGGATATTCACACCTTCCCAAGGATTTCGTTTGCCATTCATGTCCACCTCAAAGTCTTCTGGGTAGAATCGCTTTATCGGACTATCCGGCCCACACATCAATTGACGGTAGACCCGAGGCACGAGAGATGATGATGCAGGGGGGAGGCATCCCATTAACTGCTCGAATGGTTTCAGTGGCTGTCCCAACTCAAACTTGATTGCATTGAAGACGTGGGGAAGATTCGTTAGATCACTGATCATCGGCCCGTAGTGGTAGGGAAAGAACCAGCCCCATGAAATACATCCCCTGTAATAGTAGGCAAGGCACCATATTAGTCCCTCAATGTAGGACTTTCGAAGTTCGAGATGACCATTAATGTCGGTTGGCTTCAAGTGTAGTTTCTCCCAATAGTACCTTCCCTTGTGATCCTTCTCATCGCCCGTTGGCGTCCAACCATCCACCACCTTCTCTCCCTTAAGAGACACATCTGCCATCATAGATTGGACCATAGTCATGTACTCACTTTGCTTCGATTCTTCTGCTGCATGCAGCTCCATATCACTTGGTGTGTTATTCTTTTTACCATCACGCTGATCCCATTTTCGTTGTTTCTTTAACATTACAACCTCATTCTTCTCTCGATCGGCAAAGATGGCAGCTTCTGCAGCACCAATGACAAACAGAAATGCCTCAAGTCTTGCGGCATCACTAATTTCTCCAGCATTCGTCAAATACTGATCATGCCCCCACTGCACCCTCTGTTCCTTGTACGTGTCAAACAATAACATGAACGCTCCATCACCAATGTCCAGAGAAGGCATGTGAGGGAGAAAATCGTTTCCGACTAGGAATGTCATGAACACAAAGTCATCAATCAATCGTTCTAAATTGTAGGTATCAGGATCATGCTCGTAGGCAAATTCAAGTTGCAGATATTCACGCAAGATAGACAAATGTAATAGTTGAAAATCCGATTGTTTCGTAAATTTCTTCACCTCCTTCAATGCATTATCATTCCTACTAAATCCACCACTAAAATCGATAATCTCACGTAATAATGTAAAGTGTGGTTCGTGTGACACCAACCCCAACATGATAAGATCGGCATCCTGCCCATACATGCAGTGACGTGTATTGGGTTGATATCCAGGCTGATTCCGCATATCACGTATGTGTTGCATAATCTTATGTTCACCCTCTCCGGGTACCTCCGGTCCCGAGAAGATGACACTTAATTTCCTCCATAGTGGATCTTCCTTAATTTTCTTTCGAATAAAGTACTGTATGCAGGTGGAGATACGCAGTAAGAATTCAGTACCTGGTGTAATACAATTCGAATCGAATGCACCTGCGTATGGATCTCCGGCCCCGACGTCTACTCCACTACCATCGACAGGTACAATTTTCTTCCCCTTCATTGACTCTGCCAAGTCTTTCGCTGAACGGAATCGTCGAGAACGTTGTTGATTGAGTTTTGCACGGGGTGCGACTCCGTCAATCGCCATGTACACTGACACCTTGGGTTTGACAATCTGTGTAATAATCCGATCAAGGTAATGCATAATCCCAAGGACCATATCACGTTCAGTAAGGACATCGGATACATCGAGATGATTGGGATGGGTACATCCGTGTATAATCCCATTCATGTCGAGATAGAGGTGATCAAATTCGGGTAATAATGCCTCATTGGTTATTACCTGGTTAATTTTTGGATAGCGCTCACTGAGCCAGCGATAGAACTATGATAGAAGTGTGTGTGAGAGGGGGGGGAGAGAAGACGAATGATAAGGTTTGCGCATCTGATATCCATCATCACAACCATCTGCCTCTCCTCATCGGAATCCCCCGGGAGCATGCGAAAATTATTCCAACGAAGGAGACGACAATGCCGTGCCACCACCCACCTTTGGAACTCCCATTATCACAACAATAGAATGCCTTGATTAGCACGAGATTCGATGCTATGCTAGGTAGGGTGCGTTGTGCGTTTGAGGAATGAATGACTCGAATTTTGGGCGGGTTTATTACACTTCTCACAAATACAGTTGACGGACATGGTGAAGGCGGTGATATCTTTGATAGGACCACCAGGAAGTGGCAAGGGTACATACGGATCCCTCTTGGCATCTCGTTTCCTCGATGCAGCGTTTATAAGCGTCGGTGATATTCTGCGGGAGAATACAGAGGTCTCATCCATACTGAAATCAGGTGCTCTGATCAATGATTCAATAGTCAACGAGGCAGTAATACACAGCTTGGAGGGTAGCAGTGTTAGCGAGAAACAAATGGTAATTTTAGACGGCTATCCACGTACGGGACCGCAATCACATCTTTTAGCACAATGGCCTGTCAATCTCAGACCATCATTCGCTATACAATTTGACGTACCCTATGAAGTGTGCGCATTGAAGCTATTGGGTAGACGCACTTGCTGTATATGTAAGAAAAGTATAAACGTTAATGGCGTGGATACTCTTGGCTTTGAGATGCCTCCGATGTTACCGGACGCAGACTCGTGCGATGTGAGATGTAATCCTGATTTACACTGGAAAGTAAGAGATGATGATACAGTAGACACTATTAAACTGAGAATGGAGATTTATGACAAGGAGACAAGACCTCTGTTGGAGTACTTTGAGAAAAGAAAACAGCTACTTAGATTCGTACCATACAATGGAATAAAGGATATGGATAAACTGGTTTCATACGTTGCGACTCGACTGCATACTCTCATTTAAATAATTGAAGAATCAGTCATTGACGAGTTCCCTCGGTTAACTTAACAACCCATTCTGGTAATAACATGTCCGCCACTCGAACTCCCTCTACCATACTCGCCTTGGCAACAATTTCTATACTATCTGGAGTAATCTGACAATGCACCTGACGTAAACATTCGATTGAATTACGAACACGTGCAATCGTCATACGCATCGACCGTGTTACTCTTGTTGTGGCATGTCGATGACGAAGCTTCTGTAACGTTTCGGCAAGTGGTGCACGCTCATCTTGATCAGCGCGTATGACATTCTCCCACTCAGATGGGACTGTTCGTTGGATCCATATGCCGCCATTTAACCCTAAGTAGACATCCACATCACCTTCTTCATCATCGACATCCATGGAAGAAGACTCACCATCCTTGCCATTCTCGACAGGTTTTCCACCAAGTCCTTTTATTGATACAAAGTGATTCTTCCTCCGACCAACTAGTGTGGGTGGGACCGTAACTAGCACTCCATTGTCCAACTTGCCATAACGTAAGCTTCGTGTATGCAATATTAATGTTCCATCCCTCTGCACTTGCTGAACCTCGCAGGTTAGCAAGTCCCCCTCCTTATATAGACTCCTCATGGCCAATACGTCCTCTGATGTGCGTATGCGTTGTACTCCACCGGGCAGATTCACTCCACTTAATGGCAACTGACCCTCTTTCATGCTACCATTGGCCCCAGCCGAGCTGGGTGCCGAACATGTCAGACTAACCTTCCATCGTGATCCGCCAACACCCACTATCCGTCCAATGACTAAATCACCCACCTGTCCGACATATATGGATGGTGATAGTGGTATGACACTAATTAGTTTGTTCACACGTTCGACAGTACCAGCGACTGATGCAATTAGTCGTTGTGGACCCTTTGGTAGATTTGGTATATGTTCAGGATTGTTATCATCATTGTTATTGGTGTCATCATTGTCACCACTATTGTTGTTGTCATCTGCTGCTCGCATGACAACATTCGTAGTGCTACAGTTGTCATCTCCCCATCTCGAGGATGATCGTTTCCTTGTCCCGGCCATGCCACCACCATGCTTGGGCTTGGGGTCAACCCGACCATCACCATCATCATCATCTTCATCATCATCATTCTCGTCGGGAACAAGTTCGATGTACGTACCATGTCCCCGAAGAAATCCTCCATCAGTTTCAGAGTGGGAGGTGGCAAGGACTTGTCCGGGAAGGACGAAGTGGTGGTGTAGCTGAAGATCGGACATCGCTGTTATGTTGGGGGGAGGACACGGGCAGAAATTTGGCGGGTTTCGGATAGATAAGGTGAGGTGATAAGGGAGGTTCGTTGTAGAGCATGATGTTCGTCTACCGGGGATAAGAGATGAAAGAGTTCCGAGTGAGATTATACAATTCTTGCTCGAGAGTTACTAATCACTCTACCCTGGTCACATAATCAACTGGACGATGATGGTGGAGACAATGGGGAAATGTGATACACAAAAGAAAGCATTGCTAATCTACTTCATGTAAAGCAAATGCACTTCCCTCTCATTAAGTTCGCAGAATCTTCACGTTTCTCTCATTACGGAGTAGCAAATCAGAAAAGACTGCAATTCAGAGCGTGTGGAAGCCCTTCCCTCCAAACTTTGGTGTGACTGTATAACAAATATGATCCAGAATGCTGATTACAAATACAACAAAGGCAATCATAGTATATCAATTCGAATCCGAGCATTACGTGATCATTTCCGCATTAAAGTCCTAACTTTTATTCATAGTCAGTAAAATATTACTTGGAACACCTCCTTCAGGTACAACAACAGCAGTTTGTGAGCTTAAACCGCTCTGCTTGCGATAGGATTCTTCAAATGCATTCCTTTTAATACAGTTGTCTGCAAATGCACGAATTGCTTGCCATTGTTGAGGATCTTGCGATCGACTTTCATCATTACCATTCAGATTCTCCCAAAATGCACGTGGTATTTCTCTATGAACTAGATTGATCATATCCGGACATACTTTATCAGAAACTATACTCCTTCCTGCAATTAAAGGAATTTTGGCAATTTCGTCGTAGGAATTTTCGTTCTGTGAAGATACCTTTGAATACCCTACTCGCCATCCCACCAATCCACTTAATGCAGCCTCAAAGATAAATACCAAAGACTTTTGGATCCAACCTTTCCTCGCCTCGATCTCATTAAGCTTTGTCAATTTCTCTGGATTTAATTTTGCAATCATAGTTCTGGGACCATATCTCAGCGAAGCAAACGCTAAACCAGATAATGCCATCCCACCTAGTACGGCATTTCGTTGGTTGGCAATTACTCGGTCTATGATCGCCCTCTCTGAGGCATATTGATTTATGTTGAATGCTGCTCGTTCTCCCTCATTGTTGTTTCCATACATGTAATTCTTGGGTTCCAGTATCAATCGTTTATGCTTTTGCAAGATACTTTGAACCCGATCTTTGTACAAGCTCTCCTTCGAGCGCTCTTTCTCGGCAGGTTGCATTGCCTAGGTAGCACGATAGGTTGCAGATAATGTTCGGCGGCGTGCGTAGTAGGTTGGAATTATCACCAGAAAGCGCGGGGAATATTGTGTTTCGCCGTTGATCGATAGGGGTAAAATGTAAAATGGCATCGTGGTTCGCTAGTGCTGGTCTACCATCGGGTCTGAGCGATGCTCTCACTGGCCTTGCCGATAAAGTTCAATCACAGGTGAATAGTATCGATCCGGATCTTATAAAGAAATTAACACTGCAATCGGAAGACCTCGTGGCAGAACGAAATCAAATTGACGACGAGGAACGACGGAAGGAGGCTGTACGCGATAATTTGTCGGAGATACTGCCTTGGGAGACACGTGATTCGGAGATGGAAATACTTGTTGATGAATGTCGAGAGGTTATCCTCGGATTGAGTTCGAAGGTTGATACGTTTACAGGTCCCTATATCTTAGAGGGAGGTCTATCCAATGGAAAGGAAGACAACGACAAAGAGGAGAACGGCAACGACGACGAAGCAGAGATGACAACAGATATGGCTGCCGCAGAAGCATCATCAGAAAAGCTGGCAAAGTTACAACCACTTCCTGAATTGTTAGCAAATTTCGATCTTGATTCACATGTGGGTCTTATCCAGCGATTGCTTCAAGTTGACACGAAGCTTGTGGATATGCAAATGCGGTTGTCAAGTGGTGGAGAAAGGGAATTAATATTTTGGAAGAATTATTTCTTTCATTGTGCCTACACTCGTTACGAGGTGAGATTACCTCAATCTGATGGATGTGTAATATTTTTTTTGACTTTGTCCATCATGATTTGACTCATTTGCACGACGAACCACAGGCCGGCCTGAGCATTGATGAAATATGGTCAAACGAGCCACGGGCCTCTCGTCTCGTAATGGCGTCGGCAGCAGCAGCAAGAACAACGCCCACAACTGCAGCAGCAGCATCGAACTGCGTGGAAGATGAATCATCATCATCAGGGGAGTTGATTGATCGGTCAGATGATGAAATTATTTTCGATTCTACGTCAATGTCTGCAGCTGGGTTGGAAGAATCAGGTAAAGAGGAAATTGCATCGGAGGGGGGAGTGGACAAGGGTAGTATCTTCATTGATGCTGAGCATTCAGCAACAATTCAGCAGACGCCGACACCACAATCTGTTGCCATACCATCGTCTACAGAATCAGAACAGTATGAATTTGTTGCAAGTGGTGGGTTTGATGGGGATGATGGATCGATGGATGAATTAGAAGCTGAGATTTTGGCTGCTTTGGATGATTAAGGAGAGTTGGATGCCAGCTGCAGAAAAATAATGTATAACTATCTAGTAAAATAATGTGAATGTTGTTGATGATCATACGAGTGATATTCCTTCAATCTATCGTCTTCGTCACCCGAACTAGCACCATGGTGGAGTATGACTACTATGGGTGATGTTGTTAGTAGTATTGTCAATACGTTCCTCTGCGAGATTATCATTACTACCACTGTTGCTATTACCCCGGCACTGTTGTAGACGTTGTAATTCCCGCACAACTGCTTCGAGGTGCTTCTGATTTAATACCAACGCTTGATTAGACCGCTCGAGGGTGTCCTGTAGTTCTGAGACATACGAAGTAAGTGAGTCTGCCACCACCTGGTGCAACTCCTGCTTCCCGGCATCGAGGGTGTTAAATGTGGCCTTGAGGTGATTGTAAAATGCCCGCTTCTCATCGCTGAGGGCCCTGTAGGCCTCCTCACGGACGATTGTCTCCAACTTGTTGGATATCAACGAATCCACTGTCTTTAATCGATCCTCCCATTTCTTGATCAAGTCCTCCCAATGCTGAAGTACTGTGGAGGTAGACTTGTCCATGCCATCTTTATATGCGGTGATGTAGGACTGAAAGGACTTCCCAGCTTCCAATCGGATAGTCTCCTTAATCTCATGGTCCAGAGTCCTGAGAGCCTCACCGACCTGAGTTGATGTATATCGGAGGTCATGTGGGAGGAAGGGTGGAGGCCACGAATGTAGACTGCTGCCGGCGAGGTGTTTCGTCATCAGTGCCTCAACACTCGCAGACGTAGACGTAGATGTGTCTATGGCACTCGTAGACATAGATGTAGATTGCCAAAGCTGAGGCACAGGCGCGGTAATCTGAGGCGTAGCATAAGATGAGAACGAGAAGTCATCATCTTGCGTTGGAGGTGAAGGAGCAGACGGCAATACTGTAGATGACGACGGATTGGCCACCACCGTCACTGTAGGTGACGACGAATTGGCCACCATAACTAATGGTGTTGCACTAGTTGGCACTGGAGAAGATACCGTGGTCAAAGATGTAGATGGTGCAGCTGTAGCAGTTGCATCAGTGGACGGTGGGATAATGATCCCATTGTTGGCCAACGATGCCGATGGTGCAACTGTCGATGGGAGGGTATCGGTCGACGATAACAATAGTGTATCAGTCGACAAAGGATCGGTCGACAGTGCAGATGGTGCAGCAGTCGACGATGTGATATCCTTGTTGGCCAACGATGCAGGTGGTGCATCCGTCGATGGTAGGATATCGGTCGACAATGCAGATGGTGCATTGATCGACGAAGGGATATCCGTAGGGGAGGAACACGAGGTGTTGGTGCTCGTGCCCATCGGTGGAGGGGTAGTTGATGCCTTGGCATCGACCGAAGTACCGGTGAGGGCTGGTACTTGTTGACGTGCACCACTCCTTGCACGTGTCGTCATTCCACGTCGAGTGGATTGAGGTGGGGTCCCTTTGCGCCGATGGTAAGAACGGCGCGCGGGCGTAGAAGAGGACCCGTCCGCGGCAGACGGCGAGGAGCGCGTGGGGCTCTCCATGGCCTTATTCTGCTTGCTCCGACCTTTTGTCATGGTCGTGCACCGGTTGTAGTTGAAATGAACCGGTGTGGGTCGAGCGGCGGATGTCTATCGACGCCGTCGAACACAGAGGATGCGCCGCCGAGCGTTACCAGTGCTTATAAGCAGCGGTGATGCAAGGCGGAAGGAAGGGGGTCATAGCCTGATGTCCTCGTCAACCTAACTGGCACCATGATCATGGACTAGTAAAGGGTAACAAGAACTTATGTTTACGTACTACCTAATTAACTAAGTTCTACCCACTACGACACGTCGTATCCAACCACTTCGCAATCGATGAATCAAACCGTCGCGTCACCATCTAATATCTACTCCTAGTCATAATTGTTTTCTCCATCTTTGTCATCGTCGCCGCCGCATCGAAAGCTGGTGCTAGTCCGCATCAGCAGAATAGCAACGTCGTCTCGTTCGTTTATCGTTATAATAGGCAGCTTTCTCGTGGTAATAGTCATCGCGATTATCTGAACAAAGATAGAGCGTTCCTGAGCATGTCATCATCAACGACAACAGCGTCATCGAAAGACAATGATGGCGAAGATGCGGCATCATATGCGCTGATACGTCAACGCAAACAAGAATTACGTAAACTGATTCGTGCTCGGATGAAATCGACTTACCCAACCTCGAAAGAAACGAATTCATCTACAGTATTATTGAATAGTACATCATTACTCGGGATACAATCGGACTTGGTCTTTCATCGATTATTCCAACTACGGCAGTACGCTTCGGCCAATAGTGTTGGTATTTTTTTAAGTATGCCATTAGGCGAAATACAAACTACTTCGGCAATAACACGTATGATAAAGGATAATAAGAGTTTATATGTACCTCGTGTTGGTTTAAATTTTGATATTGCTGATATGGATATGATACGATGTGATGAATATATTCAAACATTTTTATCATCATTGTCATCAAAACAAAATGATGATAACAACAGCAGTAACAACAATAAGAAAATGTTTTATGATGATTGGCCACGGAATAAATGGGGTATACCCGAACCACCAGTAAAAAATGATGATAGTGCACTGCCAGTAGCAAAGCCGGGTGACATTGATATACTGATTGTGCCAGGATGTGCCTTTGATAAAGTTGGCCGTCGATTAGGGCATGGTAAAGGCTATTATGATCGTTTTATTGCAAAAAATAGGATTGAGTATGATAATAGTATTATTGGTAGTAATGATACCGTCCCAAGCATTACCACCAGTGGTGATGAAAATGAGAAAAATGGGCCGGCGACAACAACAACAACAACAACAATAATACCTGCAAAGAAGAAGAAGCCACTGCTTGTGGGTGTATGCCTCGAGGAACAATACCTCCAAAAGTTACTACCCAAAGGTATTTTGAGTTGGGAGGAGGATGCAGGTCAACAGAATGATGATGGAGGGATAATTCCCATTACGAATCATGATTGTATCATGGATGTGATACTTACTCCGTCAAAAACAATACTGTTGCGTAATTTTCATTAATATTGGTGGAAATACTCTTAACCAACAAAATTAGAAGATCTGATGATGATTCCAATTCGCAATATAGGTATATGATTAAATAATTGTCTTTTAATAATGTAGCAAAATGAGTCAAGCTGTAGCCATTCTTTCTTCACACGCAAATACCACACTGCTGCAAATGCTCAAAATTCCATATCTCCACACGTCGACAGGCAGAGAAGACACAATCATCATCATACTGTCTATCAGGCGGTCGACCAATATCCCGCGATGATTTAAATTTAGGACAACATGGTAAAGAGATTATTGTCATGGGTACGTCAGGACCATACATGGAGTGTATATTTGATACACTTGCATTGCCAGTGAAACGTGCGTGTGAATGTACACATAATAGAAGTAAATGATCATAATGGTGTATTTGTCGTTGTCGTTTCTGTTTCGCATCATCATCATCAACATCAACAACAGCATCTTCAAATGTTATTATTTGTGGCAATGACAAAAACTCTTCCAACGTTCCGCCAAAACCAATCAGTCGTTGAACACTCTTGGGATTAATACCGTGCCATTCTGCATGCAATGCTGGATCAATGGATATACAATCCCATTTCTTTTCCAAGAAACATGATAATACTGCAGTCCGAGGTGTTGATCCATCACCGATACATAAACATAGTACCTTCTTCTCTTTCATTCTTCTCTTATCGGTATGCAGTTTTAGCTGACCATGGTGTTGATTATTGTAATTAGAGTTATTCGCAGCCTGTATTGCCGCCATTGATTCACTAACATCCTTCGCTGATGTAAATGCTTTTAGCTGCACAATATCTGCAAAGCAATCAAGTCCGAATAATTTATCAATGTACGAACAGTACCCAAAGTTATTCGGACGTCGAATTATGCCGGAGTCACTTTTGCGTCCAGTTTTTAATTGCGTCTTTGTTGACTGTTTGCACCGTAGTGCAGTTTGATTCTTCGTACATTGACGACAGGTGTAGCTGTTTGGATCTTGCTGTACTACGTCATCAGAAGCAGTACTCTCATTTTTTACTACCAACCCTTTCGTTTTGGCAAATTTCTCTTTTGGAAAACTATTTAGTGGGAGCGATTGCAAGCAGACACTGCAATACTTTGTGGTGCGGCGTTGGTCGTTGTTGGCGATGATGGTGGATTGATCTTCTCTCGGATGCTCCGACATTATTCATCTAGCCGACCATACGACGACGAGACGAAGACGTCTAGTCTAATGTATCATCATGATGTGTGATGCGTTGAATAGAAAGATACCTTTCTATTTGAGGCGGGATGAGTGCGTGCGAAGCAAAATGGACGGCTCTGGGAAGATGCACCGAATGCACTGAGCTCAAAGTTCTGTTCTCGGCATCACACTTATCTCGGCTTGATTCATTCATCACGTCAACTATTAACTCTTCATTTCATGGCTCAATAGATTGGTAAGAGCTCGTTCGTCGTCATTAGGACGATTTCACTCTCACTTTGCTGTGAGACTGCCACAAGCAAGCGACGGCCTCACGTACGGGCTCATCCAATCCATCACCTGCCTTACTCATCATAAGGAAGGCCATTGAACGTCGAAACGCCGCATTATATCCCTTGAGCTCTCTCTCTATCACTTTAACCACACATCCTACAGAGCGCATCCGCTATCTTTATTCGTTAGAAGAACGGAAGATGGTGTACCTCCTGTGAGACTTGAAGGGTCTACCCCAACATTTACCTTTTACTAATCCAACAAGCATACCCACCTACACATTATAATGGAAACTTCACCAACCGAAGAGGCAGAGGGCCAAGCCATCGTCCAGGTCCTTGCGGCTGTGTTAGAAAGACTGGTATCTGCCAACTCCCACCTCTCGTCGACGCAGCAGCAGGAGGAGCAGACACATTTCCATGCACAACGTGCACCTGCCATTGGCATACTCCAGTATTTGGAACGGTAAGGCGGAACAACGATTTTTATTTGTTTATCTTCTCATCGTTGCTTTGCTTTTGACGGACACACTCCGCTCACCCCTCCTTGGTCGTTCTTGTATACTATCCACTCATTACAGTATCCACAAGTACGCATCCTGCTCCAAGGAATGCTTCATACTGGCCCTCATCTACATCGATCGGTTAATACAACGTAATAACTTTCTCCTTACCGATCTTAATGTACACCGGGTTGTGATTACATCAGTCCTACTCGCCGCCAAGTTCTTCGATGATGCATACTATAACAATGCATACTATGCCAAGGTGGGGGGTGTACTCGTCGAGGAGATGAATAATCTTGAGACACAATTCCTCTTCAAGATTGATTTCAGTTTACGTGTACAGCCGGAGGTATTTGAGAAGTATGAGGCCGAGCTTGTGAGTCATGCGAATGACATGGGATTACAGCGCATTGCCTTCACCACCGATGCTGAATTGTTCGCGTCTGCGTCTGCGGTATCAACGTCATCAACACAGCAATTGACCTGCCAGCAGCAGCAGCAGCACGTGACTGCCCAAGAACATCAACTTCAGCAAATGATGGTGGCGACCGAGTCGCACACTCCGTTGCGGCAGCAGCAGCAACAGACCTTCGTTGCCGCAACTACGTCCGGTGAGACTGAATTTCAAGATTATTCATTCATTAATCCTATGGTATGGCCGCAAGAACAGCACTACCATCAAGAGCAGCAGAAGCAGGAACCAACATTTATGGAAACTCTCGATCCAATATACTCGTTCCCACCCACCCCCCTACCAGGTCGTGTGAGCGCCTATCAGGAGCAGTATCCTACAATGGGGGCCACATTGCAATATGTAGATCACCAGTACTCCTCACAAGCCATGGGGATAACTGATGCTGCTGCGAGTAATGCCGCTTACTCTCCCCACTCTAAGGGAGAGAAACACTCGGGTCTATCAATGATGATGACTGAAGCGTTATATTACTTTCCTCCCACCCAAGACTTCAACTGTGTTACTGCGTCCACGTCGTCGCATTCGCAGCAACGGCAACAAGAATCATCGGATTATTTGGCGCAATACGCCACGACAACGTCAGGCATGACATACAACAACAATATCAACCTTAATAGGGTCATGGGCTATCCTGAAATCACACCTTCCCCGCCCCCCCAACCTCCCGTTAATGTTCATGGCCTACCAGTCTACGATGAGAGTGCAGTGGGGGGTCCTTACGTTAAGCTACCATCGAGGGATGGAGGAGTGACAACAAGTAGTTGTGGTGGCGTGGCTTACCTAACTACATCCTCATCCTCGGGAATTGCCATGGCACTCGGACGATCAACTGCGAGTGATCATCAATACTACTCCAATCATCACCATCACAACCCCACAAATAATACTACGGTGCAGTCTCACCCCATTGCCATTGGTGGCAGTAATAACTGTCATCAATATCATCACCATCAATTAGTCCCCCAAGACAATTCTAACGGTGGCTGGTCTATGCTGTCACAAGTTCTTGAGAAGAGTGCCAGTCTAAGTGGCTCCGCGTAGGTTAGAGCGCTTAAGAGTTGGCGAGAAATATTTGGTGTTGGGGGGAAGGGAAATTGAACTGAATGCTGACCAAGGGATTTTTACTTCAAATACTTTAGACCCCAACTCATAACACTATCATTACCCTATTCTAGTACAGACGCATGAACACACTGTTAAAGAATTTTCTCTAATCTATCGACCCGGCCACCGCACCATCATTGCTGACAAGCCTGCTGGTGGCCTTCATCATCCTCTCCTTCTATCATCCGAGCGTACAAGTCTACGTATTAGCATCTCCCTACTCCCATCAACGTCAAGTCTTCTGGCATTTAACGTCCTCCGTAATAGATTTACACCCATGGTATCATAATCAACATCCTCATCACCTCCTCCTCCACCACTACTCATCGTTGACACTGATCGACGTATCGGTCTACTAAGTAACGCATCCATTAATTCATCAAGTATCATTGCACTTTCACGGACTCTGACATAACTTGGATGGCATCGTATAGCACGTGCATTAACAACATAGTACTCAATAGCACGTTCTTTGAGTAATGCACAATTCTTGGCATCGGCATATAGTATTAAATCAGAAAAGTTTGATATGGATATACCAGGATGTTCAAGTATTTTCGTTTCGGCAAGCAGTTTAAGTCCTACAATGCCAAATTGATTCCCAGCGTTACATAGCTCAATTGCTACACCTTTCAACGACGACGATGACGTCTCCTCATCATTTGTCATGGTAGCAGCCCACATACTGTCAGGGACGTCATTGCCATATACATAATCTAAAACGGTTCTAAAAATAATCGGTCGTACACCAAAGATAGGTACCGGCGTATCTGCATCCTCACATAACTGTGCTAATGTCGGTGCTGATATCTTCAGTATAAGACGATGGGCATTCACAATAATCTCCGTGTCGGTAATACCTTCATTGGCATTCTTCCCCGCAACTACTAACGCAAATTGAACATCTGCGGTATCCTTAGTTGGGCTGACTTCCTCACCGTCGTACTCTCCACCGACACTCTTGTTGTTGTTGTTGTTGTTGTTGTTGAATAAATCACAAGCAGGATTAGCCTCCTTCAATAGCCTGCTTAACCCCACCCCCACTCCATTCGTTGCAGGTAATACAAAATCAACTTCTCGATCGATGAATAATTGTACAGCCACAACCACGGTTAACGTTCCATCTTCATCCAATAAACGACTAGTTGGATCCAGCAATCGCGATCGAGTAACAAAATTAGGCCACCCCTTACGTTTACGTCGAAAGGCATTCACCGGACAACTCATCAAATAGTCGATACTGCCATCTCTCGGGCGGCACAATGCCAATGAGAACTCTGCTTGGACTGCAACATTCTGATCAGACGCGGTCTTACATCGCAAGTATAAACTAACGGCATCATCCGTCGTGGCAGACGCGGCACCGCCCGGATGGATACGCAAGTACCAGTCTAAACCGTGGATATTAAAACTTGGACTGTCGGTATGATCCACGCCATGTCGGTGTGGTAAATGTACAAAGTTATGATACCGGACGTGAGTCTCGCACCATCCTGTGGCGTGTTTGGGCGTGCCTACGTCGATTGCAGTGATGCTGTTGTTGTTGGTGTTGGTGTTGCTGCCTCCGCGGAGGAGGACGTTATTCATTTTTTTGTGAATTCCCGGACGGCGGGACCAAACAGAAACATAAATCTATCTCCTGCGATGACGGCAATCCCCAATGCAGCATGCTACTTCTGTCTAGAGGAGGGGCCCGACGATGAGGGGAAATCGCTGGTCCGTGATTGCTCCTGTAGGGGTGACTCCGCGGGCTTTGCCCATCTATCATGCTTGACGAAATACGCCGAGCAAAAATGCAGGGCTGC
>Ga0247831_1003651_pt1 | contig 21967 bp, 27 predicted proteins | sample LaCruzMarch2015__9_FD_192406 | JGI IMG/M metagenome (GOLD analysis project Ga0247831, IMG submission 192406) | Freshwater microbial communities from meromictic Lake La Cruz, Castile-La Mancha, Spain - LaCruzMarch2015_1m | ecosystem: Environmental > Aquatic > Freshwater > Lake | place: Spain...
AAATACTCTTATCAAATACTCTTATCAAATACTCTTATCAAATACTCTTATCAAATACTCTTATCAAATACTCTTATCAAATACTCTTATCAAATACTCTTATCAAATACTCTTATCAAATAATACTCTTATCAAATACTCTTACAAAAAAACATTTCAAAAGGAGGGTCTTAAAGGGAACCTAGGTTCCCTTTACTAGGTTCCCTTTACACGGTCGGAAAATACTCCCAATCTAAATAATCACATACTTTTTTCCAAATCATATCTTGTTCTAATTGTTTAATCCGATCTTTCATCATTGGAATATATGGCAAGTATTGTCGTTGATCTAATAAAATACAAAGTTGACACAAAATATACGTATAATTAAAGAAATTAGTACGAGTAATTGGACAAAACAAAGCCCAAGGTTGTTGAATTTCAATAAACAAGACACATAATGTCTCAATCAATTCATCATCCATTACTGGAGGTTGAATTCCTAAAATAGAATTGATATATTGAATATGTTCAAAATATTTATTGTAACCTAAAATACTCAACATATTTCGCATTTCTTTGTAATTGATTTCCTTGATATTTTTCCGTTCTTTTTTGATTCGTTGTTTGACTGCATCCATTACTTCTTCTGGTATTTTCGTAGTTTCTTTCGCTTGGAATTGAGATAGAATCTCTTTGAAATGATTTAGCCGAATATATGCAGTATAAGAAACTTCATTCGGCATTTCTTTATTTACTGGTTTTTGATTGTCTACAATATGTAATATAAATTTACCACATTCTATATTATTACAAATTAAAATACCTTCTTCTTCTTGTGGTATTAATTCCCCTTGATTACAAACTAAACACGTATCGGTTTGTAAAACATATTCTTGTAAATGTGTAATTTCACCTTCTACATTTCTCCAATATTCTTGATATATTTTTTTAGACGATTTATACCGTTCACTATTTAAATCTGAACTATCATCTGTTTTCGCTTTGATTTTAAAAAATTGATTAATACTATCTCTATTTTTAGTGTTTTTTCCGTTTGAAATCTTTTGTTTTTCTTCATAATAATTGAAAATATATTTAGAATTATCTAGTAAATATTTCTTTTTTTGTTGACGTAAATTCCGAATTTTTTCACGGATTTCTTCTATTTTATCTATAATTTCAAAAAATTCATCTGTATGTTGTTGTCCGTTATTTTCAAAATATTTTATTTTCTTTTTCAATAATTGTTTTTCTTGTTGTAATTCAGGTATTGTACTCTTTTCAATAACATAAAATGTATTCATTATATCTGTATGTTTTTCATCAATGTTTTTAACGATTGTCGGATCTTTATCTTTAGATGATGAAATATCTTTTTGTTTTTTTTCCATTTATTTCATATATATTTATTATCCGATTTGTCTTTTATACCATTGTATGAATAAAAAATATATAATATATATGTAAAAATGAATTTCTTATATATAACATTAGGCATTATTATTATTTTTTTGTTATTTATTTTATATCGGTTTTTAATTGCAAGTAAAACACCAGTAGTTAAAGATATTTATTTACCAAATGGAAATCCAGATATTCCATTTAGTAAGTTGAAGATATCCGATTATAGTACATATAGTATTGAGGTTTGGATTTATGTGAATAAATTACCAACTACAGATGAACATGGAAAATATATAGGTACCGACTGTAATAGTATTATGGATGGTGAAGGACAATATAATCAAACCGGTGTTATTTTTTACAAATCCGAAAATTTTTCTTTAAATTTATATAGTAATGGTACATTAACCTTTTATAATGGTAGATATTTTAAAGCTACAGCATCAAGCCCGATTGATGATAAGGATCCAATTAAAAAAAAAACTAGAAATGGCGGGGATGATTGGCAAAAACATCCATCTGTTATGAGTATGAATTTTCCAGTTCAAAAATGGACATATGTTTGTATAAGTATCCAAAATAATTCTTTAGTGGATTTATATGTTAATGGTAAATTAATGCAATCTACAAGTTATAAAGGAGAAGATAGTTTAAGTACTCTTTCTAAACCGTTATCAACTGATATATTACATTTTGGTAAAAAAGTAGATGCCACTATTAAAAATATGTATATTACTCCCAAAGCAACCGATACACGTACTGCTTGGAATAATTATTTAAAAGGACCAGGTATTAAAAAGAATTTTAATTTAGGAGTTAGTTTAACTCAAAATGGTAAAGCTACAAATACAATTAATATTTTATAATATTTATTTTTATTCATAACAAATGATATAAATATACAGTATTCATCTATGAATAATTATTCTATGAGGATAAATTATACTATAAATAAAATGTATTTGAAAATACTAAATAAAAAATGTTTAGGAATATTATATTCATAATAAAATGGCAGGAGCTCTAATGCAAATCGTCGCCTATGGTGCACAAGACCTTTTTTTGACCGGAACTCCAGAAATCACTTACTGGAAAGTTTCCTACAGAAGACACACTAACTTTGCCATGGAAAGTATTGAACAGACTTTCCAGGGTCAAGCTGATTTCGGAAGACGTGTCAGTGCCATTCTATCCAGAAACGGAGATCTTGCATACAGAACTTACCTTCAATGCACTCTTCCTGAAATTAACCAAGATATGGCTAACCAAGGAACTACTGCTGCTGTCAATGGAAATGGTGTCTATGCTCGTTGGCTAGACTATATTGGTGAGCAACTTGTTTCTCAAGTGGAGGTTGAGATCGGAGGACAAAGAATTGACCGTCAATACGGTGATTGGATGCACATCTGGAACCAACTTACCATGAGTCAGGAACAACGCAGAGGATACTTCAAGATGATTGGACACACCACTCAACTAACATACATCACTGATCCTCAGTTCGCTGCCATCTCTGGACCTTGTGCTTCTTCCGGTGGACCTGCTCAAGTTTGCGCTCCAAGAAATGCTCTTCCAGAAACTACTCTTTATATTCCTCTTCTATTCTGGTTTTGCAAGAACCCTGGACTTGCTCTTCCCTTAATCGCCTTAAAATCTGTAGGGCAGAAAAGTACTCAACTCAAAGCACCCGAGCCCTGCTTTGAGAAAAATTTGTTGTGGTCTCGGGATGAAATGGAACCGTTTCATCATACCCAAGTGCTAGTCTCTTGTTGTTATTGAATTTTTGCTTATTTTATAATATTCAATTTTCAATTAATAAGAGGCAACATATCCAAATTGCTGGAAACCCGTAAAGCCGTAAAAATAATATGTTTGTTAAAATATATAACAAACAATATTTAGGGTACCAAAATTTAAATGAAAGTTTAAATTGGCTGAGAAGTAAACTCAGGTATGGTAAAAATCCCTCGGATAATATTATTCTTGTAGTGAATAATATAAATTGGCAATCAGCAGCCGAGACTCTAAGTCCGTTATGATAGGATAAGAGTAAGGTTCAACGACTAAATGGTTATGGCTCTAAGTATTCTAATCAAATACAATGATGAGTTAAGATATAGTCTAGCCCCCGGCATATTTTACAATATTATGGTTGGTATTGTAAAGCCGATAAATACTCCGAAAGGAGGGGTATAAGTGGTTCGTACAGTACCACGAAGTTAAAATCAACCTTGATATTAGACCAATTGGTGAGTGTCTATGGGCTGTCAAGACCCTTACTGCCACCTCTGGAACTCAATCCGTTTCTCTTGCCTACCAACAATCTCTTGTTGCTGCTTCTCTTTACATTGACTATATCTTCTTGGATACTGATGAGCGCAGAAAGATGGCACAGAACCCTCACGAGTACCTAATTGAGCAACTTCAATTCACTGGTGATGAATCTGTTGGATCATCCAGTAACAAGTTGAAGTTGAACTTTAACCACCCATGTAAGGAGCTAATCTGGGTTGTTCAACCTGATGCTAACGTTGATTATTGCGCATCCCTTGATGCTGCCCAAGTTCTTTTCAAGACTCTTGGTGCTCAACCTTTCAACTACACTGATGCTATTGATGCCCTTCCTAACGCTATCCATGCCTTCGGAGGACCAGCTGAAACTGCTGGAACAAATGGTTTTGTCACTAGTGCTGGTCTATTTGAAATGGCAGGAGCTATCAATGCTACTCCTCTTGGTGCTACATCTCAATGGCAAGGAACTAACCCTGGTATTCTAGGAGGATCTATTGATATTCCTTTTAATGAAGATCAAGGAAATCCTACTGGATCCTCTGTGTCAGATGCAGGTACCTTCGTGCTTGCCGAGACTGCTTTGGATATGCACTGTTGGGGTGAGAACCCTGTTGTCACTGCTAAGCTTCAATTGAACGGACAAGATCGTTTCTCAGAGCGTGAAGGTTCTTATTTTGATGTTGTGCAACCTTTCCAACACCACACCCGTGCTCCAGATACTGGAATCAATGTGTATTCATTCGCATTGAGACCTGAAGAGCACCAACCATCCGGATCTTGCAACTTTTCCAGAATTGATAACGCTGTTCTACAGCTTGTTCTTTCTTCTGGAACTGTTCAAGGAACTGCTACCGCAAAAGTCAGAGTTTACGCTGTCAACTATAATGTGTTGAGAGTGATGAGTGGAATGGCTGGAATAGCTTATTCCAATTAATTTTATTACTATTATAGTTTGGTGTTTTTTATAACATAAAAAATAATTAAAAATATTTGTTTTTAATTATTACTTTATAAAAATGTTTGATGTTTGCTTTCCCGTACGGGAAAGCAAACAATGCTTTATTACTATGGAGAAAAGCAATTATTTATATTTTTCTTATTGTATATGGTGTAAATAATATAGAAACAATACACTATATTACTTTGTACTATGCATTAGTGATAAAACATTAACCAAATCATTACATAAAAAAATCGCATATAATGGACATTATTATAAGAATCTAGGAACTAAACTAAAAATTATCCAATAAGTTTTTTCACATCTTCCGCAATCGTATTTAATGTAATTATAGTTTCCTTTTCGGTAATAATTGGTTTATTCACCATAGCCAAATATACTTCATCGTTATTTATTAACGTCATGATTCTATGAATAAATGCATCTATACTATCCTTATCTATTTTATCTATATGAATATAACGTTCTTTGTTGAAATATTCTTCAATATAATCAGAACCCCAATATATGGGAATAGTATTTGCACAAAACCCATGTAAAATCTTTTCCGTAATATATTTCTCTTCTTTCGTATTTTCCATCGTAATAATACATTTGTAATTAGATACATATTCAATAAACTCTTTAGAAAAATATCGGTGTTCAATTCTACTTACATTATTTTTATAATTTCCTGCATAATCAATCGGTATTTTCTTTTCTAATTCCGAGAAAAAATAATTTCTTTCACTTCCATCATCCGCTGAAACAATCACACAAATATTCTTTGTAGGTATTTTAGTTATATTCTTATTTATATTCATTAAAAAATCCCGATGAATATTAAATTGATATTGATACAATACAAATAAAGGAAAATTCACGACATTTTTATTATTATTCTCACCTTTTAATACACAACTATAATTTGAAAAATGTTGAAACGCATCCACAGTATAGACCCGTCTAGTCGGTTCACCAATAAATAAAAACGAATATTTCCATTTTTTAGTATTTAAAACAGTTGTTCCAAATACACTTTCAATTAATACATCACTATTTTCATAATTACCCATACAAATATCTTGTCCGAAAATATATTTGAATAATAATATAAATATTTCGTGTTGGTTTTCATCTATAAAACTACCCCAAAAATTATTAAAAAAAATATTCATTTAATTTTAATTTATTTACTTACAATTTATTTATTCCTTATCTTTATATACCTAAAATAAAATATATACCTACAATAAAATGCTCCAAATATAGATTTAATAAATAGTATAAACATATGTTATTTTGTTTATCAAATAAAACAAAAAATATGTCTGAAAATATTGATAAAATTATATATATAAATCTAAAAAGAAGAGAAGATAGAAAAATATATATTGAAAATCAATTGAATGAAATGGAATTGCAATATGAACGATTTGATGCAATTGAATATGAACCACAAGGAAATGTCGGTTGTTCATTATCTCATCTTGCAGTATTAAAGTTAGCAAGAGAAAAAGGATATAAGAATATTCTTATTCTAGAAGACGATTTCACATTTAATGTATCCAAACCAGAATTTGAAAATACATTAAACAAATTTTTTGAATTAAATATAGAATTACAATACAATGTATGTATGTTTTTTTACAGTCCAGATGCAGAAATACATAACACTGAATATCCATTTATAAATAAAATAACACAGAGTAATTATTCGGTTGGATATTTAGTGAATAGTAATTATTACGATGAATTAATTCAAACAATTGAAGAAAGTATTCCGAAATTAAAAGAAACAAAACAACATTGGTATTATGCAATTGATGTTTGTTGGCGACATCTACAAAAAAAAGATAATTGGTATGGATTTACTCCAAGTATAGGTAATCATAATACAAATTATGGAAGTGATTGTACCGACGGATTTTAGAAGAATGATAGATAGATAAGATAACCACAAAAAAATTACCCCATAAAAAAAGCATATAAAAACCCGATGCTTTACAATACAATATAAAAACACAAACCAAAAAAAAATAATCATGATTTCTCAACAAGATTGGTTATTATCTGAATTATTGGATTTTTATAAAAATAGAGATTATCTGGATATTTTGAAAAAAATAATAAACCGTGAATTTATTATTCATAAATCTAAAAAAGTATCTATTCGTATCGTGAATTGGTTTGTTACCAATTATGCCAAACAACATTTTTCTGTATATGAATTAGAAAATGAACGTTTTTTTGTATGGACCCGATTTCGTTCAGCAGAAGATGGATATTCCAAAGATTTATTTGATCCATATTGTCGTAAAGATCGTATTATGATACCTTATGATGAAACCACTAATATAATCACTACTATTGGTCAATTGAATTTTTTCAAATGGGCAATCGTCAATAAAGTAGTGGATTATATTGTAGATCATTACGAAGCAATTACACAAGATATGAATACACGCTTAACTCTGAAAAATAAACATGCTAGAACAGAAGATTCTATTTCTACAATTTCCACGATTTCTACAGATGAAACTCCTGTAAAAAACATTGGTGGAAAAACACGAAAGAAGAGAGAAGAATTATCTGTATCTGCTTGTCTAAGTATTCGTAAAGAATTCGTACCAGTAAAAATCACTTTCTAAAATAAAAAAAATAAAAAATAAACAAAAAAATAATAATTAATTATTTATAAAAAATAGACTTATAAATAATCAGTGTTTGAAATGTAAATCATAATATTTATGACATCTACGAATTTTATTATTGCGAATATAAAGTTATTAATTGAAATCTCTGAAGATGGGAATTATAAAATACACGAAGATAGAACACATATGGATTTTCATCCTTGTGATGAATTACCACCTATTCGTAAAAATGAAGATGGTGCAAATATAATGCAAAATATTTTGAATATGGTTTCTTCTTCTACAAATAAAATTAAATGGATATCGGAAGATTCTAGACCTAGTGATAATAATGTAAATTATACAGGGGATGGTGAAGAAGATGGGGATGGTGAAGAAGGTGAGGAAGATGACGAATATGAGGAGCAAGATGGGGATGAGGAAGAAGATGGTGATGAGGAAGAAGAAGATGGTGGGGATGAGGAAGAAGATGATGGTGATGAAGAAAGTGATGAGGAAGGGGATGAAGATGGTGAAGAAGAAGAACAAGCTAAACCTGTAGAGGAACCGGTTAAAATTGTAGTAGAAGAACCTAGAGTGTATACGTATGAAATAAATACAAAAATAAAAAATCCAAGTCTTACAACAACATTAAAAAATCGTAATGTAAAACATAATATTAGTAAAAAAAGAATTTCGTCAGTATAATCTAATCTAATCTATCTATCTAATTACGATAATTTGCACGTTGATTTTGTAAATAATACATTGGCGCAGGTACAATCATTGGTGTTTTGTCAATGATATTTAAAGTAGGATAATTGAAATTATTGGGAGATACAGTTGGTAAAGGCTTGACTAAATTCGTAGAACCGATACCTAATAATTGTGACTCAATTTCAATATAATTTTCAGCTATATCCACTGGATTCATTTTAGGAGCTAATAATCCGTTTCCTGCAAAATTCTTAGTATATGCCTGACCTCCTGGAGCATGTTTATAATTCATATAATCTAACTGTTTCTGATATGCATTTTGTTCTAATTCATAATTACCCGGGGTGTTTTTAATACTAGTAGATGCCATTATTAAATTGTTAAGTTTATTTATATTGGTTTTATATATTTTTGTAGAGATAGAGAACCAAGGATTTACTCATTCCACAATAATTTATCTATAGTAGTTCTTACACAAAATAAACGATGTACTATAATTCCTAAACTAAACAAAAAAATAGACGTATACAAAAAAGATATTTTAAAAAAATAAGAAATAAAAAAAGCACCTAGAATCGTCATACTTACATCTGCGACTGCTAAATTTAAAAAACGATAAGAATGAAGTCCTTTGTTTGGAATACCAAATAAATTTTTATATTTACATAAACTCATGATAATATTACATTAGATTAGTTAAGAAAACCATTTTCGTAATTGTTTATATTCTTCTAAATTCGCGATTTCGGTGTTACCATTATATAAATGCCAAATACATGTGTAATAAAGATAAAATGTATCATATGCACAAATGACTGCTTGTCCAATACGTAAATTGGTGGAAAACATTCTTCCTGCTGCATATAAATACAAATCTTTGAAATCATTATTTGTTGTTTTTTCAATTGAAAATAGAAACCATTCTTCCAATCCTTTATCTACGAGAGAAGAATCGTAATTTAATTCATCTGTAGTTTCTTCATCTTCATTTTCTTCTTTCAAATCATTCTTTAAATCTTCTAAATCGGCATAAAAAGAACGTGCTAAAACAGAAATATCAAATATATTTCGTATTTGTTGACGATATTCTTTATTATTGGTATAATTAATTTTAGAAGGTAATGATTTAATTCGGGTTTCCATATTTTTACTAAGATAAATTAATTTATTTATAGGATTGTGTTTATTATTATTTTTTTTGTAATAAAAAAATAATGATTTATTTAGTGTTTTCTGGCCTTTCTAGATTTCTTAGTCTTCTTAGACTTCTTAGTCTTTCTTTTCTTGGATGATTTCTTGGAAGAACGACGACGGCGACCACCGAATACCACATCAACGCCGTTTGCATCCTTACATTTATCAAATATGTCGGAACCAACTTCTTGATCTTCTAAATTACCATCAGTAAAATCAGTAAATGCGTTAACCTTACGTTTAAGAAAACTTTCTGTCTTATCAGTGTTTACTACTTTTTTAATAATATAATATTCTTCTGGGGTTTCTCCTTCTGCAACTTTAGTAAATTTGTGATAAGTAGTAACAGGTTCTGCAACTGCATTTGAATCAGTAGACTCCATTTTCACTATATACTACCCTTAGAAAAAGAAACGTATTTTAAAAAATCAAAAAAAAATATATTCTTCTCATACTCTTCTAAAAAATCAAAACAAAACCCTCTACAAAAAATAAATTCCTAAATCTAAGCAGAATATTTATCTCCAGTAGTTCTAGTATCTACTCCTCCTCTAGACCATCCACCTAAAGCTACTTCTTCTACTGAATTCACAACCACTGGTCCAGGATAATTATTAGGTTCATAGAAACTATTCTCCACATCGCTAGTATACACACTCTTCTTAGATCGGACATATTCACCTTGTAGAAGCTGGGCTTCTAAAGTAGGATCACAAGATCCTCTTCCTAAATAAGGAACAGTAGTAAAAGGTCTAGAAAACAACTGTAATTTCTCTAAAGGTCTTTCTTGTTCAGTTCCCCACAAAATATTATTTTCATCTTCCACTAAAGCACCACCAATACCTGGTCCAATGTGTCCAGTATAAGACAAACCAGGATATTGGGTAGTGAAATTCACATGAGAATTAGATACTTTATCGCTAAAGTAATTGGTTAATACTAAATTAGAAAATCTAGCATTTTGAATATTGAATTGACTATTATCTGTAACATCATTACCAATACGACTTAAACCATTAAACACATAATCACTTTGCATTTTTTATGTATAGCAATGAATATATTATATTACAATATAATAGATTTTATTCCCTACAAACGTTAAACAGTTATACCCTTATACATTCGTATGTCTAGATAAATTTCTCGCACAAGCAAATTGATTACCTTCTTTACATGAAATCATAGACCCATAACAAAACTCTGCAAAAGAAGTTTGATCGTTAGGAATAGTAGTAGAAGCAGTTGAATAAAAAGGTCGCATAGATTGTTCAAATACTAATTGTTCGCCTAAATCTCGGAATAACTTATCAGCAATATCTGGTTGACCTGGATTACAATCTATTACATTTTGTTTCGCTTGATTCAAAATATCGTCATTGGTGTTAATATTAAACGATGGTGGTGCGGGCTTTTTATGGGGATTATAATCATAATCCGTCATTAAAATATTACTAAATGGATTCGTAGAAGATGGTTTTTGAAAAATATCTGGATTTACTTCTCCTAATAATTCAATTGCAGGATCTCTATCTTTATTTTCAAAATTCTCTTTTCCTTCATCTCCTTCTTCAAATCTAACTTTTTTCTTACCAGAAGCATTAAATTTACCAGAATGATATTGATGCATTGTCCAAATAGATCCCAAAGTGACTAAAGAAATGAAAATCAATGTCCATTTACGAAAAATAATAAACAAAATAATAGTTGTTAAAATAACTAATCGTGTAATTGCATTTAGACTTTGATTATACGTCATGTTTTCAACTGGAAATAATTCCGAAGAAGTTTGTAACAAAATATTAGGATTATCACTCCAAAAAGGAATAGACTGAATTTGTAAAATCGGTTTTATATTTTTTGTAGTATCGTCATTGAATGAAATATCTGTTATAGGTGAATATACATTAGATGATGAAGCCGATGAAGACATCCTTTCTTATTTACTTATGATATATGGATATATTTAGGATATTTTCTTTTTGTATGTTTTTTTTTGTTTCTTTTCATTTCTTTTCTAAATTACATTACAAAAAATGAAACAAGAATTAATTATTTTTCCGAGTTTTGGATTTACTTGTTACTTTTTTCTTGATACATTTCGCATCTACACTAAATGTCTTGCATTTTGTTTTTTCTGGAACAATTTTCAAAATACATTTGGCTTTTTCTCCCACTAAAGGTTCAGTACAACCTTTTTCTAAGGAACTACTACTTAAGGAACTACTACTTAAGGAACTACTACTTAAGGAACCTTCGGTTTTATTCTTCAACGAATAATGTTTCATTTTCGGCAATAATTCTGTTTTAGACAAAGAAGATGATACTTTTGAACACCGTGCCCGAAAATGTTCATATCGTTCTTTTACTTGTTCATAGGTCAATCCAGATTCTTTTCCCAACATATGATTCACTAATTCATGTAAATCATAAACATATCGTGAAAAAGAATTACGATTCTGCATATGTATCATTTTCAAAGGTAATTTTTTGAAATTTTCTCTCAAATTCTTACGACATTTACCACAAGGTAAAACATTTTCTAAATTCAAAATATATTCACGATAATTATGTTTATCGGCAATACTAGGATTAACTGGATAATTAAAAGACATAGTATGCATAAAATGCCAAGCACTTGGACCCCAAATAGCAACTAACATTCCATTATTACTTTGATAATCTTTGGAAGAATATATCTTCCTTGTTTTATTTGGTTTTATATGTTTAGATTTGGTAATCATTCATTCATATATTTTGTAATAGAAAAAACATCTCTAGGGATTTTCTGTTCATAGTAGTAAAAGTATTTGCTAAAAAATAAATAAATATAAATAACAAATACAGATAGTAATGACAGATTATACGAGGAAAAAAAACCCGTATAAAAATTTTATTGATTTTCTAGATAGTTACCAAGAAAGAATAAATCTATCCTATTATGAAAGTATATTATTAACAAAAGCGATACAAACGAATTATCAAAACAATTATCAGTATAATACTATGCGAAATTTAGATACAAATGCAAATAATAATAATAATAATAATAATACTGCAAATAAATATTTAACATGGCAAAAAGAAAATGAGTTTGATATTAACAAATATTCAGAATTAGATAGATCTACTGTACTTAAATTACTTTCATCACAAAAATATTTAGCAGAAACAATCCCATTTTCTTCTATATATTCGTCAGTTATACCTCCTCCACCTCCTCCTAAAACGAAAATAGAAATACCGATTGTTAGATTAAAAAATATTGGCGATATTTTGAAAATACTAAAGGAATATGCTTATAAAGAAGAGAATGAATATAATATTGATTTGAAATCACTACATAATATCAGAGAAGAATTAGAATTATTGAATGCTATGATTGGAATGGAAACAGTTAAGAAATCTATTTTGCAACAAATGGTATATTTCATACAAAAGTTACATATAGTATCTACTACCAAAACGACATATCCACTTGTAAATAATACGAATGCAAATGATTATAAACATACGATTATTACAGGACCACCAGGTACAGGTAAAACGGAAATGGCGAAAATAATTGGTAAGATGTATTCTAAATTAGGAATATTACGAAAAAATGTATTTAAAAAAGTGACAAGAAGTGATTTAGTCGCAGGATTTTTAGGTCAAACTGCGATTAAAACTAGAAAAGTGATAGAGGAATGTTTAGGAGGAGTATTGTTTTTAGACGAAGCATATTCTCTCGGAACAGAAGATTCGTTTTCTAAAGAATGCGTAGATACATTATGTGAAGCATTAAGTGATCATCGCGATGATTTAATGATGATTGTAGCCGGATATGAAACCGAATTGAATGAAACCTTTTTCAAAATAAATGTAGGAATGCATTCCCGATTTATGTGGCGTTTTAATATTGAATCTTATAAACCAAAAGAATTAATGGAAATATTTGAAAAGAAAATGTTGGAAAATGGATGGGAATATATAGATGGATTTATGGAAAACAAAAAGAAAGAAGAATGGTTTACAAAACATAAGACATTATTTACACATTATGGAAGAGATATGGAATTATTATTTTCATATATAAAAATATCACATGCTCAGCGTATTTTTGGAAAAGATATTTCTTTACGTAAAAAGATAACTGAAGATGATTTAGAAGAGGGATTTCAATTATTTCAACAAAATAAAAAAGAACAACATATTAAAATATATACTCCACCTTATGGAATGTATGTTTGAAATAAAAAGCAAAAGCAAAATAAATATAATATATATTTTTTTTTGTTGAAAAAAAATATAGTGAATTATAAGAACAAACAAACGAATGGAAACAAATAAAAAAACGATTCAAATCAATCCTGAATTATTTAAATTAAATGGAAATACTACCCGAAAAAAACATTCTCTCAAAAATCGTGATGATAAAATACGTATTAAAAATAAATTACAAGAAAAACCAAAGAAAATGACTACTATTAAAAAAAACATTTTGAAAATGATACGAAATCATCAACATGAACGTCGTAAAAAAAAAGATTTAGATTTAGATTTAGATTTACGTGATGATATTTTTGTAGAGAATAATAATCCAAAAACACAATCACAATCGCAATCGCAATCACAATCCGAACAATTTACTAACGAATTTAATGAATCTTTAGAATATTTATCTAATCTAACTAAAGATGTGAATTCAAAAAAACAATCCTATACGATTAAAAGATACCCTACAATAACAAATGCAACTACAAATATAACACCAATAGAATTACCTGAACCAAAATATGGATGTCTAAAAAACGGTAAATTACCGACATATAGAAGTTGGTTAAATCAAACACAAAAGAATCCATTAATTTATCAACAACCCATTAATTTTCAACAATCTGTAACCCCTGTAAATTATCAACAACCCATTAATTTTCAACAACCAATTAATTTTCAACAACCCATTAAACAACCAATTAATTTTCAACAACACCAAGCAATAAAACCCATAAATAATATACAACCACCTATAAAACCTAAATATGAAGAAAAATTGGATGAAAATCTAAAAAGGTTTAGTAAAATACAACAATTTGAGAGAAAAATAAAAGACGAAGTCAAAACCCCAAGATGGAAATATCCGAGACAAAAGAGAACAATTCGTAGAACATATTATGTAGGTAAATCTAAAGTACATCCTAGAATTTCTGTATTAGTTACAAATAAAACAATTCGTGCAAGAACGACATTAAAACAACAAGAATTAAAACAAGTACCAATTGCAGAAGTGAAAAAATATTTATTAAAACATGGTTTTATAAAAGTAGGAACAAATTCTCCCAATGATATTTTGAGAGAAATGTATGAAAATGCACAATTAATTTGTGGAGAAATTAAGAATCATAATCCTGAAAATTTATTATATAATTATTTCAATAGTCCTACAAATGAATAAAAAATTGAATAAAAACAAATAAAAATACATAAATTGTATATTATAAATATACCAAAATAAGAATAAAATAAAATGGCAAATAATGGGTATCAATTGTTTGGTGCACAATCATTTACATCCCCGTCACCAGTATCCTCTCCGGATGAAACAGAAACAATGACAATAGATACAATTATTTATAACATTCATAATAATTTATCTGTAACACCATCATATGGATTAAATGATTTAACTCCGGGGTTTTTTAAGATAACAAAAGAAGAACTAGAAAATATTAAAAAAAAAAAAACGATGAATATTCTCGCCAAACATATAGACAACTATTTGAAGAAAAAACCAAATAAGTTATATAATTTAACACTATACACTTTATTTTCAATTGATGAAATACAGGCCGATATTTATATATCTAATGAAACCGATGCAAATAATGTATCAAAATATTTTTATAAAATTATTTCTAGAAATATTTATTATGAAGAATTAGACGAAGACGAGACTAGTATAAGTTCAGATGAAAGAAACACCGATTTAGTTATTTATGATAATTATGGATTTGAAACTATATTAGATTTATTAGTAGATATTAAATATGTGGAAGAAAACTACAAATTATTAGATTACTATTTATTATCTCCAGAAAGTATGGAAGAAGCATTAGCTCAACGAGAATTTATGCCAATACATAAAGATAAAATATGTACGGTTTGTTATGAACCTACGAGAGAATATACTACATGTAAACATTCTATATGTTTGAAATGTAGAGAGAAATGTATTGTACAAGATAATAAAATGTGCCCAATTTGTCGTACTTCTGATTTGCGTGTGTATCCAAAATAAACAAAAAACAAAAAACAAAAAAGTATAAATATTTTTTCATATTTATTTGTAGCAAATTTTTTTACAAATAAATCAATTAAAATCCAAATCAAAATCCAAATCAAAACAAATGAAGAAAAAAGAAGAAGAAATATCACCACCAATTAGTATATACAAAGAATATTTTGACAGTACGATTCAATATACAAAAATATATGGGGATAAAACAGTAGTATTTATGCAAGTCGGTTCTTTTTATGAAATGTATGGATTGAAATATATAAATTCCGATGAAATAAAAGGTAGTTTAATTACCGATATATCTGAATTAGTTGGATTAGCAGTATCTTCTAAAAAGTATACATATGAAGGTGGAACTATTTATATGTCTGGATTCCGAGATTATACATTAGATAAATATATTCCGACTATTATTGAACAAGGATATATTATTGTAGAGATAATACAAGTCTCAGAAGAACAAGAAGAAAACAATACAAAAAACAAGAAAAGAACGCGTATATTAAATGCAGTATATTCTGCAGGAACATATTTAACATTTGATACAAATAATAACAATCATCGTCTAACAAATAATATTATGTGTATTTGGATGGATACTCTACAAAATAAAAAAAACAACACTAGTTTAATTATATATGGTGTAGCAGTATTGAATATTTATACGGGAGAATCTTATATATATGAACACGAAACGGAGAATTGGATGAATCCAACAATGTTTGATGAATTAGAAAGATATATATCTATTTATTCTCCCAGTGAAATAGTAATGATATATTCTTTGTTGGAAAATATCATAGATAAAATAGTACAATATATAAAACCACCAATAAATACAGTATTACATAAAATTAGTTTAAAAGAAGAAGAGAACGACAATAAAAATCAAGTAAAACGAGAGAACGCAAAAAAATGTACAAAACAAAAATATATTCAATATATATTATCTTCTGTTTTTGGAGAAGAAATATATAATATTTGTAGTGAATTCGCGTATAATATTTATGCAACTCAAGCATATTGTTATTTATTACATTTTATTCAAGAACACAATTCTAATTATAGTAAAAAAGTAATTCTCCCAATTTTCCAAAACATTTCTAATAAAATGCGATTAGCAAATCATACCTTAAAACAATTGAATATTATAAATGATTCATCAGAAGATGGTAAAAAACAAGGTCAATTATCGTCGGTACTTTCTTTTTTAAATAAATGTAAAACTGCAATGGGAAAACGATTATTTCAAAATCAATTGACACAACCAGTTTCAGAAACAAAATGGCTAGAAACTGAATATGAAACAACTGCATATTTTTTAGAAACCGAAACCGAAATAATAACAGATTGTTTTCGTAAACAATTGATGAAAATTAAAGATATTGACAAAATATTAAGACAATTATTATTTCGTAAAATATATCCATCTAGTATTTATGCTTTATATAATAGTATAACAATCACACAACAAATAATAGAATGTATGTATGAAATGCCAGAAAAAATACTGAATTATTTTTTTGTGGATGATGTTGTATCTCAAAAAGAAGAAATACTAGAAATTATGCAATTCTTTGAAACGAAATATAATATGGAAATATGTAATGGAATTCACAGTATATCTACATTACCAGATAATATATTTTGTAGAGGTATTTCTCCCGAATTAGACGAAAAAGTCCAAGAATTAAATAATTGCAAAATAAAAATAGAAGAAATTCATCATTTTTTCACAGTAAGTATTCAACAACAACACCAACAAAATAAATTACGTGAAGAAGATACTACGGAATATATAAAAATAACGGAAACTGATAAGAATGGCATATCGTTTACAATCACTAAAACTAGAGGTGAATTATTATTGAAAGTATTGCAGAAACAAGGTACTGAAATTCAAATTGGAAATAATCGTATTGTAGTAAAAGATATTAAGATAATACCCGGCAAAACTACTAGTGAGATAGAATTTCCACAATTGAAAAAAATATGTAATGATATTATTTCTCTCAAAAACACCATACAAAAAATACAATCTATTTTATTTATGGATATTTTGAATGAAATAGAAAAGAATTATTACGATAAAATCACGAAAATATCTAGATTTATTTCAAAGATAGATGTTATTCTTTGTAAAGCATATTTAGCGAAAACTTATAGATATTGTCGTCCAGTGATAGTAGATAAAAATGAAAATGAAAATGAAAATACAAATACAAATACAAATTCATTTGTAAATGCAAAAGATTTACGACACGTATTAATTGAACATTTACAACAAAATGAAATATATGTAACGAATGATATTCATTTAGGGTTGAATAATCATATTAATGGTATGTTATTATATGGTACAAATGCGGTAGGGAAAACTAGTTTAATCCGTGCATTAGGTATTTCTCTCATTATGGCACAATCTGGAATATATGTCCCTTGTTCATCTTTTTGTTACAAACCATATACTGCAATGTATTCGCGAATATTAAGTAATGATAATTTATTCAAAGGATTATCTACTTTTGCAGTAGAAATATCAGAATTAAGAGTGATTTTAATGAATGCAGATGCAAATAGTTTTGTATTAGGTGATGAATTATGTTCAGGAACAGAAACGGAATCTGCATTAGGTATTTTTATGGCGAGTTTGTATCATTTACATGAAAAGAAAAGTTCGTTTATTTTTGCGACGCATTTTCACGAGATTACAGATTATGAAGAATTACAAAAATTAGATGGAATCGCATTGAAACATTTAGAAGTAAGGTATGACCGAGAGACCGATAGTTTGATTTATGATCGTAAAATAAAAGATGGAATAGGGAATCGTATGTATGGATTAGAAGTATGTAAATCTTTATATTTACCAGAGTCAATTATTGAATATGCATATCAGATAAGAAATAAATATTCATCTATTATTTCAGAAAATACATCTGCAGTTTTGACACAAAATGTAATAACTACAAAATATAATTCTCGTAAAATAAGAGGCATATGTGAGATTTGTCGTAAGAAAATGGGAGAAGAAATACATCATTTACAACCTCAAAAAGATGCAGATAATAATGGGTATTTGAATGGTGAATGGGTTCATAAAAACCATCCTGCCAATTTATTGGCATTATGTTCGGAATGTCATAATGAAATGCATAATGGAGAAGGAGGAGGAGGAGGAGACGACGACAAATCAGAAATATCTGGGATTACTATTTCTCCTTCATTAATATCTACATCATCTAAATCTAAATCTATCAAAAAAATTCGTAAAAAAACAACGAATGGTTATATTTTGATTTAATAGGATATAATCCAATCATACCCCCTCCCCTACAAACTTAATATTTGTGGTATATCATTAGATGAAGACATAATGAATATAATAATGAAAATAAACATTAGAATAAAAGGAAATAATAATAATGCCCAAGAAACAATAGGTAATCCTGCTTTACATATTAGATTCAAAATCCATGTCCAAAATAAAATGTATATTAATTTAACCGCAAAAATCAAAAAAATATTAGAAACTTGGCATGAATAATTACCCATACAATATGTATTTGAATTACTTGTGTTTTGTATCATAATTACAATAATAGAAAAAATAGAAATGACTAAATAAATATATGCAGGTGTACATAATTTACGTAATCCAGCAAGTTCCATATTAAAAAAATATATATATTATCTTATCATATATTTTTTATTTCATTATCGGCTTTTATATTTTATACAATACAATAAAGAGAAGTGTTCGTAAGTGCAAATGATAAAAAGTGAAAAAAATATTTCTAGAAAAGTTGTTGTTGAGTAACTAATTCTTGTACAATCATTCCTAAAATACCAATCATTGCAAGTCTTCCATTATTCAATTCCTTGTCCATTTGATCTCCCATATATTCTGGATCTACTCCAAAAGTTAAGCCAAAATCACCAGGTTGATAATCTTCTTTCAATGCAAATAGTTTTACTGTAGGATTTTGCCAGCCATTAATCATAGAACAAAATTCACTTATAAACATAAAAGAAAGACCGAATTGAACATATTCTGGATTATTTTGAAAAAAGTAAATTCCAAGATTATCAGAATATTGTTCGGTTAAAGGTAACAAAATAGCAGCAACCATTGCTAGTCTACCATGCTTAAGTTCTGCTTCTCGTAGAAACACAAGTGGAACATCTTTTGCTACAACAGATTTATCAAATAAATCTATATTTTTTAATGGAGCAGTAGGTTCACGAATAATAGGTTTATTTGGAAAACTTAGTGAAGATACAGAAGATGAAAGTAAAAGACAAGCTAGAGAAACGAAACGAAACATTATATCTATTATAACTTGGAAGGTTTAAGTACTTTTACTAATATGATTTATTTGTTTTTTTAAACGTAATATTTCATTCCAGGTGGGACAAATGGGACAGTAGAAGATACTCCTTGATTCAATGACATTGTACTTTGTAAATAATCAGGTGGATTTATTGCATTATTTCCAATTAAGTAACTAGAAACATTACTAACTAATTGTGGAGTTCCAAACGAACTAACCATATCGGCTGCAGAAATACCACCAGTCATTTTTTTCGTTTTTTTGTTTTTATTTTTATTTTGTTTCTTATTTGACCGATTTTTTCGTAATCGTAATCGTAAAGAACCACCTGTTATAGTAGAAGGAGTACTAGTAGATACCATATTCATTTTTGGATCATTTTCTACATTATAATATTGGTAATAATTCGCAGGAGATAAACTAGATAAATTACTAGGTCCACTACTTCCACCAGCTTGTCTACTACATCCACACCCTCCTCCTGTTTTTTTATTATTTACATTATTTTTTTTGTTTCTAAGAATAGACGAACGTGTTTTTTTATTTCTTTGTTTTTTATTTTTTATACTATATTTCATTATATTATATATAATAATAGCGATAAAAAAATATAATATCTATTCTATCTAATCTAATCTAATCTAATCTAATCTAATCTAACCCTTTTTTATTCATTATCTACATGTGTTAACATATGACGCCGACAACATACATTAAATAATTTCAATTTATCTAAAATTTGTCCTTCTGGAGTTTTTTCTATTGTTGCTTTATTCGCCATTTCTTTTGTGTAATAAATCACTGAATTTGGATTATCTACTTTTAATTTACGAACTTCTTCTAAATAATATTGATATTTATCTGCTAAAACAGTTCCACAAGTAACGCATTTAATTGGGATAATCATTCTATTATAGTATATTGGTTGTGTTATTATGTTATTGTAATAGAAATATAATATTTATTTTTATTTCAATTTTATTGTTTATTTCTTTCTCTCTTTTCCTTCCTTAAAGAAAATAAATCTAAATATAATATAATACAACAAATCAAAACAAAAAATAGATAGATAAATGAATCGTATAATATTATTCATAGCAGGAATAATTTCTATTATTATTTTTTTAGGAACATTGTACTATTATGCAACAAATAAATCAACCAAAGAAGGTTTAGATGCACCTTCTCTTGAAAGTTTAGTTCCAATTCCAAATACAGGAATCCCAGATGGATATTACCAATATAATAATACACACATTGCACCAGTTCCTTATGGTTATTATGCTTCAACTGACAAAAAAAAAATATTTCCAAAAACAATTAGTAGTCAATGGACAGATATAGGTAGTAAAGAGTTAGATACATCAATGGCTTCTAATGGTAAACAAATATCTTCTTCTACTCTCCCGACTACAAAACAAGCTATTACTAATAACAAATATTCCAATGATTTAAGTAAAATAATGAGTGTTCAATATCATGCAAGTGATGCTGATTTAATGAAACAAAATGATGGAATGGATATTTCGTTTGGACAAACCTGGATATATGATATGTGTGGGAATAAAGTAGCATATCCTTCTACCAAAATTCAAGGAGATAAAGTATATTATACTCCTGGATCATATACATTTGGTGCGTCTAATTATGTTCCAAATTATGAAGAATCTATACATTTAAGTAAAGTGACTGGTGAAAGTACTATAGGAATATTTCGTCCAGATAATCAATCTGGAGGGTTTTGTGAATTCAATAAGAATTTCCCGAATAATATAGAACAAGCATGTCGTAAATTAGATTCAAATACATGTGCATCTACCGATTGTTGTGTGTTATTAGGTGGATCCACATGTGTTGCAGGTGACGAATATGGCCCGACACAACAAGCTAATTATGGTGATGTTTTTATTCGTAACAAAGATTATTATTATTATAGAGGCAAATGTTACGGAAATTGTTCTTCTTAGATATATATATAAATTTATTTTATTTTCAATAAATAAATAGTATGAAACAAATAAATCTAAAAAATCTACCTAATTATGCAGATATTTTAGCAATTCCTTTATTTTTGTTAACTTTTCTCTATTTTTATCATCTAGAAAAAAAAACAGAAATATAAATAATGCTTATGTTGTTTGGATTAAGTGGATTTATTCTAGATACTTTTTTTGTATATATAGCATTT